>CAJIBH010000560.1_pt1 | contig 9715 bp, 9 predicted proteins | sample 9199311 | NCBI WGS metagenome assembly CAJIBH01 (sample SAMEA7708295, study PRJEB35096) | sediment metagenome | biome: marine neritic benthic zone biome [ENVO:01000025]; feature: sediment [ENVO:00002007]; material: shallow marine sediment [ENVO:03000034] sea grass bed [ENVO_01000059] ... | reverse complement strand
TCTCCCATGTAGATGGTGCATCTGAATCCGAATCTTGCAGCCATGGTGGCGGTGGCCACTCCGTGCTGACCTGCACCGGTCTCTGCAATGACCCGAGTTTTTCCCATCCGCTTCACCAAAATCCCCTGCCCCATAACGTTATTGGCCTTGTGCGCGCCGGTATGGTTGAGATCCTCCCGCTTGATATAAATGCGGGCTCCGCCAAAATATCGCGAAAGGTTTTCAGCAAACGTCAGCGGTGTGGGGCGGCAAGAGTATGTGGACATGATATCGACATATTCTTGCCAGAAATCGGGATCAGTTTTTGCCGCTTGAAATGTTTCAACCAGTTCATCAAAGGTAGCAATAAGGATTTCAGGGAGATAAGCTCCTCCGAAACCTTTATAATAGCCTCTGTCTTTCATCGCAACATCTCCGTATTCATTAAAGATTCGGTAGTGCTTATAATCGCCCAATTAAGCTACGAATAAGCTCCCAAAGTCTGTGAAAAAACAAATTGATCTGTTCGACAGTAAAGCTCCGAATAAATGACATTTACAGCCTGATCAAAATTTAAAAATCGTTTTACCATAAGAATTGGGACATCCGGCGAAACTTCTAAAGCATTCGCTTTTTCGCCTGTTAAATAGCCAATCCTAAAGTTCTGTCTGCCCCTGCTGGGTTTCATGTGATAGTGTTCATCGACAATTTGGGAAAGAGATCGACACGACAGGTCCATTTTATCAATCCCTTTAAACAATATATCATGAAGATACATATCTTCGATAAGAACCGGCACCTTTTCAACCCGACTGAGCCGAGAAAAAAAATAAGCCTTCTTGTTTGTAAACGGGTTCTTCGGATCATGTCTGATTTGATCCAGCCGAATATTTTGAAGGATATGTGTTGTAACCGTTACCCCTTTTTTATTAAAAGCCGATATTGTGCCGGCCAATGAAAAAAGATCGATCTCTTTTTGCTGTTCACATACAAAGGTTCCTGATCCCCGTTTTCGCTTCAGTATGTGTTTTCTAACTAGAAGATCCGTCGCCTGTCTGGCCGTGGGCCTTCCTATGCCGTAATGAGAAGCAAGCTTATTCTCAGATAAAATTCTTGAACCCGGCGGATATTCTCCTGATCGTATTTTGTCCAGGATGATGTTCGCCAGCTGTTGATATAGGGGGATCGGAGAGAGTGAGTTGAGCATAAACCAAAGTTGCATAGATTGGTAAAGTTGTCAATACATATCTTGTTGTGGTTTTTTTTACCATCTAACAGCATGTATTTTTAAAATACGTTATTTTTTAAAGAATGTGTCAGAAATCTAACACTCTCTCAAATTCTGATTCATACTTTAAGAAAGTTTCATTCCTAGTTTTTACAGATTTTTATCAATTGGCAAGTGTTTTTACTAAGGAAATGATGAATTGTTGAATAAAAATACTCCTTAAGACCTAAATCTATTAAATAATATGTATAATCACTAACTTGGCATAATTTGTGCTTCAAAGGTTAAAAAAGAGGTTCCAATTCCACCATATTGCAATATAGATTCGCTTCTCTTTTGGAAAAAGGCTTGTGTAAAAGTGTCGCCATTAGCTGCTAAACTTAGAGATGCTTTTTGGGATTAATTATCATCGAGGGGAACAATAAATGCCAACGGCAAAGGGACTGCTTAACAAGTTTACCACAGCCAAAACCCTGCCACATATAACCATTCAGCTTACCAAACTGATTTCTGATGAAAACAGCACTATGCAGGATTTTGAAAAAATGATCAAAATGGACCCAACCCTTGTTTTACGAATACTGCGGGGAGCCAACAGTCCCTATTATGGCTTGAGGCAGAAAGTCAATAGTATCTCCAGAGCGGTTGTCGTCATCGGCATCAATAACCTGCGTAACATGATCGTTACTGAAGGCTTGAAGGAATTATTCAAAGATAAAAATAACGGGAACACTTTTTCCAGAAACCGTTTATGGCTTCATTGTGCTGCCGTCAGCATTTGCAGTAAAATGATTATGGAGCGAATTTTTGGTTTAAATGGAGAAGATGCGTTTCTGTGCGGCATTCTTCATGACATTGGCATGATTGTCGAAGATCAGACGGCACCCGATTTATTTTCTCAAGTCTGCAACACCTATGATGACAGTTCCAAGCCGATTACCGATTACGAAAAAGAGATTCTCGGCACGGATCACTGCAAGATCGGCTATCTGTTGGCTAAGGACTGGCAACTTCCTGTTGAAATTCAGGAAAGCATCCATCACCATCATAAAATACTGGATCATGTCTCCTCTTCAAGCATTACAGGAGTCATTCAACTGGCAGAATATGTTGTAACCCAGTTGGATTATACCGCTATTCCTGGAATGAGTGCGAAACTTTCACCTCCATTGGCTACGCACATTCGCGATAATTTGAAAGAATATAAAGCGCTTGTGAGAGACCTCCCGGATGAGATGTCGAAAGCCAAGGATCTTTATTCACCCCATGAGGAGTAAAACTGATGTATATCCAGGAAGATATTTTCAGTGAATTTACAGATAAGGAAACAGAACTCGAACAATTTCTTGTGTTTTTAAAAAAAAGAATGCCCCAAGGCGAGTTTCAGCTTTTTTTAAATCATGATAGTGAGTGTTTGTATGGAGACAACCTCGTTCTATCATCCAAAGTCCTGAATACCATTGTTCATCGTGCCCAACAGGAAAAAGGTATGTTTTTGTACGAATTGAATGAAAAGGATTTTGTGAACACAATCTTTATTCAAGAATTAAATGCTGTATTAATATATCGTTTATCAAAGCAGACTTCCGATTCATTCATCGAACAATATGAAGCCACAACCATTCAATTATGTATCGAACTGTTTCAGTCCCAGATGACCCTCCAAAATGAACATGAATTATTAAGCACCCTAAGGAAGCAATATGATCGGAAAATCAATGTCCTTGAAAAGAAATACCAGGAAATTTTAGAGGATAATCATCGCGGGTATCAGATCATTCAACAGCAACAAGAAAAGTATTCACAAACCCTTAAATCTGAAATTGCGCGGCAAACAGCGCAGTTACGAAAGACCAACGATAGCCTTAAGCAAGCGCGTGAAGGTGCAGAAAACGCCAATAAAGCCAAAAGTCACTTTCTGGCCAACATGAGTCACGAAATCCGCACCCCCATGAACGGAATTATCGGTTTTACCGAAATGCTTCTTGATACCAGTCTAAGTAAAAATCAGCGGGATTACGTGGAAACGATACGAAGAAGTGGCGATAGTCTTTTATCATTAATCAGCGATATTCTTGATTTTTCCAAAATAGAAGCAGGACAGCTCGACTTTGAGGATACCGAGTTTGATCCGGAACTTATTGCATACGATATTTGTGAACTCACTCTTCCGAAGGTTCAATCAAAACCAGTTGAAATTCTTTGCCACATCGGTGATCATCTTCCTTCGCTTGTCAAAGGAGACCCGTTTCGATTCCAGCAAGTACTGACCAATCTTATAGGGAATTCAGTTAAGTTTACCGAATCCGGTGAAATCGAACTCTTTATAGATGCTGAAGATGAAAATGATACCCAAGTAAAGATTCATGCAAAAGTGATCGATACCGGTATCGGTATTCCAAAAGACAAATTGTCCGCTATCTTTGCACCATTTAAACAGGCTGACGGCTCGACCACCAGAAAATATGGTGGTACGGGTTTAGGGCTTTCGATATGCAAGCAAATCTCAAACAGGATGGGGGGTGATGTCTGGGCGGAGAGTCCTGTCAATTCTCAGCTGAACATTGAAAATTGTCGATTGCAAGATCGCTTCAAAACTCCAAATAATCATCAACCGTCAACCTTTAATCGTTCATGGAACGGAAAATCCGGAACCATTTTTCACTTTACTGCATGGCTGGAGAAAACGGATCGTCATATAGACCCAAAAGTTGCACCTTCGACACTCTCCGGCAAACGGATACTTGTAGTCGATGACAACCTCAGCAGTTTGAATATATTAACCAAAATATTGAACTCAGCAGGAATTGATGTTACCAAACTTAATAAGGGAGAAGATGTCTTACCCACATTGCAAAAGGCTCTGAATGCTAATAATCCAATGGATCTTTGCATGCTTGATATTAAAATGCCGGTTATAAATGGATATGAAATCGCAAGGCAAATACGTAATGATAACTCTTCGATCCGCGATCTTCCTCTGATTGCATTATCTTTCCTTTTGGAGCGTGAAAAACAAAAAAACAATGAAGCGGGCTTTGACGACTTTATAAGCAAACCGGTTCGAAAAGAAAAACTTTACCAGGTATTGGAGAATGTCTTACGCGATCGAGATAAAAAAAGTGAGCTTCAAGATGCAGGATATTCCGGGACTCAGAAACATCTCAAAACCACATCTTCGGTTCTGATCGAGAAAAACAATTCTTCACGCATCCTTTTGGCGGAAGATAATCCCATCAATCAGAAGCTGGCAAAGATGATGCTGACAAAAGCCGGTTATCAGGTAGAAACGGCCGATACAGGAAAAAAGGCGGTTGACAAGTTCATTACTTCATCCGGCAAATTTAATCTGATCTTTATGGATATGCAAATGCCTGAAATGGACGGAATAGAAGCCACCTTTCGCATACGTGAATGGGAAGAAAGAAATAAAGCTCAAACCTCAAAACTCAAAGGAAAAGAAAATTTCGATCTTTCAGTTTCCAACTTTGAACTTATACCTCATACGAAACGGGTTCCAATTGTTGCATTGACTGCAAATGCCATAAAAGGGGACAAGGAAAAATGCCTTGAAAGCGGTATGGATGACTATATTACAAAACCGATTAATAAAAAGCTCTTTTTTGAGGTCATCGAAAAATGGATTTCCGGCAATAAATCGAGTCAAAACACTATTAAACCGGATTAATTTACGAGGATGATGTTTCGGGGATAAAAGTTTGGCCGAAAAACTCGTTTTTCATTAAAAGCTTAAGGAGTTGTTTTGAATTTCAATAAAATGTCAAAAAAATTGGGGCTGGAAGAGCATGAATATTTAGAACTGGTTGAACTTTTTATTGAAACCAGTAAATCAGACCTTAAAAATCTTCAGGTCGCCATAAACAGTAAAAACATGGAAATGATTGCAGGGATAACCCATTCTTTAAAAGGCGCTGCAATGAATCTTGGATTGGAAGAATTACTTGAACTTGCAAAACTAATTGAAAAAACAGCACATGATGGAGAATTGGAGAAAACTGCTAAGACTGCTGAGATATTTCGGGAAAAGCTGATTAATTCCGGTAACTTTTGAGGGTGTTAATCTTTAGTTGGTGTCCATCCATAAATAGGGAAATGATGGTATGAAGAAAATACTGGTTGTGGATAACCATCCAGTAATGCTCAAGTTTATGAGCAACTTGCTTGAAAAAAAGGGTCATCAGGTATTAACGGCCCAAGACGGTCTTTCAGCACTTGATATATTAAAAACCAATATTCCTGATGTCATCTTTGCCGACCTTGTCATGCCGAATATTGGTGGAGAAAAGCTCTGCCGGATCGTTCGGGGCAAGCCCGAGCTCGAAGACGTTTTTCTTGTCATTCTCTCTGCCATAGCTGTTGAAGATGAGGCAAACCTTTTGGATTACGGTGCCGATGCCTTTATTGCTAAGGGGCCTTTTGACAAAATGGGCGATCACATCTCTACAATATTGGAGCATTTAGATGCAGTTCGAACCCACGAAATGCCAAAGGAAATACTTGGACGAGAAAGTTTATATGGACGACAAATTACAAAAGAGTTGCTGGCTTCAAAAAACCATTTTGAAGCCACGTTAAACAATATTTCCGAAGGAATTCTGGAACTCACCGCAGAATTGAAAATTATTTATGCAAACCCTTCAGCCGTCTCAATCTTCGGCATTCCAGAAGAAACGCTTTTGTCTAAAGACTTTACGAAACTTTTCCCTAAGAAACATCAAAAAAAGATTAAAGGCCTTTTAAAATTTCAAAAAGAAACGCATCAAACAGTTACTCATGATGCGCCCTTTAAAATAAACAACAATCAGATTATGTTGAACATCATACCGATCAAAAACGATGAACACAAATCCTTTCTTATTATTTTAAAAGACATTACATCACAAAAACAAATGGAAGCGCAACTCCAGCATGCCCAAAGAATGGAGGCAATCGGCACTTTGGCTGCCGGAGTTGCACATGAGATAAATAATCCAATAAGCGGCATCATCGGTTATGCCGAAATACTCAGAGACTCGAGCCAAAAGCAAACCCCGGAAAACGATATTTTGAACAGAATTATTAAAGAGGCGGATCGCATTGCAGACATTGTAAAAAATTTACTTTCTTTTGCCCGAGATCGCCATGAAGAAAAAAGCGCTGCCAAAATTAAAGACATCCTCTCGAGCACTCTTGGACTCGTAGAGAAACGATTAATAAAAGATGGGATACAATTATTAGTAGATGTCCCAGATACCCTTCCCGATATCCAAGTACGCAGTAATGAGATTCAACAGGTTTTTTTAAACATTCTTAACAATGCGCATTTTGGTTTGAACCAGAGACCTCTGAAATTGGGTGGAGATAAATTTCTTAAAATCAAAAGTGAAATTAATGAAGTTGAAGGTCAAAATTATATTCGAACAACCTTTCATGACAGTGGTACAGGAATGGCTAAAAACATCTTGAATAAAATTTGTGATCCATTCTTTTCAACCAAACCGCCAGGAAAAGGTACAGGGTTGGGACTATCCATCAGTCATGGTATCGTTAATGACCATAAAGGAAATCTTTTATTTGACTCTGTTGAAGGAAAATATACTAAAGTTATGGTTGATCTGCCAATACAGGCTGTTCAATCCTGACACATTACTACCTTGCGATCTGATTTTTCCTCAATTTCTGTGTGAGGTGGCACACCCCGCCTCTAAAAAACTCACTTTTTAACCTGCCTCAGGCGGATTAATCTTCTAAATACTCAAGCCTACACCCGAATTCTTATGGAGCTGCGGCGCTGTCTATATCGATAATTTTGCTATTTATATAATCCTTGGTTTTATATCTTGTTATCCGTTTTAACTTTCGGGTGATATCTCCCATTCGATCAACCTGATCTTTAATGGTTTTAACATTTCGATACAGGGGATTGTTTTTTTGAAGATTCATCAGAATAAGCTCTGAATTTCCGGAAATAGCCTGCATTGGCTGACTCAACTCGTGGCATATTGCGCCGGTCATTTCAAAAATCACTTGAAGTTTTTCTTTTTCCAGCAAAGCTGTCTGTAATTCGACAACACGGCGGCCGACATCAATTCTCGCACGAAGCTCATCTTTATCAAACGGCTTAGCAATATAATCGTCAGCACCGGCTCCAAGACCTTCGACAATATCATTTTTTTCATCCCGTGCAGTCAGAAGAATAATATACGTCGGCTCGACAGGATCTGCCCGACGAAGTCTGCGGCATATTTCAATTCCATTTATCCCGGGCATCATCCAGTCCAGGATGATAAGCTTAGGAGGATCTTTCTCCTGGAGTTTTTCCCATGTTTCGTTTCCGTCACATGCAGAAACCACATCATAGTCCCACTTGATAAGAATGGTTTCTAAAATACGCCGGGTTGTCAAATTGTCATCCGCGATTAATATTTTCATAATATGCTCACATAGTGGTTAGCCCTTAGGCCGAGTCAATTTTTTTTTTAGGATCTCCAACTGAATATCGAGCTTTGCAACAAATGATCCAGCCTTCACCAGATCCTCTGCCTCACTGGCAATCTCGATCTGTTCTGCAATTTCTTGCAAGGTCAATGCACCAACGTTGCCGGATGCACCTTTGATGATATGGGCCTCTCTTTGGATAAGTAACAAATCTTTCTTACTCAAAGCTTTTTTAATAGCAAATAAATTGTCAGGTATTTGTTTTAGAAAATCGTCAATAATCTCCTTGGCAAAGTCTTCATCTCCCATGAGTCGATGTAGAAGTCCGTCCCAGTCAAAGATCGAATCTGTTAAACCAGAGGACATAATGTTTTCGTTGACAGACGAGGATTCGCGTTGTGTCATCTGTTTCTTTTTTTTCTTGGCCTGTTGTTCTTTTCTCATATTTTTTTTCTTTACAAGCTGTTTCCCGGATCTCTAACAGGAAGATACTATATCAAGGACCCTGTAGATACATTTGCCCGGATCAATGCTCTGGCTCATTATCACCTGGCGTACCTCAGATACGACGCTTTGAAGTTCTGCGACACTCATCTCAAGGTGTTGAATTGTTTGAGCGGCATTCTGCTCGGTTACATCCATTGCTTCGCGTAGGTCCTGGGCGTTCTTAAGCAGCTTTTTGTAGTTCCTAATTTTTTCCATACGCAATGTCAATTCATAGAAGTTAATCGGCTTTTGAAGATAATCAGCAGCACCTTTTCTCATGGCTTCAACAGCATTTTCTACCGAAGCATGAGCTGTTAGCAATATCACTTCGGTCTGTTTGTTTTTAGTTTTAGCTGCTTCCAGCACATCGATCCCGTCTACTCCACCCGGCATTACCAGGTCCGTAATAATGATATCATAGAATTTCTGTGAAATAAGCTTTCCAGCCTCAACACCGTCTAAAGCTGTTTCAATATCGTAACCTTTTTTGCCCAGCTTTTTTTCAAGCATCTTCAGCGTAAAAGGATCATCGTCAACAGCAAGTATTTTTAGCTGTTTCATAGGCCACCTCTTCGCGACGTTCTATTCTTCATTCAAACATAAATTTTTAAATTATTTTATTTCAATTGATAATAAATCGTCCTTAAATATCTTTTTGGCTCAAATATAGGGGAAATGCCGGTTAAGGATTCAGTAGAACCGATAATCAGAAATCCATCCGGTTCCAAAACGCTGGCAATGTTTTCAAACAGTTTTTTTCTTTTCTCAAGATTAAAGTAGATAGCGACGTTTCTACAGAAGATAATATCTAATTTCCCTAAACCCACAAAAGGTTCCAATATGTTCCGCTTAGTAAATGAAACCATGGCCCTGATTTCATCTCTTATCTTCCAATTCCCCCCATTGGGAATAAAATATTTCTGTAGTTTTTCCTTTGAGAGTCCGCGTTCAATTTCAAATTTATTATAGGTGCCATAGCTGGCCTGCCCTATGGCAGAATCGGAAATGTCTGTGCCAAGCAACTTGACATTATATTTTTTTAAATCCGGCAAAAGCTCTTTTAAAACAATGGCGATACTGTAAGCCTCCTGTCCTGTGGAACAGGCCGCGCTCCAAATACGGATCGGTACGGGAAGGAGCCCGGAAAGTTTTTCTGTTCTCCTATCGATCAAATCGGGCAAAATCTTGTGTTGAAGTACTTCAAACGGTCCTGTATCGCGAAAAAAAAGCGTCTCATTCGTTGAGATAGCATCGATGATCCTATTTTCTATGGTTTTATTAGATTCTGTCTTGGCTCTACTGCATAATTCTTTATAAGAAGAACATTCGTATTCTTTGATCAAGCCTCCAAGTCTTGTTTCAATGAGATACGCTTTGCTCTCGTCCAGATCGCAAACCGCCTTTAGTCGAGCTTCAGGGATATACTTTAGCGAAGTATAGATTTTCTTGCTGGAAAGATTCCCTGCGCCAACGATCCCTATACGTACTCTTTCCTCGGTCATCGCAAATCCTTTCTCAGTCTATGGACTAAAATACTGTCCCCTAAGGAACTAATATCATCTTCCTTGTGGCACTGAATCTACC
>CAJIBH010000281.1_pt1 | contig 9719 bp, 8 predicted proteins | sample 9199311 | NCBI WGS metagenome assembly CAJIBH01 (sample SAMEA7708295, study PRJEB35096) | sediment metagenome | biome: marine neritic benthic zone biome [ENVO:01000025]; feature: sediment [ENVO:00002007]; material: shallow marine sediment [ENVO:03000034] sea grass bed [ENVO_01000059] ... | reverse complement strand
GATGTAGTGACATTGCCTCAGCCGGTGACCACCTCTTCGCGTCGATGGTTGAATCACGGTGTTCTGAAAACCACTCTCATCAATCAACTGGTCGTCCTGTCTTATTTCATGGGCATATCACCGGATACCATCGCTCGGCTGTATAGTCGGGGCAAGGGGATAACCCCAACATATCGATAACACTTCTTTCAAGTTCTCACCATATATTTTAGTATTCTCTTTTTACATACAAGATATGATTAAAAACGTATCAATATCCTTATAAAGTTGCATACTCGCCAAAGATCTGATTTTTTTCTTAATTTATTGTTAAAATCTGCCGATAAATTCGTAAATATAGATTCAAACCAACAGTGCTTGGTATTGTTCGAGCCATGATGCGCCTAACTATTCGATATTTATAACATATGAATGATCCAATGAAAAATCCGTCTTTGAACTTCGGAAATAGCGTAAACGATTTCGCATGTTCCAAGCGTTTACATCGAAAGGGTTGCAATAAAGGTTTTACGCTTATTGAAGTATTTATTGTCATTGCGATTATCGGCACCCTATCGGCAATCGCAGTGCCCAATTATATAAAATATAGATATGATGCTTTGATCACTGTGGCCATCACGGATATCCGAATGATAGAAAAACAGATCGCCCTTTTTGTTTTTGATAATAACGGCCAGCTTCCCAATAGTCTCAACAATCTACCAAACATTGGCACCGTTTATGATCCTTGGGGGAATCCATACCGGTACTTAAGAATCAACGGTGGCCCTCCAGGTTCAATGGGCCAAAGACGAAAAGACCATTTTATGGTTCCGATCAATAGCGATTATGATCTTTACAGCATGGGAGCAAACGGCCAGAGTCAGCCCCCTTTCACAGCCGCTAGGAGTCAGGACGATATTGTCCGTGCCAATGACGGCGGATATGTGGGGCTTGTTTCCAATTATTAACATTAGGTTTGTTCAATGAAATTTAATAAGACAATATTTCAAAGCAAAATCGCCCGGCGAATCTTTTTGATGTTTGTTTCCTGTGCACTTATTCCTGTTTTTTGTCTTTCAATCGTTGCTTATGGAAATGTCACCAAACAACTCCACAAGCAAAACTATAAACGGCTTCAACAATCGGTTAAAGGATATGGGTTGTCCTTTTACGAAAGATTGTTGTTTCTCGAAACCGGTTTGAAGCTTTTTTCAGCATCCTTGAGAAGTGCTTCAGAAATGCCCGTGCAAAGCCCTTTTGAAGATTTTAATGAATCCATTCGCAACCGTTTTAAAGCACTGGCGCTTTTTGATACCGGTAAAAAAACGTATCGATCCATTTTTAACACATTAAACATTTCCCAAAAACCCACTGCGGAAGAGATCAAACACATTCGAAATGGCCACACGGCCATTTCGATATTGAGACAAGAAGGAGTTTCACCGAGCATATTGATGATGATGTCGGTGGATCCAAAGGATCTGAATGCAGGATATTTGATCGGCGAAATCAATTCGGATTATTTGTGGGGGGTTGATCAGGGGAATTCACTCCCGCCGAACACCCAATTTTGTGTGTTAGATACATCGAAAAACGTGCTTTTCAGCTCCATTTCACATCCGGATTCATTTTATCGACAGGTGTTTGCAAAGCTTAGACATTCGAGTTCAGGTCAGTTTGAGTTCTCTTTTGAAAACGAGAAATATCTGGCAGGTTATTGGACGGTTTTTATGAAGCCCCGCTTTAAGGTTTCCGGATGGACCGTGGTTTTAAACCAATCCAAAACTGATGTGCTTATGCCCATGTCGCATTTTAAAAAGATTTTCCCTCTGGTCGTCCTGATGGCCCTGTGGGTGGTATTGATTCTTAGCATCCATTATATCCGAAAGAGTCTTGTACCCCTCGAGCAGCTGAAAAAGGGAACACACCGGATTGCCAAGAGAGACTTCGACTGCCGGGTGAGCGTGACCAGCGGCGATGAATTCGAAGAGCTGGCCATGGATTTTAATGCAATGGCCGCACAGTTGAACAGGCAATTCAAAACTTTAGATACCAAAGCAGAAATCGATCGCGCCATTTTGTCATCACTGGATGCCAAGGTCATCGTTGAAACCGTAATTCACAGAATGTACGATTGGTTTATCTGTGACAGTGTGGCCATATATCTGATGGATTCAAGGGAAGATTATATTTCTCGTGCATATTTCGGTTATTATTACCAAAGAGATACGTTGTTGGAAAAATCCGTCGAGTTCAGCGCATACGATCTTGAAACGTTACATGCCAATCCGGAATATCTGATAATTGGCCAGGACAAAAACCGACCGTCCTTTGTTTCGACCATTGTAGGACACGGTATCAAATCTTTTTTAATTCTTCCTATTTTTCTAAATGAAAAGCTGAAAGCAGTGATAACCATAGGACGATCCCATTCTGAAGACTATGACACCGAAGACATTACCCAGGCCCGTCAGGCGGCGGATCATGTGGCCGTTGCGCTTTCAAATGCAATCCTCATCGAAGAGTTGGACCACCTCAACTTGGGCACATTAAAGGCCCTTGCGCGTACCGTCGATGCCAAGTCATCCTGGACTGCCGGTCATTCCGAACGCGTAACGAAAGTGGCCTTGGAAATCGGGACAGTTTTAGGGCTTTCCCAGAAAGAGATGGACAACTTGCATCGCGGTGCCTTGCTTCATGATATCGGAAAACTCGGTGTTCCCTTGGCCATTCTCGATAAACCCGGAGCACTCGATGACGAGGAGTACGGTATGATTAAAAAACATCCTTCTATCGGCGCGAGAATTCTTGAACCGATTGCGTCGTATAAGGATATCATCCCCATTGTTTTACAGCATCATGAACGATACGACGGGAAAGGATATCCTGATGGCCTTTCCGGCGATGTCATAAACATTGGCGCCCGGATCCTTGCTGTGGCCGATGTTTTTGATGCTTTGAACTCGGATCGTCCGTATCGGGAAGGCTGGGCTGTTGAGCGTGTCGTTGATTTGATAACAAAAGAAGCAGGCTGTCAGTTCGATCCTGATGTTGTAGAAGCCTTTTTAGAAATTATAAGACTGGAAAAAACAAAGGTGGCATAAAGAATACGGAGCAACATCACAAAGAAAAGGAAAAAAAATGAAACTTAAATGGATCGTCATCCCGGTTCTTATCGTTGCTGTGGCAATATACGTGTTCCACTCTAAAAAAAACAAGGATATTCCTGTAAATTTGACCGGAAAATGGACAACCTCAGCACCCGGATATCAAGATCGTTTTATTGAACTGACAAAAGAAACACTTGTCTATGGTCTCGGCGGAGGCAAAATAGATGTCTACCTTATCTCAAGTATGGAGAGAAGTCTGGAAGGTAATAATTTTCTATATACCATCAACTACAAAAATACAAATGGCTTAGAGTTCACCCGATCCTTTTATTATCATCCGGAAAATGGAGGGACAATTCAATTTAAGCACCAAGAACATATCGAGTGGCGCAATAGAAAGAATACGGCTATTAAAGAAAATTCAAAAACAGAATAAAATAAAAAGGCAGGGCAAAATGAAACGAACAGCTAATCGGCGACAGTTGAAGAACTATTTGGTCGCCAATAAAATCCACTTCAACATGATGCTCGCCAACCTGATACTTATGCTGCTGGTCTTTGCTGTAATCCTAGGGGCGGTGTTATTCCCATTTTATAACGAAATTTTTAAGATCAACGATATATATGCTCAACATTATTCGGCAAAGTTTTTTGTTGTTTTGTTGGATCGGTTATCCGTTGCACTTTTAGTTATTCTTCTTTTCGGTCTCCTGTATCAGGTGATGATCAATCATAAATTCTGCGGCCCATTGGTCAACTTTTCAAATACGTTTAAAAAAGTTGCTCAGGGTGACTTAACACGAAAAATTTATTTGCGTCGGTATGATTTTCTAAAAAATGAAGCCGCTCAGGTTAACGACATGATCGATGCGCTATCCGAACATATCATGACCCTTAGAAAAGACCATGATCGCCTGCTCTCTGCCTTGGAAGACGTGTCTGAAGACAAAATGGAGCAAGTCGAATATCAAAACGTGCTCGAGACGCTGAGAAAACAGGTCGGTATTTGCCATAAGCACTTATCCGTATTCAAAATTGAGGGCATAGGTGATCGAGAAAAAGAGAACCGGTCAGATACGTAAAACAGCTTGCCCGGTCTATACCGGAGTATTTATTAAAACAGCCTGTTGCCTTTAGACCATTGACAAATAGATGATCGGTTTTTCTGAAATGTCATGAGCAACCGCTGCGAAACGGTCCAGGGCCATGTGACACAACCTGATGCAAAATGTTGCCATGGATCATTTGCCTTGGATGTCCACTAAAAACTCTATAAAACTATATAGCAATGCCACAAATGAAGGACCACCGTCGAATTCCACTTTAAAGATTTGATGACCCAAGTAATTATTGTTGATTACTCCTGTAACTTTGGTTAAAATAAAAAAGCCACACAAAAAAATGGCGAAAGATCAAAGATTTTTTCGGCTCTGTCGTTTAAAACGGGAAGGGCCCGTTGCGGCGGGATTTTCCGACCGACCTTGAGGTCCGCCCGAGGCGAGACAAAGATTAGATCGCTGTTTCTAACCAAGCACCATTTCAGGCTGCAAAGCCATATTTAATGGAGGATGCTCTCATGGGCAAGACCATGCAAATCCTGAATGACGCGTCTGCCTCCTCCGTCGGCAGGGAGACCGCTTCGCTGAAAAACGATATCATAAGGCACATCCGCTTCACTTTGGGTAATGATCCGGACAGGCCGGACAAATATTCCTGTTTCATGGGCCTCGCATACAGCGTTCGCGATCGGTTGATCGATCGGTGGATTAGAACTGAGCGTTCTCTTTACGATACACTCTCCAAACGCGTCTATTTTCTTTCCCTTGAATTTTTGCCGGGTCGATTTTTAATAAACTATCTCATCAGCCTCGATATGCTGGATGAAGCCCGAACGACATTGCAGCAAATGGGAATCGACCTGGACGAACTGGAGGAAGAGGAATGGGATGCCGGTCTCGGCAATGGCGGTCTCGGGAGATTGGCGTCCTGCTATATGGACTCCATGGCGTGTCAAAATTTGCAGGGATACGGTTACGGCATCCGGTATGACTATGGGATTTTTTTCCAGACCTTAGACAATGGTTATCAGCGAGAGCAATGCGACAACTGGCGACGGCGTGGAAATCCGTGGGAAATCCAGCGTCGGTCGAATCTTCAGGAGATTCGGTTCTACGGCCGATCCGAATTTTACACCGACCAAGAAGGGCGGATTCGATACCGCTGGGTGGACGGCGAAGTCGTAATGGCCATGGCCTGCGACATTCTTATTCCCGGTTACGGCGACGATTATGTTACCAACATGCGGCTGTGGGCCGCCAAATCCGGCCGGGAATTCAATCTGAAACACTTCAACCAGGGAGATTACATCGGCGCCGTCGAAGCCAAGGTATTTAGCGAAACCATTTCCAAGGTGCTTTATCCCAGTGACGAGGCCGAATCCGGAAAAGAACTCAGGCTCAAACAGCAATATTTCTTCGTTGCCGCCACGCTGCATGACATTATCAGACGATACAAAAAACAGAATCGGTCCTTTGACGATTTCCCAAGTTTTGTAGCCATTCAATTGAACGACACCCATCCGTCCATTGCCATTCCGGAACTCATGCGCCTGTTGATGGACAATGAAGGACTGGAATGGGATGACGCCTGGATCATCTGTGAAAAAACGTTTGCATACACCAATCATACGGTTATGCCGGAAGCACTTGAAACCTGGCCGGTGGACCTGATCGGCAGACTTTTACCCAGACATATGGAAATTATTTATGAAATTAACCGGCGATTTCTGGAGACTGTGAGAAAACGCTATCCGGACGATCCGTATCTGCCGGATAAACTCTCTCTCATTCAGGAGGGTGCCCTTCGACAGGTCCGCATGGCTCATCTGGCGATAGTAGGGAGCCATTCCGTCAACGGAGTTGCCGATCTTCATACCCGAATCCTGAAAAAAGGCTTGTTCAAAGATTTTGATCGAATTTTTCCGGACCGAATCAGAAACGTCACCAACGGCATCACACCGCGCCGATGGCTGTATCAGGCAAACCCGTCTCTTTCCCGGCTGATTACATCGGCCATCGGTTCCGACTGGATCTGCGATCTCAATCAACTTAAAAAGCTTATACCCTATGCCGACAACCCGGAATTTCGCAAGACCTGGATCAAAACAAAACAAGAAAACAAAAAACGGCTTGCACGGTATATTTTACGCAAAATCGGACTGGGTGTAAATCCGGAAACCCTTTTCGACGTTCATGTCAAGCGACTGCATGAATACAAACGCCAGCTTCTCAACCTGCTGCATGTGGTCACGCTGTATAGTCGCATCAGGGAACATCCCCAGGCCGACGTTGTCCCCCGCACCGTCATTTTTTCCGGAAAGGCCGCTCCCGCCTATCATCAGGCAAAAATGATCATTAAACTGATTAGCTCCGTGGCGGATGTCGTCAACAACGACACGGAAATTCGGGGAAGACTCCGGGTTCTTTTTCTTCCCAATTATTGTGTATCCCAGGCCGAAAAAATCATTCCGGCAGTCGACGTGTCGGAACAAATCTCCACAGCGGGCATGGAAGCATCCGGAACAGGGAATATGAAAATGGCACTAAACGGAGCCCTTACCATCGGAACTCTAGACGGTGCCAATGTGGAAATTATGGAAGAAGTGGGCCGGGAAAATATTTTTATTTTCGGATTAACGGCTGAAGAAGTCGTTGCCTTGCGTACTGGCGGTTACGATCCCGGAAAGTATGTCGATAATGATCCGGAGCTGAAAAAGGTTCTCGATATGATCGGATCGGGATTTTTTTCGCCCGATGAACCCGGACTGTTTTCGCCGATTGTCAGGACGCTTCTCGATGAAGGCGATTACTATATGTTGCTGGCCGATTACCGATCTTATGTATTGGCCCAGGAAGAGGTCGGCCGAGTATTTTTAAATCCGGATGAATGGACCCGGCGATCCATTCTGAATACCGCGCATATGGGCAAGTTTTCCAGTGACCGTTCTATTTTGGATTATGCGTCCGATATTTGGAACGTTGTACCTGTTTTATGAAAAAAATAGAAGCATCCGGTTCGTCCGGACTGTTAGAGTCTCCCAATTTCCGAATCGTTGAAAGACCATAGGAGAAAATGCCCATGACCATGACAAAAACCCCGAACGAGAATTCCAATTCCGTATCTATTGCCCGGCAGCCGATTTTTGACAGAAAGAGGCGACTGTGGGGTTATGAGATTTTCTGTGTGGGAATCGTTGAATCAACAGGTCCGGGTTCTTCGGAAGAGAGCGTTGCCGTCAATGTGGCATCCAGCGCCTACATCGGATTTCAGCAGATTATGGACAGAGGAAAAAAAGTCATCGTGAATTTCAATGAAAAAAACATTCTGGAAAACTTTCCCTATGCTTTTCCGCAAAATCTCGCCGCTGTCATGGTTACGGAGGACGTGGTGGGCCGGCCGAATGTTCTGGACGTGTTGAGCCGATTGAAATCCGACGGATATCTCATTGCAGTCAGGGGATTTACGGGAAATTCCACATGCGACCCTCTTTATCGAATGGCCGATATCGTCGGCGCGGACGTATCCAAGAGACGAAAGGACGAACTCGTTAGGATCCTCGAACTCGCCCGGCCCTATGATGCCCTCTTAATGGCCGTTCAAGTGAAGGACACAGGAAGTTTTGAGTTGTGCCGGGAATTGGAATTTTCCCTTTTTCACGGGTCCTTTTTCAAATCTCCGGATCAGATCATTGTCCGGAAGTTCACCTCCGGCGAGGCTTCGAGGTTCAACCTGTTGCAGGTTATTGAAAAAGATCATCCCGACTTCGACCAACTTGCAAAAACCATCCAGACGGATGTTTCCATCAGCTTTCGCCTCTTGGCGTTTCTGAATTCATCGGCTTTTGGCTTGCCTCAGAAAATAAAATCCATCCATCAAGCCATTTTGCTGTTGGGATGGCGGAAGATAAAGAACTGGCTTCGGGTTGTTCTTTTATCCGATATGAGTCAAAGAAAAGACGTTTCCGAACTGGTTCTTCTGTCGGCCCAGCGTGGAAGATTTCTGGAACTCGTGGCCCGGGAACATGATTTTTGGGGATTTGATCCGAACAGCTTGAACCTTCTGGGTATATTTTCTCTTTTGGATGCCCTGCTCGGCATTTCCATGACGGAAATCGTGGCGTATTTGCCGTTGGAAAATAAGCTCAAGGCAGCTTTGTGTCAGGATCCGAACAATGAGTATTTGCCGCTGCTTCATCTGGCCAGATATTTTGAAGAGGCAAGGTGGGCAGAAGCGGAGAAGATGATTCAGCAGTTAAGCCTTGACTCCGGGCAGGTCAAGGCGGCATTCCAGACGTCAGTCAATTGGGCCGGTGAATTGGCGACCCTGCAATCGGAAAGTTCCTGAAACCTGAACCGAAAGGGACGACACCTCCGATCCTGTTAATCGGGGCTGCAAGGATAGGAATTTTAGCCTTCCGGAGAGCGGGTAAACCTTCCCCCAGACTGACCGGCATAGCCGCGTTTCATAAAATCGTTACAAGATTCTATTTCTAACGACTTTCGCCCACGCGGCTGGTCGGTGTTCATGTATTTAAAATTGTATATCCAAAATATGCTGAAAAAAAGTAAAATCCAGTTATTGTCTAATTACCAAATATGCTCTTGACTTTTTTACCGACGTCCTTGAGCCCTTCTTCTACATTACCGGAACCACTTCCCAATTGCTTTATCGTATCTTTTCCAAGGGAATCTAAATTGGCGCCGATCGAAGTGAGCTGTTTGTTCAGAACATCGGTTACGGCAGGAGATGTGATATTTCCATACAAAGCTGCAAATATTTCTTTAAACGCTTCAGCCGGTGATGCGCCATTTTTCTTTTTTCCAATATCCTTAAGATGAATGTCCGGCAAGGGTACACTGATTTGTTTATCTCCTATTCCGTAAACCGATACATCCAGATTAACGTTTCCTTTCTTTACAATGAAATTCCGAATGATGAGTTTTTTCCCGGCCCCTTTTTTTTCTGATTCTTGTTTTGAACGCTTTTCAACGTCTGAGGTTTTGGTGATATTTTTTAAAATCGTATTGAAATTATCGTTTTTTCCTTTTTTTTCATATGTAATTTCAGGAGTTATTACCTCGATTCGATCAACAACAATCGTGTCGCTTGACAAGGATTTCTCGTCAACATTCACAAGAACCGAACCGACTTTCATGGCGCTCGGTGTCTTGAATCCGGTGGGGTTGCCGAGGAACAACTTCTTAATGTTGGCTTCTGCTGAAAAAATAGAAACGCTTACATCAGCCACGTGCAATTCTGTTTTTGTTATTTTGGGTCCGTAAGAATTAACGGCTTGTTTTATGATAGGTCCAAGGTTAGAAAGTCCGAAAATAATAATAGCGATAACAATTACTATCGCGCCGATTCCAATGTAAATCCATTTTTTCATGATATATTCTCCTTCAAAAGTGTACTTGGTTTCTGGTAATAATGCCCATATTGGATATATGTCTTTACAAATATAGGTTTGATGACCCCATATGTCAATTTTAGAATACCGTCCCTTTCCGGTCCCATTGAAACCGGATTTTTTCCTGTTTATCTGCCGCAGCATTTTTTATACTTCTT
>CAJIBH010000307.1_pt1 | contig 9816 bp, 6 predicted proteins | sample 9199311 | NCBI WGS metagenome assembly CAJIBH01 (sample SAMEA7708295, study PRJEB35096) | sediment metagenome | biome: marine neritic benthic zone biome [ENVO:01000025]; feature: sediment [ENVO:00002007]; material: shallow marine sediment [ENVO:03000034] sea grass bed [ENVO_01000059] ... | reverse complement strand
TTTTCTTTCAAACTCGGGCAGCGTATCAAACAAAGGTGAGCTGATTCAAACTAACATGGAAGCCGTCCTTTTCAATTACAACCAACCCAAATACGGAGAACAACTGATAGGCATCTACATAAAGGTACTCAGGGACAACGTCTGCCAGAAAATAGATAAAAAAATACTTTTTTCAGAATTTTTTAGATTAAACGACTTCAGCTTGCTTAAATGGTATGATAATGCATGAATATGATCGGCTCTTACGCTACATCGAACCCCTTTCCCCGCTTCCAACATCTATAAATCCGAGCGGAAAACTCGAAAAAAAAATCCAATGCATTCTTTTTGACATCTACGGCACACTCTTTATCAGCGGTTCAGGTGATATCAGCATTGCCAGGCAACAATCGCAGCAATCCCAAAATTTAAGAAATCTCTTGGATAAACATCATATTAAGAAGGAACCTCAAATTGTTTTAGATGATTTTTTCTCTGCCGTAGATATCGAACATGACAGACTTAAAATAACAGGGGCGAACTTTCCCGAGGTGGAAATAGACCGGATATGGACGCGTGTTCTTGAAATTGAAAAACTTGACGCTGTTCGAGCCTTTGCCGTGGAATTTGAACTGATTGTCAACCCTGTATATCCCATGCCAAACCTTGAAAAAATGCTATCGGGTTGTAAAAAATCAACGCTTTTGATGGGCATTATCTCAAATGCCCAATTTTTTACCCCTTATCTATTCAGATGGTTCCTTGGTTCAAGCCCGGAAGATCTCGGAATTAAGTCTGATCTGATTTTTTATTCTTACAAATCAGGACACGCAAAACCATCTCCTTTTATGTTTGAAGCCGCCGCCAAAAACCTCAGGGATATGGATATCCCCGCGCATTCAACACTTTATATTGGAAACGACATGCTAAATGACATTTATCCGGCAAAAATGGTGGGGTTTAAAACAGCGCTTTTTGCAGGCGATGCCAGGTCCCTGCGACTGAGAGAAGACCACCCCAAATGCCAAAACCTTTCCGCCGATATTGTCATCACCGACCTTGTTCAAATTCTCGATCTCATACAATAGCTATTACTTGTTAAAATAAATCGCTTAAAAATTAGGGTCTGGAAGATTCGACAATGTAAGCCCCCCAAATTTAATATTTTACCTTAATAAAATACTATCGTCCTGGGGCTTCATTTGTATATCGATGGAATTTTTTATGGGATGAGAGTCTAATGGGATAGATTAAAGCGGTTTAATTCTTATTTTGCTGCCGTATTTATCTCGATCAAGATCCCAGTCAGCGCTGTCACCAGCGTCTTTGGGAATATCTTCCTTTATGAGAATATTTTTTTGGTTCTGTTTTAACTTAAGCGAGGAATAAATACCAGTAATTGTTGTATCGGCAAAAATGATATCAATAACTTTAACTTCTGGAATTCCCTTTTCTGAAGTTGACCATTCAATAATTCCTGATATTTTTTCCCTTAGATCCTGGATTTCTGTTTTTGAATCTTCGATATTTTGTTTAATATCATCGATCTCAGTTGTAATTTGATCCTGTTTATTAAAGAGGCTTTCCAGTTTTTTTTCTCTGTTTTCTATTTCTATATCCAATTCAGAGAGCTTTACTTTTGCACCCTCGAACTGAGTCTTGTCACCTGTCTCTTTAATTTTTTCTATTTCTTTTGATAGTTTTCTCTGTTTTACAACGGCACGATCTTGTACTTGTGCCATATCAGCAATCACTTTTCCAATGATACCCGGTTCATTTTCTATTTCCTTTAGTCGGCGATGATATTCTGTCTGCTCCTGTTTTTTTAGCGGTATAATCTCTTTTATTGCATCGATATCCTCCTTTACTTTTTCATCGTATCCGACACTTAGATGGCAAGGTTTTGATATTTCAGATCCAATTTGAACGGCCTGTATTCCCTTTTTAGCAGAAACTCTGGAGGATAAAATGGGACCATTTTTGGCAATGCATGCGCCACTGGTATTGATTTTAGTATCGATGATTTCTTTCTCTACGAGGACATCGCCCAAGACTTCAATGTCTGATTCATGAATATACATGGCGCTGATACTGCCACCGCTTTTTATTTTTGCCCCGATGATCCCTCCTGGGACACTGATATCACCTTCCATCTCTATTTCAGCCTTGAGTATCTCATTTGCTTTAAGGCTGTTGCCTCTGACACGGTATCCACTCTGAATAGTACCGACAACATCGATTTTACCTTCGAAATCCACATGCCCGGTTTTTAAACCCACTCCCCCTGAAATTTCAAGTCTCGGTGAAACATAGACCTTGCCGACGGCTGATATCTCAGGCATACCGTCGGTTTCCGCATAAATTTTAAGTTTGTCTTCGGAAATTGAAGTCCCTTTTCCTTTCCGAAGAGTTATATCTTTTGGTTTCGAAACAGATAGATAACGACCATATACGTCATGTCCTGTCGCGCCTTCAACAACCGGAATTTTTTCGGCAAGAAGATCTCCTTTCTTAACTTGGGGAATATCTCCCCTGTTTTTAAAGTCTATGGCTCCCCCGTCTTTTACAGTGCCAATTTTTAAGGGATCTGTATCAAAGTAATATTTAATAGAGGCATCTATGCCTGTATCCGGGAGTTTGCCTTCTGCAACCTTTAGGGGTGTATCCAAGTCTTCTATATTCTCCAGGTAGGCTGATATGTTCTCATCGTCTATTATCCCATATTTGATCCCCTTTTTTTCGAGATAATCCTTAACGTCCTGGAGAGTAAAAGAAACTGATTTTTCTTTATTAATTGAAAAAAATGCGTTCAGCTTATCTTCTGAAACAGTCAAATTGAAATAGGCATCATTTATTGATGAACGAGGGGGTTCAGGCATCTCAGACGTTTCAGGCTCATGGGAATCGATTTCTTCAAATCGCTGTTGCTTTTTAAGAATCGCATCACATTGATCCCTGGTCATCACATTCGACTCAACCAATATGTCCCCGATCATCTTTACGGTCTTGGTCTTTTCATAGCTCTTTTTTTGCTCCACCAGAGCATGCTCGATATCCTCTTGAGCTAGAAATTCATTTTTTACAGCAATCATCCCGAATTTTCTATCCATCTTTCTTGTTTCAATCACCTTCTGGATAGAAAGAAGAAAATCAAGCTGGTTCTGAGACATCATCCCTTTCGCCACAAGGATTTCTCCTAAGAGTGTTTTCTTTCCGGCAAGTTGCTCCTGTTTTTGAATAGACAATGCTTCCTGGATCTGTTCTTCATTAACAAATTTGTATTTTACGGCCAACTTTCCCATAACCAAGTAGGCATCATCTTGGGAAATTGTATCAATCTCTCCTTCTTTTAACATCGATATACGGGCGCTTTCTTTTTCCCTGTTTTCAGCCTCAAAATCGACCTTAAAGGTAGTGCCGCAACCCTTGCATGATACCTTGCGACCCAGAAAAGCTTCGGGTGTCCGGTATCTGCAGTCACATGAGGGGCACATCGTTATTCTTTTTTTGTTTTTTGTCATTTTTATTCGCACTTTGATATGGGATACGAACAATCAGGCATCTTTATTTTTATTTTAAATGCTGATTATTCGCAAAAAAAGTAAGCAGAAATCATGCCAAAGAGTGTTAAACAGCTATACATCCATATTTTCGCTTTTCCCTCCATTAATGCAATATAGCAATTTAAATTCAAATGGTTATAATTTTTAAATAAGAAGTAACATAAAAATATCCATAAAATTTACTAATATAAAAATTACTTTGTATTTTGGTTCCGTGGGATTATGGGCCAACGTAATATTTTTGCCGTGATAATTTTATATCAACATGCAACTTTTAAAGCCTTTTAAACACGATTTGGGTGTGAACCTTAGGGCAAAAGGATACCTTTATTTCATTCAAAGACCAGAAGTGGCATTTTTTTGACATATGTATCTGTACTTTTCTCCAAGACATTGAAATTTGACCCCCTTTTGCCTGTCCGGTTAAATCCGTATTTAATAGTTATCCCGGACCAAATCACTGCATTAGGTGGTACATCCCGCCAAGCGGGGCTCAAATTTTTAACCTGTCTCAGGCAGAACCGCTATGGAGGTTGGGTTCGTTGAACGAGGTCTGATATAATCGTAATTTGTCTGTTTTTTAAACTATCTACGAATCACCATTTTGTCAAGAAGATAAGAGCGTCAAAGGGCTAAGCTATTGACAAATTGAAAGTTTAATGCACTAATACCGTAACTCACGATTGAAGGCTTTCGCTCGAATGAAAGGTTACCTTTAAACCAAACATTCATTTTATCCCCTTTCCAAAGGAGCAGCTTATGAAAAAAAAATGTGAATTAAAATTTTCTGATCTCAGATCGATATGTGATCCAAAAATGTTCACTTTTAAGAATACTGCGGAAGTCGATCCCCTGGACAACGTCATCGGCCAGGAACGAGCGGTTCAGGCCATCGAGTTTGGCCTGAACATAAAAAGTCCGGGATATAATATGTTTGTTACAGGGATAGAGGGTACCGGAAAATCAACCATTATCAGAGATATTGTAACTCAGCATGCCAAAAATTTACCCTCTCCGTCGGACTGGTGCATGGTCAATAATTTCAAAGATGAATATCATCCCAAAGCTATTTCTGTTCCCAAGGGGAGAGCAACCCGTTTTTCCAAAACCATGAACAAGTTAATTGAGAATTTGAAAAAAGAACTTCCCAAAGCCTTTGAACATGAATCCTATCAGCAAAGACAATCTGAAATCCAAAAAAAATACACAGATCAGCAAAAAGATATCATTAAAAAACTTGAAGCATCAGCATCGCAACACAATATTCAGATTAACAGGACCAAGGCCGGTTACCAAACCATCCCCATCGTAGAAGAAAAGGCGATCTCACCGGAAGAATTTCTCGTTCTCCCAAAGGTAAAACAGACTGAAATCGAAGAAAATATCAGCCGTGTTCAATCCGAAATCGACATCACGATTCGTGATATCAATAAGATCAATCAGTCGATGAATTCACAGATTGAAAAACTGATGCAGGAAATAGCGCTCTTTGTTGTAAAACAGCGGATAGATGTCATCAGGGACGAATACAAAGCATGCAAAGATATTTTAATCTATTTAGATGACGTACAGACCGACATTCTTGAAAACGTTCAGGATTTTATTGCTTCTACAGAAGCAAATTCACCCATGGAAGGCCTGATATTTCAAGCCGCCAAGCCCTCTTTTCTGCGTTATCAGGTAAATGTTCTTGTGGATCAAAAAGATTTACAAGGTGCACCGGTTATTTTTGAGACAAATCCGACGTATCAAAATATTTTTGGCCAAATCGAAAAAAGAGCCTACATGGGGACGGTGACCACTGACTTTACCATGGTTCAGTCCGGTTCAATTTTAAGGGCCAACGGCGGATATCTGATCATGGAAATCGAATCTATTCTCATGACCCCGTTTGTATGGGAAGCGCTCAAACGTACACTTCAAAATAAATTGCTGTCCATAGAAGACGTCGCATCGGGTATGGGATATGGTACATCATCAATACGCCCGGAACCGATTCCAATGGAAGTCAAGGTAATTTTATTGGGCAGTTATCATCTTTTTCATTTACTCCAGAACAATGATTCAAAATTTAATAAAATTTTCAAGGTGAGAGCAGACTTTGATCATGAAGTTATAAAAAATGATGACACCATTCAAAAGTATGCACGTTTTATCGCCAGGGCCTGCAAGGAAGAAAAGCTTCTTCCCCTAACACCAAAAGGTGTTGCCGCCATCGTAGAATATGGTGAAAAATATATCTCCAACAAACATAAACTTTCCATTCGCTTCGGGCCTATTATGGGAATTTTAATAGAAGCAGATTATTGGGCCCGAAAACGGAATGCCAAGCAGATGACAGACAAGGATGTAATCCGGGCATTTACTGAATACAGATTTCGTTATAATCTTTATGAAGAAAAAATTCATGAATCCTATGTGGATGATACGATTATGATTGACGTTGAAGGGGATGAAATCGGCCAGGTGAACGCTCTTGCTGTTTTCCAAATCGGCGACATTTCATTTGGGCGCCCTTCTCGCATTACGGCTGAAACCTACATGGGAAAACAAGGTGTCGTCAATATTGAGCGTGAGGCCAAGCTCAGTGGAAAAACCCACGACAAAGGCGTTCTGATCCTTTCCGGTTATCTGGGTCGAACCTTTGCCCAAAACTATCCTCTGAACCTATCCATCAGCATCACGTTTGAGCAAAGTTACAGCGGAATCGACGGGGACAGTGCTTCATCCACAGAACTGTATGCCATTATCTCAAGCCTCTCCGGAATACCCATCCATCAGGGAATTGCTGTATCCGGTTCCGTGAATCAAAAAGGAAAAATTCAGGCCATCGGGGGAGTGAATCAAAAAATTGAAGGTTTTTTCGATGTTTGTAAAGCAAAAGGATTTACCGGCAAACAGGGAGTTCTCATTCCCAGAGCCAATGTTAAAAACCTGATGCTTAAAAAAGAGGTCATCGATGCTGTAAAGAAAAAAAAGTTTCACATCTACCAGGTTTCAAGGGTTGAAGAAGGTATCGAAATATTGACCGGCGTCCCGGCAGGAGTACCGGATGAAAACTGCGAATACCGTGTCGATACCGTTTATGGAAAAGTACAGGCCAAGCTCAAAAGGTATTTAGAACGTTCATATGAGCTGAAAAAACAGTTTGAGGCACAAAACTAGACTAACGACTATTTCATTTGTTTAAGGAATTTATTTTCATGAAGATTATCACTACATCCATAGAAGGAATTCTCATCATTGAGCCCAGAACCTTTAAGGACAACCGCGGTTTTTTTATGGAGACTTACAACCAGAACAGATATAACGCGTCCGGAATCAACACGACATTTGTTCAGGACAATCTTTCTTATTCCCTGAAAAACACTGTAAGAGGCCTTCACTTTCAAATCAAACATCCTCAGGCCAAGCTGATTCAGGTTATCTCCGGCGAAATTTTCGATGTTGCCGTTGATCTCCGGCCCGGTTCTAATACTTTTGGCAAATGGACCGGGATCCGTCTATCGGATAAAAACAGACGTCAGATGTTTATACCGGAGAATTTTGCCCACGGCTTCTGCGTTCTGAGTAAGTTTGCACTCTTTTATTACAAATGCTCAGATTTTTATGTGCCGGATGATGAAGGCGGCATCATCTGGTCCGATCCGGATATCGGTATCGAATGGCCGGTTAAAAACCCGATCATTTCAAAGAAAGACACACAATATCAAAAACTTTCTGCCCTCACTGCCGAGCAGCTTCCATCTTTTTAAAATATGATAAAAACACCCCGAAAAGTAGAGCTCCTTGCACCGGCAGGCAATTTTGAAAAACTGGAAATTGCCATACACTATGGTGCAGATGCGGTTTACTTGGCCGGCAAGGAATTCAGCCTTAGAAACTTTTCCCAAAACTTTACCCTTGATGAACTTCAACATGCCGTCAGGTATGCCCGAAAACACCATGTAAAAGTCTATGCTGCTTGTAATGTATATCCAAAAAACAACGAACAAAAATCAATTGTGGATTATCTTCACTCACTTGGGGAAATCGGTATGGACGCCCTCATCATAGTAGATCCTGGAATATTCATGACGGCATCCAAAGTCATACCCCAAATTCCCATCCATTTAAGCACCCAGGCCAATACAACCAATTTTAAAAGTGCCCTTTTCTGGCAAACATTGGGTATTAAAAGAGTTAATCTTGCAAGAGAGTTGTCCTTAAAAGAGATCAAGGAAGTTGCCCTTCATTGCGACCTTGAAATTGAAGCCTTTATTCACGGCGCCATGTGCATCACATATTCCGGGCGGTGCCTTCTGAGCAGCTATATGGCGAACCGTAACAGCAACCGGGGAATGTGCGCTCAATCCTGTAGATGGAAGTATGCAGTAGTGGAAGAGCTCAGACCCGGCCAATATATGCCCATCGCTGAAGATGATCGAGGGAGCTACATGTTCAGCTCAAAAGATCTGTGTATGATTGGCCACATCCCCGAAATAATTGATTCGGGTATCGTTTCACTGAAAATCGAAGGACGAATGCGGAGTATCAACTACCTGGCATCGGCAGTTAAGGTCTACCGTGAAGCCATTGATGCCTATTATGAAAATCCAGAAAACTACATGACCCAAAAAGACTGGCTTTATGAACTCGAAACTGTGAGCAACAGAAGTTACTCTACCGGCTTTTATTTTGACGATCCCCATCAGATATCGCCGGCCTATGAGAATTTGCGACATAGCGGACAAAAATTTATTGGAAAGGTCATCGGCAAATCCAAAGAACATGGTATTAAGATTGAGGTACGAAACAAAATATTCAAAGATGACACCATTCAGATATTAGGCAAAAAAGGCCCCGTCAAAAATGACAGGATTCATACCATATTCGATGACCGGGGGCAGTCCCTGGATTTCGCCCAGCCCGGGAGTACGGTGTTTGTTACAGTGGACAACGCGTGTTATCCCAATGATCTCATAAGAAGGGATGATAAGGAATTAACATGAAAGGTTATATTCAAGTGTATACCGGAAATGGAAAAGGAAAAACCACAGCAGCATTGGGCCTGGCAATACGGGCTGCCGGCGCAGGCATTAAGGTTTTTATCGCCCAGTTCATTAAGATGGGCGAATATAGTGAAATAAAAGCCCTCAAAAGATTTAACGATTTGATATCGGTAAAACAATTTGGAAGCGGCCTTTTTATAAAAGGCAAGCCCTCTGCCTCGGACATCGAAGCCGCCCGTAAGGGTGTAGAAATAATCAAAGCGACCTTTACGTCAGGTCAACACAACGTGGTTATCATGGAAGAAGCAAACGTCGCTGCAGAACTTGGGCTTCTGTCTGTAGAGGATATACTGGAGATTATGGTTGAAAAGCCCAAGGATGTGGAACTTGTAATAACAGGAAGGGGTGCGGATTCCCGAATCATTGAAAAAGCTGACCTGGTAACAGAAATGAAGGAGGTTAAACATTATTTTCAAAAGGGTGTCAAGGCCAGAATCGGAATAGAAAAGTAATCCCTTTTTCCCTCTTTTCAACCCTCATCAATAAATTTAACGGCCGATTCGAATCACTGTGTTGGAGTTGCTTAATACTAAAGATTCGAAAATTGAGGCTGGTATTTACAGTCAAAGGCTAAAACCGTCAAGATATAAAAACCATATGAGAATCACCGGATTCCATTTCAATAAAAAAAATATTGGGATTTTACTTCTTTTTCTCTTTGGGATAATACTCGGAAGTATGACAGGGTTTTTTATCGCCCTGACGAAAGATCTTCCACAAATTCGAAATCTTGAATCTTTCAAGCCATCTTCCATTACACGGATTTACTCTGCGGATGAAGTACTCCTTGCGGAATTCTTTTTAGAGAAAAGGGATCCCGTGCCGATAACAATTATACCCGATACCCTAAAAAAGGCCTTAATCGTTACTGAAGACAGAAGCTTTTATCAGCATAGCGGCATCGATTTGAAAGGAATTCTCAGGGCCATCTTTCGAGATATCAAAGCCGGCAAATTTGTCGAAGGCGCCAGTACCATCACCCAGCAACTTTCCAAAACACTTTTTCTAGAACCGCGTAAAACCTTATTGCGAAAAGCAAAGGAAGCCTTCCTTTCTTTTCAAATAGAGCGCCGATATACAAAAGATGAAATCCTGGGGCTTTATCTTAATCAGGTATACTTTGGCAGCGGTGCTTACGGTGTGGAATCGGCTGCCCGAATTTTTTTTGGTAAACCTGTAAGTGATTTAGATCTTTCTGAATGTGCTCTTTTGGCCGGTCTCCC
>CAJIBH010000436.1_pt1 | contig 9851 bp, 6 predicted proteins | sample 9199311 | NCBI WGS metagenome assembly CAJIBH01 (sample SAMEA7708295, study PRJEB35096) | sediment metagenome | biome: marine neritic benthic zone biome [ENVO:01000025]; feature: sediment [ENVO:00002007]; material: shallow marine sediment [ENVO:03000034] sea grass bed [ENVO_01000059] ... | reverse complement strand
CGTAATTTCGGTATACTTTATGTCCTTTTCATTAAGGATAACCGGCGTTCGGTCATAATACATGGCTGTAATACCATCGATTCCTCCGGGTGATTTTTGGTCTAAGATAAAAATCTGGCCCTGGGTTAAACCGTTTTTTCCGTGTACCTCTTTTTCCCCGTCCATCTTTATAAAAAAGGGCGTTTCTTCAACCAGACCGTAAACCTCGGAAGAAGGAACATAGTGGTCCTCTGAAATACCGACAAAAATGGCCTGCCCGCTCCCTTTCTGGGCCAGGAAAAGCCTGCCGGGATCCAGGTCGGAATGCATGGATATGGCATGCGACCCCTCGAAATCATTCACAGCCAGACGAAAAGCTTCTTTTACATCAAAACCCTGTTGAACATACTTTCCCACTTGAAGCGGAATAATCTTGGTGTCTGTGGTAATATCCTGGTGTATAAAACAGTCATTTTTTTCATATTCCTTTTTCAATTCAAGATAGTTATCGATGTCCCCGTTCAGGCACACATGGATGATACCGCTTTGTTGAATGCTATTCCCCGAAATTTTATTGTCGACGGGGTGACAGTTCGGCTCACTGATGGCGCCCACAGAGGCCCATCGGGTATGGGCGGAAATCGTAAAGTGTTTATGGGAAAAGGAAACCAGTCTCTGCAGAATCTTGTCGTTTTTAATTTGCTTGCGTATAAAACGAATATTATCTCCAAGATGCCCCACTTCTGCGGCGACTTTATACGTCAGGGCAAGGGTAACACGTCTTTGGTTATTTTCATCCGTTGTCTGATTGATGTTCATACCCGAGTTAACAAGAACGTCCTGAGACAATCGCTCTGCTAGTTGGTCCAAAAGATTCATTTTTTCCAATGCTTTTTTGAAACGGTCATATTCACTGCCATCGAGAATAAACATCATGGAGATCCCTGCCGAATCGCGCCCTCGAACCTCAAGCCGGTCAATGCTGTTCAATACAGAGTTGATCTGCTTGAAAATACTGACGATGGTGATGTTGGGATATTCGTTGTCGTGTCCCAGTAAATTTTTAATCTTTTTAATATTACCGATAATCTCGGAAGCAAGGCACCACGCAATATCTTTTAAATTGTCGATGCGGTGGATCAAAATATCCACTTCTTCAGAATCGAGCTGCCCCATATGATCAGCCAAGTAGTTTGATTCAGAATCGACGACACTTGAAAGCCGGCGGGCAAAACCTGCAAGTTCATTTTGGCTTTTATCATCCGTAAAAAAATCGTAAAAAGCGCCATTACGTTTTAACGTGCGAACAGCCTTCAAAAGAGAATCGACATGCCCCTTGCCGCCCAGATAATGGTCTTTAAAACACAAATTATTCTGTTTGCAGTTTTCGAACAGACGAACTTCAAGTTTCTCAAGCATACCGTTCAAAACCGCGAGATCCGCATGATCATCCGCCTCTTTTTTATTCTTAAATGAAACAATCCCGGTTATTCCGCAACACAGGATATGCTCATGGCAAGGGAAAAATACAATGGAATGATTCGGCACGCCGGTTAAGTGTTTTCCGAAATAAACGTCGGCAAGAAGACAATTCCGGATTCGGCGGCATAACCATTTTAACTTAAAAGATATTTTTGTTTTTAATTTCATTAAAGCTTCCAATGTCAGTATTTGGTTTTTACAAGCCATTTCTTTAATCTTTATTACATAATGAACAACATTACATTTTCTGATACATTTCTTTAATTTTGTCCCGTGTCATTATTTGTTTCCAGTCGGCACCCAGGGCGTTTTCCCAAAGAGGTTCTAAAACAAGGGCAACATCGACCATTTTTTCCAGCTTATCCCTTTCAACACCCGCCACCAGATTTCGGGGGAGATGAATATCATGTTTTTCCATCATTTCGCGAAACTCGCGAACCCCTTGGGAGTAAAAGTCTTCAAGGTAGTCAAAGACGATGCAGTTGCCGATCCCGTGATGAATTCCCAATACAAAGCCAAGACCGTATGAAAGGGCATGGCATATTCCCACCTGTGAGTAGGCAATGCTCATACCGCCGCAATATGAAGCCATCATCAACTTGTCGTCGCTGTCCGGACCATCGCCCAAAAAAACCTCCCTGCAAAGTTCGAGAGCCTTTTCACCGTATGCTTTGCTGAATGCATTGAGGTAGGTGCCGGTTAGAGATTCAACACAGTGTATGTAACAGTCCATTCCTGTATAGAAGCGCTGATCTTTAGGAACCCCGGAAATCAATTCAGGGTCGAGAAGGATTTGGTCGAATACCGTAAAGTCGGAATTGATACCGAGTTTCTTTTCAGGGCCTGAAAGTACGGTAGTTCGGGACACTTCCGCCCCGGTTCCGGATAAGGTAGGAATACCCACGTGGTAAATCGCCTTATTCTTTACAAGATCCCAGCCCTGGTAATCTGCAGAAGAGCCGGAATTTGTGAGCATCAAAGATACTGCTTTTGCAATATCCATAACACTGCCGCCACCGATTCCGATAATCCCGTCCGGTAATCGATGAGAAAAGTCTTTTATCTTTTGTGTCAACGCATCAACATATGTTGTCTTGGGTTCATCATCAACGTTGACCCATATGAGCTTATCCTTGTTTTTTACCGGCACTCTGTTTTTTAAACTGCTATTTTGAAACACATCGTCTACCAGGTAAACCATAAAAGCGTCTTCTGATCGTCGTCTCTTGGAAAGGATTTCGTCCAGCTGGTTTAAACAACTCCGGCCAAAAACGACAAAAGAAACCATCTTGAAATTTCGAAACATAATAAAAACCTCAGGTTATGGGTTATGGATAAATGTTTAAAATGTAATTGTTCGAAATATAACCCAACATCCATTACCCATTTGCTCTTTCCTCTTTTCTATTACCTATTACCTATAACCTATTTTTTAAATACACCGGTTATTTTTTCTATCCGCCGGGATAGCTCCTCCTCTGTCCAGGATAGTTTTATCAGCATGGATATGTTTCTGGCCATAATACTGTCCGACTTGGGAAACTTTATTTTCTCATAGTCAGGAAGCTCTTTAATCAGAGTAATCGGCAGTCTTGCGGGAGACTTGAGTTTTTTGAAATGATCCCACTGTCGAATATAATGCCAGTTGTTGTCATACCAGTAAAAACAGGAATCAACACCTGCGTTGCCCAGAGACGCTGCCGTCTCTCGGGCTTGAGATTCATCCGGCATGAAGAAAGAAAGAAATGTCGCAGAGTCTCCTTTGGGATCTGGGATATCTCTAAAACTGATTTCAGGAAACCGGGCCAAGGCATCTTTGATGGCTTTTTTATGCAACCTCTGTTTTTCCAGAATGAAATCAAGCTTTTTAAGCTGAGCCAGTCCAACTGCTGCATTCAGCTCACTGATACGGAAATTTGTTCCCAAAATTGGATGGCCTTCGAGACCTCGGTCATTGCCGATGTGGTCATGTCCGTGATCAGCATATGCATCTGCAAGGGTATAAAGTTCTTTATCATCGGTGACAACGGCACCGCCCTCACCGCATGTAATCGTTTTGACAGGATCGAATGAAAAACAACCCATTTGTCCAAATGTACCCAGCGATTTTCCGTTAAACGTAGCGCCCAGAGACTGGCAGGCGTCTTCTATCAATACAAGTCCCTTTTGATCGCAAAAGCTTCGTATCTCTTCAATATGTGCCATGGCTCCGCACATGTGGACCGGCAATACAGCCTTTGTCCTAGAGGTGATAACGGACTCAATGGATTCAGGATCCAGACAAAGTGTTTCATCAATCTCGGAAAAAACAGGGACTGCACCGGCGTCTAAAATCCCTTCAATGGTTGCGATAAACGTAAACGGTGGTACAACGACTTCGTCTCCTGCACCGATTCCGCATGCCGCTAATGCAATACAAAGCGCTGCCGTACCACTGGAACTGAGATGGCAATACCCGGCACCGATTCGGCTTGCCAATTCAGATTCAAATGTTTTTGCCTTCCAGTGCCCTTTTCGGACGCCGTCGAAACCATAACGAAACAACACACCCGTATCAAGAACATCTTGAACTTCTTTGCGTTCTTCGTCGCCAAATATTTCAAAGCCCGGCATGATGAATCTCCTTGTTGAATAAAATCGTTTGACCAACAAATCCACTCACTCTGATTTATGCGCAAGATTTTGCTCTTTGGCAAAAGCATCCTCAAAGTACTTTTTCATCGCAATACGTGCATAATAACTTGCGCGAAGCCCGATGTATTTTTCGTGGGCCACAATAACGGACAGGGCAATCTTCTTCTCCCCTTTTTTTTCTTCGGCAAATCCCACAAACCAGTCGTAGCGTGCATCGTGGGTTTTATTGTCAATTGAGCCGGTTTTACCGCCGATATTAAGCCTTGAAAGGATGTTATCTTTCCGATAACGTCGGAAAGCCTTTCTGCCCGTACCGCTTTTTATGGTAGTTGCCATCAGACGATTCAGCGTCCGTGAAGCATTTGGGACCATCGCCCGGTTCATCGGAACCGATTTGCCTTTGTAAACGATCCGTCCCTTTTCGTTCACCATCCGGTCAACGATGGTGGGTTCCAACAGCTGCCCCTGATTGATAATTGCCGAAGCTATCATTGCCCCGTGAATGGGAGATATTGTTGTTTTATTATTAAATCCGCAGGCGATCTCGGCCCACTGATAGGGTTCATCAGATAACGCGACACAACTGGGATCGACTAAAACTTCAAAATCAATGTTTCTGTTAAAACCAAATGCTTTCGCATATTCCTCAAGCGTGTCTTTGCCAAGGTAAAGGGAGCCGATTTTTCCAAACACCGGATTCACCGACTGGGCAAAGGCGTCCTTAAATGTGACCCGATTGGTGAACCGGTTTTTTCGCTCCTTGAGCTGAGACCTATATAACGTGTGTTTCATGCCGTTGTAAGCAAATACATGGTTTGAACTAAAACCATATTTTTCAATCGCCGCAGATGCGGTAACAATCTTAAAGATACTCGCCGCCGGGAACCTGTTATCAAGACACGGATTATTGGACGGATCGGCTTTATTAAAACTCACCATGGATAAAATTTTGCCGGTAGCCGGATCCATGGCCACTATTCCAATATATCGAGCGGTAGAGGTGTTAAGCTTTGATAAAAGATAATTCTGAAGTCCAATGTTAAGACTGGTTTCCACCCTAAATTTATGATCGTTTGAAACGACCTCGAAACTCGTTTCCTTTAGATTGATAAAGGATGCATGATTCAGAAGGGTCTGAACGGTCTTTTTGTCTATGGAACGACCATCATTGAATGATGAAAAATAATCTGTTGCCAAACGAGGAATTGATTTTTCGCCGAGACCGCTGGTTATTCTGTAGGCCACTATAAATAAAAGGAAAGCCAAAACAGAACATTTAAGAAAACCTTTAAAAAACCTCTTTTTTGTTGCTGATCGTTTAAGACTGGCCTGATATTCCCGCCAGTTCTGTCTCTCGTTAGTCGTTGTATCAATTTTAAGTCTTTGGGGCATCGTATTATTTTGGCGGATCACGATATCTTTAGTTATGTCCGTCCATAAATGGTCTTTTTGCCCCATCTCTTTGTTATGCTTAAAAAATAATCCTCAGAATATCAATATATGCCTGTGGTTATTTTTTTCGCATGCCTTTATCTTGAACAAAAATCCTCATTTATGGATGGACACTAGTTTAGAGGCGTACCTGGTGCCACTTTTTTATCCAGAGTTGCGACCGCGAAGCTATCTTTTTCACCAGCAGCCAACAACATACCGTTAGAAAGGATCCCCATCAACTTGGCAGGTTTCAGATTCACAACGACAACAACCTGTTTTCCCTCCAGATCCTCCGGAGAATAGGTCTCTGATATACCGGCCACGATGGTCCGTCTTTCCCCCATGTCAACTTCAAGCTTTAACAATTTTTTTGCCCGAGGGAGCACATCGGCATGAATGACGGTGGCAACCCTGAGATCTATTTTATTAAATTCATCGAGAGTTATCTCGGGTTTGACGTCAAGCGCCATATCTCTTGTATCCTTCTTCCCGGGTAATGCCATAGGCTTTTTTTTAAGATCGATCCTCGGGAAAAGCGTAATTGATTTCGGCACCCTCGTTCCGGGCATCAGGGTTTTCCACTTTTTAAGGAGATCGATACTAAAAGACATGTTCTTCGAATCAATACCGAGATGTTTCTGCATGGTTTCCGCAGTTTCCGGCATTATCGGATAGATTAGGCCGGATATGATCCTAAGTGATTCAAGGAGGTTATAAATGACGACTTCAAGCTGTTTACGGCTGGATTTTTTCTTCGCAAGTACCCAAGGGGCTGTAAGATCAATATATTTGTTCATATGGCTGATAAATTCCCAAATTGCCATGATCGCTTTGCTAAAAGCGAATCGCTTCATATGTTTTTCGAATTCGGCAATGGTTTCTAATGCCTCTGATTCCAAACCGAGGTCTAATTCACTTTCCACCTTAATATCAATTTCAGGAACAATTCCGGAAAAATATTTGTGGACCATTGCAAGAACTCTACTGAATAGATTCCCGAGATCATTGGCAAGATCAGAATTGATTCGTTGTACCAGAGCTTCTTCACTGAAATTGGAATCGAGCCCGAAGGTCATATCTCGCATCAGAAAAAATCGAAACGCATCGAGACCGTAAACATTTTTAAGTTGAAGCGGCTCTACGACATTCCCGATGCTTTTGGACATTTTGCTTTGATCGACATTCCAGTACCCATGGACATGCAAATGCTTGTATACGGGAATTCCTGCCGCCTTGAGCATGATCGGCCAGTAAATGCCATGGGGTTTTAATATATCCTTGGCGATAATGTGCCGGGCATGCGGCCAGAAATTTTTAAACCGGTCTCCATCCGGATACCCCAGGGCTGAAACGTAGTTTAAAAGCGCATCAAACCAGACATAGGTGACATATTCTTTATCAAAGGGCAGTGTAATCCCCCACTTAAGGCGCGTTTTAGGTCTTGATATGCAAAGATCCTCAAGGGGCTCTTTGAGAAAGGATAGAACTTCATTTCTATACCGTTCCGGGCTTATGAAATCAGGATTGTCATGAATATGATCAATCAGCCAGTCTTGATAGCGACTCATCTTGAAAAAGTAGTTGGATTCTTTTATGGGTTCAGGTGTTGTTTCGTGATCAGGACACTTGCCGTCAACCAACTCTCGATCCGTATAAAAGCGCTCACACCCAAAGCAATAAAGCCCCTGGTATTCACTGAAATAGATATCCCCCGAATCATAGATCTGTTGCATGATCTGTTTTACCAACTCCATATGGGAAGCATCCGTCGTTCGGATGAAATAACTGTATTTGATATTAAGTTCGGGCCAAAGATCTCTGAAAAGCCCGCTTATTTTGTCAACGTAGGTCCTGGGACTTAAATTCTCTTTCTTGGCAGCTCGAACGACCTTATCACCATGTTCATCTGTTCCTGTTAGAAAAAAACTCTCTGCCTGAAGCATGGAATGAAATCTAACGGCAACATCGGCCACAATCGTTGTATACGCGTGCCCAATATGGGGCCTGGCATTCACATAATATATCGGCGTGGTGATATAAAAAGGGTTAACCATATTTTCTCCAAAAGGTAATCACACGGAAACGTAAAAATTTATTTCGGTCTGCTGCTTCAAGGGCTTTTTAGCAATGTTCGGGTGCGAAACTTGAATTATTTATTTATGATCTCATCGACCCGAGCCTCTATTTCCTCACCATCTTCTAAACGAATCGCAATGCGATTGTATATCGCATTATGGCTTATCACTTTGCCTATTCCATTTTTAGTTTTAACCGATTCCCCGATTTTGGGAAATTTCTCCTTTATTTCTTTATACATTTCATGCTCAAAAGTTAGACAACACATGAGTCTGCCACACTGCCCGGAAATTTTAGTGGGATTTAACGACAGCCCTTGTTCTTTTGCCATTCTTATGGAGACTGGCCCGAATTTCTCGATAAATGCAGAGCAGCATATTTCACGCCCGCATCTTCCTATACCACCGCACATTTTTGCCTGATTACGTATGCCGACTTGGCGCATCTCTACTCTGACACCGAATTTTTTAACCAGCATTTTTACGAGTTGACGGAAATCAACACGACCTTCAGATGTGAAAAAAAATGTTAATTTACTTGCATCAAAGGCGCTTTCAACGTTAAAAAGATTCATTTTAAGCTCAAGTTCCCGAATGCAGCCCATACAATAGGCATGGGCCTGTTTTTCTGTCTCAGTATTTTTTCCTCTTTGAAGAAAGTCTTCTTGGCTTGCCAGACGAAACACTTTTTTAAGAGGCTTTCCCAATTGGTGCGCCGCAGATTGGTCGTATGGCGCCGGAGGGACCGCCACCATCCCTAATCCGAGTCCTTGTTCAGTTTCAACGATCACATGGTCTCCTCGATTAAGGACAAATGCACCGCTATCAAAGTCATAAACCTTTCCGGCAGGTTTGAATCTTATTCCAACGACTTTTTTCATATATTTAATTTCTACGGATTTTCAAATAAAATTTCGCACCCAGCAGCTTGTGACTCACATCTCAATTGAAGTCACACTTTTGCAAGACGCATAATCAACACTTCCAACGTGAGTCGCAAATTGGTGTTGGCCTGAATATTTTTCTGTGCCAAATGAATATCGTCAATTTTTGAAAGAAGTGAAGAAACGGTCATCTTTTTGGAATTTAGTTGAATTTTTTCTCTTAAATCTTTGTTCATGATTTGTGATGGATGAAATTTACCGATAACAAGATCTCTGAACCAGGATTTCATCACCTCCAAAGAGTCGGCAAGGGCTGCTTTGTTTTTTGATAGATTTTCCGCAAATGCCAAGCGCGAAGAGATAGACATTAAAGATAACGATTCAACGCTGTTTATCAGCCAGGCCCTTCGCTTGATCCAGTTTATTTTACTCATGTGGCGCATCATGGAAAGGGCCCTGGAAATACTGCCGTTTGCCATGGTCGCAATTATCCTGGCATCATCGTGACTGGCGTCTTGTTTTTCGACGAGCAACGCCTCAATGTGATTGTGGGGAATCGGGCTAAATCTAATATGCTGGCAGCGTGAAACGATCGTGGGAAGAAGATCAGATGTATGCACGGCAGTAAGTATCAGAACCGTTCGATCCGGAGGTTCCTCCAACATCTTTAATAGGGCATTACCTGCTGCAGGATTCATCGCCTGAGCATCGCTTATAATGACCACACGCAATCTTGCCTCATATGGTTTCATGGTGAGGGTATTACAAAGATTACGTATTTGATTAATCCTGATAAAATTACCCGTCGGTTCTACCAAGATAATATCGGGATGATTACCGGACTTGATTTTACTGCATGATTTGCAACATCCACAAATTCCGCTTTTTGTTGTTATTTTCTGAATCGTGCTACGGTTAGCTCGAATTTTTTTCTCTTTAGGAAGATTTTCATCCCCATGACCCAAACAGTTACTCGCCATAGCTGTCGCCATAGCTGTAGTTTTTTTGCCCACACCTTCAATTCCGAGAAAAAGAAGGGCATGAGGTATGGTCTCATTTCGAAGAAGCGTCGTTATAAGTCGGATTGGTTTTTCTTGACCCAATATACGCTCAAATTCAAACATCGATTGAAAACCAGTCACAAATTTAACAATCTACACGTTCTTTTAATTCTTTTCCGGATTTGAAAAATGGGAGTTTCTTAGGTTTAATCTGAACCTTTCCCCCGGTTTTAGGATTTCTTCCGGTATAGCTTTTATAGTTTTTAACAAAAAAACTGCAAAGGCCCCGAATCTCGACACGGTCACCTTTAACCATGGCATCAGCCATGTTATCGAAAAATACCTGGACCACTTTTGCCGCT
>CAJIBH010000682.1_pt1 | contig 9859 bp, 10 predicted proteins | sample 9199311 | NCBI WGS metagenome assembly CAJIBH01 (sample SAMEA7708295, study PRJEB35096) | sediment metagenome | biome: marine neritic benthic zone biome [ENVO:01000025]; feature: sediment [ENVO:00002007]; material: shallow marine sediment [ENVO:03000034] sea grass bed [ENVO_01000059] ... | reverse complement strand
TAGAAAATTCGGGATGTCTGCCGAGGGCGATCTTTCAGGACATCTGTTTGTGTCTTCCGGTCTCGGGGGCATGAGCGGAGCACAGGGAAAGTCCGTGGAAATAGCCCGGGGGGTAGGGATTATTGCTGAGGTAGACCTCTCTCGAATCCGGACCCGACACGATCATGGCTGGGTAACCAAAATCGTTGATACACCGGCCCAAGCCTTCTTTTTGGCAAAGGAATACCAGGAGAAAAAAAGCAGCATCGCCATCGCTTTTTACGGTAATATCGTGGACCTGCTCGAATATGCGGTAAAAAACAATCTTCCCATAGATCTTCTTTCTGACCAAACGTCCTGCCATGTGGCATATGACGGCGGCTATTGTCCTCAAGGCCTGACATTCGATCAACGTACTGAAACGCTAAAGACCGATCACAGTAAATTCAAAAAGATGGTGGACATTTCTCTGAGGCGTCATTACGAGCTTATTAAGACCCTGGTCAGCCGCGGTACCTACTTTTTTGACTATGGGAACAGCTTTTTAAAAGCTGTCTTTGATGCGGGTGTCACTGAAATCTGCAAAAACGGTAAGGACGCCATGGACGGATTTATCTTTCCATCCTACGTGGAAGATATCATGGGGCCCATGATGTTCGACTATGGTTACGGCCCATTTCGATGGGTTTGCCTCACTAGAAAACCCGAAGACCTCGAAAAGACCGACCGGGCCGCCATGTCGTGCATTGATCCAGAGCGACGCTTTCAGGACAAAGACAATTATATCTGGATCCGGGATGCAAAGAAAAACCGCCTTGTGGTTGGAACCCAGGCCAGAATTCTTTACCAGGACGCCATGGGCAGGATGAAGATTGCCCTGAAATTTAATGGCATGGTCAGGAAAGGTGAAATCGGTCCTGTTATGCTGGGCCGGGATCATCACGACACAGGCGGAACAGACTCGCCTTTCAGGGAAACGGCCAATATCAAAGACGGCAGCAATGTTATGGCAGAGATGGCCGTACAGTGCTTTGCAGGAAATGCCTCAAGGGGCATGAGTATGGTTTCACTACACAACGGTGGCGGCGTGGGCATTGGAAAAGCCATTAACGGTGGTTTTGGTTTAGTCCTAGATGGGAGTGACCATGTGGATAATATTATCCGCCGGGCCATAACATGGGATGTCATGGGTGGTGTTGCCCGAAGGGCCTGGGCCAGAAATAAAAACGCCATTGAAGCCGGCATTGCTTTCAATATGGATGACCCAAAATTGAATCACATCACGCTCCCGTTTATTCCCGACAAAGCAATGATCGAAAAACTCGTATCAGAATCATTGGATAAAATTTAGGGGAAATATAATGTTGATAGAAATGAAATTGAATGCGTTTTTAGACAGTACCGCCTCGAGTGACCCGGTTCCGGGTGGTGGCAGTATTTCAGCCCTGGCTGCGGCCTCTGCGGCCGGTCTCGTGGAGATGGTTGCCAATCTCACTGCCGTAGGAAAAGGATCTGAAGCAACCAAAACAGAAATGAAAAAAATCTCCGGAAAAGCTGCGGCATTCCGGAAAACATTATCTGGATGTATTGATCGGGATTCTAAGGCATATAACCAGGTCATTTCATCCTTTAAGATGCCAAAGAGTAATGAAGCTGAAGCAAAAACCAGGACCAGGGCCGTTCAGGCGGCATTGAAACACGCTGCGGAAGTTCCCATGCGGGTTGCGTCTGAAACACTAAAACTCATGACACTCGCGGAAATCGTGCTGGAAAAAGGCAACCCCAATGCGGTTACCGACGGGCTGGTGGCCGTCATGATGACCAGAACAGCCATCTTGGGCGCACTGTGCAACGTAAAAATAAATTTAAAATCCATAACAGACGCATCGTACGTCTCAAAACTTTCAGCGCTGGTCAGAGAAATGGAAACGATAGCGATGAAAAAGGAAAAAGACCTTCTGGCGCTTGTGAACCTCTAAACGAATGCATCGCAAATTGAGATACGTCCTTCGGGTATGCTTAAGTGTTATACATTCTAACCGCCAGTGATGTACTTCTCAAGTTCCCGAATGGCGAATTGCTGATCGGAGATGATCTGTTTGACCACATCGCCAAGGGTCACGATACCGATTAACTGGTTATTTTTTAAGACAGGTAAATGACGTATGCGTTTGGCCGTCATTAATGCCATACTTTCTTCGAGGGTAGAATGGGCATCGATATAAATTACCTCCCGTGTCATGAGTTCGCCCACAGCCGTATTCTTGGAAGATTTATCTTTCAGGATGACCTTACGGGCGTAATCACGTTCAGAGAAAATCCCCACCAGCTTCTCTTTTTCGATGACAAGCAATGCCCCAACATTTTTTTCAGCCATTATTTGCAGCGCATTGTATGCTGTTGCCTGAGGCGCAATAGACCAAATATCGCTGCCTTTAACTTGTAAGAGTTGTTCAACTGTACGCATGATTTGTCTCTCCTCTCCCTATTGGCTTACCGACAGTCAAATGATAAGCTGTACCACCAAACCATATTGTTGTAGGAAATAGCCCATTATGATAATAAGACCTTAATGCAGCAAAAGTCAAGGATGCCCTGTATCCGGCGTATGGCATACACCTTTAATAGAGACGCGAATATACTTATCAAGAGTTAAGCACAACCTTCATCCCAGACTCAATTGAATGACATATGGATACTGTTAGAATTATTGGAACCGGTTCTAATTTACATCTAACCATCTTGACGAATTTTGATTTACAGAAAATGGGCCTGGACACAACAGATGATTGGATAGTTCAGCGGTCCGGCATTCGCGAGAGAAGAATTGCCGACCCGGAAGTCGCCACTTCGGATCTAGGTTATGAGGCTGCTGTCAAGGCGTTGGATATGGCCGGTTTGACCGCTAAGGACATAGATCTCATCATTGTAACCACCATTACACCGGACATGTGCTGCCCATCGGCTGCCAATTTTCTACAGGCCAAACTCGATGCGTCGCAAGCAATAACGTGTGACATCACTGCAGCCTGCTCGGGTTTTATTTTCGGACTGAATATAGCCGAGCAATACCTCAAAAACAAAACATGCCGATATGTGCTTGTAGTGGCATCGGAAGTGATGACCCGGACACTGAATTGGAAGGATCGCGCCACTTGTATTCTATGGGGTGACGGAGCCGGAGCCGCACTGTTGACGTGGGATTAAACAGGCCCTGAACTATTGTCCACGCATATACACACCCATGGCACCGATGGACAGAATCTTTTGTTACCCGGAGGGGGTTCAAAAACCACCCTCATTTCCCATCAGAGCGTAGATAAGGAAAAGCACCTTTTAAACATTTTTGAAGCAAACCTGAGCTTCAGGATAGCGGTCAGGTACTTTATTGAATCGATCAAGGAGGCTGTTCGGTTTTACCATGTCAGCATCCAAGATATCGACTGGTTTATTCCCCACCAGGCAAATCTGAGGATGTTCCAGAACATTTCAAAATCTTTAAAAATTCCTTTCTACAAATTTTATCTTACTATTCACAAATATGGAAATATCTCTTCGGCATCTTGCGCCATTTCGCTTGATGAAGCTGTTCGAGAACAATATATTCAGCCAGAGCATTTGATTTGTCTTCCGGTTTTCGGTGGCGGATTGACTTGGGGAAGTGCGCTCATAAGATGGTAGGCATCGTCTGTTTTATGAATTGGAACTTGATTTCTGATCATTTGATAAGTCCAGGCAATAGAAACGTTCGGTAATTTTTTCTATAGCCTTCTGTAACGTTGATTAAGCAAGGGAAATATTGTCTAAAGTCATTCTCGAAAAAATCATACATGTCGTTTAAGATTGCCATTGCCAATCCCACGGAGAATTTCTTTGTAACTCTTAGATTTATTCTGGTTAACGCTGTTTGAATTCCCGCCAACTTTCGGTAGGAAAACAATATATTTTCACGAATCATTACGGGAACAAACTGTTGCAACTTAGGCGGCAGTTCGGATATGTTTTTTTCTAAAGATCCGTAAATATACTCACAGAACGCTTCAAGTGAAATGTTCGCTATAAGCTCGAAATCCTTGGCAAGAAAATGGTCATAAAACACGTCTATTAAAACGCCGGAAAGCAACCGGAAATGGTTTTTTACTCTATCTTTGCTTGTTTTTACCAACGCATGGGTATCGGTAAATTGATCCACAAACCGATGCATTAAAATACCGCTTTGAATGCCTTTGGAGACAAATTTTCTGTCAAATCCTTTAAGAAAATCCGCAGCGATGTTCCCGGATATAAAATCCGTTTCCTTGGGGGAAAGTACCAGATGTGCCAGAAAGTTCATCTTTTTTAAGAAATTAAATTAATTTTATTTTATTTGCCAATTAACGCTTAACCCAGTTATTCTTGTCTATTAACTCAATTCAGTTTCAGGAGAAAAATTATCACATCCATCGCAATATTTTTCCAGCGCTGTATGATAGTCTTTTTGCTTTAAAGTGTAGAGGTTTTCATCCCAAGATTGTCCGCCTTTTTGTCTTAACAATTCAAGCAACTCGTTTATTTTTGATCTAATATCTTTCATTTTTATACATGTGTTATTATAGTTTTTACAGTTTACAAAAATCCTCGGTATCATATTTACCTCCACGAATTAAATCTTACCGGATTTCTTTCTGCTACACATCTCAAATAATATTGATTTAGCATATAACTGTCAAATGCCAGGACATCGATTATCCAAGTCTGGCGGCAAAAAATGCCGGATAGAAGAGAACGATTTGAAGTCAGTCGTTCTTTTCTGAAGTTTTATCATTAATCGGCAGGCCGCAGTTTAAGCAGCGTGATATAAACAAGGTGCCATGCGGTGAAAAGTCTCCCCATGCCTTCTTTTTATATATGTGAAACAAATCTTTGCATTCTGGACATCGCGATCGCGCAACAGAATAACCTCCTGCGCAAACAGCCGCGGTCCATAATGAGATAACAATTAAAAGGGTTTGGTGGAAATCGAAATTAGTCATAGGTAGAAACCACCACAAACTTACCGTTATAGGCAAGACAGTTAGAATTGTCACCAGCAAGTACCGGCGCCTTTTTCGAATTCTTTTTAGAGCTGATTCTTTAGAAGTATCACGTTTTTTCATTACAGTTAAAAGATATTGGAATAGACTGTGTCCCCTTTTTCTACTACCCGTCCTACACTTGCTGTCCGGTCCGCCGACGGCGAGTTCAATTTCTGAATTTCGTGGGGATACGATAGAAATTCTCCGCAATTTTCTGCTGGGATAAAGAATTTAGATGCAGCCTCATTCATGTCCAGTCAAGACCCGATGCTTTTGAAATCAATCTTACAAGCTGGTCAGCGTCAAGGAGACCGCTTGGGAAGGATATCATATGGTTGTTTGTATAGATCTTGTATAAGGCAAAGTCAGCCGATAATAAATCGCTGATACTGCCCGAACCTCGAAAAGGAATCCAATCTCGAAGAGCAATAATATCCTCCCAATCCACATTTCGCATACCCAAATAAGTGGATGCAGTGATCCCCTTACTATCAACTTTGATGAACAGACGACTATAACGCCAAGTATACCAACATAAGAATACCCCGAAGGATAAAAATAACCCGAACACAAAATACAAAAACTCCACAGTAGCGACGTCTGCTCCTTCTTCAGCTGATATGAGCAAAAAAAAGCCTGCTATAGCTATTCCCAAATAGAATACGCATAAACAGAGCATTACTGCACGACGTGCACCCTTCAATGCCGGATAGCGATACGTCTTTTCGAGAACAGGCATACCCGGAACGGCACGACGCTGCGACATTTCTTTATTTTTACGCCGCAATCGCTCAATATCACCGTCGTTCCAAAAAAAGATTAACACCAACCAACCGCTTACAAAACAGAATAAAAAGCCGCAAAGCCTTAAGATTGGAATACTCTCGTCAAGATCAAGAGTGAGAAATAATCCCAACGCAACCAGGAGCAGAAATAGACCTATCAACCGTGGATGTGCCATTATTCTATGAAAATTTCACATCGATTGGATTTTTTAGGGTGGTTTATAACAGGAAATTCTTGGCGGCAGAATGCTTAATTTAAAATTCTGCCGCATTTTATAATCTTTAATAATCGACTAGCCGATGGGTGTAGGATCGCAGAGATGGTTCTCTTCCATGGCTACACGGCCACACCCACCACATGAATATTTCATGGCGGACAATTTATCCTTGCACATATGCGAGTGTTCTACCTTGTGAGATCCGCAAAAACTACAATTTTCCGCCTCGCCACAGGGGTTACACAGATGCCCGGGCGCATCCGCCAGCGCACCACAATTTTTACAGGTATAAGCCATAATAACGTCCCTCCCATTTTAGAATATTGTCTATTTATCAACTTATTCCATTAATAAAGTTTTCATACTTTATGTTTAATTACGAAAAACGCATTGTCAAGCAACGGCTGGGTATAAAAAAATTAGGTTTCCCGGTTTTTAAAGTCTCAGCGGCAGAGTCATTGATCTTATTTTTTAATTACAAAACCATATTAGGGTAAATTAAAAGGGCCAGAACTGATTATCAAACCAGATTTTTTCCTTTAACGTTTTGTCGATATCCAGTAGCATGTTTAAATGATCGCGCTCCCAGGTTGCAAGCCATTCGTATAAGGATTTAGCTTCGGCATCGGATGCAGTTTGCGCGCTTTTTGCGTAAAGCTGGATGGCGCGTTCCTCCATGGCGATACCTGCGGAAATCGCGGCTGCTTCAAAACCGGCCGCCGAGATTTTCTCTTTGATTTCTCGTGTCAAGACCTTGGACGCAACGCTGCTAGTGTCTTTATCATGTAGATAGCCGGAGATGAATTTTTTATCTTTATGATATGCCTTGAACTGCTCGGACAATGTTTGGATGTGTTTTTGTTCTTCCTTGGCCAGCATGTCAAAAACTTCCTTCACCGCCTTGTTTTCGGCCATTTCGGCAATGTTTTCATAAAATGCTTTGCCCCTACGTTCCAGCAAAATAGCCTGCTTTAATATATCCAGCATGGTGCTTTCTTCCATTGCGTTCTCCTTTTTATGGGGTTCCGAAAAACAGTCACTCCAATATCAAAGAATCGGGATGTCGTTTTTTCCAATGTTTCCAATGTGTATCTTCGAATGATATTTTGTGAAGCCACCTTTTGAAATATACTCCCTGTATGCCCATGAGCCCTTTTTTATAAGGATACCAGAGGGTCCCGGTTTCTTTATCATAGAGTACAAACGTGCTTTTATACGTCCAGCCGGATGGCGCAAGGGTCAATGTCTGACCGTCGATGTGACGACTGTACACAGCCGCTAATCGAACAAGAGGTCAGTACCCTGCTGCAATCGGTTTATCACCGATACGGGTATTGGCAATTTCATGGTATACGAGCTTGGGAACGGAATACGCCCTTGCTTCGGTTCCGTCTGTGACTCCGATTACCCGTGGATTATGATACTCGGAAGACGTGTCATCTACCAGAGAAGAATCATCAAGGGGCGTAAACGCGTTTCGACCAATCCCATACTGAAACCCTTCAGGCCTAAATCCAATGGATTTAGCCTGGGTGACGTCCCAGCGCTCACCGGTGTGATCTTCTATATAAACTTTCTTCCCTTCACGAATCACCGAAGCAGACGCTAAACCGACAAAGATCAGGCCGACAACGAAAACCGCGAATAAAATTATGCGTGGTGTTTTAACAAACATAGGACCTCCTTCGTCCCCTTGCGCCATGATATTTAGCCGGGACAACTTCTTTTAAATGTTATGGTCTATGCCTGTTTGTCGGTTTGACGATTCGATCCTTACATTCCTGGTTAAGTGCTTGGTTACTAGCGATTCTCTAAATAATCTTCCCATTCAAAGACAATTTGCAGCCGATGGGTGTCCAGGCAAACCATTCAGGCGTATTTGATCCATCTTCTGGAAAAACGATCCAATCTTCTCAGAAATTAATTTTCTTTTCTGGAAAGTATTTTTCTTAGTACATACTGAAGAATGCCGCCATTGACAAAGTAGTCGACGTCTATTTCCGTATCGAGTCGGGTGATAACTTCAAAAGAAACTTCTTTCCCGTCCGTTTTAACCGCTTTTACGGACAGTTCTTTTCTCGGATGGATATCTTCGATGCCTTTGATGAAAAAGGTTTCAGACCCAGTCAGGCCCAGGGTTTCCAGATTCTCATTTTCTTTGAACACCAAAGGCAGTACCCCCATTCCAACCAGGTTGCTCCGGTGTATGCGCTCAAAAGACGCTGCAATCACCGCTTTGACTCCTAGAAGGGCCGTGCCCTTGGCAGCCCAATCCCTGGAAGAACCGGTGCCGTATTCCTTGCCGCCCAAAACCACCAAAGGTTTTGATTCCTGAATATATTCCATGGCCGCATCGTAGATAAACATTTCAGCCTTATCCGGAAACTTAAACGTAAAACTTCCTTCCCTAGGGGATATCAGCTTGTTTTTAATCCGGATATTACCGAACGTTCCCCGCATCATGACCTCGTGATTCCCCCTTCGCGAGCCATACGAATTAAATGCTTCGGGAACGACATTTTCACTGATAAGATACTTTCCGGCAGGATACTCGGCCGGTATGGCACCTGCGGGAGAAATGTGGTCCGTGGTCACCGAATCTCCTAAAAGCAACAGTGCGCCGGCATCCGCCACATCCGAAGTTTTGAGCGCATCCAGACTGAACTTTTCAAAAAATGGCGGTTTTTTGATATAGGTGGACTTTGGATTCCATTCGAACGTCGTCGTTTCCGCGACATTCAATGAATGCCAGAATCGATCTCCATCAAAGATTCTATCGTATTCCTCTTTGAAGAACTCTTTTTTTACGTGTTTCTTGACCAGACGCAAAATGTCATCATCAGCCGGCCAGATATCCTTCAGATAGACCGGTCCTCCGTTTCCATCGAATCCAAGAGGTTCAACGGTTAAATCGATATCAATCCTTCCGGCAATGGCAAATGCCACCACCAAAAGGGGGGATGCCAGATAATTGGCTTTGATACTCTGGTGGATTCTGGCCTCAAAATTTCGGTTCCCCGACAGAACCGATGCCACGGTCAGGTCGTTTTCAGAGATAGCCCTTTCAATCTCCGGATGCAAGGGGCCGCTGTTTCCGATACAGGTGGTACATCCAAAGGCCGCCAGATGAAAGCCAAGCTTTTCCAGGTAAGGGGTCAGGCCGGCGGAATCCAGATATCGAACGACCACTTTGGATCCCGGCGCCAGGGACGTCTTCACATGATCCGGAACCTTCAACCCAATATTCACGGCATTTTGGGCCAGAAGCCCTGCACCGATCAGAACGGAAGGGTTCGAGGTGTTCGTGCAAGATGTGATGGCAGCGATCACAATGCTTCCGTTGCCGATGGCTGTTTCTTTTCCGTTAATATTCACCACACATTTTTTAGCGCCAATGGGTTTGAAAGACGACGGCTTGGCCGCCTGGCCGCCCGATTCATCGTGAGATTCGGACATGGCGCTTATTTCCGCATCCCGATCATATTTACATCCCAGAATCTCCGCGAATTTCCCTTTTATATCCTGCAATTCGATTCGATCTTGGGGTCTGGCCGGGCCGGCCAGCGAAGCCTTTACCGTAGAAAGATCCAGCTCGATCATCTCAGAGTATTCCGGTGTTTCATCGCCGGTGTAAAAAAGACCTTGGACGCGGGTGTAGGTGTCCGTAAGAACAGCTCGATCTTCTCGATTCGTGAGTTTAAGATATTCTACAGTTTTTTCGTCAACCGGGAAAAAACCCATGGTGGCACCGTATTCAGGGGTCATGTTTGCAATGGTGGCCCTTTCCGGAATGGTGAGTCTCTTCATCCCGGGGCCGAAAAAT
>CAJIBH010000356.1_pt1 | contig 10141 bp, 8 predicted proteins | sample 9199311 | NCBI WGS metagenome assembly CAJIBH01 (sample SAMEA7708295, study PRJEB35096) | sediment metagenome | biome: marine neritic benthic zone biome [ENVO:01000025]; feature: sediment [ENVO:00002007]; material: shallow marine sediment [ENVO:03000034] sea grass bed [ENVO_01000059] ... | reverse complement strand
CGGTGATGAATAACAGGAAGATGGGTGTTTCGCATCATCCAAATCTGATGAATTCGTAAAAAGTCGAATTCACCACGTCTTAGGTTTTAGGTTATTGTTTTATAAGTATTTACATATCGTTAAAACTTAATACCTTAAACTTAAAACGCCAATTTAGGTTAAAGAGTTGTCGTGTAATTGGGTCCTGCAATCAACAGGTTGTTGGAGATCGTTGTCTGTATCTTTTCCAACTTGCTTCCAAATAAAATGTCCTTGATGACACCATGGCCGTATGCACCCAAAATTGCGAGCGCATCATGGGGAACCTCGTAGAGATTGTCTTCAAAATTATTGTTCTCAAAAAAATGCCATTTTCTGACATAAAGGTCCATTTCTTCCTCAAGATTTTTGTCCTTAATGATCTGCCGGTAGTCTTCTTTGGAAAACTTCTCCGTCTGTGTGAAAACATCCAGCTGCATGCCTGAAGCCCTGGCGATATGGAACCCTAACCGGAGAGCCTTGATCGCATTGGCCGAACCGCCAAAGAAAACCGCAATACTTTTCCACTCTTTATAAACAGGGCTTGTGATCAAAACCGGAAATCGAGCAGACTTTACAATCCGTCTCACACGGGGTCCGATATATCCAAGGCCGATTTTTGAAGACATGTCACTAATGCTCCTGGGGCAGCACATATAATCAAAGTTCGTGTGTATGTCAGGCAGCGTTGAGGCCGTAAAGTGCTTTGGATCCAGAAATCGTGCACTTATTCCTCCCTGTTCAACCAATTCGGTTGCACGTTTTTTAGCGGTTTCCGGAGATAAGAGGTAAGATTTGTCAAGATCAACCTGGACCACATCGTTGTCAAAATACATTAAAAATTTTGTGGTTTTGGGAATGTATATCATCGGAGAAGCCCCGACCTTGTTGCAAAAATAGATCGACTGAAGGAGCGTTTCTCTCCCAAAAGGATTATTTCTAAAAATATGAAGCAGTCGGTTTTCCATTTGGCTCTCCTTTTATGAATTTTTTGTTCTTCTCCAATTTAGTTGGAGAAGAGGGTCCAAGGATCCAAGGGGTCAAGGATTCAAGTGTTTGTTTTCTAGAGACCTTATCAGCGCCTTTAACATTCTTTCGATTTCCGCGATGTCTTTTTTAGTGTACCCAATTCACCTATTCCAATTAAATCCAACTCTTCTGCTAATAATATCTGCGTCTCCGACTCGCAAACAGAACCATAAGCTATATAAAGCATCCTTGCGTAATCCAAGGTTGTCTTTCTTCCATATATCTCTAAACAGAGTTCATACGACTTTTGCCAGATTTTCAAATCTCGTAATTCTTAAGCATTTCACTTGAACCCTTGAATCCTTGACCCCTTGTACCCTATGGGATGACACCTACTTAACGAAAATGACTCACTTATTTACGCTAATTAACTGCAATTCGAGGGATGATCCAAATTTTTGTTATTTCATCCTAACTAGTGACTGGTCTGAACCATAAGCTCCTTACGATATTGATCCAGGATGGTCGCTTTGGAAATAAGACCGAGAAACCTGTTGTTTACCACCACCGGCATGGAAAACAAGTCTTTCATATCCATTTTGCGAACAACATCCAACAAATCGTCATCCGGATGAACCACTTCGACCTGGGTATTCATGATCTGTCCCAAAAAAACGGCATCATACATCACCGGATCAAACAGGTACGGCCGGATATCATCCAAATGGATAATCCCCAGAAAATGACCGGTCTGGTCGTCTTCCACCGGAAAATAGTTCCGGTGGGATTTTTTAATAATAGTAATAAAATCCCTTAAAAGCATACTCTGATTGACAACAATACAATCCTTTTCAACAAGCTCCGTTACATTCAGATCTGACAAAACCCTGGCGTCGGTACCGGGTCTTAATAGATGCCCGTGTTCCACAAGATCCTTCAGGTAAAAGGATGCCGGCTCGACATAATGGCAGAGCGTGGTCGTAAACGCAGACACCATAATTAAAGGGAGAATGACTTCCCATCCTCCGGTAATCTCGATGATGAGAAAAATTCCGGTCAACGGTGCCTGGAGCATGCCGCTGATCAGCCCCGCCATTCCCAAAAGTGCATAATACCCTTCGTTGACCCATGATACGGACGGCCAGAACAGTGTAAGAAGATGATGATAGGTCACTCCGACCAGGCTCCCGATAACCAAACATGGTGCGAATATGCCTCCGGAACCTCCCCAGCCCAGGGTCAAAGCAGTGGCTGCAATCTTGGCAAATGATGCCAATGCTACGATAGCAAGCACCTGCCCATATTCCCCTTCGATCAGAATTTTGACCGTATGGTACCCTTCCCCCAGTACCACAGGAAGAAAAAGGCCGATGACACCCACCGCGCATCCGCCCATGGCGGCCCGAATCCATATCGGAGCCGAAACTTTGTGTGATACCGTATGCATGGACCTTAGCATGCGTGTAAGGAGAATGGATGCCGCAGCAGCCAGTACGGCTAAACCGAGACAGGCAAAGATATTGAGCAGGTCGATATTGAAGAGGTGATGGCTGAACGGGATCTGATTCCCTTGAAGAAGACGACTGATTTCTGTACCGGCCACCGATGCAATGGCAATGGGGACAATGTTGACCGATTTCCATTCACCCACGATAACTTCAATGGCAAAAACCATTCCGGCAATCGGTGCATTGAAGATGGAAGATATGGCACCGGCGGCGCCGCAACCTACCAAAGTTACCCGCTGCCGATCGTTTAAGGAAAAATACTTGGCGATATTCGAACCGATGGCCGCTCCACTGATCACAACAGGTGCTTCAGGGCCCGCCGACCCTCCGGTGCCGATGGTTAGACAGCTCGATACAAGCCTGGAGAAGCTTGAGCGGAACCTCAAAAGACCACCGTAACGGGACACGCTGTAAATCACTTCCGGAACACCGTGTCCGGCGCCTTCGTTGACGACTTTTTCCAGAAACAAAGAAGAAAGGGCGGCACCGGCGGCAGGAAGAACAAAGACCCACCAGTAATGACGGAAATGATGAATCCACTCGGACATCATCACAAGGCTCCGATTGAGCGCCACCGAAGCCAACCCGGAAAAATTCCCCACGATGGCGGCCATCAACATGAGCAGAAGTCGATCATCAAATCGGAAAATCGGCCAGTTTCCAGGGTAACGCCATGATGTTAAAATGCGCATTTTTTTCAATACCTAATAACCCTCTCCTTTTACGAGTCGGTTTTCGAAGTCGACAATGTTTGAAAAAAACGCTGTTGAATCAGGGGTAGTTTTTAAAAATTCCACAAATGCGTTTTCACGGATACAAAAAGAAAGCCTTGAAAGAAGATGAAGATGGATTTTTATTGACGAACTTAAAAGGATGAACATAACAAACACCGGTTTACCGTCAATGGCTTTGAAATCGATGGGTTTCTCAAGAAAACAGGTGGATATTAAAGAGTTTTTTATCATATCCTTCAAAGGATCGTGGGGATGGGGGATGGCAACTCCGTTACCAATACCTGTTGATGTCAAATGTTCCCTTTCAAGCAAGCTCGAACAAAGAATTTCTTTGATACCACCGGATAAATAATGGATGTTTTCAACAGCGTTTTTCAACACCGTTTCAACATCATTCCCCTTTATATCATATAAAAGACCGCCACGTTTCATTGAAGGCAGAAGATTTTCCATCTTTGTCTGCTGTGGTGTTGTATTCACTTTTTCAGGAAGTGAAAACGGGAGCTTATACATCGCAGCCCATTTTTCCAGGCTCGATTCATTAAATAGATATCTATTTCCGGTTTTTTGTATGGGTATCCTGCCCTGGCGAATCCATCGCTCCACGGTGCTTACCGGAAGACGAAGACACTGGGCGACTTCGTTTATTGTGAGTTTCATAAGAATAACATTTGAAAATACGATGTTTATTTGAATTCATTCCGCATTACCATAAGAGACAGGATCTTCTACAAGCAGCAGGGAAATTCAAATTTAAACTTTATCTAATAACTTGAATATCATTCAAAATCAAGACGTTTTATAATTCGATGCCGGATGCCGGGTGTCTGCCTGAATTTTGCAAGTCAATATTTTTATCATTTCTTATATTTCAAGATTGTCTGTGCAAGATTCAGGTGTCTAATTTCGATGCCGACCGATGGGTGATGGTAATGTCGCGTTTCGGATAGGGTATCTCAATACCTTGTTCATCAAACGCTGTTTTGATTTTGTCGGTGACATGAGAAATGGTATCCATGCGCTTTCTGGCATCATCGATCCATACCCTGAGCTGAAAATCCACCGACGATTCTCCGAAGTTTTTCACAACAACCTTTGGGGCCGGTGTTTTGGAAATCCACTCCACGGATTTTGCTACATCTATGATTAAATCCTTTGCTTTTTCAATATTCGCATCATATGCGATTCCAAAGTTAATGCGAACTCTGATCTTTGTTGAAATAATGGTGTAGTTGACGATATCCCGCTTCATGATTTCATTATTGGGAATGATGATCACAATATTGTCCGTTGTCTTGATCTTGGTCGCGCGCAGGCCGATATCGATGACATCTCCCCAGGAAGCACTTCCTGCCGGAGCACTCCACACTTCGATCCGGTCACCCACTTCAAACGGCCGATCGATAATCAAAAGCACACCGGCGATCAGGTTGGACAAGGTGTCTTTGGCGGCAAAACCAATGGCAATACCGGCCACACCGGCACCTGCAATAAAAGGCATGACATTGACACCCAGGATATCCAACGCCAGAACAATGGCAGTGGCATAAATGATCGCCCCTGAAAATTTATTGATAAGGTCGAAAATGATATCATCGACTTTGGTTTTTGTTTTGTCGATGATATTTTTTTCAAAGTATTCCAGCAGGATTAACAAGAAATCTTTGGCTGGAGATGCCAGGAGTATGATCACAATGGCGTGAAAGATTTTTTCCAAAAGCTGCACATTGAAAAGTCTGATGAGATACGTACCGGTGACAAGTATCAGACCATAGAAAATCGCCTTGCGGACAATGGTGAAAATCTCGATATTGATTTTAAGAAAATTGTTTTTTCGGGTCTTTTTCTCAATTGAAACCAGAATGCGTTTTAAAATTATCCAGATGATATAGGTGCCGGCAATAGCCCCCAGAGCCTTGAATACCAGTAGAATGTATACCGCCTTTATACCGGATGTCTTTGATATTTTCTCCAGAAAAGCAAAAAGATATTCCATAATTTCCTCAATATTGAGTTGCCTTGTAACACCTCATAAAAACATCTCTTTATGAGGTGTTTCGTGTTTAAAAACCTAAGAATTGATTCATATATTACCCTAAATTTAAAAAACAAGATACTCAATGCCAAATATTTAAGATTTTTCTCCAACTAAGTTGGATAAGAGGGTCCAGGGATTCCAGGGGTCACACCTGCTCAAATGAGATGGCCCACTTATTTTATCCTGATTATCTACAACTAATCGGGAGAGGATCCATATTACAATACTTGCCATTTAAAGAATTCATCAAATAGGACATTTCTTATTTGTCCGTCAAGCCCCCATTCGCATAAAAACGCCGAACCGAACAGAAATCGAAATTGGGTTCAGGCTTATTGTTGGATAAGTTTTGGATATGACCGGGTGAGAGGATGGTGATTAAGTCAAAATAGCCAACGCAGACTTGGCCGGTTATCAAGCTTGCAAATAAATCAGAGGGAAAAAATAAATTTATAAACTAATGAGCGTTCCTCAGGCCATCTGGTTTATTGCTCCTTATGTATTGAGAGTTCGTCTTTTGACATTATTTGATAGCAAGAGCTTTTCCAATACCTCGTATTTTTTGGCACCAACCAGGAGTTGATTATTAAATAAAAAGGTGGGAACTGCAGTAACTCTTAATTCGTAGGATCGTTTCCAATCCAAATCAACGGCTTCCCTGTAGGTTCTATCGTGTATAACCTTTAGGGCATCTTTGCCACTTAGATTGATAGACTCAGCCGCTTCTACAAGGACATTGACTTTGCCAATATTCTGCCCATCTACGAAATATGCTATAAAAATGGAGTTGTGAAATTCGTGGCCTTTGTCTCTCGATTCTGCCCATTTACCTACCTCCTGAGCCAAACGACTGTTGTATGTCATTTTACGATCACTAAAAGGTAATCCTAATCCACTTGCAACTTGCTTAAGATGAGCCATCATCTGGTCAATATCAACATCTCGACCTTTAAACAGCTCTTCAAGTGTTTTACCTTCCTCTGGTGTATCCCGATGGAGTGGGAATGCAGTCCAGCGAATATCGATTTCAAACCCCTTCTGTATCCGTTCAATACTTCCAGTAATGAAATAACACCAAGGTCAAATGTAGTCAGAAAATATTTCAAGTAGCTTGGGATCAGTCATGAATGCTCCTTCTTTTCTACAAAATCCAAGATAAAAATGTGGTTCCAAGGATTATGCCAAGAATTCCGGATAGCCTGTATGTTTGATCTGACAATCACAAACACCACAACATTTGTCAAGATATTAATATGTTATGTCAAATGTGGCTGTAGAGATCACTGATTTGACTGTAATTTGCAAGAATTTAAGAATGAATGATTACTTTGAAAAATGCAATGATTGAATTTCCTTTTATATATTAAGAACGGCCTCTGTTGTGAATAAACTTATAAACTAATGGGATGTCCCGAAAGTTGCATATATATTCCCTTGGCATATTGTTTATGTAACTTTGGGGTAAACTGATGTTAAATGGAAATAGGACATAACGGGCTCCTTCTGGTTGTGGGTTGCTTTCACTTCCTCACATTACCGGAATGCCCGTCATGTCCGCTACTCAATTAGATGGTTATGGTAAACGATGAACTTGAATTCACCATACAACTTCCTCCAATCAAATGATCTCCATCCTGTGGCACATCATTTGGTCGCCAAACTTAAAACCCGATGACTGATACGGTGCCGTCGGTATAATTGCCTACATAGACAAACTTTCCATCAGGAGATACTGCTATTCCACCGTAAGGGTTATTTCCTACATTGATTGTATCGATCACGGTATTGTCGGATGTCTGGATGACCGATACCGTACCGACACCATAGTGGTTGACATATACATACGCGCCATCAGGCGTCACTGAAATCCCGTCAGCTCCATTTTCCACGGGAATTGTATTGATCACCGTATTATCGGATGTCTGAATGACCCATACCGTTCCGGATGTATAATTGTTGACATATACATACGCGCCATCAGGCGTCACTGATATTCCGGAAGGTGCGCCTCCCACAAAAATTGATGGCATGACCGCATTGTCGGATGTCCGGATAACCGATACTTTGCTGGAACCATAATTGCTGACATATGCATACGCACCATCAGGTGTCACTGAAACGCCGTAAGGAGCAGTCCCCACCGGGATTGTCGTGATCACAGAATGGCTGGATGTGTCGATGACCGATACCGTGCCGGAACCATAATAAACATAATGGCTGACGTATGCAACCGCGCCATCAGGCGTCACTGATATTCCAAAAGGATTATTCCCCACCGGAATCGATTGCGTGACCATATTGTCGGATGTCCGGATGACCGATACCGAGTTGGAACTATAATTGCTGACATATACAAACGCTCCGTCAGGCGTCATTGAAACGCCGGCAGGTCCAGCCCCCACCGGTATATCGATCACACTATTATCGGTTGTCTTGATTACAGATACCGTATTGTTGCCATAATTGCTCACATAAACAAATTCACCGTCGGGAGATACTGCGATTCCACCCCAAGGCCACTTCCCCACAGTAATCGTATCAACCATAACATATGGATACCCGTCACTATCATCACACACATCACCGATCCCGTCTCCATCCGAATCCGCCTGGTCCGGGTTGAAGTCATTGGGACAGTTGTCGTCACATAATGCAGTGCTGCCACCGGTGCAGGGATAGTCATAGGATATTCCATTTTCGTCTCCGTCATCCGAAATAAAGTCACAATCCGAATCATCCGATGCAAGAAGTTTTGGTTTCACGATGACGACCTTGATTTTTCCGCCCCGCCTACTTCTCAGCTTAACTTCCAGAGAATTTTTTCCTTTCATCAATTCTACTGTTTTCTCTATGTAATCGTCCGGTTGTTTAACATACGAACAACGAATAAACTTCTTTTTTCTATAATGCCAAAAACGGAAAAACTTCTTTTTATAAAAATCCCGATAGCGAATAACCTTCTTTCCATTGATGGAAATGGATGCTCTAGTAAACTTTTTAGCGCGATGGCCTACGGATTCATTATATACCTTTACGATCGCCTCTCCATCCAGCGCTTGGAAGTATTCAAAATGAGCGACCGGTCTCCTGGTCGACTTTTCAAATATACCTTCGAATACAACGCATTCATCAGACGTATGACCTATTGCAGATGATCCGAAGATAACGAAAACCGCCAAAAGCATGCTTAGCTTTTTCATACATCCTCCTTTTTTTATCGTTGTTTTTGAGATAGGTTCTAATAAAAATAGGCTCTACAAAATCCTTTGTAGAGCCTATTGACATACAAGATACGCAATGATAAATTTACGATATCTTGAGGTGCTGAAAGGCCCTCAGGTTCCTAAGCCAAGCACGTGCACCTACCAAAGTCTCGTGCTTGGCTTTCTTATTATTTCCTATATTGATTCAACCTTCCGTGATGCTTTTTTTACCCCCAATTTTGTCATAGTTTCCGGTAAATCTCTAAACATAAAAAGTAAGGTGCAAAACTTCTTCCTTACGAGCTGTCTATATTATTAATTTGAATAATTGATTTTTTCATGTACATCGTGCACAATTTGTTCCAATTTATGCAAAAATCATGAAAAACACCAACAATGCGACTTCAAAAAGCTGAATAATGCTAAAAGATCAAATAGATAACTTAATTGTTCAAACTAATATGTTCAAACTACATATCAAAGTTGATGGACGAAATTTGTCAATTGGTATGACATTTATTGAAAGCAGGGCCCCGATAACGGGATCTACACTACGTTACGACCCCGTTAGGCGGGATTTACGCTTTGCTCCAACCCCGAATAATAGGGATTTCCGCTTCACTACAACAGGCAAAATATTGAGAATTTAGACGATCACGAAAAAACGAAATTATGAAAGCACGAAAGAAAGCCGGCCCCTGATCCCTGACCCCTATCCCCCTTGACAAATAAATTCATGGATGTAAAGTGACCATATATTTTTAAAATTTCTTTTAATCGCTAAAATAACGAGAGGATATGCGATGGATAAAAAGACCCCATTTCTCATGCAGAAGTGGGGTTTTATGGTTATTAGACCTGATGAACAAGATTTTCAGGATGATTGCAATCACGAAAACTCGAAATATCGAAAGCACAAAAGAAATCTGAACTCTTAGCCATAAAGGAAAAGGCACTATAAAATGACAGAACTTGTTCCCGCCGAATCGATAGTCAGAAAAATCGTCTTTTTACGTGGCGAAAAAGTTTTGTTGGATCGAGACCTTGCAGAGCTTTATGGTGTTGAAACCGGTGCGCTGAACCGAGCGGTCAAGCGAAACGCTGAACGCTTCCCTGAAGACTTCATGTTTCAGATTACTGGTGATGAGGCAGAACTTTTGAGATGCCAAACTGGCATCTCAAAGCCAGGACGCGGTGGTCGCCGTTATTTACCTTATGCCTTTTCGGAACAAGGAGTCGCAATGTTATCTTCTGTTCTCAATAGCAAGCGCGCAATTGAAGTGAACATCGCCATCATGCGTGCTTTTGTCCAACTTAGAAAAACATTAGATTCACATGCTGAATTGGCACGAAAACTGGCTGATTTGGAGAAGCGTTTTGAAAGCCACGACGAACAAATACAGGCGATTTTCGAGGTGATTCGTCAGCTAATGGCACCTCCTGATAAAAAGGTGAAAAAGATCGGCTTCACAGTAAAGGAAAAGCAAAAAGCTTATGTTAAAAAAGCCAAAAAGAAGAAACCATCACTGGATGGTTCATTTACACCCAAGGCGAAAATAATCTGGGAATCAATAGCCGGCGATATTCAGTTCAAAATTTTGAATAACGCCTGGTGTGTTCATTGCAGAAAAGGGTCGTCCATCGGCAACCTGACCGGTAAGGTCGAGTCCG
>CAJIBH010000518.1_pt1 | contig 10288 bp, 10 predicted proteins | sample 9199311 | NCBI WGS metagenome assembly CAJIBH01 (sample SAMEA7708295, study PRJEB35096) | sediment metagenome | biome: marine neritic benthic zone biome [ENVO:01000025]; feature: sediment [ENVO:00002007]; material: shallow marine sediment [ENVO:03000034] sea grass bed [ENVO_01000059] ... | reverse complement strand
GAGGGGCACCCTCCGTTAGATCAACAATTTGAAATAACTTGACATCAAAAATGATAATCAGTATTGAAAATATACAAGTGAGCTTTAAGCATCACTGGATATTTCCAAGATATAACGATGAAACAGATACCGTCCGATGCTGACAGTTTTATAAAAACTGGGCCTTTCTGACATTTATCAGGGGGGCTTTATGTTTTTTATTGTTTTCCAGCTTGAAAAGATGCCGTGGGTTGTATTAAAATGTAAATCGTAAGACAACAAAGGCGATTATACATACGTGAAAAAAATTAAACGTTCAGCCAATGATATTAGGATTTGAAAAAATTGTCGAAGAGCGGATTCGAAAAGCCCAAAAACAAGGCGAATTTGAAAACCTTGTCGGCTCCGGCAAGCCGTTGAAATTTAACGAAAATTGGTATATCCCCGAAGAGTTGCGTCTGGCCTATAAAATCCTTAAAAATGCAGACTGTATTCCCCCGGAAATTGAGTTGAAAAAAAAAATTAAACACACAGAAGACCTTCTGGCCGGTATGCAAGAGACATCTGAAAAATACCGCGTATTGAAAAAGTTAAACTTTTTAATCATGAAGTTGAATACAATACGAGACACATCCATTATGTGCGAAATGCCCCAACATTATATGGAAAAGCTGGTTGGGCATATGGAAAAATCCAAAACCCAAAATGAGCGTTTTAAATAGTAAAAGTGTTATAAAACCTAAGCTGAGCGTCTCAAATTTTTGAGACGCTCAGCTTAGGAAAAAGAAATATACATCTTATGGCGTTACCTAAAAAAGAAAAAGAGAGCCAACATTTTAAAAGCGTCCTGATGGCCTATTTCATTCTTGTGCTTCATGTTGTTTTGGTTGCAGGTTTGGTCCTGATGGTCATCTTTTTCCGTGGCATTTTAAATTACATGATTTGGATTTTTTTGGGCGGCTTAATCGCCATTATTGTTTCAGGATACCATTTTTACAAACGCATGAAAATGGAAGGAAAAACCCTTCGGGAAATACTAAACACGTATCGGCACAGCGGAAGAAGCGTTGAGGTCAGTTTTCTAGGGGGACTTGCATCATTAAAAATCGGCGGCGAACACTCAAACCCACCTGCCCTGAACAGTAACTCATCAGGGAATATCAAACAACTCGAAAACCCTGAATCTATACGCTATAAAGAGTTTTCAGAACTTGTCCGACTGCTTGAGAACAATCTTATCACCCTTGAAGAATATAACAAATCCAAGGAAGAGATTTTCAAATCCTAACCCATAAATTATAATCAAAGTACCAAAAGCATAGTTATTTTAAAACATCCATCTCAGCATTTTTCAAACGGAAAGGAAACCTCATGGAAAAATTAACTCTTGCCCTTTTGTCCGGGGGGATATCCTCCGAGCGTGAAGTTTCTATCTCAAGTGGAAACCAGGTTTATGAAGCCCTGGACCACAATAAGTACTATGTCATTCGGTATGATCCGAAAACCGACCTTCCACAACTGGTCGCGGACGCCGCCAAAATTGATGCCGCATTGATCATTCTCCATGGTCCCTTTGGCGAGGACGGTACCGTTCAGGGATTGCTCGATCTTCTTGAAATTCCTTATCAGGGATCAGGAGTACTCGGAAGTGCGCTCGGCATGAACAAACTGGCTTCCAAACTCCTTTACGAAAAATCCGGACTGTTGGTTCCACCTTACGTTGTGATAGGACAAAATGACACTTTGGATGCGGATGCGTGTGTCCAACGACTGGGCTTACCTCTGGTTGTCAAGCCGGTTGGCAGTGGATCGAGTGTCGGGATATCTATTGTAAAATCGAAAGATTCATTCAAAGAAGCGGTCGATAAAGCATTTGAACAAGATTCTATGGTGTTGATAGAAGCGTTTATCGACGGTATCGAACTCACCGGCGGCGTTATTGGTAATGATCAGTTGAAGGCATTGCCCATTATTGAAATTATTCCCAGCGAATCCTTTGATTTTTTCGATTACGAAGCCAAGTATACCGCAGGCGCCACAAATGAAATTTGTCCGGCCCGAATTAATGACACGATGACCCAAAAAGCAGGAGAAATCGCCAAAACAGCGCATAAGGCGCTGTTTTGTAAAGGATACAGTCGGACCGATATGATTCTTAAAGATCAAGATATTTATGTCCTTGAGACCAACACCATCCCCGGCATGACGGCCACCAGCCTATTGCCTCTTGCTGCCGGGGAAGCGGGTATCCCTTTCAGCCAACTTCTGGATCGTTTGATTGAATTGAGTATGGAAGGACACAAGGTCAACAGGTGATTCAATGATTGTCAGAAGCAGCAGGGAGCTTAAGGGACGGTATCACGATCTTTGTTCCGGGGATATCTTTTTAGGCATACTGACCTACAAACATATCAAACAATCAATTCTTATCGATCTTATGGAACGTGGGATATTCTGTTTCCCATCTCCCCTTTCCCAGGTTCTGAATCATTCCAAAGCAACACAGGCTGTTGTTCTAAAGGATTGGATGTTGCCCCATACATGTGTGATTACACGACGAACGGATCTCATTGAAGCCATAAATACCTATAACAGACTTGACATCGCTCCGGTGGTCACAAAAGAAGATCATCTGCACTGCGGTCATGGTATAAGAAAATGGGATACCATAGAAACCCTTTACAGTTTTTTGGCCCTGTCCGAATCTTCATATCCTTTTGTTATTCAACCCTTTTTGGATAATTTCACAGATGTTCGCGTGATTATTGCAGGGGATTATAAGGACGCGTATGTTCGGCACAATCCCAATAATTTCAGAATGAATATCTCAATGGGCGGAAAAAATTACCCCTACGAGATGAACACGGATTTGTTGAATTTTTGTCGAACAGCAATGGAGCGCGGAAAATTTCCTTATGCTCATCTGGATATCCAGATTGTGGAAGATGGGACGTATTATCTCTCGGAAATCGCCTTAAACGGCGGGACAAAAGGTGCAAAAATTCGTCGCAGGGATCTGGATCAAAAGAAACAGAATTTGCTGGAGTGCCTCGCAAACGGATAAGGAGGTATATTTGAAAAAAGGAAATAAGGCTTTAAAACAACCTGACCGGCGGCCTGAAGTTGGTATTGTCATGGGAAGCGATTCTGATCTTAACATTATGGAAGAAACCGCTTTGGTTTTAAAAAACTTCGGGATACCTTATGAAATAACGGTGGCATCTGCACACCGGAGTCCTAAAAGGGCGGCCAAGTTTGCCGCTTCCGCCCATAAGCGGGGCATAAAAGTGATGGTTGCAGGGGCCGGGCATGCCGCACATCTTGCAGGTATTCTGGCGGCATATACATCGCTTCCGGTGATCGGCGTCCCAATAGATTCATCTTGCCTTCAGGGACTCGACGCGCTCCTTTCCACGGTTCAAATGCCTCCTGGTGTTCCTGTGGCCACGGTATCCATTGGAAAATCGGGCGCAAAAAATGCAGGTATTCTGGCGGCACAGATACTTTCACTTACAGACCCAATGCTTACAAAAAAGTTGGAAACCTATAAAAAGGAGCTCGCAAAACAAGTTGATCAAAAAGCCAAAACGCTTAAAGATCATTCAGGCTGACCCATTAAATCCCAGAGATGGTCACATCGTTGCGACCTCTCAGATCATAAAAGACGGCGGGGTCATTGTGTTCCCCACCCAGTACCTCTATGGATTGGGAGCGGATGCCTTGAACGCCGAAGCTGTGAACAAGGTCTTTGAAATAAAACAGCGGTCTTATCATAAACCTTTGCCGGTCCTCATACCCCATCGAAAAGACCTGGCAAGACTTGTTCAACATACCTCATCGGCAGCCATACACATTATGAACTGTTTCTGGCCGGGTGCGGTCACCCTTATTTTCAAGGCTAAAGATACACTGCCGGCAAACCTCACGGCAGATACCGACAAAGTTGGTATTCGAATGCCACAACACCCTGTTGCTTTAGCCCTCTCAAAAGCTGTCGGATGTCCTCTTACCGCCACAAGTGCCAATATTGCCGGCAGTTCAGGGTGTTCAGCGGTTTCAGATATTGATCCGCGGATTTCGGATAAAGTGGATCTGATTCTTGATGCCGGACCTCTCAAAGGCGGTATCGGCTCAACTGTCGTGGATGTGACCGTCGATCCCCCGAAAATTTTAAGAGAAGGCGCAATCCCTGCAAAAGATATTTTTATTGCGCTAGATAACCCTCAGGCGCATTTGTTATGAAGTGGGATCAAAACGATATGTTTCAGATAGATGACATCACCGACCAAGTCCTTGAGAACTGCAATATTGCGGATGCCCGGCATGCCGGACTCTATTCCATCTGCGGTTTGGCATTGCGATTACGGGATTTGTACAAGTGGGAAAACAAATTGGACCCCTGGATTGAAAATGATCCTTCAGAGGTCTTAAAATGGATTGGAGACAAGGAAGAAACATGGGAAAAACTGGTAGAAAAAGATTTTGGCGACATCACCCTTCTTGGGCATCGATTCGATCCATTTGATGCCAAAGAAATCAATGCGATTTTAGAACCCCATGGATACATCTACGGGGGTGGCTATGCCCGGAGTCTTAAACCCTCATTTTTTCTGGCCGCAATTGAGAACAAGAAAGAAATAAACGGCATTACGATATTTGTTCTCGGTGAGGAGCTTGCTCGAGATCTGTTGACCATTCCTGCCCTGTCTCAGGACAATTGTATTTATGTTCGAAAAGAATCCGCCAGACTTTATCTCTGGGATCAAATATTTTATGTAAAAAAATCAGGACGATATGCCCTTAGATTCGGTTTGGAAGATTATGGGCTGAAAAAACAGGCACCCGAAAATTTGCATCGCAATTTGTCAAGAATTGCCGCCAATGAAGCAGATACCTACATCTATCATGAGTTGGGCGAAATGCAGGACACGGTTTTTGACCGCAAAACATGGCAAGAAATTATTGCAGCGTTTCCCCACACCCCCATCGAGCTTTTAACGCGAACAGTTAAAGACCTTTTGGCCGACACCAGCGAGTATGGAACACTTACCCATATTATCGAAGAGCAAAAAACATCGTCTCTTGCATTTTATGTCGCTTTTCTCGAAAGCTTTACCAAAATACTATTTCCTCAAATCATCGAGGCTTTTAAGGACTTTACTCAAACAAGAGACTGGGAAGTGATAGAACAAGCAGTGGCTGTGGGGTATCGTACCGCCAAATCACGTGCTGAAACGATTATCGGTATTTACCGGACTGGAAAGCAGAAAAATGATATGAAATGGGTGGAAAATGAAATTACGGAGCAATTTCTATCCCGTTTGTTAAAATTGCCGAGTTTAAAAAAGAGAAATCAATGATCTCAGAGGAAGAAAAAAAGAAAATAGCCTACTGGAGTCAAACACTTAAAAACGACATACGCATCCATCTGATTTTGACCGAGGACGAACGCAGTCAAACATTTAAAGATTTTTGCGATGATTTGACGGGCATCGTCCCTAGAATCAAGATAAAGCAAGAAAAAGACGATGAATCAAAACCACCCGTCATCCGGTTCGGCAATGTCGGATATCAGGCGATCCCAACGGGAAATGAACTTGAACCGTTTCTGAGTGCGCTGACCGACGGGGATGGCCGTAGCCAAAATGTTTCGTTGTCGGTTCATAAAAAACTTCATCAAATCCGAATTCCAGCCCTTTTGAAAATTTATATCATGCCCCATTGTTCGTTTTGTCCGGCGACGGTCATGCAACTCCTTTCCCTTGCCGAGGCAAGTGAATCCGTAAAACTGACCATCATTGACGGTGAATTTTTTCCGGAAAAGGCCGTATCCGACAAGATCCGTTCCGCACCGACTGTATTGCTGGATGATCAATTTTACTGGACCGGATCAATTCAGATCGAAGAAATCGTCGATATGATATTGAACCGGGATCCTTCTCGTCTCGGTGCGTCATCGCTGAAAGCCATGTTTAAAGAAGGCGGCGCTGTGAAGGTGGCCAAAATGATGCTCGACAGCGGAAAAATCTTTCCGGCCTTTACGGAACTTCTGGTTCACAAAAAATGGCCGATTCGCCTGGCAGCCATGGTGGCATTTGAAACCATTGCCGAGGAAAATCACACGATAGTTCTTCAAACCATACCCTATTTATGGGATCGTTTTTCAACGTCAGAAGACACGATCAAGGGGGACATTCTTTATCTTTTGGGAAAATCCGGGGACAAGGGCGTCGTTGAAAAACTCGATACGGTGCTAAAAGGTCAGTATCCCAAGGATGTGGTGGAGGCGGCAGAAGAAGCCTTGGAAGCCCTTAAGTAAGGTTCTCGAACAGTTTCTTTTATACGCTTTCAAGTTCAAAAATAATCGTGTCGGTCAATATAAAATGAGGAACACAAATGATCAGAAAACCGAATCCATTGCTCATTGAATTTCTAGACAAAGACCTTCCGTTGCCTGCCATCCATTGGGAGACCGTGCCGCCCGGAGTGAATCCGGCGGATGCCTGGGAGATGTACGATGAAACCGTGGAAGGTTGGGTTCCGGTATGGTTCCCCACCATCAACAAAGGAACCGGAAGGTCCTATGAGGAGTTCGAGCGGGCGATACTGTTCAACGACAACCTGGAGAGGATCTTAAAAGCCATGAATCGCTGGCCGTTGTGGGGTTCCCCTATTCAGAAAAAAAGCGCGGCGGCTTTTGCGCTGTTGCAATTATTTTGTGAAACCAGGGTGCTCTGCCCTCGAGTTTGAATTTACCGGCCACATTATTGCGCCAAAGAAATATTTTTCCTTTCCGCCGATCCAAAATCCCGCTTTGTCGAAGATCCCGCTTGCGGGGCGGTGAGGCTAACAAGAATAAATTTCTTTAGACCTGCAACATCAGTTGTTTTTTACCCTATTTGTGGGCGATACTTGAACACCTGAATGTTACGTCCAAACTTACTTATGGTGTCCCCATCTCTTTGGCACTGATTTCCCTTGTTTTGTGGAAGGCGATTCCGGGCCATTCTTCCATGCAAAAACCGAGCTGCCATTCACTTGTCGTCAGATAGGCGCTGGATCCTTCGGCATCTCTTACCATGTTGGACCTGTTTTTTTTCTCAAAATCCGCCATCTTTTTGGGATCGTCGCATTCCACCCACCGCGCGACATTATAATCGACAGGCTCGTAAACAGCGTCAACGCCGTATTCGGACCTTAAGCGTTCCATTGTGATGTCAAACTGAAGCATACCAACGGCGCCCAGGATATAGCCGTTTACATCAAACGGTTTAAAAACCTGAACAACCCCTTCTTCCGCCAGCTGGACCAGGCCTTTTTGAAGATGCTTTGCCTTCATGGGATTCTTGAGAATGACCTTTTTGAAAAATTCAGGTGCAAAATTGGGAATTCCGCAGAATGTTAAGGGCTCCTTTTCAGTAAATGTATCACCGATCTTTATGGTCCCATGGTTATGAATGCCTATGATATCGCCCGGATAGGCAACTGGCACATTTTCACGCTCATTGGCCATAAAAATAGTGGCATTTGAAAATGTAACATCTTTTCCGATTCGGTGGTGAACGGCTTTCATGCCTCTGGTAAATTTTCCCGAACAGATTCTTATAAATGCGATTCTGTCCCTGTGTGCCGGATTCATATTGGCCTGGATTTTAAATGCAAAACCCGAGAAGGGTTCTTCATAGGGCGAAACTTTTCGTGTAACCGCAGCTCTGGGGCCGGGAGACGGCGCCATTTCCACAAATGCGTCCAGCATCTCTTTTACACCGAAATTGTTGATGGCACTTCCGAAAAAAACAGGCGTCTGGTTGCCTTTTAAGTAATGGTCAAGTTCAAAGGGCTCTGAAACGCCCTCGATGAATTCAATATCCTCTCTCAAGTCATCGGCTTGGCTTCCGAGAATCTCATCGAGTATGGTGGCAGAAAGATCGTTTATCAGCATGCCTTCCTTGTTTCTTTTTTCCTGGCCGGGTGTAAACAGGTGAAGTTCTTTTCTAAAAAGGTTGTAGACACCTTTGAATCTTTTCCCCATGCCGATGGGCCAGGAAAGCGGGGTGCATTCGATCTGGAGCTTATTCTCAATATCGTCAAGAATATCAAGGGGTATCATGCCCTCCCGGTCTAGTTTGTTAATAAAGGTCATGATGGGCGTGTTGCGCATGCGGCAGACTTCCATGAGCTTTTCGGTCTGGCGCTCAACCCCCTTGGCGTTGTCGATGACCATAAGGGCACTGTCAACGGCTGTCAGAGCCCTGTAGGTATCCTCGGAAAAGTCCTGATGTCCAGGGGTATCTAAAAGATTGATTTCAAAGTTTCGGTAATTGAATTTCATCACCGATGTGGTGACGGATATGCCCCGCTCTTTTTCTATGGCCATCCAGTCGCTGGTTGCATATCTTTCTGCCTTGCGGGCCTTTACGGCACCAGCCTGCTGAATGGCGCCGCCAAGAAGGATCTTTTCTGTCAATGTGGTCTTGCCTGCGTCCGGATGGCTGATGATACCAAAAGTTCGGCGTTTGTCGATTTCTATTTTGTTATTGTCCATGATGTATTTATTGAATGTTTTTTGCTCGGAACGTTAGTTCAGTCCGTTTTTATGTTTTCGCTTCTTTAGAGAAAGCACTCTTTTGTGCAGCCTGATGGATTGTGGGGTCACCTCCACCATCTCGTCATCTTTGATAAAATTTATGGCCCTTTCAAGGGTCATGGGTTTCACCGGCGAACATACCGTGCTTTCATCTTTTCCAGCAGCACGCATGTTTGTGAGCTTCTTTTCTTTGCTTGGATTTGCGGTGATATCAACGGCCTTGTTATGCTCACCGATAATCATTCCCGCATAAACAGGTTCTCCGGGGACTATGAAAAGACGGCCTCTGGGTTCAAGGTGATAGAGTGCGTATGCAACAGAATTCCCCTGCCGGTCTGAAACAATAGAGCCGGTAAACCGAGTGGGAAAATCACCGCGAAACGGTTCATATCCTGCAGAAAAGGTGTTCATGATTCCGGTTCCCTTTGTGTCTGTGAGAAATTCATCCCGGTAACCGATTAAAGAGCGTGAGGGAACTGAAAATTCAGCCCTTATCCTTCCGCTTTGGTTATTGACAAGGTTTGTCAGCCTTCCCTTTCTTATTGAAAGCTTTTCGGTGACAACCCCCAAAAAATGTTCATCACAATCCACAAACAGTGTCTCAATGGGCTCGATCATGGTTCCGTTTAAATGTTTGTAAATTACTTTTGGACGGCCCACGGAAAGTTCAAATCCTTCACGTCTCATGGTTTCGATGAGGATGGCCATCTGGAACTCTCCCCTGCCCTTTACAATAAATCTGTCCCTGTCCTCGGTATGTTCAAGCCTGACGGCAACGTTTTTAAGGGTCTCCTTGATGAGTCGTTCGCGTATCTTGCCGGACTGTACGATTCTGCCTTCCTTGCCGCTCAAGGGAGAGGTGTTGATGGTAAATTCCATGGAAATCGTGGGCTCGTCTACGGTGATCCTCTTTAAAGGTTTGGGAAATTCTTTTGTGCAAATCGTGTCACCGATTTTGACATCCTCGATTCCGGAAAGAACGACAATATCGCCGGGTTCTGCCCTTTCAACCTCTTTCAAATTCATCCCGTCATATACTTGAAGTTTGGATATCTTGAGCGGGAGATGTTCTTCTTTGTCGTTGATACAGACCATGGCGTCGTTGAATCTGGCATTTTGGTTAAAAATTCTTCCGATGGCAAGCCGACCAAGATAATCCGAATATCCGAGATCAGACACCAGCATTTGAAACGGTTCTTTTGTGTCATATTGAGGGGCCGGTATTTCATTTAGGATGGTTTCAAAAAGAAGATGAAGATCATCGCTTTTTTCGGCCAGGGTCTTTTTCGCGATGCCTTCCCGTCCGACGGCATACAGATACGGAAAATCGAGCTGTTCACCATCGGCATCAAGGTCGATAAACAGGTCATAGATCTCATCGAGAATCTGTTCAGGACGGGCATCCTTTCTGTCGATCTTGTTGATCACCACAAAAACCTTGAGGCCTTTCTCAAAGGTTTTCTTCAACACAAAACGGGTCTGGGGCAGCGGCCCTTCAGACGCATCCACGAGCAAAATCGCACCGTCCGCCATGGACAGGGCGCGCTCTACCTCTCCGCCGAAATCGGCATGGCCGGGGGTGTCGATGATATTAATCTTGACCCCGTTCCATTTCACGGAACAGTTTTTTGCGGCAATGGTTATTCCTCTTTCCCTTTCTAAGTCCATGCTGTCCATGATTCTCTCATCAACTTCAAGGCCCGGCCTGAAGAGCCCGCTCTG
>CAJIBH010000249.1_pt1 | contig 10475 bp, 9 predicted proteins | sample 9199311 | NCBI WGS metagenome assembly CAJIBH01 (sample SAMEA7708295, study PRJEB35096) | sediment metagenome | biome: marine neritic benthic zone biome [ENVO:01000025]; feature: sediment [ENVO:00002007]; material: shallow marine sediment [ENVO:03000034] sea grass bed [ENVO_01000059] ... | reverse complement strand
CTGAGTATCGATAAAGCTGAGGAACTTATATGTAAGCTGATAACCGGCTAACCGGAAAGTTTGGCTACGGACATGATAAGTTCAACTGCTTTTTCAATGGGGATTCGGCTCATGTTCAACGTCAAGTGAAACAAAAGCGAGTCGTCAAATCCCGCCCCGCAAATTGATCTGCGGAACCATTGCAGATTTCTATCTCTTTTTTCTATAAACTTATGGACACGATCCGGGCGTATTTTATAGTTTTCCAAAGCATATTTTTTTTTCCAATCCATTGGTGCAACCAATCGAATGTAATAGCAATTTTTCATTTCTTTTAAGAAAAAGTATGCGGCTCGGCCAATAATGACCACATTGTCTTCTCGGGCTGTTTCCAAGATAAGGTTTCCCAAGCTTTTCTGATATTCTTCCTCTTCAACTACGCTTTTATCGTATCCCACAATTCGCTCTATATAGGATGTGCTGAAAGCCCTGGCGAAAGTGTTGGATATGTGATATTCTCTACTTCTTTCAAAAGATTCCAATGTTTTTTCCGATACATTCAGATCTTCGGCAATTTTTTGAAAAAGAGATTTGTCAACGTACTGGTAATCGAGTATCCTTGCAAGTAACCGTCCCAGTTTTCTACCGCCTGTAGCCATTTCTCTGGTAATCGTGATTACTGCCATATATTTTCTCCTCTGCTATCAAATTGAATTTCCATAGTTCTTCTAATCTATTAAAGTTATTATAACTGTTATCTATGTGATCGTCATTCCCGCCCCGTACCAAGTGCGGGAAAAACTGCAGCATAATCCAGAATATTTTGAGAAATGTAAATATTTTATCACATTTGATTTTATAAAATGCAATAGTTTTTATAATTATAAATGTTGTGTAACAAATTGAAACGCTTAATTTAAGTTACATTCCCTGAATTTTTCACGAGTTGGAGGCATTCATATGCAAGGCAAGATTCAGACGATATAAGATACTTATCTTTGAATTAAAAAAAGGCTCAACGACGGCCAGTACGTAATGATCAGTAATGCGGACAGCAGCACGATCATAAAGGGTATGGCTGCCTTGTAGAGTTCTGTGATGGATTTATCAAAGCGGTAGCTTGCAATAAACAGGTTCATACCCACGGGCGGCGTGAAGTAACCGATTTGCATATTGGCCAGAAAAATGATGCCCAGATGAACCGGATCGATCCCATAATTGACCGCCACAGGGAGTATAATGGGAATCATAATGACCAGCGCGGAAAAAATGTCCAAAATGGCGCCGAGTATCAACAACAAAATGTTCAACAAAATTAGAAATACGATTTTGTTGGTCACATGGGCCTGAATCAGATTAAACAGGCGCATCGGCACTTCAGCATCAATCAGAAAGTTGGTTGATGCCAACGCCACACCCAGAATGAGCAAAATCCCGCCCACCATTACCATCGATTCTCGCATAATTGCCGGAAGCTGAGAAATTTTGATCTCTTTGTATATAAAAACCTCCACAACCATCACATACATGGCCGTCACCGCAGCAGCTTCGGTAATGGCGAAGAACCCTCCGTAAATACCGCCCAACACAAAAAACGGCAGCGGTATTTCCCATATCGACTCACGCAGGGCAGCAATAGTGTCCTTTGATGAAAATGGCTCACAAGGAATGGGATTTCGGCGGTTTTCCCACAGACCATATAATGACAGCATCAACACCATAAGAAGTGCCGGAAAAATACCGGCAAGGAATAAATCACTAATGGCCACATTTTTCCCGATGTTCATCTGCTGTGCGATAATTCCGTAAAGAATGAGAGGGAGCGAAGGCGGTAGCAGCAGTCCCAGACTGCCTGACGATGTCACCAGTCCGATGCTGAATTTATCCCGGTAACCAGCCTCGGTCAATGCCGGATAGAGCAATGCACCCAAGGCCACGATGGTCACCCCTGATGCACCGGTAAAAGCGGTGAAAAACGCACAGGCAACAAAGGCGACAATGGCCAGACCCCCTGGCATACATCCAATAATTGCCTTGGTGACCCTTACCAGCCGGTGAGACGTATTGCTTTGCCCGAGTATGTAGCCGGCAAATGTAAATAATGGTAACGCCAACAAAACCGGCGTGTCGGCAATACGATAAATTTCAATTGCGATCACCGACAGGTTAACACCCAAATAGTGAAATCCAAGAATTGAAACTGCCAGAATGACGGCAAAAAGTGGTGTGCCGAAGATGGCAAGTAACATCAATATTAGAGCGGATATGGTTAGGGTCACGATCGGAATTCAATAATGTTTTTGAAGTTTATAAAGGATAACAAAAAATAGCGAAGCGAGATCACCATAAAGGCAAAGGGAATGATGGATTCACACAGCCATATCGGCACTTTTGAAAAAGATTCACCGCCGTAGGCGAATTCACTTTGAACAAACTGAAGGCTGTAATAGGCCACAACGAGACATATTAAAGCCGTAAAGAGCTCAACGACAAATTTAACAACGATTTTTACACGTCCCGATAGATACCGATTCATAATATCAATATTGATATGATTCCCCTGACGACTGGCCACCATTGCTCCTATAAGTCCAACCCACAGCACAAGCACACGCACCAGAACTTCACTCCAGACAATGCCGCCTCCGAAAAAATTACGAAGAAAAATCTGAAGAACCGCCATGACGATCATAAACAGCAGTAATCCCACCAGAATTAAATCTTCAATCCGGTAAATGATCGTCTTCGAACGCTCTAAAAAGGATTTACGGGATTGTTTATTCATGGATTTTGGACTCCTTTGAACGATATTCTTTTAGAAGGCTCTCCAGGGTATCCACCAATTCCTGGGATAACCTGCCGGCTTTGACCAGTCTATTGGGAACTTCTGAAGCGTCTTCGCACCATTTTTTTAGAGCTTCGGGAGAAGGCTTGATAAATTCTATTCCTTGTTTACGCAGCGCTTCCACGGCTTTTATATTGTCTTGCCGGTTGCGCCGGTCAAGGGCTTTAAATACCTTGTTCATGATTTCTCGAAAAACTTGTTGATCGCCGGGTGATATTTTTTTAAACACCTTGCGATCCACCGCCAGCACACCATAAATGTATAGAAACGGTTCGTCCATCAAATATTTAATCTGTGTATGCCATTGCAGTGTCAGAGCCCCTATGGGCGGAGTGGCCACAGTGTTAATGAGACTCGTTTGAAGACCGGCTCTAACATCGGCGATGGACAATGGGATAGGCGTAATGTCAAAAGCTTTGATTGCTTCCAGAATCATCGAATCATTGTCCGGAATCCAGACTTTCTGCAGGCGCATATCTTCGACTGTGCGTATCGGTACCGTGGACATGACATAGGCAAAGCCGCCTTCGGCGATTCCAAAGATAACAAACCCGCCTTTCTCAAATCCATCAATAATTTGCTTGTCCAGATGTTTACGAACAAAATCGATCTCCCTGAACGATCTGAAAAACAGCGGCAAGCTGTAAATCTGATTGTCAGGATAAAACTGGGATAAGCTGCCACTGACAAAGGCGCCGCCTTGCAGCTGTCCGATACGGATCTTGCGCAGTACCGACTTGTCATCCCCCATTACACCACCGGGATAGAATTTTATCTTAACCCGATTATCGGTTTTACGCGCCAGCTCTTCAGCACCTTCACGCATTTTTTGCATCCAAACCGATCCTTCCGGCGACAGGGTGGCGATCTTGAAACTCATGGCCTGGGCCTGACCGGTGAGCATAACAACAAGCAACATCATTATAATTCGTATCATCTTGGAATTACCTCTTTGTATTTTTCACTCTAATCGAGCGTAAACAACATTGATAAGATCTACAACCCACTAAATTTAATATTTATTTCGATATTTTCAAGAACAATTTTACAGATTTAGGTTAGAATTAGAAATAGTCTTCACCACTTTTCATCAGTTCCCTTGCCCGTTGCTGAGCAAGGGTGTTACCAAGCGTATATCCAGGCACATCTACCTTAGCTGCAAGCACTTCGCTCAGAAGCCGGTCATGCAGTTTTTGATCAAACATTAGGCGGGCGTAATGCTGCGCATACAATACTTTCACCATCAGATTTTTATCCTTGGAAATCTCCAGGGCACGCTCAAAATGTCTTCGTCCCACATCGGGTTCGCCGCCCAGTGCCGGTGGAAGAAATGTCGTCAAAACCCCAAGATACAGATGGGCACCCCCATCCTGATAGAATTCATCCAGTTCGATGACCCGCTTCATAATGGCTTCCACTCTGGAAATTTCAGCAACCGCGTTCCAATCTTCCCGATGCATCTGGATCCATGCAACCCATGCCGATGCCAGTGTAAACAGATCTGGAACATCTTTTATTTCCAACGTAGAAATCGTTTTATTAAATTCCTGGAAATTTACCTCTCGGAATCGACACGTCTTTGGCCTGCGAATACAGATGGCTCGCAATGCATAGCTCAACGCTTTTTCAGTCAGCTTTTTTGCCCTTGCCTTATCTTTGACAAAAACCGTGGTATATGCGGTGTATATGTTAGCAGCCCCACGAAGCAGGGATTCATTGTCCGGGTTACGATACAGCAGACTGTCAACCATCAACAGGTATGCGGGTCCTCCGGCTTCTACGGTGTCGAGATCGTTGTTGTTCAAAATCGCCTGGGACAGATTTTCGGTCATGTCAACCGTTGCGGAAGAAATGAAAAAAGAACATCCAGACAGCAGAAGAAAGCTGATCAGGATATAAAATGATGGTACAATGGAAAGGATTTTTCTATACCCGACGCGGATAAAGATATGGGAAAAGACAAACATGCAACGCACCACCCTGATTAATCCGAAGAAACCGAAATTTTGCCTTGAAAAACCCATTTGAACCCGAATATTCCTTTTAGCAAAAAATCATAATATAAACAATAGGTAAAATGTTCAGGTTAACCTCGATTAAATTCTATCCCTTAAGCTGAATCGTTTCCACCAAAACTTTGGCCGTTCCTTTTTTATAAAAGCCCAATTTCTTGGCCGCTCCGGCAGAAAGGTCAATAATACGGCCTGGCACAAAAGGACCCCGGTCGTTTACCCGAAGAATGATATGTCGATGATTTTCAAGATTTGTCACGCGAACATAAGTGGGTAGCGGCAGATATTTATGTGCCGCATTCAACCCATTGGGATCAAAAGCCTCACCGTTTGCCGTCATATGTCCGCCTTTTTGGCGAAGTGTTTCGTACCCATACCAGGAAGCAACTCCCTTTTGTCGATATTTACTAGCCTTTTTTACAGACATGGGCACATACCGCTTACCCCTAACCACATAAGGTGACTTCTTGACTCGGCCCTGGCGGATTGCATCTTTTGGCGGCAAATCGTCAATGGACTCGATTTCGTCACGCATTAATGGCCAGCTGAAGGGCGCCTTGATCACGATAAAGGTGTATTTGCCGATGTGATAAACGGCTTTCCCGGCACCTTTTGAAACCTTATATGTTGTTTTTACGGTTCCTTTTGTAATTTTATAAGTGGTCTTTACAGTTCCCTTTGTAACCTTATAAGTGGATTTAACCGCACTGCACGACAACAAAAACAAGTATGCAACTATCAACAAAATATATATAAGATTTTTCTCCCTATAAAGTCGCATTTGTTCGTTTTAGGTGTTTCGTGGAAGACAATAAAGCATACCTAAATTTTAGTACGTGTTCACGGGGAAGCAAACCCCGCGAACACGTACTGATTTTGGTTTTATGATGTATACCACAACAAACGGCTAATGGCGAACAATTGATGCATAAATTATTAATTCCTTTGCTATCCTGACGTTTTAAGTTAGGCAAAAGCGGCTATTCAATTCAAAATACATTGATTTCATATTCATCTTTGCTATAAATGCTTCTTTCTCGTTTTTGAATATAGTCTTTTTTATAAAGGATATTATCTTATCAAAATAATGGAAATAAATGAACGCCATGAACCGGCTGTCACGTTTCTCAAAACCAATGGTCATAAAACGATTGTCAGTCTGGGTTGCGGAAGATGGATCAATCGAATCGATAATCACCTTCGTCTGATGGCAGGGATGAACCTGAGCTATTACGTGGGGATTGATTATGCTGACCGGATTGGGCCTGACATGGATGAAGTATTTATGGACCCTTACGGCATTAATGCCTTGCTGACACATTATTATCAGGGAAGTCCTGACCGGTTCTGGAAGACGGCACATTTTTTCCCGGGAACCTACGTAGAAGAACTGTTAGGGGTGAATTGCGCTGCAGTGGTCTGCCAGCGAGTACTGCCCCACCGCCGTTGGGAGGAAGTGATTAAATCCATGAACCCGAAACTCGTTCTCCAAGAAGATCTCCACGGATGCGAGCGCCAGAAACTCCGGGGCAAAAGGTATGTACGAACCTGGTCCAAAATTCGGCAATACGCTCTAAAGCCCTTTCGTCCCTGGCCGGTTTTTCCGTGGGAAAACAACCTGGTGCTCTGGCAACGCCGCGATTTTGGCAATAAAAACAATAATTGCAGCAAATTCACTTGGCTCGAACGTTTTTTCTCATCTTTTATCGGTTAATCTATCACGAGTTGTTATAACCGCAACTATGTACCATTAGAACATTGAATGTAAAACCGATTCCAGTTGGTTCAGATAGCCTCCATAAAAATGATCCGCACCATCGATAATTTCGAAGCGGGCATTGGGATTCCATGTATAAATCATTTTTTCGATCACATCAGCAGGTGCGATATCATCCCTGTTTCCGGTGACCACAAATTTAAGGGTACTCATTGTAACAATAGATTTAAAATCCATAAATCCAACCGGCGGTGAAACCATAATCATCTGTTCCGTCAAGGGATCTTTCTGTAAGGCGTGTGCGTTCACCCATGCGCCGAATGAATATCCTGCCAGATCTATACGCTCCAGTCCCATATCCGCAAGAAATGAAAGAGCAGACAAAACGTCTTTTTGTTCGCCGAGGCCGTTGTCATAGGCCCCCTGACTTCTTCCAACCCCTCTGAAATTGAACTTTAAGGTTGAATATCCTTTCATATGGTAAACATGAACAATGGATTCCACCACCAGATTATTCATATCTCCGCCATAAAGCGGATGGGGATGGGTAACCACAACACCTTTCTTTTCATCCCTTTGATTGAGCAACCCTTCTATTTCATATTCTTCCGACAAAAACGTTATTTTTTCGGCCATTGTGTGTCCTTAATCCAATTTTCCAACTCAGCCATTGATAGCGTATCCCGGAATCGGACAACAATATTCCTTGCATGTTGTTTAAGACAAATTTTTACAGGTATCATTGGCAGAAACCGGTTGTCTATATCGCTAATCCCGTTTAAGCGAATCCATCTTGATATATTTGTCGCCAAGAAAATTCATGAAGTGTTTTAAAACTTCACGCTGATCCGGAGTCTGATGTCAATTCATGATACAACTTTTCTGTCTCTTTACTTACGGGGCAATCCAGTCCTTTTACTATATTGTCTTTACATTTTTTAAATATTTTAGTGACCGTAGCATTATTGCCGATTCGTGAATAGTAAATCATCAGTAATTGATAAATATTTTCGGCATATATATCGGTTTTTAGATACTTATTCGCATAATAGATACATGTCTTATAACTTTTCTTCACATGATAGTATTTAATGATTTCCTCCAGCAACTGAAGGTACTGCTCCTTAAACCTTTCCCTTCCTTCATCACACCATTGAACATAAATATCCTCTTCGAGAAAGTCGCCGCAATAAATCGATACAGCATTCAAATAATGTGCTATGGACTGTTCCGGATTTGCTACATCTATTGCAAGTTTCGATTCTTTTTTGAAATTATCAATATCTACATATCCTTTATCTCCAATATCGATGCGATACGCATCTCCGGAGCGTGAGATATATGCAGACGGAGTACCTCTATTTATTTTAGGCTCCAGTGTCTTTCTCAACGATGCCAGCGCCACATGGAAGCGTTTTGCGGTTTTAACCGGGTCGTCTTCCGGCCACAAAAGTTCCATCAGAACATCTTTTTTTAAATAACCTTTACGCCTATGATAGAGAAGATATTTGAAAATCATTAGGGCTTTCTTGCTTTTCCATCTTTTATCCGAAATTTCCTGGTCTCCCAGAAACACCCTGAATTTTCCAAATAAATAAACCTTTAAGGACGGTGTTTGTAATTTCGGGATTGTATTTTGATAATTAATAGGGGCACCATTGATAATAAGATCGTTGGGATTTGGCAATAACTTAAGAGACCCCACAGTTTTCGGTACGTTTTTGTTTAAAAGGCGCCAGACTTTTGAAAACGATTCCGTAGTTAAGTCATCCGAAATAGCTGCCTCATCTTCATCGAAATTTTCTAACATTCCGGCCGCTTGTTTATAGAGTTCCAGAACAGCCTTACAACCCAGTTCGTTTATGAGCTTCGTCTGCAGAAAATCCCGGAACAGCTGGTGATAGGTGTACCATTTATCAGCATCATTAAAAGAGCTGGTAAATAGATGATTCTCTTCGAGATCTTTTAATATGTCCCGTGAATTGTTTATTTTCAGTAGTTGATCGCAAAATTCAGCGTTAACCCGGGGCAAAATCGACGTTTTAATCAAAAATTCTTTTTTCTCGTCAACCAGCAAATTAAAGACATTTTCTTCCAGATAGCTAAATATAAGCTTCTGTGAACCTTTCAGTTCTAACAGAAGATTCTCGATCTCAGAAGGTCCTTTTCCTTTTAATGCATGATAAAAAAGAATTAAACCCGACACCCATCCCTCTGTTTTCTGGCGAAGAATTTCAAGACTTTCTTGTTTTAAATAAATATAGAACAGTTGAGAGTAGAGCCGATGTATTTCATCCGTTGTAAAAGCAAGATCACTTTCTCTTATGTCAATTGTTTGCCTTGCAGCGCCTAATCGAGACAGCGGCAGATTAACGTCAAACCGACTGATGAGGACCAGATGAACTTCGGGCGGAAAGTGGGTGATTAGAAAGTCCAGAGATGATTTTATCTCATGGCTGTATTGTATGGTATGATAATCGTCAAGGACAATAATCAGATCTTTTTCTACGATGGTTTCCAACTCCTTTAAAAAAACGGTTAGAACCGTTTCCCGGCTTTGTTTCAAGTTCTGTTTTTTAACCAGCCACCGGCATGTTTCGGCTCCGAATCCAGGAGAATATTTTTGGATGCAGGCTGTCAGATAACTCAGGAAAATGATAAAATTTCCGTCCGATGGTTCCAGACGGTACCAAACCGTATTCAAGTTCAAATAGTTGTGGGCCTGAGCGATAAACGTCGTCTTGCCATACCCTGCTCCCGCGATGACGGTGGTCAGTTTTTTTTGAGGGATCTCGGTAAATAAGGAGTGCAGTCTTTCCCTGACGACGGTATCGGCTGTTTGAGGAGCAAGAAGTTTTGAACTCAATATATTGATTTTTCGAAATCCATCGACTCTCAGCAGATGAGGCTTTAGATCAAAAAGAAACAAAAACACTGCACCGTTGAGAATAAAAAGACACATTGCACTTATAGTGCCCAGCAAATTCGATTTTCTCCACATTCTTGGATTACTGGGATCAAGGCTCGTAACCTTATAATTATCTGCAAACGCCTCGGTATTTCTTCCGATGGCCAGGTAGGATTTTGCCCTTGTTCTATAAGCTTCGGACATGGTTCCCGGATCAGCCCAAATCTCAATGGCTTTGGTGGAATCGCGTATGGCGTCATGATATCTGCCGATCAATCGATACGCTTCGGCACGATCGGCATATGCATCGGCACAATTCGGTTTCAACTTAATGGCGTGGGTAAAATTGTCGATGGCCTGACTGTAGATACGGCTTTTTCGAAAACCCAATCCCAGCATCCGATAATCTTCGGCTTTTGCCGGCGATAGCTCAATATATCTTTGAAAATCCTGGATGACTGCGTCGTATTTTTCCTGAAAATAATAAAGCAACCCCCGCTTTTCATAGGCTTCGACCAACGCCGGATTCAGCCTCAAAGCTTCGGTGAAGTATTCTATTTTCTTTGAGGTTATGCTGCTTGCAAGACCAAGATTATAATACTTCATGGCCTCCATGTCTTGGGCATGAGCAGCCACCAGACCAATGAGCATCAAAAAGAAAAACGTTAATTTTTTCATTTCACAACCTCTTTTTTGCGAAGCGATCCATTATGGACTATACTTCAACGAATAAATACACCGGCCTTTGAATTATATTACTATTTTATTATCTCAAAAGATAATCCAGGTCAATATATAGTATCTTAGATTTCGTGTACGAATTAACTAAAAAGTCATTGATATAGAATACCTAAATAGCATTACGACTATTCGTCTTTTTCCGGCGGTTTGAGCTTAAATTTGAAAATCAGCCCTGCTGCAATGCCGATGAGATATAAAAGACCCATTTTTCTCATATATCCCGGGTAATTAACCCCCCCGCCACCTTTTCTCCATATTTGCCAGACTCTGGGG
>CAJIBH010000148.1_pt1 | contig 10503 bp, 10 predicted proteins | sample 9199311 | NCBI WGS metagenome assembly CAJIBH01 (sample SAMEA7708295, study PRJEB35096) | sediment metagenome | biome: marine neritic benthic zone biome [ENVO:01000025]; feature: sediment [ENVO:00002007]; material: shallow marine sediment [ENVO:03000034] sea grass bed [ENVO_01000059] ... | reverse complement strand
AAGCAGACGATTCCGAATGAAGTTCTATGGGCTCCCGTTGCATCATGGTCTGAAATTGATTGGAACCGGCATTTTAATGAATATTTCGAAATATCACCCACTTTCCAGCGCATTCCTGAGGACCTGCTGATGCTCTGGAAAAAAAGGTTTGGAAATCGCATCATCGTTGAAGAAGCAAGAGACCACTGGGATTATTTATATGATGTCGATGAACTTATTCAACTCAAAGGTAAGCGTTTTCATAAAAAAAAGAACCTGTTGAATCAATTCAAAAAAAAATACGATTTTCAATTTGTTCCTTTTGACATAGAAATGATCGACATGGCCGCGGCCATGCAGGAAGACTGGTGCACATGGCGGGACTGTGAGTCATTCGATGCCTTGGCCGCTGAAAATCAGGTGATTTCACGCGTACTCGATTCTTGGAAGAGGTTGGAAGGGCTGATGGGCGGCGCCCTTGTCGTCGATGAACAAATGGTTGCCTACACCATAGCAGAACTATTGTCGGAAGATACTGTTGTCATTCATTTTGAAAAAGGCAATGCAGATTTTAAGGGGATTTATCAGGCGATCAATCAGATGTTCCTTGAGTATTCCGGAAAAGATTATAAAATCGTGAATCGTGAACAGGATCTCGGTGACACAGGTCTTCGTAAAGCGAAATTATCCTATAATCCAATCGGTTTTCTTAAAAAATATCGGGTAACTCTGAAATAGGCAATTCTCATAATTGGATAATAATATTTGAAAGGAGCAGCCATGCGGCCGGTATGCTTGATCATCCGTGACGGATGGGGATACAGCGAAATCGCGCAAGGCAATGCAGTACTTGCGGCCAAGACACCCAATATCGACCTGTACAAAGCCATCTATCCATGGACACTTTTGGACTGTGCCGGAGAACCTGTTGGCCTTCCAGACGGATATCAGGGATCATCTGAAGTGGGGCACCTCAACATGGGTGCCGGCAGAATCGTCATTCAAGAACTCAAGCGTATTGACGACGGATTAAGCACAGGAGAACTTTTTGGAGTAAAAAAGTGGAAAGCGCTGGTGAACAACTGGAAGGAACACCAAAGCCGTCTTCATTTGTTCGGTTTGCTCCAGGACGAAGGCGTACATGCACATCAGGAACATCTCTTTAAAATCATGCGGCGGGCTAGGATAGAATATCCCGATGGTCCCATTATCATCCATCCCTTTTTAGACGGACGCGATACACCTCCGCAAAGTTGTCTGGAATACGTGGCAAAGCTCAATCAGGTAATGGACGAGGTCGGCGGATGCTTCATTGGCACTATAATGGGTCGATATTACGGAATGGACCGTTCCAAGAACTGGAAATTGACCGATATGGCCTATCATTGCATTGTCGCCTGCGAAGGTCGTCGAGCCTCAGATGCTGAATCCGCGGTTAATGAATCATATGAAAAGGACAGAACTCCGGATGATGTGGAGATGTTTGATGAATATATTCCCCCTTACGTAATCGGCAACTATGACGGTGTCAGGGATAACGATTGTATATTGCACACCAACTACCGGCAGGATCGCGCAATCCAGCTCTCCATGGCCTTTGTTGATCCAAAATATCCAGGGAAACTGAAAACAACTCGAAATATAACTTATGTTGCTCTGACACGGTACTGGGATGAATTTACGAACTACATGCTGGGAGCTATTGATGCGGGTGGAAGCATGGAACACCTCCTCGGCGAGGTGATTTCCCATGCAGGCTTTCGTCAGCTACGAATTGCCGAAACCCAGAAATTTCGTCATGTTACGAGTTTTTTTAACGGAAAAGCAACAACCCCGTTCCCGAACGAGGATCAGGTCGATATTCCTAGCCGATTCGATCCAGCCACCTTTGCCAGTCATCCGGAAATGGAGGCTTACACGGTTACCGATGAACTTTTTAAAAGACTCCGGGACAACCCTTATCACTTTATAGCCGTAAATTTTGCCAACGGAGATATGGTCGGCCACACCGGTAACTTGGAAGCCGCCACAAAAGCCATCGAGGTTGTGGATGATTGTCTCGGCAGAATTGTCGAGCGTCTTCTCGAAATTGATGCCCATATTCTCATTACATCGGATCACGGCAACGCCGAACAAATGATCGATGATCAGACCGGTATGACCAAGACCAGCCATACTTTGAATCCCGTTGAGATCATTTACCTTGCCAACGATTCCCAGGACAAGCGGCTTATTGGCCATGGCAAACTGTCGGATGTCTCACCAACGGTTTTGTTTCTGCTTGGTTTGGATATACCCAAAGAAATGACCGCACAAAACTTGATTGTAAATAACGCCGTCTAATCCCATTGTATTTTATAACTCAAATTTCGTACCCTTTAACTCAGCTGAAGCCTTATCTAATGTCACTTGGTCAGTTCTTATTCAAGTGAATTTCGATACCCAATATGAGACATACTGTCTCAAAAAAGTGTCCATCCCGCCTGTTAATCGCACACCTTCATTTGTAAAATTATCCAATTTATTGATAATATTGATGTATAGTTGCCAAAAAATATCACTCTCAAATATGGCATGAAATTTGATTACATAAGTAAGTGTCCTTTTTTATCCTGATAATTAAATGAGCCCTCGGGGAGTTTTTTTCTAAATCCTCTGATGTTAGCGGAATGGATGATCTTTTTTTTAAAGCGGGTGCTGTTTGAGTGGCTTAGGGATCGTTAGAAAGAACAGGCGCATGCCGAAATCGCATCTATAAAATAAATTACAGATTGTGTGGCAAACCTTTTGATTTTTCAAAAATTGGTTCCTGTTCTTTCTTTAAGAGCCCTTGCCACGAGTTCACGCGTTTTAAAAAAAGATTATCCATGGAGCGACTATTTAGAAAAACTCCCCGACCCCTCAATTAAATAAAAGAATCCGCGTTAACACCATATGTCTACTTAAAAGAGGAGTAAAGCCGTGGAAATGGAAAAAGCAATTCAGACGGCCATCGATTATGAAACAAAAATACGGGATATTTATCGGAGTGCCGCCCAAAGCGTTCATGATCCGGAAGGCAACAAATTTTTTAAGATGATGGGAGATGACGAACAATATCACCTCGACTATTTGATGGAGAGACTCAGGTTGTGGCGAGAATCAGGGAAACTGTCGGCCGAGAAGCTGATATCCGCTGTTCCCTCAAAGGAGATTATCCAGAAAGAAACCGATAAAATCAAGGTCCATATGTCAACAAAGGATCTTAGCAGCGTAAAAGTCATTCTCAGCAGAGCCCTTCAGGCAGAAGTTGAAACCAGTAATTTTTACAAAAAAATGGTGAATGAAATGACCGATGAAGGTCAAAAGATGTTTTCCCGGTTTCTGGAGATTGAAGAAAACCACATTGCCGCGGTTCAGGCTGAGCTGGACTACATCACAAATACTGGATATTGGTTTGATTTCAAAGAGTTCGATATGGAAGAATTATAAAAAGGAGAATATTATGACCATACTCGTTGCAAAAGAGGCTCCTGATTTCGTTGCTCCGGCAGTAATGCCGAACAGCATTATCCAAGAAAACTTCAGGTTATCTGACCTCCGGGGAAAATATATTGTTCTTTTTTTCTGGCCGTTGGATTTTACATTTGTTTGCCCCACTGAAATTATTGCTCATGACCACCGAATTGATAAATTTAAAGAAAGGTCCGTTGAAGTCGTCGGGGTTTCCATCGACTCCCAGTTCACGCATTTTGCATGGCGTGAAACCCCTATTGATAAAGGTGGTATCGGCAGGGTTCAGTTTCCCATCGTTGCAGATGTTAAACACGAAATTGCAAAGGCTTACGGCATTGAACACCCTGATGCCGGCGTGGCAATGCGGGCGTCTTTTCTTATCGACAAAGAAGGAATTGTTCAGCACCAGGTGGTGAACAATCTACCCCTGGGCCGCAATGTCGATGAAATGTTGCGGGTCGTCGATGCATTGCAATTTACCGAGGAATATGGCGAAGTTTGTCCTGCCGGATGGCAAAAGGGTGAAAGGGGCATGAAACCCACGGCCGACGGTGTGTCAGACTACCTTGAAGCAAATGCAGAAAAACTTTAATCAAATAAATAGGATAAACGGTTGACGGCAAGCATGACGATTCTGCTGAAACGTTCGATCACACAATCATTAAAGACCGTAAAAAAAGTTGACACAACCACAATGTGGCATTATTTATAGTTTGTGCTCTCAAGTGTCAGCCATCTATTGATTCTATTTAAGGAGTTCAGTAATGAGTAAATACAGAAAACCTGTTCAGTCCAAAGGGTATAGAAATGTCTTTTGCCCCTACTATAGGAATTGTTTGGACCACGCCAGTAAAACACATTGGGAATATTGGACATGTCAACATTGCCGGCATAAACACGTACAAGAATCGATTGCAGATGAATTCGTATCACCGGCCGGCACGGATCCGTACTATTCGATTTCTCCGTCAGCTGGTGAAAAACTAAAAGATATTGCAATATAAGCATCGCCATAGCAGCAAGAAAACAACAGGAGGTGAACCCTATGAAGCGTTTTATGATACCCAGAGTTGCACACTGCAGCAGCGGCTGTAGTTTTTGGTCCCGGGCAAGACGTTAAACTGCCCGCACAACCCATTAATTCACCTCATCCTTTATCCATCCATGTGTCGATATTAAAAAATTAGAGATAACTCTTATAATCTTATTAAGAATTTTAATCAAATAATGAAATTTCCTTGAAGTTATCAGCATAAGCTGACATACGTAATGCGAACACAAACCGGTATTTATATGAAGGAGGATATGATAGATGGATAAAAAAATATTGGTGGCGATTGATGATTCTGAAAATGCGATACGTGCAGTTGAATTTGTGGCAAATACTTTTACCACTGATAACCGGATCACATTATTTAACGTTGTTCAAGACACAGCAACCATGTGTGAAATGAACAGTCCAGAACTAACGCCTTATTTTACATCTCAACAAAGCTCTTTTTGTCTGCTTGAAGAAAAAAAGAAAGCATTGGTTACCAAGGCTTTACAAAAGAGTAAAACCATACTTATGGATGCCGGATTTGAAGAAAAGAATATCACCATTAAAGCAGAACTCAAAAAAAGCGGCGTTGCCAGAGATATTATAAAACAAGCCGAATCCGATTATAACATTATTGTCATGGGAAAAAGGGGAGTATCCGGAATTAAAGATTTCTTATTGGGAAGTATTTCTCAAAAAGTTTTCAATCTGGCAAAGGATATATCTGTGCTGTTTGTCAACTAACACATCTTTTAATTTTGTTTCTTTCGTACGCTCCACACTCTGATTGACTTTGAATTACCGTTGGTCTATGTTTTTTAAACTATTTTTGAGGTGAATGCCATCGAAATTATAACCACCGTTAAGGAGATGCAGGCGCGCTCTGACAAGATGCGCTGTCAGGGCAAAACCATCGTTTTTGTTCCCACCATGGGATTTCTCCATGAAGGGCATCTATCTCTGATAAGAGAAGGTAAAAAATACGGCGATGATATCGTTGTCAGCATTTTCGTAAACCCAACACAGTTCGGCCCCGGTGAAGATTTAGAGACCTATCCCAGGAATTTTGAAAGAGATCTTGAACTGGTCCGAAAAGAAGGTATCAATGGTGTATTCGCTCCGAATGCCGGTGAAATTTATGGAGAAAAATTTCAAACTTATGTTGAACTTGAAAAACTCCCGAATCATCTTTGTGGTCTTTCAAGACCTGTATTTTTTAAAGGTGTTGCAACCATTGTGACAAAACTGTTTAACATTGTTAACCCCCATGTAACGATTTTTGGCCAGAAGGATTATCAGCAACTCACGATAATACGCCGAATGGTGCGTGATCTTAATTTCGATATAAAAGTTGTCGGAGCTCCAACGGTTAGAGAGTCTGACGGGCTTGCCATGAGTTCGCGCAATACTTACCTGACACCGGAGCAGCGGATGAGCGCTCTGTCATTAAACAAATCATTGAAAAAAGCTCAAACGCTTGTTGTAAATGATCTGAAAGATGCCGCAAAAATTATCGACACGGCAGCAAAGTTGATCCGATCCCACCCGGAAACCGAAATCGATTATATCACCATCTGCGATCCGGAAACCCTTGATGATATTAAAATCATCGACAGACCGGCCCTGATGGCCCTTGCCGTAAAAGTCGGGAAAGCTCGCCTGATAGACAACATGATATTGAAACCCTAATCCGTCTTAATAATCGAATCGGAACCCAAATTCAAAAGGTGAATCAATGAGGTCAAAAACATTCGCTGAAATTAATCTGAACCATCTTGTTCACAACATTAACGCCATAAAAGAAAAAGTAGCCCTATCTGAGATCATCCCGGTGGTAAAAGCGAATGCCTACGGCCACGGTGCCGTTGCCGTAACCAAACGCCTTATCGAAGAAGGTTTTACAAGATTTGGCGTGGCACAGTTTCAAGAAGCCATGGAATTGAGAGACAGCGGAATATCCCACCCTATTCTGATTTTTGGGCGACTGTTTTCTGATGAAATTGCAGAAGCCATAAAAGCCGGCTTCAGAATCAGTCTATTCGGGAAAGAAGACATTCGCTGGATTGAAAAGGCCGGACAGGAACGACCGGCGAATGTGCATGTGAATGTGGAAACCGGCATGGGGAGAATCGGTGTCCTTTTTGATCGGGAACCCGACTTCTTTGACGTGCTTTTGGCATCTAAACACTGTGTTTGGGAGGGACTCTATTCGCACTTTTCCACTTCAGATGAAACAGACAAAAATTACGCAAACCTTCAGTTGTCCAGATTTCAGAACATTCTTACCCGATTGAAAGAAAAAAGCAAAACACCGGCCGTCATTCACATGGCCAATAGCGGCGCTGTTCTGGATTTGCCTGAAAGCTCATTTGATGCAGTCCGGCCCGGCATTTTGTTATACGGTCATTATCCGTCGTCAGAAACCTCCCGCTCAATAAAAATAAGACAGGTCATGACCCTGAAAACATTTGTGGCACATATCAGAAAAATCCCGGCCAATTTTCCGGTAAGCTACGGCAGAAAGTGGACATCGGAAAAACCCACAACCATCGCCGTTCTACCCATCGGTTATGCCGATGGGATTCAGCGAAGTCTGACCAATATCGGAGAAGTTCTGATTAAGGGAAAACGCTACCCGCTGGTGGGCCGGGTCACTATGGATCACATTATGATCGATGTCGGAGATGATCCGATAAGCCCCGGAGATCCAGTCGTCATATGGGGTGAAGAACCCCAAGGTGTTATCCAAGCCCTGGATGTTGCCCAAAGCATCGGAACCATACCCTATGAGTTAACCTGTGGTGTATCCAGTCGAATTAAACGAATTTATGTTGGAAAAGCATGCGACTCGTCATAAAATGTCTTGAAATATATTATCCTAAAAAGGAACCTAATCTTGTATCTGGCACAAACAAACGTTAACGGTCAAACCTGCTATTCTATTCGTGAATCCTATTTACATCAAAACCGGTTTTTGAGCCGGAATCTTTTTGAATTAGGAACCGATCCTGCCCAATACATTGTTTATCCGGGTGGAAATTCATTTTACATCCACGAATCCATAGAAGAACAATTGAATGAGCTGGATATCTACCCCAAAGATGATGAGCTGGAGGATATATTCTGGCGTTTTCTGGATCCGACCATTAGAAAAGCCCTGGAAACCTTTCGAAACCGTCAAAAAAACTTAAAACGTCGGAAAGTCCCCAAAGCAAGAGATACGGCAGCAGCAGCAAAGTTCCATATCTTCGATCAGCGTCGAATCCTCTATTTACGATGCGGGCGGAGGAATCAGCAGAATATTGCCTGCGTGCCGCATAAACTGCTCCAGGTTCTCACGCATAAATCCAGAGATGAAATCGAACAGATGTTTATGGAGATGGAAAAAATCCTGGCGGTCCGGGAATATAAAACCTACGCATATGTCATTTTTAACATTCAGGATTTCTTCACCCAGTGGTTTGCCAAAACCGCACCAAAATTGCTGGACCAAATGGCGGTGGATGAGCATTTTGTGGAGGAAATTTGTCGTCTGAACAGCGACCTGGCGTTCTGGGGGGGCATGGAAACCGGTGACAGCCTGAATGAATATCTTGTTCGTTATGCTGTCATGTATTTCGATTACGACTACGCCCCAAAATCATTTATTGACGAATACATTCGAAAATTTATTAACAGCCGAAGGGACTATCGCCCTTCGTTTAAATCCCGGAAAGCCAATCTGGAGGAGGCCGCTGTCCTGTTCAACAAAACGCCGGAGGAATTGAAAATAATGACCCGCAAAGACCTGGTCCGACGTTACCGTAAACGGATTCAAAAGCTTCATCCGGACAAAGGGGGTGACCACGACAAATTTATCAAACTGACCCGAGCATACCACCATCTGCTCCGGACCAAGACTTAAGATTCAAGTTTTACACCTTTAATTTTCAGCAACTCCAGTAAAACGTAGCAAACCGGGAAAATTTTTAAGGTACGATCATATGGATGAAGGGGTTAAACAGAAAAAGCCGTATGAACGAACTTATGTAATGCGAAAAGTAGCATCATCAGCCCAACGTGTTTCATTTCAGCAGCAATTTTTTGGGAAGCTGAAGTTTATTGTTTTTTCTATCCTCAAGCACTTCCATTGCCTTATCATAGGAAATGACGTCTCCTTCTTTATTGAATACAGTTTTATCATCAAGGATAATGAGACCTGATATTTCGATAACCTTTTGTTTATATTCCCACTCTCTCTGTATGTTGAATTTTTGGAGTTTAAATTGCCAGTAGAGCCAGAAAATTAAAAAAACCAGCCCCCCGGATACCAGCACACAAAGAAGAATAAAAAGATAAAATGCCGTTTTTTCACCAATATGTCCCAATACCTTTAAGATCACATCAAGTTTAAACAAAACAACAGAACCGATCCCCAAGATGAATAAGCTGGCAAGAACCGGCACCTGTTGAATGATGGAAAACAGAAACTTAAAGCTATGTCCGAACCGTTTCAATTTGATTCCCACAAAGGGACTCTCTTCAAGATCAAAAGCCGAGTGCTGACTGCCGTATAAATAATAGTTAAACCCGATGACAACAAGACCGATAATAAACATCAGTACAACCGGAGCCATAAAAGATACGAAAAAATATTGCTTCCAGGGAAACGACCCTTTCTCCGCTCCAATGGAGCCGATAAAATGGGCGATGAATATGACGAATTCAATGCCCCCAACCAATATAAAAAGGGTGTCGAAATACTCTTTGATTTCCGTTTTCTTTAGAATGCCGGCAATGCCGGTCATCTTCTTAAATCCACTGCCTTCCATAAAATCGTCCTTAATCATAATTTCGTAAGTTTTTCTTAATACTCAAAAGGGAGTTTTTTGTCAAACCTGTATTTTGTAAGGTTATTGGCATTTTATCGACCAAATAGTAGTTTTTCATCATCAACTCACGGCAACACGTTACTTATCGGGATATGAATATGATGGTAAAATTAAAAGAGAAATTTTTGGGTTAAACAAAGCCGATTGAGCGATTGGTGTTACCGGTAATTGTATTTTTTGTCTTATAGTAGTTGCCAAAAATATGTTCCGATTTATCCGCCTCACCGCCAGCGGCATCTTCGACTGGCGCGATTGAATTGCTAACGGTCACAGTTTCAAGAAGCCGCCGGATGATTTCGTTTAGGTCGGGAAGCTGTCTAAGCAAATTAGAGCGCGTTAAAGAGAACATCTTCGAAGTTTTTCAAATTAGAAAATAAAATCAAACTACTGCACTATATTCTAAAATGCCATAGCCATATTCTCTTTTACGCGCTTTTATTTGCGAGTTCTTGCCGATCAAAACGAAATTATCCGGCGGCGGAAACGCTGTGTTATTCTGACAATAGCTATAATGCTGATTCCTGGGCTGCTCGGTTCAAAACGGACAATCTCTTGTATTTTCTAATGGAGAGCCAGAGAGGTTAATATCGCGCGAATATTTAAAAAATCCTAAAATATTGGGTCATGCTTCGACGGAGATCTTCATATCACCTCGAAGAAAACATATGGCAAGTTTAAAATAAGGAAAGAGTGATAATTACAGGAGATTAAATTGTATCCAACTGTCAAGTTTAAATCCGATTTAGGATTAATTGTCGAATCCTAAACTTTTCTCAATTTCCTTCCACTTGACAAGGGATATTGGTTTTAATCCAATTAGATCGCATTGAGGAATCCAGCCTACTGTAGAGTTTGGAATATAAAAACAATTTTGCCCCTTGAAAGGTCCATCTTCAATTATCCATCCATCTTGTACGGCAATTTTCTTACCTGCAAGTTTTTTTGCCTCGGTGGTGTAATTCATCTTTTTCGACGGTTGAAATATCGCTTCATAAAACATTAAAAAATACCCTCACAAAAAATTAAGGACACTCCCTCATATTTTGGAGAATGTCCTTTTTTTACTAATTAAAATTGTCAGCTAAACAACCGTGACATTTGTTGCAGCTGGACCTTTTT
>CAJIBH010000689.1_pt1 | contig 10782 bp, 5 predicted proteins | sample 9199311 | NCBI WGS metagenome assembly CAJIBH01 (sample SAMEA7708295, study PRJEB35096) | sediment metagenome | biome: marine neritic benthic zone biome [ENVO:01000025]; feature: sediment [ENVO:00002007]; material: shallow marine sediment [ENVO:03000034] sea grass bed [ENVO_01000059] ... | reverse complement strand
TTTCAATGTTCAATGCACAGTTGGCGCAGCTCATCCCGGTTACAGGTAAAGATATGGTCTGTTCCGACATGAAATCTTTGTCCCCCACGTGATTAACAATTGATTTGTAAAAATTTTATTGTAACTGAATCGGTAATACTTTCATTTTTTCACCGAAAAAAGGAATTATCAGGAATCTTTATCTTCATCACCCTTTCTGGGCGGCGGCAACGTCAGTTTAAAAATCATCACAAAAAATATTGCAATCATGCCAGCGGCCCCCATCCATCCAACGCCTTTCACACTACCTGACCGGCCGGCGGAATCTGCGAGAAATTCAGTGGTGGTAAAGGATCTATAGATATCATATACAGGATCCAAGTTCACCGCTTTTTTTAAATCAGCCTCGGCCCGTTCGTTCTCCCCTAATTTTCTGTATGCCTTAGCTCTTGTCGAATAAGCCTTGCCGATGGTCCGTTTGTTGCCGCCGATATCGAACACTCGGTCGGCATCTTGAACCGCAAGATCCAACATTCCTTTTAAACGATACGCTTCCGCCCGATAGCCGTAAGCCTCAGCGAGTTTAGGTTTTAATTCAATGGCTTGAGTCAAATTGGATATCGCTGAATCATAATCGTTCTTTTTAAAATATGCCATACCCAGCATGGTGTAGCCATTTGCATTGTCAGGGCTCAACTTGGTAACTTTCAGAAAATCACGAATCATTTTGGTGTAGTGTTCCTGAAAATAGTAAAGCATCCCCCGTTCTTCATAGGCGGCGGACAATGCAGGATTCAATTCAATGGCCCTGGTGAAATAGTTGATCTTTGTGTTCGACATATTGCTGTCCATTCCGAGGTTATAAAAATGCGTGGCATCATACCCCCAGGCCGGTCCGGCAAGATAAAAAGCGAAAACAATAATGGCCGTTAATAATTTTTTCATGATACCACCTCATCTTTCTCTAAGGCAAAAAAAATCAAGATTCTGTATCTAAATTACAAGAATGTTACATCAAACATTCTTTTGATAATTATCTTGTAACAATGTGGTACTTTTTAGTCGCTTGTCAAGGCCGAACCTTACAATTATAATTTCAGCGAGTGTTCAGAGAGTGTACTCTCACGTTTGACTTGGCTGTCTATGTGGCTGGTCATTTCAACGATTTAGCAGAGGGGGCATTCCTGCCCCCTCCGCGTTCTCCCTCAAAAAGTATGAGGGAGCCGCGGTCTCCCCCCACTGCTATATCATTGAAATAACGAAGCCACTCCGCCAATGGGGTCAAACGGGAGAGTACACTCTCTGAACACGTATTAATTTCAGCGTTGTCGGTTCAGTGCAGCAGTCCGAAAAGAAGAAAAAACAGATCAGTGTGCGTTTTCCAGACTTATGGCGCATCGAAAGCCGACGTCCACGAAAGCTTCCCATGGATACCGAAAGTTTTTAAATTGTTGACCGGGATATTGGGACGTTTCTACCACCAGGCTTGGATAGGAAATATTCTCTTTAGATCCGGTTTCATAAAAGCTTTGTTTGCCCGTATCATTTTGAATGATCCATTCTTTGATATTTTCTCCAAGCTCCCTGGGCGCGGGTGTCTTTGACTGGCTTTTGCCGGCGTTGAATGTGGCGTGCATGTCCATCATGTGGGTGTCCATTTGACTGCTGGTTGACGTTTTGCTGTCATTGATTTGGGGGCTATCTGTTTTTATCCCCAAAGGCTGTTTGCCTGGAACCATGTGTTTTGAGACCACATACTCCCGTTCGGATTCCGTCAAAAGTCGTTTTCCGTAGTGCTTGGCATAGGCCGATGCGCCATACCATGTCACACGGGAAACCGGGGATGCTGCATACTGCGTGTCACGCAGATGGAATCGACCATGCTTATAGACAATCTGTTCGTAAGCCGCCTTGCCTTCTCCCAAATAGAACCAGATTTCATTGTTGTTTTTTACAATACCGTTTTCAACCACCAGCCTGTCTTTCATTTCGTTCAAAAATTCAGCAAAGTGATGGTTCGTCACCATTTTCTCATCCATATAGAAAGGTGCTATTTGAACGGTTTGCCCTGCATCCTCTGTGTCTTTGCTTCCGGTCTCAAGTTCTCCACCGGGAATAAGATGCAGGGTCATGCCGTCTTTGCCCAGGATAAAGGGTTTAGGAGTTTCGGGCTTTGCAGACGCTAACTTGAAAGGTTCATCGGAACCGGATTTTGGTAACTTTATCAGTATTGTTTCCGGTTTTTTCGAAATGGTCTTCTTTTTTCCAGGTTCACCCATCAGGTGCCAAAAACCCATCACCGCCACGGACAAAACGGCAATGACAATACCTGTCCAAATAAATCGGGGCTGATAAAACAAAGAAAAGTGTTTTGGCCTTGTCGGTGGGTCCGGTACAGTTTCGCTTTTCAGAATATTTAACGCTTCCAAAATGGCATTTCGCAAATCACCAACCGATTTCAATCGTTCTTCCTTTTTTTCTTTCGAAGCGTCTTGAATGATTTGGTCCAGTTTTTGAAGAAACGGCGTATCCGGATTTGACAGGGCTGCATTCTTAAACGGAAGAACTTTTGAGGTGATTTTGCCGTCAACCGCCTCATAAAGGATCTTGCCCAGAGAATAAATATCGCTCTGTTGATCCGCATTTTTAAAATCAAAAAAATGCTCCGGCGACATATACGCAAGTGTTCCTTTGACGTCCAGAGACTGGGTTACAGGCTGCATGCTAAAAGAACAGGCCAGACCGAAGTCGGCAATTTTCGGGGTCTTTCCATCCATGAGAACGTTTTCAGGCTTCAGATCACGGTGGGCAATGTCTTTGGCATGGATGGCCTCGACGCCTTCTAATAATGGAAGAAAGTAGTCGGAAAGCCATGTCGCAATCAAATCCTGCTCAGGATAAAATCCTTCTTCGGACATGGTAAAGCGCAATGTTGCCCCGGGAATAAATTCCATGGCGATATATTCCACCGGAACATCACGGTCATCTTTATGGATTATTTCTGAGCCATAGTCGAAAATTTGCAGAACATTGTGATGCCGAACCCGGGCCATGGCCTGAACTTCGCGTCGGAATCTCTGTATGGCGGTTTCGATTTCTTCCGGATCGTCTTCCAAAGAAGCGAGCATTTCTTGCGAGATGACCTTAATGGCCACATCCCGTTTAAGGTTCAGCTGGTGTGCACGGTAAACCTCACCCATGGCGCCTTTGCCGACAAATTCAATGATCACCCATTTGTCGTTGAGGACATACCCTGTTTTGAAAATTCGGGTGGATTGTGAGGCAAGGTTATCCATGATAATTTCCATTAAGATTCAATAGATTGAGATACAATTTCTTTTGACAATTGATAACTACATTGTTACATATTTTTAAGTGCCGTCAAGAAAAATTATTTAATTTCAATAACCGAACCGCTCTGCGCTGTTCTTTCCATAACGTCTTCATCGGTATTACGATCTGGATCAGGATTAAGAGATCTTTATGAATTTGAGTTTTATCCGTATCCGGTGTTTAGATATTTGAGCCCTATGGGAGTTTTTTTCTAAATCCTCTGATGTTAGTGGATTGGTCTTCGCTTTCAGCTACGACCCAACAAGATGGATGATCTTTTTTAAAGCGGGTGCTGTTTGAGTGGCCTAGGGATCGTTAGAAAGAACAGGCGCATGCCGAAATCGCATCTTTAAAATAAATTAGAGATAGTGTGGCAAACCTATTGATTTTTCAAAGATGGGTTCCTGTTCTTTCTTTAAGAGCCCTTGCCACGAGTTCACGCGTTCTAAAAAAAGATATTCCATGGAGCGACTATTTAGAAAAACTCCCCGCCCCCTCAGATATTTTATTCTACATTTTAATCGAAATATAGATTACAAACTCTGATCAGATATATCACTAAAGCAAAATTGATACCAAATCCTCATCGCAACAGATCGAATTTAATATCTTGCCGATACGGCGAGGTTTTATCCTGATAAAATTCTTTTTGGTTCAATCAAAATCGAATGATCTGCCGACAGATATGATGACTTTTTCCACACATGGATACGTTATATCCAATTAACGGTCATTTTTTTATTGAGTGGATACTTTATATCCAGGCTTTATTAAAGACACACGAGGTGTCTATTTCTATAAATCCAGAGAGAATGATAAATTATAAGAAATATTAACAAGTTGTCTGCCTGCCGGTTTCCTATGGCACGATAATTGCCACAATGTGGCATTAGAGGATAAGAGAAAGATAAAGGCTATTTTTTTAGCCATGAAACCAGTTATCTTCATCAGGGAGAAATATCATGCAAACGACGAATGATAACTATAACATCACAAAGATCTTTTTCCGGGGAATCGTTTTAGCATTGCTCATATATGTCGCTCTCGGAACCCCCAATGTTAGAGGGGGAGATATACTCAGGGTAGGTCTTTTGCAGGAACCCAAGACATTGAACATATGGATGGCAAGTGACCGGTGGTCCCGCAACGTTTTGGAACAGCTGTATCAACCGTTGTATATTCGGGAGCCTAAACGTTTAAAACTCGTCCCTTGGCTGGCAAAAGATAATCCTGTCTACGATCCTGTCATGCTCTCCTATACCATTAAACTCAGACCGATCAAATGGTCGGACGGCTCCGAGTTGACATCAGAGGATGTGGCCTTCACCGGAAGATTTATCAAAGAGTTTAGGGTACCTCTTTATCATTCAAATTGGAGATTTATAAAAAAAATTGAAACGCCGGACAAGCATAGGGTCAGATTTTATTTAAAAGAGCCTAAAGCCATCTTTCTGACCAGAACTCTTACTACTCCCATTGTCCAGAAAAGAGAGTGGCTTCAAGTGGCAGCAAATGCCCGAAAGACGGAAAACCCTCTCGACCACGTGCTGGGGTATCCTGTGGAAAGGCCCGTTAGCAGCGGCCCTTTTGTATTGAATGATTGGAAAGCGGGGGTCTCTCTTTTTCTTGAAAGAAATAAACATTTTTTCGGAAAAGGCCAAACCATCGACGGCCGGGTTCTGGGGCCTCATATCGACGGCATCTTATTTAAGATTTTCCATAACTCTAAGGCCGCTGTTTTCGCCCTTAAAAATAATCGTATTGACATGTTTTGGTGGAGCCTAGCGTCGGATCATCTTGAGGGACTGCTGAAAGATGAAAATATAGAATTCTATCTCAATGAGAGAAGCGCTCTGCATTATATAGGATTCAACGTCAGAAAAAGACCTTTCAGCGATATAAACTTCAGACACGCCGTTGTCACTTTGATAGACAGAGATTATCTCATTACAAAGCTTCTCAATTATTATGCCGACAAAATGTACTCCATTGTGCCTCCCGGAAATACCTTCTGGTATAACGCGGATGTGCCCAAGTACGGTGAAGGACTCAGCCGCGAGGCGCGCCTTCGCAAAGCCTATGAGATCCTTAAAAAAGCCGGATACACGTGGGAGGTGTCGCCGGTTGACATCAACGGGAACTTGGGAGAAGGGAAAGGAATCATTATGCCCGATGGCAGACCTATGGAAGAAATTACTATTTTGACACCGACGGCCGGTTATGATCCTTACCGTTTAAAAACCGGCATGATGACGGAAAAATGGCTCCGCGAGATAGGAATTCCCGCAAACGCCAGGGCCACGGAGTTCGGGGCTCTAATTCATCGGATCAAAGACCGCCATCAATTTGATCTTTTTGTTCTGGGTTACGGCAAACTTTCTTTGGACCCGGATTATCTGAGAACTTTTTTTCACTCCAGAAATGATAAACCAAGTGGCTGGAATATGAGCGGTTACAAAAACCCCTATTACGACAGGATTTCCGACGAGTCTGCCGGCGCTATGAATATCGAAAGAAGGAAAAAACTGGTTTGGAATATGCAAAATATCATTCTGCGGGATGTCCCGTATTACCCTCTCTATAACCCAAAAATGATTGAAGGCGTTCGTAAAGAAAGGTTCATGGGATGGGTTGAAATGCATGGCGGAATCGGCAACATGTGGTCATTCTGCCAAATAAGGCCAAAATGAAAGGGGTTAAGACTTGCCAAGAGCAAGAGTAAATGGAGGAAAACATGAAAAGACTCACGGTTTTTTTATTAATACTATGTTCACTGCTTCTATTTCTTAAAATACCTTTTGTGAAAGCAGTTGACAAGGATCCTATGGATGCTCCGGAATTGTTTGATTTACAGGAACTTCTCAGAGAGGCCACAGAGAGAAATCCCGAGATAATTGCTGCCAGGAAAAAATGGAAAAGCGCACAAGACATCATAGGCGCTCGCGGGGCGCTTCCGGATCCGCAGCTATCCTTTAAGCAATATGTTGAGAGCGTGGAAACGAGGGTCGGTCCTATAAAAAGGGCTTACGGCTTGAAACAAAAGCTTCCCTTTTATGGGAAAAGGGGTCTTAAGGCAGAAATAGCAACAAAAGAAGCAGAGGCCTCAGAGGCGTCCTATGAAACTGTTCGACAGGAAGTTGTCCGTCGTATCAAAATCGCTTATTATGAACTTTTCTATCTATATAGAATAATTGATATTACCGATGACGAAAAGGAAATTCTAAAACGATTCGAACAGATTGCCACGATCAAATATGAAACCGGAAAGGGGAGTCAGCAGAATATATTAAAGGTCCAGGTGGAAATAAACAGGTTGAAAGATCGGCGCCTAACTTTGTTGAATAGGAAAAAAACCGTGGAAGCGCGGCTCAATTCGTTGCTGGACAGACCGTCTGACCATCCGCTGAAAAAGCCCGTAAAGCCGGAGTTCAGAGATTTTTTCTATATCAAACAGCAACTGATTAGAATTGCACGAGATCATCGTCCGGAACTCAAACTGGGGGACGCCTGGATCGAAAAGAGTGATCGAGCACTAACTTTGGCCAAAAAGGATTACTATCCTGATTTGACCATCGGGGCCAACTATATCGAAGTAGATGAAGGGCCGTTGATGTTCAGCGATAATGGTCAAGATGCCTTTAATGTTGTGTTCAGTATTAATGTTCCGCTTTGGCGTAAAAAGCTTTCTTCACGAGTCGGAAGTGCAACCAAAATGGTCACGGCCCAAAAAAGCGCGTACAAGAGCATCCTAAATCAAACCTTGTTTGAAATTGAAGACAATCTTTTCAAAATTGAAACAGCGCGCGAAACATCTAACCTTTACCGGAATGTTCTAATACCTCAAGCCGAACAGTCACTGAAATCAGCTGAAGTAGGCTACATCACCGGCGTTGTAAATTTTCTCGATCTTCTGGATGCCGAAAGAGTTCTTTTAAAAATCCAATTTGACTACTGGAAATCTTATACCGATTACGTGAAACGCATTGCCGATATGGAGAGGGCTGTGGGCATTGAACTGCCTGGATATCTCCCCGAAGAGGTACCCCCTGAAGTCAGGGAGGAATGATGATGAAAAAAGGCTCGATAGCGCTTTTAAGGAGGAAATAAGATGAAACGTTTTATTATCATAGCGTTTATATCCATACTAATTACCCCTTTGGGAGGGTTGGGTCTCCATGTCGGCAATGAACCCATCGGATTACACAGGTCTTCCCTTGCAATAAAAGAGGTTTTCGCAGCCGAGAAAGGTTATAAGGCCGGAATGATCCATCCAAAGACCGGCAAAAAAATCAAATACTGGACAGCACCCATGGACCCGACTTACATCCGGAACGAACCGGGAAAATCTCCTATGGGTATGGAGCTGGTCCCTGTTTATGGGGAGGAAGGGGAGGAGAAGGTCCCTTCATCCGTTATCCGCATCGATCCGGTGACCATTCAGAATATGGGCGTACGTTTGGCTCGAGTGAAACGCAAAGCACTTGTCCGTAACATTCGAGCGTATGGTACGGTTGCCTATGACGAGAGGCACATGAAGGTGGTTTCCGCATGGGTCGGTGGTCGGATTGACAAGCTCTACGTGGATTTCACCGGGGTGGAGGTCAGAAAAGGGGATCCCCTGGCTGAGTTATACAGCCCGGCACTGGTTTCCACTCAGCAAGAACTCATCCTTGCCCTTGAAACTAGAGGAAAGCTATGGAAACTGGGCAACCAGGAGTCCCTTAGATCCGCGAGTCATCTTGTAGAAGCGACCAAGATGCGGCTGCTTCTCTGGGGTATTACCAAAAATCAGATCGATGAAATAGAAAGGAATAGAAAAGTCAAGACCCATATGACCATTCACGCGCCCATAGGTGGCACAGTGATCGATAAAAAGGCCTTTGAAGGCCAATATGTTAAAGAGGGCGAAAGGCTTTATACCATTGCCGATCTTTCCTCGGTTTGGGTACTGGCAGATGTCTATGAGTATGAACTACCTTGGGTTCGCAGCGGCATGCCTGCGGAGATGGAGCTTTCGTACATACCGGGTATGCGCTTTAAGGGTAAGGTTCTGTATGTATACCCGTACATGGATGAAAAGACCCGGACGGCCAAGTTGCGGTTGGAGTTTGAAAACTTGAGATATCGACTCAAGCCCGGCATGTACGCAAATATCTACCTCAACCCTCGCATGTCCGGAGACAGTCTGGTTATCCCACAAGAAGCGGTGATTGACAGCGGTGTTCGCAAGCTAGTCTTCATTTCTCTTGGTAAGGGCAAATTTCAGCCGCGCGAGGTCAAGCTCGGTATGGAGGGGAATGACGATGAATTTGAGGTGCTTGAGGGTTTGGATGAAAACGAACAGATTGTGATATCTGGTCAGTTCTTGCTGGATTCGGAAAGCCGTTTGAGCGAGGCCATTCAAAAAATGCTGGAAGTTCGGCAGCAGAACTCGCCAACAACCAACACCCAATCCATGCAAATGGAAGACAACGATCTCGATATGTCGGACATGAAAATGGAGGAAGACGATCTCGACATGTCGGGTTTGAACATGGATGATGTGCCCGCAACTTCAAAAAAGCAGAACCCTTAACCGTTTGTCAATTTCAGAATATAAGCTTTTAATAAGTCTGTTAAAACTCGATATTGGAAATAGGACTCTGAAATGATAGAGAAAATCATAGAACTTTCCGTAAAAAACAAATTTTTGGTTATTTTGATGACCTTGTTTGTCATTGTGGCCGGAATTTACGCCATGTTGCGGATGCCACTGGACGCCATCCCGGATCTCTCCGACGTTCAGGTCATCATTTTTACCAAATATTCCGGTCAAGCGCCCCAAGTGGTGGAAGACCAGGTGACCTATCCATTGACAACCGCCATGCTTTCGGTTCCGTTTGCCAAAGTGGTTCGCGGTTATTCGTTTTTTGGCCTTTCTTTTGTCTATATCATTTTTGAGGATGGTACCGATTTGTACTGGGCCCGCAGCCGGGTACTGGAATATCTGAACTTTGTTGCCGGGCGCCTGCCGCGAGGAGTGACGCCGTCTCTGGGACCTGATGCCACCGGTGTGGGATGGGTTTACGAATATATCCTGGAAAGTGAACGACATGATCTGGCACAGCTGCGCTCTATCCAGGACTGGTTTTTGCGTTACGAACTTGCCAGTGTCCCCGGCGTTTCCGAAGTGGCCTCCATCGGCGGTTATGTCAAGCAATATCAGGTCATCGTTGATCCCAACAAGCTGCGCGCATACAACATTTCCCTTCAAAAGATCAAAATGGCCGTTCAGCGAAGCAATAAAGACGTGGGCGGCAAACTCGTCGAGATGGGCGAAACCGAGTTTATGGTCCGGGGATTAGGCTATATCAAAGGTATTGAAGATCTTAACAACATCCCCTTAAGGGTGGAAAAGCGAGGTACGCCGATCCTGCTGAGAAATGTTGCCACCATCAAGATCGGCCCGGAGTTGCGGCGAGGGATCGCTGACTATAACGGTACCGGCGAGGTCGTCGGTGGTGTTGTGATTATGCGGTTCGGAGAAAATGCCCTGCAGGTTATCGAAAATGTCAAAAAACGGCTGGAACAGCTCAAATCGGGATTGCCCGAAGGCGTTCGAATTAAAAGCGTCTACGACCGGTCGGGCCTGATTCTGCGGGCCGTTGACAATTTGAAAAAGACGCTCATTGAGGAAAGTGTTATTGTGGCGCTGGTTTGCATCGTTTTCCTGCTTCACTTCCGCAGTGCTTTTGTGGGCATTTTTACCCTGCCAGTCGGCGTGCTGATCAGTGTTATCATTATGGAGCGGCAAGGGATCAACGCCAACATCATGAGTCTGGGAGGCATCGCCATCGCTGTCGGTGCCATGGTGGATGCCGCCATTGTCATGATTGAAAACGCCCATAAACATATCGAACACGATGGCGGAAAAAAGCCCCACTGGGAATTGATTGCAGATGCCGCCAAGGAAGTGGGGCCGTCTTTGTTCTTTTCGCTATTGATCATCGCTGTCAGTTTTCTGCCGGTATTCACCCTGGAAGCCCAGGAAGGAAGGTTATTCCGTCCGCTGGCCTTTACCAAGACCTACGCCATGATGGGCTCTGCGCTGCTGGCAGTGACCATCGTGCCGGTAATGATGGGCTATCTGATCCGCGGCAAGATCCGGCCTGAGCATAAAAACCCCGTCAACCGATTTCTTGTCTGGATATATCATCCTGTCATTAAGCTGGTGCTAAAAGCAAAAATCCTGGTGTTACTGTTGGCAATTGTGGTTTTGGCCGTCAGCTATGTTCCTTGGAAGCGCATGGGTTCCGAGTTTATGCCGCCGTTAAACGAAGGCGATTTGCTCTATATGCCCACAACCCTTCCGGGCATTTCGGTGACCAAGGCCAAGGAGCTTTTGCAGCAGACCGACCGCATAATTGCCAGTTTTCCCGAGGTTCACCACGTATTCGGTAAAGTCGGCAGGGCCGAGACAGCCACCGATCC
>CAJIBH010000175.1_pt1 | contig 10815 bp, 7 predicted proteins | sample 9199311 | NCBI WGS metagenome assembly CAJIBH01 (sample SAMEA7708295, study PRJEB35096) | sediment metagenome | biome: marine neritic benthic zone biome [ENVO:01000025]; feature: sediment [ENVO:00002007]; material: shallow marine sediment [ENVO:03000034] sea grass bed [ENVO_01000059] ... | reverse complement strand
TGGATCTTGCGCCATCAACTGCCCCACAACAGCCATTAGCATACAGGACAAAGATGGGATAAGGACACTTCGCATGTGCGGCGCTGAGATGGCTCGGCATCAGTTGGTCACATGTATTTCCTGCGGCGGTGCTTATGTTTCCGAGAAACAAATGAAGTTTGTTGAGAAACACCTGGCAGGTAATAATAAGGTCAAATCTTCATATTCGGGAAATCTCTGTTCAGTCTGTGCCAGAAAGAACGCGGCAGAAAACCTCATTGGTGATTTTTTTGTCTACTGATTCTGGAAATAATCCGAAAATTATCGGATTCGTTACTTTTATCACACCTCTGAATATCAAAGTAGCGATTCTGATTCAACGCCATGTGAATAAGAAAGGGCTTTAGATGGAAAGGGAGAAAATAAAAAGAATCGTGAGTAAACACCGGCATGAAAAGGCCGCCATACTTGCGATTTTGCATGAAATTCAAGAAGAAGACAAACAATTGGAGACGGAATCACTCAATTATATTGCCCAACTACTAAAAATTCCGGTTGCCAATGTTTATGGGCTGGCTACGTTTTACAGTGCCTTTAGCCTTGGGAAAAAGGGTAACACAAAAATTAGAGTATGTTCCGGTATCGCCTGCCATATCAATGGGGCGGATGAAGTTATTGAAGTCCTAAAATCCAAATTTGAACTTGAGATGGGTGAAACCACTTGGGACGAAAAATTCAGCCTGGAAAAAGTGCACTGTTTGGGTCTGTGTTCCATCGGTCCCAATGTTGCATTTAACCTCGTTACCTATCCGAAGCTTAACATAGAAAGGATTGAGACGATCATTGAAATCCTTCATAAAAGGACGGGGGATTCAAAATGAAAATAAAGACTTTGGGGGACCTTGATAAATTAAGGAAAGCCGGTTTGAAATCTCTTGCCCCCAAACAGCTGAAAATCAGCATCAGCATGGCCACATGCGGACACGCCCTAGGAGCCGATATCTTATATCACGAGTTGGTCAAAGACAAAGAAAAACATGGGCTAAAGATATCCATAGGCCAGACGGGCTGTTCAGGGTTTTGTGACTTGGAACCCATGGCCGTTGTCAGATTGCACGGCAGGCCGCCCCTCCTTTATACTCAAATGACCGTAAAAAAAATCAAACGGGTACTAAAGGATCTTGAGCAAAAAAGAATTTCAAGGGAAGGGTTGCTTTGCACCATCGAGGACCCTTTCTTATCCGCCGAACCGGGCCCTGAATTAAATGGAATCCTCAGCTATAAAGAAGTATCTCCTTTTAAGGATCAACACCGATGGCTTTTAGAGAACTGCGGTATTACAAACCCTTTGAGTGTGTCGGAATATGTGGCGATGGGAGGATGTTCAGCGCTGTATAAAGTGCTTTACCAAATGGATCCCGAGAAGGTGGTGGATGAAGTCATTCAATCAGGTCTCAGGGGCAGAGGCGGAGCCTGGTTCCCCACCGGCATCAAATGGGACATGGCACGAAAAGCTCAACATAAAGAGAAATTTGTCATTTGTAACGCTGATGAGGGAGATCCCGGCGCTTATAAGGATAGGACGATTATGGAGGGCAATCCCTTCAAGCTGTTTGAGGGAATCGTGCTGGCAGGATATGCCATTGGCAGCCATCAGGGGCTCATCTATCTTCGCGAAGAATACCCTCACACCTATGAGTTTCTAAATGATGCCGTTTACACTGCCAACCGATACGGCCTTTTGGGGAAAAACATTTTAGGATCTAATTTCAACTTCACTTTAAAGATCATACGCGGGGGTGGCTCATACGTATGCGGTGAAGAAACCGCACTTATGGATTCTCTCGAAGGGGAAATGGGTGACCCTCGACTGAGGCCGCCTTTTCCCATTGAAAAGGGCTTGTGGGAGCGACCGACCATCGTAAACAATGTGGAGACTTTGGCGAACATTCCCCACATAATTGAGCATGGCGGTGAATCGTATGCCGGCGTCGGAACCGAGAAGGCCAAAGGGACAAAGATTCTTTCTGTAATCGGCAAAATCAAACAGCCAGGTCTGTATGAAGTTCCTTTGGGAACAAACTTAAAACATGTTATCTTTAATATGGCAGGCGGCCCCTTGAATGGAAGCCAAATAAAGGCCGTGCAGGTGGGCAGCCCGTTCGGAAATTTTTTGCCTGGGGAAAACCTGGACATATCTCTTGATCCGGAGACACTGAGAACCATGGGTTCAATGATAGGTTCGGGCGTCATTGTTGTACTGGACCAGAATACATGTCTTGTGGATATCCTCCTTCATACACTCTCATTTTTCGTGGAGGAATCGTGTGGTAAATGTGTTCCCTGTCGAGAGGGCGTTTTTCAAATGAAAGAGATTATGACGGCCATATACGAAGGACGCTCTACAATGGAAGATCTTACCAGTTTACACGATATAGGAGGAATGATAAAGGATTTCGCCTTATGTGCCCTTGGGGGAGGCGCCCCATCGCTCATTCTAAACGGGATAAGAGACTTCAGAAAGGATTTTGAAGCTCATATCACAACAGGGAAGTGTTCTTGGACCTCGTGATGTTTACAATACCCTTCTTTCCAACTCTAATGGTTTGTAAACTGGTTTCTGCCCCGAACACGGCTCAGCAATAGACCGAATCCTTAATTGGACCAGGTTAGGCAAAATATATTTAAACAGGAGAACATATCAATATGACCACCTTGGAAATAGACGGAAAAAGCGTCGAAGCTAAGGAAGGCGCTACCATTTTGAATGCGGCTCAGCAAGTAGGCATTCAAATCCCCAATTTCTGTTATCACAAAGGTATGGAACCTTACGGGGGATGTCGTTTGTGCATGGTCGAGGTGACAGAAAATAATTTTACCCGACTGCAACCCTCCTGTGCTTATCCCGCCAAAAATAATATTGTCGTCAAAACCGATACGGAGCGTCTATTCAAAGGCAGGAGGCTCATCGCCGAGCTGCTGCTTGCCCGATGCCCAAATATCGACTCCGTAATAAACCTCGCAGATTCTCTTGGCGTCAAAAAATCCCGTTTTAGCCCGACGGACAGCGATTGCGTCCTTTGTGGACTCTGCGTAAGGGTCTGCCGGGATGTGGCTAAAGTGAGGGCCATAGATTTTGTAGGCCGTGGAAGAAATCGTCGTCCGGCTACACCATTCGACATGCCGTCAGAGGATTGCATCGGATGCGGCTCATGTGCTTTTGTATGTCCTACCGGTGCGATGAAAATGGAATACGAAAATGTTTTAAGATGGAGAAAGCTTCCCGGCCCGCTTCGAAAATGCCGGTACATGCGCATGGGCTTCATTTCCCACAAGGTATGTGCCAACGACTTCCATTGCTGGAATTGCGAAGTAGACCAGAGAATGGAGGATCTTGGCACAAGCCATCCTGTTTTTATGTTGAAAGAGGCCAGGACAAAAGAGAGAGAAACAATCAGCGGATTCGAGATGCTTTCTGACCGTCTCTATGATGAGGGGCATATCTGGGTAAAGCGAATCAATGGATTGGTCAGAATGGGAATTGACGACTTTACTCGTCAAATCATCGGTGTGGTGTACGATATAAAACTCCCATCTGTAAATTCTTTCATCAGTCAAGGAGACCCTCTCTGTATCATCTCCGGTAATGAAAAGATCCTCCATCTTTATGCACCCCTGGAAGGAAAGATTATTGATATCAATCCCGATATCATTGACAATCCTTCACTTGTCAGTATAGCACCCCATGGAAGGGGATGGATACTATCGATGGAACCTTCAGATATCGTCCAGGCATCAAAAGAGTTCTTTTCAGGCAGATCGGCAATTGAATGGTTGAAGCATGAATCGCACAAATTTTATGATTTCATCCGGGAAGAGACGGAAATAGCAATTCCGGCGGACGGGTCCCTACCCCCTGATTTCGGTAGAACTCTGAAAAAAGAGATCTGGGACAAAATTGACAAGGCCTTTTTTAGGGTGAGGCAAAAAAGAAAAGTGGAGCTGCATAGTGTCGGCCACACCGATCCGGGTTCCATAAAAATTCCCGATAGCAGCTGATTTTGAGCCTTTGACCGGGTTTATTGTATGCCCTTTTTGAACTCAGGGTTACCGAAACCCAAACAAAAAGAGGTATCTTTTTTATATAGTTTTTTTCTATGGACGCGGTACAGATAGGAGCACCATTTAAACGGATGATGTATGGTAATATGGATAATAAATTTGTCGTCAAAGAAAGAAAAGACTTGGCGGCATCGACAATAATATAATATTGATTTAGTGGCCCTAATGAATTGCGGTACATGGTTGACGAAGGCTTAAAATTGGAGTAAAGATCTGTGTGAATACAAATTTTCAGTAACACAGCCCCGATGAATTCGGGTACAAGATTCCGATAATCCCAACACCGTGTTTAATCACATCTTGCAAATAATGAAGACCTTGAAAAGGGAGGAGAGATGTCTGATTCTACCACAAAGAAAGTTTTTAGCGTCTGTGCCACATGCAGCGTAAGGTGCCCCATCGAAGTTGAGGTGGAAAACAGTGCCATAAAGAAAATCTGGGGCAACCCCTATCTATTGGGAGGACGATATCTTTGCCCGAGAGGAACGGCACAAAAAGCCACTCAGACGGATACGGAACGCGTCCAACACCCGGTCATCCGTGATGGAGAGAGGGGTTCCGGGAAGTGGAGAAAAGTCAGTTGGGATGAAGCTCTTGACTATGTTGCGGACAAACTCAGAGACATAAGGGATAAGTACGGCGGAGAAAGTGTTGTTATAGGCGACAGGGGCGGTCCCTTTAATGATTTACACAAGGCCTTTATCAAGGCCCTCGGATCACCCAACTACTTCAACCAGCACGCAACCTGCTCAAACAGTGTCCACAACGCCCACAATGGCATGGCCGGCCAGCGAAGGAACACAGTTACCTACGACTGGAAGAACTGCAACTATTCGATCCTTTATTCAAGAAATATCATCGAATCTCTCGGCACCAAAGAAGCAAAAGATTTCATTGATGCCCTGGATAGGGGAATGAAGTTCATATATACGGATGCCCGGTGGACCTATACAGCCGCCAAAGCAGACCGTTTTTTTATCCTTCGCCCCGGGACCGAATATGCCTTAAATTTAGGATTGATCAACGTCATTGTGAGAGAAAAACTTTATGACGCCGAATTTGTCAATGACTGGGTTTTAGGTATGAAAGAACTGGTTGCTTTCATAGAGCCCTACACTCCGGAGTGGGCGGAAAAAGAAACAGGTGTTTCTGCAAAAGAGATCATCACGATAGCTCATGAACTGGGTGATGCCAAGCCGGCTGTCATACTGAATCAGGGGTGGATGACGGCTCGCAGCGCTGATGACTATTATTTCCGACGCTCCATCTATATACTTTACGGCCTGTTAGGTGCCTACGAGGCACCGGGAAGCCTGCTTTTCAATAAAAACGAGACGCATTGCGGTTTCAAGCCGCTCAAAAAGTTCGTGAATCTGCCTCCCAAGGTGGAAAAAAAGCGATTCGATGGAATCGGATGGAAATATAAACATCTTTCACCCGATTACGGGCTGGGACAGATGCTTCCTCACGCGATACTGAATGAAGACCCGTATCCGGTAAAAGCGTTCATCTGTTACCGATTCGATCCCCTCTCTTCATATCCCGATCCGGAAGCATTCAAAGCAGGTCTTATGAAGTTGGATCTACTGGTCTCCGTTGATATCAATTTCAGCCATATCGGATGGATATCGGACGTGATCCTTCCCGAGTCGATGTACCTTGAAAGGACCGACCCCGTGATCGTTAAGGGCGGGCCGAAACCGGCCCTTTGGATCCGGCGACAGGCAGTGGAACCCAGATATGACAGCAAACCCAAATGGTGGATTATCAAACAGCTCGCTGAGCGTCTGGGAATTGCCCAGTACTTTCCCTATGACTCGGTTGAAGAACTGATCGCCTGGCAGTTGGAGGACATGGGATTTAAACTGTCGGACTTCGACGAAAAAGGATACGTGGAACTTACCCCAAAACAGATCCTTTTCGATCGTAAGACAGATCTGTCTTTTAATACTTCATCTGGAAAGCTCGAATTCGTCTCCAGCATGCTGGAGGAGAATGGAATCCCCTCCTTTCCTGATTATAAAAGCCCGGATCCGCCCTCCGTAGGCAACTTCAGGCTTATTACCGGAAAAATTGCGGTTCACACCCAGGGGACCACCCTCAACAATAAGTATCTTAACGAGATCCAATCCGAAAACCGGCTCTGGATGAACAAAGACGAGGCCGAAAAACTTGGAATCGAGGATAACGATCTTGTAGAAGTTTCCTGCAACGGTGTCTCTCAGACCGTACGAGCAGCGGTGACCGAATTCATACACCCGGAAGTGGTCTATACGCTCCACGGCTACGGTCGCGAGATCCCCCTTCAAACCAGGTCCTATAAAAAGGGCATGAGAGATAACATTTTTATGAAGGGGCTGTTGGAAGTAACCGTCGGGGGCAACTGTCCGATCGCGGATTGTTTTGTGCATGTGAAAAAGGTTTGAGGAAAGATAAGGAAGGAGCGATTCCTATGAGTAGCTACTATTTATACCAGGATAAAAAAAGGTGTATTGGATGCTGCGCTTGTGAAGTGCACTGCAAGACAAAAAACGACATACCTGTGGGCCCGGCCTTCTGTATGATCATACCCGTAGGTCCGAAGCTGGTAGGAGGCATTCCCAGAATCAATTTCATATTCATGCCTTGTTTTCACTGCGAGACGCCTTGGTGTGTCTCGGCATGTCCTACCGGTGCGATGCAAAAAAGGGCGAAGGACGGAATCGTATTCGTCGATGCGTCTCTGTGCGTCGGATGCAAATCTTGCATTACGGCCTGCCCCTGGGGTGCGCCGCAATGGAATCCGGAGACAGGAAAAGCCTTTAAGTGTGATTACTGCAAAGATAGAATTGACGAAGGACTTGAACCGGCCTGCGTAACCGGGTGCACGACGGCTGCTCTCAAGTGGGTGTCACCGGCGGAATCCACCCGCATCAGGCGTGAGTTTTTTGCAAAAGCAATTGCCGAGACCAAATCCTTTCCATGAATAGACGCATACAACATAAGTACCCTCGTGGTTCCTTAGAAAAATCATATATATCCGCTCCGTTAACAGGAGCTAATCCTTCGACGGGTGTAATAATTTAGGGAGTGTGCAATCCTCACATCCTATGTAGGACCGCTTCGAGAGTCGATACGGTTTTTTTTGTTGAAAGAATTATGACTAAGAAAGTGAAAATAGTCCTTTTGTCAGGCTTTTTGGGATCCGGAAAAACGACGCTGTTGAAACATATCATGTCCTTTGATGCCAACATGTCGGACATCGTCATTATTATGAACGAAATCGGGGAGGTGGGAATCGACGGAATGTTGATCAAGAATCTCGGTTCTGATGTGGTAGAACTCACCAGCGGTTGTATTTGCTGTTCCATGAGTGACGATTTACAGGAATCCATAGAAGAAATCCTGCACCGATTTGGGCCGCGTTATATTATTATCGAGGCCACAGGGGTGGCAGATCCGGAGTCGGTTTCTAAAGTAATAGCAATGTCCAATTTTAAAGATAAAGTTGAGTTACATAAAATTATAACCGTGATGGATGCCGAGTGCTGGGAGGTTCGAAATGTATTTGGAACGCTTTTTTTCCGTCAGTTGAAGCAGGCCGACAGCATTATTTTAAACAAAATAGATCTCCTGAAAAAAGATGATATTCCTCAGTACCTAAATGAAATTCACCATGAGTTACCCGGCTCACAGGTAATCCCCGCAGTAAACTGTCGGATTGAACCGGAAGTTATATGGCTCAAACCTGCTACCTCAGGGGTCGGTAAAAGTGCATTTGATGGAAATCACCGTGAACTGCGACGAAATGATCATGGAATCTTTCCCTATTTCGATCACGAAACCGAAACCGGCAGGTATCAAGAAAAAGTATATATGGATACGAACTTTGTGACCTTCTCTTTTTCAGAATCTTCTCCGGTGGATGAAATCGAATTTAACCGGTTTATTCAGGAATTGCCCTATGAACTTTTTCGCCTGAAAGGAATGGTGAATTTTGGTAATCGGACAATGATGATCAATTCAGTGGGGGGTAGAACTGAATGGGCACCCTGGGAGGGTGATTCCGAAACGCGCCTGGCATTTATCGGATGGAATATCGATCCCGATGAATTTCTTGCGAAACTGAAAGCATGTGTGCGGGGATGATTTATTTTTTATGTTCAACGTGCAGAACCTCTATTTTCATTTTAGGAATAACGGCCATGACCTCCCATTCCTTGGATATGTCCGTCGAAAAGCGGATGTGAGTAGCGTCAACTAATGTTTGCCCCCATGTAGGATCAACCGGAATCCATATCCCGTCGATGACAACCTCATTCCAGGCGTGCAGACCGAATTCCTGAAATTCATCGCCGAGGTAAACCAATCCGCCGACAGTCCGGCAAGGAATCCCCATAACGCGCGCCATCGCTGTAAACAATTTGGAATGTTCGCTGCAATCACCTTTCTTTTTTTCAATAATATCCATCACTGTCAAAGGGTTCGCCGTATAATCGTCTTCGATATATTGATAAACGAATTTGACCAATCGGTTTAATCTTTCTGAATTGGTGCCTGCGTCACCGACGGCATTATGGGCCAAACGTATGATTTTGGGATGATTTGCGGGAATATCGATTGTGGCTGCCGAATTTTTCTTAATCTCTTCCTTGGTAGCGTTTATGTAGGGAACACCCTTGGAATTTACGGTTACAATAACGGAATCATTGGCCGAGTTTAGTGTAACCGACTGACCCGGGGCATTGTCAAGAAGGGCCCCGGAGGTATTGTCCAATGAAAGCATTAGCAGTACCACTTTCTCAGAATCACCCAAAGGCCGGTTGACGGGAACCGCATTTTTAATGAACAAATTGATCGTCCTGTCTATATCGGTTGCCAGTGATTGCGGCTCGAGCCGACATTCAAACACCTCTCCCAAAAAAATACTATAGGCTTTACCATCGGTACCATACACCTCTTTTATCTCTAATCCATCGGCGTCTGTAGTTATTACATCATAATAGGTTCTTCTAACACCGGCAATAATACCACTGTGAATGGCCTTGATATAGGATGTGTTTTCTTCTATTTTAAGTGTTTTTAAACTAAGATGCGGGTATTTGATGCTGGCACCTTTTTCAGGATCTCGGGTTATCCATCTTTGAACGGCAGTATAGTCTTTAAGGCTGTATTCAAGAGAGCCGATCATCTGAGTGCGCGTGTCCCTGCCTTGAGTAATTCTTGCCTCATACCCTTTTAATGTCCTAATAATTTTGGTTTCTGATATATCATCTTTATGCATCATTCTGTCGGAATAACGTATCAGTGAATAAGGAGGCTGTGCATGAAATGCCGCATTCATGCTTATTTTCATCTCCCCGGTTTTTTTTTGCGATGGAACCTGCATGATTCCTGATAGTTGGATACTATAAATGGTGCCATATGGACCTTTTTCACGACCGGTGGTGCTTTTTAGATACCCAACCTTGTTTTCCTGCATATAAATCCCGTACCAATCCGTTCCGAGATTATTCTCAATAAACTGAATAAACAGGTCGTCTTTTGGAATACGATGTGACAGTGGCGAAGATTCTGTTTCACGCCCCCCAAGGAACATGGTCGTAGCGAACAAAACAGTAAATAACACTAAATTTAGAGGGATCCTGTTCACTTTCTGCATGACGGGTAATTTAAATAAAATATTCTGTTTCTGTTTGCTTTGAAAGTCTGTGATCTTGAACTGTTGATATCATTAACATTTTTTATGAAATAATTGTTCCTAATAAACTTAACCTCCCCTCGTTCATCTGTAAAGAGTGAATCAGCCTATGCGAGTTTCATAATTTAATCCTGGCCTGAATATTGCAAATATAAAGCTTGTCGCATATGATGCCGGTGTTCTGAAGCGAAACTATACTCGGACTATGATACCCTAAAAGGAATATTATGCCTAAAACACTATTATCAATTTGTATATATTTTTTCATTTTACTAACCGGTGCTGCCGGTTTGATTTACCAGGTAACGTGGCAAAAATATCTTAGCAGACTGCTGGGAAGCGACAGCGTGGCCACCGCGATTATCCTTGCCACATTTCTGGGAGGCTTATCTTTAGGATATTATCTGTGCGGAAAATTAACGACCAAGGTTAAACGCCACTTTATTGCATATGCTTTCTTGGAAGGCATTATCGGCCTGTGGTGTTTATTCTTTCCATATATTTTCAGGTCCGTAGATTATGTTACAAAATACTGGAGTTTTTCACCTCCCATCATGATCACTTTTCAAGGGGTATTATGTTCGATATTGCTCATGGGTGTACCGACCATTTGCATGGGCGGAACAATACCTTTTTTGACCCGAGGAATATCAAAGAACCTTTTAGAAGCAACCAAAGTCCACGCAACGGTATATGGCGTTAATACCGCCGGAGCGTTTTTAGGAACACTTTTGGCCGGCTTTTATCTAATTCCCAACCACGGGCTGCCGGCGACCATGGTCAAGACCTCATTTCTGAATCTGGGAACGTTTTTCTTTTTTCTTATCTTGCCAAAATTTTTAAATCAAGCCGGATTCCCGGAAGAACCCAAAGAATATGCTGAGGAAATAACGCCCAAAGTTTTTTCGGATATCGGCAGATTTCCACCTTTTCTCCTTTATTCTATTGCCTTTCTGAGCGGTTTTTATGTCATGAGTCTGGAAAATGTTTTGGTTCGGCTCACCAACCTCTCTCTGGGAAGTTCCTCATATTCC
>CAJIBH010000089.1_pt1 | contig 10983 bp, 18 predicted proteins | sample 9199311 | NCBI WGS metagenome assembly CAJIBH01 (sample SAMEA7708295, study PRJEB35096) | sediment metagenome | biome: marine neritic benthic zone biome [ENVO:01000025]; feature: sediment [ENVO:00002007]; material: shallow marine sediment [ENVO:03000034] sea grass bed [ENVO_01000059] ... | reverse complement strand
GGCTTCTCTTAAGCGTCATGTTAGCTGGTGGATTTTTCTTTTAGCCAACTATCTGTTCCAATCTCAGTCCTTCTTTTTAGTTCTTTTCGCCTTAACTCGAGGGATTTTTCAAATTCATCATTACTCATGTTCGGGTCACGTAATTCGAGAAACGTATTACATGGAAAATCATCATACAATCCACAATGCTCTAATTGTTTCTGATTTCGGCAACAATCATGCAATGGACAAACTTCAATTTTCATCAGAGTCGTCCAATATGGTTTGCCATCCACATATCCACGGCCAGTACATTCTTTTCCCAAACAATTACAATCACCACAATAACTCCCGCAAACAGGAGCGTAATTGATATCTTTCATGATTATTCCTTCGGCTAACACACGATACTATGTGGACGGAAAACGATGACAGAAAACCATAGAAAAAGATTTAACCTGTCGAAATTACATCCCTTTCAATAACCTATATTTTCTTGTGTATAACCAGAGTGATAGCCGGCTAAAATTTAATCTCAGGATGCGAGTTATTTTTCCATCTCTTTTTCATCGTTTTCTATATCCTCCAATACTTTAAAAACATATCTTGCGGGCCAATCCGCAACAGCACCAGATAATGCTACTGAAACTGCAACAGCTTCCAATATTTCCTGACGACTTGCACCTAAGCCAACAGCACTGCTGACATGATACTCAATTCAGCCATAGCAGGCTTTGGATATACTAATTCCCATGGCAATAAGTTCTTTATACTTTTGTGAAAGCTCGCCGCTTTCGAGTGCATTCATTTCAATTCTATCCATATCTTGAAACGTTTTGATTCCGCTTTTTTGCATTTGCAAATTATACTTCTGCCTCAGTCTTCTGGTTTCATCTGTGTCGATAAACATGATTACCTCCTATTTATTATTGTCGCCGTGCGATGCTCTTCAGCCATACGCAGTAAGTTGTGAAATCTCTATCTTTCACTATTTCCCCTCTCATACAACGCTTGAGATTACCGGCCACCGATCGACGCAAAGAGAGAGAACCGTTGTGCCTTTCGCCACGGCGCTTCTGTGCATTGAATAGTTATTCCGCTTTTACTTATTTTGTTTTTTTCTTTCTTTTCATTTTTTCTTTCAAATTTCTTTAATTTTTCGTATACCCCTGCATCTACAACATTTTTATAACCAATTCCTTCCAATATCTTCTTTGCGATACCGGAGCGTCGACCACTACGACAATATAAAATGATCTTCTCATCTTTATCTTTTACATATTCTCTGATCTTATCCTTTATTTCTGCATAGGGGATATTTATTGCATTTTTCAAATGTCCTTCTTTATATTCTTTTGCAGTCCTCACATCGATCAGTATACATTTATCATGAATTAAAATCTCTTTTTCATCGACCGGCCTCAAAGTGCAGGACATAAACATAAATGCGAAAGCGAATGCAAGGATAATTATTTTATTCATGATTTTTCTTTATTGTATAGCGATGCGCTAGAAGGTTGTGGGTCGAGCGCAGCGAAATGAACAGTTGTCTTAAAACTGAGGTTAGACTATCTACCATTTCATATCGCCTAGAATTTGAATCTATGATTTTCTGTTAAAAGGCCGTTTCCATGGAATGAGCATGGGAACCTCTTTTTGATATTCACGATATTTTTCGCCGAAATCAGATGATAAATCTCTTTCTTCAAAAACTGTCCCCAAATAAATCCAGACTGTCCACAAGACATTAAAAAGAAGTCTATCGATAGTCAGGTCCGGGCAAGACCAAATCAATAAGAGCATAAAAAAATAGAGCGGATGACGAACCCACAAGTAGGGGCCGTAAACTTTGAACTGCTGTGATTGAGGTTGTTTTCCATTCAAATAGGCCCTAATTGAAGTGCGTCCAAATGGATCAAATGATTTTAACGAGTACACACCCCAACCTATACCCACAATTGCTAAAAAGAAGACACCTCTTGCAATCCAACGTGAAAAACCCTCGAGTTCAAATAATACTGCTGTTGTGGGCTGCCAAAAGATGACTACAATTGTTAGTACGATACTAGAAACTATTGTAAATACTGCGTCAATGTAATGTGAAGCGATGATACTCGACAAAATAGCGCGGAAATTCCAGCGTATCATGAAACTGTGCTGAAAAAAGAATAAAATTGAAAGTATTCCATCCCAGATAAGCACCATGGTTTCTGTCAATTCCATTTTGACAATGTTGAGGGATCCCATAAATAAAAAAATGACGAAAAACAACATGGATGCTCTGCCCAAAAATGTAGCGACAAACATGATCGTTTTTGCCATTAATCGTCCCTTGTTATCCATATATCCTCACTTCATGGCTTATTTTGGTCGTATAACGATGCGCTTGAAGTTTGTAAGCTGAATTAGCCATCCCACACCAGCGAGATGTTATCGCTGTTTTAATTTTTTACCTTCTTTTGTAGTAGATATCCCTCGCATGATACTTCTATTTGCCGAAAGGACATACGCTTGCGCATATACCGCAACATTTGCCGTTTTGAAACTAGAAATAATGATCCTTTTTCCATTTGTCGTAGCTATACACATTGATCATTTCTTCGCGAGAAGTGCCCGGTCTCTGCGTGTTGCCAATTCGTGTTCATTGAACAAGTGATAACACAGTTTTTGCAAAATCATTTGGAGTTTCCTGTGGTAAATTGTGACCTGCCAAAGGAATTACTCGTCTCTCATATGTACCTGTAAAAAATTGATCGTGATATTTGGATCCCTCTACAGGGATTACGCCGTCAGCTTCCCCATGTAGCACAATAGTCGGAACCGTAATTCGAGGTTGAGTAGCTAACTGATGTTCTGTATTTTCTATCAATGGATCACCAGGCACCAATCCAAAGCGATGTCGGTAGGAATGAATGACAACTTCAACAAAATCAGGGTTATTGAATGAGCTTGCCGTTTGCTGATAAGTCGTTTCATTGAAATGCCAATTGGGTGACCAGAGCCGCCAAAGTAATTTGCAGAATTCGTATCGCTTCTGTTCTAAACCAGTTCGGCCGCGCTCACTGTGAAAATAATATTGATACCAACAGCGAAACTCATTTTCCGGCGGCTCTGGCTTTATAGAATCTGGAATATTATGAATATTATAACCACAACAAGATACGAGTCCTTCAACCCGTTCAGGCCATAAAGCTGCAACTATGCAAGCCGCGCGGCCGCCCCAATCGTAACCTGCCAGCGTTGCACTTGAAATGGATAACGCATCCATAAGAGCAAGAAGGTCGTGGGCGAGTGCTGCTTGCTGGCCTGAACGGAGTGTATTTTCCGCTAAAAACCGTGTAGGGCCAAAACCACGCAAATATGGCGTGATAACACGGCATCCTTCGGAGACAAGAAGAGGTGTTATTTCATCATATGTATGGACATCATAGGGAAATCCATGCAGGAGTATGACCGGACTTCCTTTCGAATCGCCTTCTTCTTTATATGCTATGTTCAAAACGCCGGCATTTACATGTTTCAAGATTTTAATCCCTGATTGTTTCTTCAATTTAAATCATATGAGCTCTTAGATGGACCGATAAGGGCCCAATGCTTCAGGATGCGGACTTAGGTATTTCGAGACCCTAAAGTATTTACGAAAAAAGTCCGCCAGTTTCCTTTGAGATAACCCTAATGTGAACAGCGAAGCTGTGAACGTCCCGGGTTCATTGACTGGTTCTGTGTTGTTATCTTACTGATTGTCATAACGTTTTAGAAATCTATTCTATAAATCTTACCATTAAACCACTCCGTCCCATAAATGGCGTTTTCCTTAAAACCTTTTTTACCAAAAGCAATAGTCTCAATTTCCACATATCCCAAATTCTTACCTTCAATAATTATCGGAGTCAGGCTACTTTTTAGCAATACAAAGTTTGAGTTTTCAGGTCCTTTTATGACAAGATTATTCTTATCATCTATACTTACGTATTCTGGTCTATAGCCTTTTTTTTTAAAGATTATTTTTGCCTCACCTGAAGATCCATTAGCTCTTATTGGAATTCGTATTAACTTACCTGTTTTTCCCCTTATACCATCGCAAACATAAAGATATTTATAGGTTGCATCGAACTCTAATCCAACGACGGCCTCTAATTTGAAATCTGTGTTGTTGCCATCAATAAAAATTGATTTCTGTCCAGTGGGTAAAATTTTTAAGATCTTATTATCAAAAGCTACATATATGTTGCCTTTTGTATCAAGCTCAATACCGCAAGCTCCCCAGGTACCTTTGAAATTTTCTTTGAGTAATATTTCTATCTGTCCTGTCTGAGAAATTTTTAATATTCTATCCTCTGCAGCTACATAAAGATGGCGATCTTTGCCAAACTCCATATCATAAATGAATGTATCGCCAGGCCCATCGATATAATGACCTGACGCTTCTTTGATAACAACAAAAGGTGATATTTTACCTTCAGGAGAGACCTTTAATATCTCCTTACCATTTTTCCCGACATACATGCTGTTTTGATTATCAAAAGCTATCCCATGAAGGCTTCCGCCAATATTAGCAAAAAGGAAGGCATTTTTTACTTGTTTCAAATAATGTTTTTTTTCTTCTTGAGCTTCTAAACCTTGGGAACAGATAATGACAATGATTATGGTAAAGAATTTATAGCTTATGAGTCTAAAAGGTTTAAATATTTTTTCTGTATTCATGTTAAGCTCATTTTTAAATAAATCACAGAAAGCACGGCATAAGGCGCGGCGGCTTTTTGCGCCTCGTTATAATGCGAGTTATCTTTATTCAATCAATTAATACCTTTCATCCATATATATCTTTTTCTCTTGGCTCCATATTTCCAACTTTGTATTTTGACTTCCCTTGAGCAACTTGAAAACTAGCACCAATGGAATCATTGCTAGTTCCAGGTAGATTCTTTTAAAATAGAGGTTAATTGTACTTGTTTCGCTTTTTATAATTTTTAAAGCTTCCTCTTTATTGAGACTTATTCCTGTCTCTTCCTGACGAACTTTGGCAGCAAAGTTGATTCTTAAACAATTATAGATTGGATTATCACAATTGTTATTAAACATTCTGCATATGCATGGATCGATATATAGGTGAGAGCAGTCGTGAATGCCAGCCTCGATTTCCTTACGAGGCAGTATAAAAGAACCCGAATGAAAATTATGGTAGTATAGCTCCATAACAGGTTGAAAGAAATTCGTGCCAATAATTGGAAGTCTCGTCTGCTGAGCTAAAAAATGTTTTAGAATATTCTTCTGCTACAGTATCGTACATCTTCTCTATTTTATTTAATTTCTGTCCCACAATCATGGCCTTAACGGCGCCGGTCACAGTCACAGCTTGTCTGCTTCCTGTGAACTGGCTGGTTCGGCATTCAGCGATTTTATGATAAGGATGACAATTTCGTTTCCAAATTTCAAGGGCCGCCCCTCACGAAGGGACTGTTTCGTTATGTCTATCGCCTCAACTCGTTGGGCGCTAATGCCCAGAGTAATACTTTCAACAATTGCTTTTGTTGTTCCTGTAGGGGAAAAATAAACACAGGAAACTGATTGAACATTCATTGATTACCTCCGTGTCTGGATTGATAATACACAACGTAAAGTTCAGGTACCTTGCAAGTGACCTCCTGGAACGATCGGTTATGTCTAAAAATAATGCTTATTTTTGTATCCAACGGTATATGTTTTCCCATCAGTAGTTACAACGATGCTGCCGGTTGTAGTACCATATACTTTTGCTCCTACCTTTTTAAGTTTGGCAATAGTCTTTGGATGTGGTTTTTTAGGACCATATGCGGGCTGTTTTTCGCCTGCCATATAAATTGCCACTTTAGGTTTTGCAGATTTCATAAATTTGTCGGAACATGACCGGTCTGATGCATGATGCCCAACTTTCAAGATGTCAGCCTGAACTTCCAATCCGGCTCTTAGAATCTCATTCTCAGTCTCTTTAGGCGCATCTCCTGTAAATAGGAAAGATATGCTGCCATAGGTTAACCTCAATACAATAGAATTTTTATTCATAGAGGGATAATCTTTCTTATTAGTAATTAGTTTATCGGGATGAAGGACATTAAATGAGAGGGCGTCTATGTCAATTGTTTGGCCTCTTCTGGCTACATAAATAGGCGTTCCTTTTGCAATTGCCAAACTTTCAATTTTCCTATACCTGACTAAATCTTGATAACCTTTAGGGTCGTATTCATCGGGCAAATCTCCATTCACCCATATTTGATTTACTTGGAATTTTACGAGAACCTCTGACAACCCTCCTAAATGATCAAAATGAGGGTGAGAGATCACCATTGCTTCAAGCGGCCCGTCTACATACTTTTTAATATAGGTGGCTACGCCAGAATTTGGCCACCCTCCGTCAATAAGTACTTCCGTTTCTTTTAGATCAATTAAAATTGCATCCCCAAAGAGCTTCATCTTTATAAAATGAATATTAAGTTTTTCAGTATTATAGGCGGTAATAGGTTTGGGTTTTGGCTCTGTGATAGATGCAGGAGGTGTTGCTGTAACACATGAATTAAAAAAAGAAAGGATAGGAATGATGCCTAGCAAGACAGTGGCTCTGACTTTATCCGATGGTAATCTCATTTCTACTTCTTTAAAATATCAGTCTAATTTTATTAATAAATTCATAGGATCCTGGGATTGAGAAGTAACCAGCGATAGTTCAGCCTTTTACGCAGACACATATTTTCATTTTTATCGATTACTAATAGTGATTATACGTACCAAAATCTAATCGCCCGCTGCCCAGCAGCTTGGGTTTTGAATTTTCCGGTGATTCGCATACAGCCTTAACGATGACATAATATAAGTTCCCCCAGCCCGGACACGGTCCAATATACGCACCTGCTTGCATCCCGAGATCTGCTCCGCAATGCTCTTTTATCAGCGTAAAGCCATCAGGTAAATTAAACGTTTGCCCGGGAATCGAGGGAATAATGGTTTCAGCAGTCCCTTTAGGAATTTGATAGCTAATGATTCCGTGGCCGCCATTATCGCATGGTGAATAGGTCGCATCACTGAATTCCAGTATCAGTTTGTTTGCTCCGGAAGGGATGTTATTAACTTTAATTCGCGGAGATGCCCCATTTCCACCATACTCTTTACAATTTTGTCCTTTTGGAATTATTTTCCCGTCCCATTCGGCATCAACAAATGATAAATTTAAGGCAACCATCTTTACTTTCGATTGAGAAGGTTCCGCATTTACGGAGGCTATTGAAATTAGCGATATAGCCAACAGCCACAAGGTTAATCTCAAACATTTTTTACTCATCTTAGATCTCTATTTTGAATTTTCCTCAGGCCTCAAGTTCTGCCATACATGCCGCCATGGCCTGCACTAGATCCCGCTCGTCAAAATTATATCCTTTATCTTTGATGACGTTCCATAATTTATCCCTGTCGCCGATATCCTGAATCATTTCTCTGAATTTTGTGTCTTCTCTCATTTTTTGTACAAATGCCTGCGCGCTATAAAACGTCATTTTTATCCTCCTTATTATACTTCTGTTTATGATTTCGAAAAAGCCAGACGGCCCCCTAAAAACAACAAAACCGATCCCATGATACCATCAAGAAATCTCTTTGACCTCTGATAAACAGACTGCACTTTTTCAATTGAAAAAAAGAACGCTATCAGACTATACCAGATAATTGAAACACAAACGATAAGGATAATGGTAATAGCATACACCCATACAGATGCATGAGGAGGAATAGTAGCCACAAAAAGACTCCCAAAAAAGGCTGCTGTTTTCGGGTTGGAAAAACTGGTCAATAAACCCCGGCGGAAAGCAGCATATTTTGATTTGGATAATTGCTTTACCGGTAAAGAGGATAGTGAAAAATTGAAAGCAGCCCGAATTATCTGAAGCCCGATGAACATCAGATACAATCCACCCACCCATCGTATGGTGTCATAAAGCCAGGGCAAATGAACAAATACAACACCCAAACCCAGCAAACTGGCTGTCGCCCATATGCCCGCACCAGTTGATACGCCTAAAGCGATAAATAAACCGTCTATTCTGGATTCAGCTATAGAATACTGCGTGACAGCAACAAAATTAGGCCCGGGAATAGTGACCACCAGAAACCAAATACCGATTAAACTGCCGATTGGAAGTAATAAATCCATTTTTATTCCAAACCTAGATTTGATGAATTCGTGAAAACCGAGTTCACCAAGTGTTTGGTGTTTTGTATTTTGTGTTTTGCAGGAAAAATACGGTAGCCGATCGATTCCGTAAATCAATAGACACCAAACACTGAATACAAAACACTTTTGTTAGAAGATCTCTTTTACGCCTTTATAAGAGGCCATCAAATTTGAATGCTTGTGTATATTTCCATCCAAAAAACAATCGTTGCCGGTCTTTTGCCACATCTTTTTATTCCCGAATTTCAACCATAAGTTTAGGATAAATCGTGACTCATATCTGAACAAAAAGTGCGAGTTTAGGTTAATGAGAAGCAAATTCTTATTCCAGCAGGCGCCGTAACCTCTTTATAAAGTTTGTGATGCCTTTACTTGCCAGTGATCACCACCGGATATAATTTTGTCTCTGACAAACATGAAAAAATTATTTATCAACTCGATGGGATCTTTCAATGCTTCGAGAAGATCATTTGCAAAACTTCGAATAGATATATGATTATAATCGCAGAAATACGTCTCCTTAAGATAATTGTAATGTTTAGAATCATTGAAATTATTCATCCCATCTCCTTTTTATACCATTCGGTTAGGGGAATGATTTCGGATACCTGCCAATCAATACTATCACTGTCATCCATTTCTTTAAATGCTTTTCTAAAGGCCGGAAACCTTACCCACATTTGATTTCGTGTAATCTGATCAGTATTTTTATATACTTCCAGAACATCTTCCTCTGTTCTAATTTGCATGCTTTTCCGGATTCTCTGCCTTATTAACGCTCTCTCAAAGTTCTTCCCGGCGATCACCCTTTTTCCTTCACCCGAGGAACAACATGGACCTTGAGCATGACCTCACCATATCCGTAGCAATCAACGCCGGTGTCGGGGCAACGGAGATAGCGCATAAAATGAAAATCATTCGGTTCAAGGCTTTCGCTGAGTCTCTCGTTGATCAGTGCCACCGGGATCGTAAGTTGAGATATCAGATACACGCACAATCTATTTGGACATAGCTTGGTTATGAAATTACCGTCCACATCGAGAATTAATGTTTGGCCGACCGTGTGGCCGGAGTTGCAGTTCTTTGACTTGACCACCTCGGCCTTGATCGAATACTTTGAGGCCGCCCGGAACAGGTGTGACACCTGCCTGATCCTGTGGCCTCCTTCCTGGAACTTCTCAATCTCATGCTCCGTGTATCCGACCCTTTCACCGTATCTTCTTATTACTTTTTCTTCCGCCATTCTCTCTCCTTCGAGCTATATGTATGTCGTCATATTCCAGCAACACAGCAGTTGCAGGGATAGATCTTCAGCTTTATGCCACAACCTTCGAGTAGGTGAGGACGTGATGAGCCACCAAGCCTGAAGAAACACCATGACATTCTGCTGTACCGTATATATTGCGTTTTCCAGGCTTGAGAACATGAGCCGTACACAAGATGTCCTCCTCTCGCGCACCGCGCAGAAATGCCGTTTTCATATCCGATGTCACCCAACGTTCATCGGTGCCCCGAAGCGTCATAATTGCCAGCCACATTGCAACGTCTGCGGCCCCCATGAGCAACATGCCACTGACCAGACCGCCCGGCCGTTCAAGAGAATGCATGAACGGAACAAGCACAGTACATTCGCCTGCAGCGCAGGTTTTCACGTTGAATCCATATGGCTTGAGAAATGGCGTGTTCACCAAGATGCTATTCAACTCTTCAACTGATACGACCAGATTTTCCATCAAGATTTTCATCAGCAAATGCGGATACAATTGTTTGACTGTTCCCGGCAGCCAATTTCAGTTTTTCCGGTTCGCGTGTGCAAGTGGCACAAGTCTGAATATTTCACATACATCTATCCAGTTAAGATGTTCAGATCCATATTTTAATGTATTAATCGTTGACGTCCCTTTTAGCTATCCTTTCACCCGCCTTTGCGAATTCATCTATCAACCGATCGTCGAAATAAAGTTGGATTCTCCGTCGGGCCTGTGCTTCCCGGCACGACACAATGACGGTAACAGCGCGCCACAACGCTTGCCTCAGACGTTCTAAAAAATTCCTGACCTCTGATTCCCCAAACAATTGCCAATGCGTTCTTATCTCTGTACCCATCTCCTGCCTCCGATACCTCTTTTTTCTATTTGTTTATATAAAGACCGGTCGGTATATATATTGGAAAAAAATGTCCCACAAACGACGCGCATTGGTGAGAGTTGTCACAAATAACACCTGGCTTATCTCCTTAACTGGTCGATATAATAATGTAATTGACTGATGGTCTGCTTCCATACACCCGAGTCTCTCGTAGCCGCATAAAGCGGAGCGGCTCCATTTAAGGCAATTACAATAAAATTAGCAACTTCTTCTAAATTCAGGCCGTCTTTCAGCATTCCTTTCTGATCGGCTTCTTCCAGCCAGTCCTTTATCAATCCCGAAAATTTTACAAAACCTTTTAGGATGTGCCTGGCCATGCTTGATGATTGGCCGGAAAGCTCAACCAGCATGTTAAAGAAAAAACAGCCTCCATCGAAAACATCAACGCCAAGGTAGTTTTTCATGTCGTTTTCGATTGTTTTTTCAATCCGTTCCAGCGGATCGGTGATTTCCCCGGCACCTTTAAGCACGATATCACGCCAGATCATTATCGCTTCATCATACACGGCATACCAGATATCTTCCTTACTTCGGAAATGACCGTAAAGTCCTCCCTTGGTGAGACCGGTTACTGCAAGAATATCGTTAACGGACGTGTTAAAATAGCCTTTAACCGAAAATAATTGCATTGATTTCTCTATAATATCCTGCCGTGTCTG
>CAJIBH010000422.1_pt1 | contig 11103 bp, 9 predicted proteins | sample 9199311 | NCBI WGS metagenome assembly CAJIBH01 (sample SAMEA7708295, study PRJEB35096) | sediment metagenome | biome: marine neritic benthic zone biome [ENVO:01000025]; feature: sediment [ENVO:00002007]; material: shallow marine sediment [ENVO:03000034] sea grass bed [ENVO_01000059] ... | reverse complement strand
CTTTTCGATGGTTTTTTTATCGCCTTCGCGCAAAGGCATCGTTTGCAAACCCGTATCAGGTGCATAATCACCGCCGATGACAACGGGCTTGAGCAGCAGGGCAAGCGCTATGGGTTGACCTTTTGCAGCAGATGGCCCTGCCTTTTCCAAAACCGAAGAAGACGGTTCAAATTTCCTTTGAATGGACGGCTGAACGAGTGTTTTTGCCCTGGATTTTTGGGTCACCATGCCCTGTTCCCTGTCCGATAACCTTCCCGGAACTTCTTCAAGAACAGGGGCCGGAGGCTTTGTTTTCGTCTTAAATTCAGGTGTTAGATGATCTGCTTTCGATTTTTCAGCGAACCATTCGGATTTGGATGCTTTTAGGGGCTGCATCTTCTGATATTCTGATTTTTGAAGACTTAAAACCATAACAACAAGGATAGATGCGGTGGCTGCTGCTGCCAGTTGCAATGGAATTTTAATTTTAAAAGGAACAAACAATTTTCTGAAGAGCCGGCTAAAATCCGAACGCGGTTCCATGCGCCGGTGGATTTTTTCTAAAAAATCGGCAGGGGCTTTCACTGTATCAAGGGTGTTCAATTTCTCAACTATTGCACTCAATGAAGCAAGTGATTCTTCACAGTTTTCACAGACTGAAATGTGTTTTTCAACCACTTGAACGGCTTTTGCATCTAAAGTGCCATCGATATATTCGGACAATAATTCCTGAATTCCGGCACAATCCATTTTATATCCTTCCATTAAGTTGGTTTTTCAGTGCCAGCCTTCCCCTGGCGAGCCTCGATTTAACCGTACCAAGGTTCAAGCCGGTGATATCTGAAATATCCTGGTACGAAAGTCCCTGGATGTCGCGCATCACCACCACTCGGTTTTGTTCCTCGGGCAATGAATTGATGGCGTTTTGAATCCGCATCATTCTCTCCTTTTTTTCAAGTGCCATTACCGGAGTTGGAGCGCCGTTCACAATTTCGGAAAAAGGATTGCCGTTTTTTGAGTCATTCGAGGTTTCGAGTGAAACCGTCTTTTTCTTCCATCTGTATGCAGATGATTTTATTCTGTTTTTACACGTATTGATAGCAATCCGATAGAGCCAGGTGGAAAATGCCGATTCAAACCTGAATTTTTTTATCGATTTGAAAACTTTTATAAAGGTCTCCTGGGCACAGTCATTGGCGTCCTGATAATCTCCCAAGAACCAATAGACCAGGTTGAACAATCGATCTTTGTGTTTAAGAACCAGCTCGTCAAATGCCGCCATATCACCCGCTTGAACAGCCCGGATCAACACAGTGTCCGCGCGGAATGAACCGCTTGGCTTATTTATGCGATTATTCATTTGATTTAGACAAGATTTATCTCAAAATGTTCCGACGGTGTTTAACCGCCGGTTTCAAACCCGAGTGAATTAAACGTTGCTTGATCGATTTTTCCTATCATGCAAAAAATATAGATTCAACGTTAAATGATCATATCAGGACGCTTCAGATGCCGTTAATTTCGAATTCAGACTACACCCCATTGTTTTTTTCAAATGCTAAATATTAGTCAAAATTTTGACATCTTATCATTCTCTTCTTAAATTAAAATATAAAATTCCGGTCGAAATGATCTCAATTTTATGATTTTTTTAGACATTTTATCTTTTGGGGGTTTTGGCATAAATCCTGCAAAAGTTCCAATTTGGTCAACCTGGTGTCAACGCTTAATGGGCTTTTTAAATAAATAAACAACAAAGAAGCAACCCCATAGTCAACATAAATTATAAAACGATGAAAAACTTAATGGTTGCATAAAAAAATTATATCGGCTAGAAATATTTAAAAAAAAATGATAAAGGAATGAATTATGAGGAGTTTACTTTATACGGTTCTCATTTTGTTCATAACAGCACAAACCGGCTTGACGAGTGATGAAAACGAAGCGCAAGCGTTATTGAAAACCAAGCTTGATGCAGCGATTGCCGTTTTGCAGAAAAAAGATTTGGACCAGGAGAAAAAGAAGGAACAACTGGTGGAAATTGTAACACCGATGTTTGATTTTCACCTCATGGCCAAGCTATCTCTGGGGCGAAAATACTGGCCCGGCCTTTCAGAAGAAAAAAAAGATAAATTTACCGATCTTTTTATTAAACGCTTGCGAGCGTCGTATCTCGAGAAAATATCCCTTTATACAGATGAAAAAGTGTTCTATAAAACGCCTGTTCAGAATGGCAGGAAAGTTAGGATACCGACTGAAATAATATCGAATAACAACAGGATATCCATGACCTATAAAATGTATAAATCCAAAAAAAACTGGAAAATTTATGATGTAGAGATTGAAGGCGTCAGTAGAATTTCGACGTACCGGTCCGAGTTTAACGAGGTCCTCAGCAAAGGTACCATTGATGAACTCCTGCAGAGACTTGAAAAACCGGAGAATAAATAGTTGATCTTTCAACTTTCTCAGCGCGAATAATTCTGTTTCAGCGATTGATATGGCAAGATTTTCTTCATTTATAACACGGTTTTTCGACAAGCTTATCATAGAGCGGCCGAAACTCGTCATTATCTTTCTTATTGCAGTAGTTTCTTTCCTCGGCTATCAAACAAAAAACTTCAGGCTTGACGCATCAGCGGAAACACTGGTGCTCGAGAATGACAAAGACCTACGATACTCCCGGCTTATTAACTCCCGCTACGGGCTGCAAGACTATTTGGTGATGACCTTTGCACCTAAGGGTGATCTGTTTTCAGATAAAGCACTGGCAAACTTGTCCAATCTGTGTGATGAAATAAGGGCCTTAAAGAGAGTATCGTCTGTGGTATCAATACTGGATGTTCCTTTGCTGGAAAGCCCACCGGTTCCAATCAAAGAACTGGCCGTAAATATTCAGACACTTAAATCCCCAACGGTTGACAAAACACTGGCGAGAGTCGAATTTAACAACAGTCCGCTCTATCAAAACCTTCTGGTAAGTTCCGATCTTAAGACCACTTCCCTGCTGATTTACTTTCGCGTTGATGAAGTTTATAAAGATTTGCTGATCCGGCGCAACAAATTTAAAGAAAAAAAGGCAACAAAAGGACTGTCCGGCAAAGAGGCTGTTGAATGTAAGAAAGTTGTTCAACAGTTTAATCTCCATCGAGACAAGATGAGGAAGAAAAGGCATCAAGACATCGTCGAAATTCGTGCGATTATGGATAACTTTCGGCAAGATGCAGAACTCTTTCTTGGCGGTGTCAGCATGATCGCTGACGATTTGATCAGTTTTATTAAAAACGATCTGAAAGTATTCGGTCTCGGGGTGCTGTTTTTTCTGGTCCTCACCCTGGGCATTATTTTTAGGAAGATACGATGGGTCTTTTTGCCGATGCTTTGCTGTGCCTTTTCTGCGATCTCCATGATCGGACTGCTGGGATTGTTTGGATGGGAAGTCACCGTGATATCGTCTAATTTTATATCTCTGCAACTCATCATTACCATGGCTATAACGATCCATTTGATTGTGCGCTACCGTGAACTTTGTATTAAAAATCCTGATGCTGAACAACGCGAGCTTGTGCTCGATACCGTTAAGTTGATGGGCAAGCCCTGTCTGTATGCCGCATTGACGACCATTGCCGGGTTTGGTTCTCTGCTTTTATGTGATATCCTGCCTGTTATAAACTTTGGATGGATGATGAGCGCCGGTATCATGGTTTCTCTTATCATAACATTTCTTCTTTTCCCTTCAGTGTCGATGCTGATGCCCAAAGCCACACTGTCAAGCAACAGGAAATCACAATTTTCGGTGGTGCCATTATTGGCTCGATATACCGAAGCGCACGGTACCATGATCCTGGTAGCCAGCGGCATCGCCTTGATACTCAGTGCTGTTGGAATAACCCGATTAACGGTTGAGAACAGCTTTATTGATTACTTTAAACATACCACTGAAATTTATCAGGGAATGAAGCTTGTCGACCAGAATTTGGGCGGAACTACCCCTTTGGACGTTATTGTCGATTTAGAAAAAACTGAAATAACGGTGCCTGTCGCAACATCCGAAACCAGCGCTGAAAAAAATGGCGAATTTGATGAATTCGATGAATTTGATGAAGCCCAAAGCCAGGACAAATACTGGTTTACTTCCGACAAGATGGCCCGTGTTATAAAAATTCATGATTATCTTGATTCCCTTCCGGAAACCGGCAAAGTTTTGTCATTGGGAACCATGGTAAAAATTGCCGAAAAGCTCAATGACGGCAAACCTCTGGATGATTTCCAACTGGCGCTTTTATATACGCAAATTCCCCTTAAGTTCAGGGATATGGCTCTATCACCTTATGTGTCTTTAGCGAACGATCAGGTCCGTTTTTCAATCCGTGTCAGGGATTCCGAAAAGTCATTGAAGCGGAATCAGCTGCTGAAAAAAATCAGTTATGGATTGGTGAACAAACTCGGTTTAAAAAAAGAACGTGTCCATTTGAGCGGAATGCTGGTATTGTATAACAACATGTTGCAGAGTTTGTTCCGATCACAAATCCTTACACTAGGGGTTGTTATACTGGTTTTAATGGTCATGTTTATGATTTTGTTCAAGTCGATAAAAATTGCTGTTATCGCCATTTTCCCCAATATGCTTTCCATCGGGATCGTTTTGGGGGTTATGGGATGGTTGAACATCCCGCTGGATATGATGACCATCACCATTGCGTCCATCAGTGTAGGGATTGCTGTGGATGATACCATTCACTATATTCACAGGTTTGCTCATGAGATTAAAATCGATCAGAATTATATTCTGGCATTGCACCGGTGCCATGGAAGCATCGGTCACGCAATGTACTATACGTCAGTGACCATCATCATCGGTTTTTCAATTCTGATTTTATCCAATTTTATTCCGAGTATATATTTCGGGCTTTTGACAGGACTGGCCATGTTCATCGCCTTGATCGCCGCGTTGACGCTGTTGCCCCAACTCATAGCCGTTTTTAAACCCTTTGGACCTAATGCCAAGGGCCATTGGAAAGGGATGTAATAATATGAGCAAAAAACCGTTCGGCCACTTGCTGCCGATTCTTTTGTTTTCTGTTTTTTTGTTTTGTAATTGTGCTCACAAACCCTTGAGCTCTCTACATGAAACAGCCAACGATACCACACTCGATCAAAATACAACGACAACAGCAGACAAAACAGAAGAGATAGCTCAAAATCCGGATGTTAAAGATAATATTGAAGATGAATTTTTTGAAGAAGAGTTTAAAACGAATCAATTGGAGGTAGCAGATCCTTTGTATATCTGGAACAAGGGAATGTACCATTTCAATGACAAGCTATATTTCTGGATGCTCAAGCCACTGGCAAAGGGATACAAAGCGATAACTCCGGATATATTCAGGACCGGCTTGAGAAATTTTTTCTATAACCTGATGACGCCTGTGCGATTTGTCAACTGCATCCTTCAGGGAAAAGGGAATGTAGCAGCGGCTGAATTTACCGGGTTTGTTGTAAACACCACAATCGGGGTCCTTGGACTCGGAAACCCGGCAAGCCAATATCCTGAACTTAATATTTCCGATGATGAGGACCTTGGCCAGACATTCGGCAAATACGGCATCGGCAATGGCTTTTTCCTCGTATGGCCGATTCTGGGACCGTCAACTCTGCGTGATTCCATCGGATCGATAGGTGACGCATATTTAAATCCGCTCACTTATATTGATCCCTATGAGGCACAGCTGGCCGTCAGGGGTTTTAACATCATTAATCGAACCTCTTTTCAAATCGGTGAGTATGAGGCATTAAAAGAAGCGTCCGTAGATCCTTACGTTGCAATGCGTAATTCTTATCTCCAGTTCAGAGAGAAGAAGATCAAGCAATGAAATATTTAAACCGAACTTCATTCAGAACGGGACATTTTGTGCGTGTTTTTCTATTTATTTGGATGAAATGAATCAAATATGATATAACCCCTTTTTAAATGGAAACTAATTTTTTTTATGAGGAGTAATACACTATTAAATATGTCTATAGATCGACGCCGTTTTTTTAAAATCGGGGCCCAAGCGGCTTTATGCAGCCTATTTCCGGTATCGGCCATTGCTTCCATTGATCGTTTGTCGGCGCAAAAAAGAAACTTGTTCCTGTTCAACACGCACACCGCCCAGAAGCTTGATGTGTGTTATTACGACCAAGGTCAGTATCAGGCCGAAGCCCTGAAAAAAATCAACTACATTCTCCGTGATCATCGCACAGAAGAAATTAAGCCCATTCATATAGGCCTCCTGAATCTACTTCATTCCATTTCTATGACTCTTGGCCGGCCGACCCGGCTCCATATTATTTCCGGATACCGTTCTCCTGAAACAAACGCCAATCTTCGGAAAAAAAATAAATATGTCGTAAAGAACAGTTTGCACATGAAAGGTGAAGCTGCCGACATCCGAATTCCGGGTTACGATACGAGATGGTTGCGGAACGTCTGTATGAAACTAAAAACCGGCGGGGTAGGGTACTACCGAAAATCCGATTTTGTACATGTGGACATCGGTCTTGTTCGGTACTGGTGATCTTAAATTAACTGCTCTAAGCTCTGGGTGGTCGCTCTTTCAAAGCCCGATCCAGTGGCCTGTCACGGTCGTAAATGTCATCGCGAAAATTCAGCCTGCCGGTTTCGTCAACCCATGCTGTCCAGTATTGTAAGTGAACGGTAATGGGGTTTTTGAACTTGATACCCTTTGGTGTTCCGTTTTCGATGGCTTCCAATAATTTTTCCCGCGTCCAATTCGGATCATCCTGCAAAAGATAGACGGCGAGGTCAATGGGCTTTTCCACCCGGATACAACCCGAGCTGAAATCACGATTTGTTTCTTTAAAGAGTGAACGTTTGGGTGTATCATGAAGATATACTGCAAATTTATTGGGGATTATAAATTTAATTCGACCCAGTTCGTTTCTTGGTCCAGGATCCTGGCGGAGTTTGTAAGTAAAATTTCTGGGCTCGATTTTATCCCAAGCGATGGTTTGCGGATCTATTTCTTCCGCTTTTTTGCTCCAATCTTTAAAAACCTTAATTCCCTGTTGTTCAATATAGTGAATATTTTTTTGAATTTCCGGAAGAATATCTCTGATGGCAAGACGTTGCGGAATATTCCAGTATGGGTTGACCACCATATATGTCATTTTTTGGCTGAAAACCGGTGTTCGGCGATAAGACCTTCCAACGACGACACGCATGTCCAGCACGCGGCGGCGGTTTTCAGATACCCATAATTTAAAGTCGGCACTGTTTACAATAATGTATCGATTTCCAATATCACGGGGGACCCAACGCCAACGTTCCATGTTAAGTTCTATCTGACGAATCCGTTTTTGAAGGGGTGTATTTAACATTTCCAGCGTGCGGGGTCCAACAATCCCGTCTTGTTTTAATCCATGCCTTTTCTGGTATCTCAGAACGGCCACTTCAATGGTTTCATCAAAGAGATTATCCCAGTCTTTATTGGATGGTTTAAGATCACCAAGAATGATCAATCGTTCACGCAGACTTTCAACAGACGGTCCTTTATCACCTTTTTTCAAGCGGGTTTCATTCAACAGATGTAATTCGTGGACCTCTTTTGCAATATTTCTGTAATGCGCCAAATTTGTTTTGAGCCCTGAATATCCGGGATGATTAGGATGAAAATCTATTAACGCTTTTTTTATTTGATTCGTATTGAGTGCGGATTGGAGAATATTTATAAGGTCAACCGTTGGGCTCGATACCGTCCAATCGGTATGAATGGTTTCCGGATTTACACGGCCGGCAAGTAAATGTGAAGCATACAGCATAAAGGCATCGGTAAAAAGCAAATCAAGATCCCCCCACAGTTCAGGATTGGCCGCGCCTCCCATGGCCCGTATTTTTTTAATCTTTCCCATCAAAGATAGAATGTTGGCCAGATGATAGTCATAAGGTCTCAGGCCTTGGTTATGAGCGCCTTTGATCATTGTGATTAGAGATTCTGCTTGAGGTAAAATAGCCCCCTGGTCCAAGCACCAGGCAGGGAAAAACCCGCGACGTTTGTAAAAAAGCGGAATTTGTGAAAGCCCGCAGATCAATTCTCCACGGCAGAGAAACTTTTCTTTGGTTGTTGCCAGTACGATTCTCTTTTTCAAATAGTTTCTGATGAGGTCGGGAGCAACGCTGCCGGCAAAGATTGGCGTATTTGAAAGTAGTTGAAGAGCGATCAGAAAGACAACGATAAATACAATGTAACGAAAAGTGTTTTTATTCAGTTTCAGCATTTTATAAACAAGTATTAATTTTAAGGATTTTAAACAGTCAAGATCATCTTTTTAAAACCATTCAAAATAACATAAAATAATTTTATCGTCAAAATTTAATGATCCTTACCATGTTTATATTAAAGGAGCGGTTGTTATGGTTAGTAATAAAAACAGAACGGCGCTTGCGTTGAGTAAATATTTACACATTTTTTAAGATAATTACTTCACAATTTTAGACATTTAGCCAAAATGGTCGCACTGTTGATCGGTTGAGGAAGCCATATAAATATATGATATTATTGGCGTTATTAATAGAAAGCTGCTTTTGCATAGTTTTTGCAAGATACAATGCAATATCCCATAATGATCATATTCAAGGGGAATAAATACGGGTCATAGGAAGGGCCTATTTCGGTCACCAGGCCGGCCAGACATAATAATATCAAAGCAATGGCACAGGATTCAAGAAATGAGTAAGAACAACCTAAAGGAAATTAGAGAATCTCTTATGATAAGCAAGGCCGAGCTTTCCAGAAATGCCAACATTTCTCCTCTCACCATCACACGAATAGAGCAGGGCAAGCCATGCAGGATGGAAACAAAACGAAAAATTGTTTTAGCTTTGGGATTGAAAATTTCAGATAAAGACAAGATTTTTGGTGAGAACATGGCGGTATCTGTTAAAGATGGTACGGATAAGCGTTCAGGCATCGATCGACGTGAATTTTCATATGCGATTCACAGCCCTGAGCACAGATCCGGTAGAGAGCGGAGAAAAGAAGTCTTAAAAAACTGAAAAAAGTGTACAGCAAGGTAAATATTTTAGCGGACAGGGACAAAGTTAATCGGCCTATAATTTAAAGATCAGCCATTTAGTTCTATGCATATATCGTTAATTGGTATGTCTGGTTCGGGAAAATCCAAATGGTCCATAAAACTTTCGGGACTTGGTTTCAAACGTTTTTGCTGTGATGATCTGATTACTAAAAAGCTGGCTTCGGAGCTTGCCAGAACCGATGGAACCCTTATGGAACTGGGTGAATGGATGGGATTCCCATATGAATCACAGTATAAGGAACGCGAGTCTAAATATTTGGCATGCGAAATAGAAGTCCTCTCCGAAATTATTGAGTCCATCGAGAAAAATAATCATATTGAAAAAAACATCGTCATAGACACAACAGGAAGTGCAATCTATGCTGGAGAAGAAATTTTAAGAAGACTTCGCAGATGCACAACCATCATTCATTTGTCAACCCCACCAGAGGTTCAAGAGTTAATGCTGAAAGCATATTTGACCCATCAGCGACCCGTGCTGTGGAGAGACTTTTTCAGAAAAATGCCCAATGAAAAAAATGAAGACGCTTTGGCACGGTGTTATCCAAAACTTCTATCTCACCGGGAACATTTATATGAACAATGTAAAGATATGACAATAGACTATTATACCCTCAATCACCATGACTTCCGAGTAGAAGATTTTTTGAACATCGTTAAATAACGAAACCACTACGCCAATATCATTATTCGGAGAAGCACACTCCGTGAACACGTACTTAAAGTTTGACTAAAGCCCAATTCCTTTGATAGTCATAATATCATCCATATATAAAACAATCTCGTAAAAAAATCGTTTTTTTGGGGTTTTTCGAGACCGTCAAAATTAATGTATCGAAGTACCCAGGAGAATAATTTGGATACCCGTATCAAGCACCAAATAGAAACGACGGAACATTATACCGGGCCGCACAAATTTAAAATGGATGCTTGGATAAGTTGCGCACCGTTCGAGAGATTACTGGACATGAAGATCGTCGAGGCTTTAAACGGACGAGCAACATTGACCATGCCTTTTCTCATTGATTTTGCTCAAGGAGGCGGTCTCATACATGGCGGTGCGCTAGTGAGCTTGGCTGATACTTCAGTCGTCATGGCAATCAAAAGTATCATTTCACCCAAGACTCATTTTGCCACGATTTCTTTGGAAACGAAATTTCTCTATCCCGTTAAACAGGGCGTCGTTACTGCCAAGGCAAGGGTTACGAATCAAAGCGGAAATATTATAAAAGGCTTCGCAACCGTTTACAACGAAGAGAATAGAGCAGTGCTTGAATTTTCATCCACTTTCAAAATGGCAAAAGATAAAAGAATCAGGGGCATCGCTTTTCAAGATGATGTTGATTCTAAACTTGATTAACGCACGAAGAATTTATTCGGGCGCATAAATACAATGACTGAATTGATCGAATAATGAACTTTAAATCGGTAGTGATACAGAGCCTGTGCATGGTACATCTTTGTCTTGTAGGGACGGCATCAGCCGGTCAAATCGATGATGTTCGTGCCAACGTATATGCTTGGCTTAAGTCTTGGCAAAACCGTGATATAAGCAGTTTCATGTCTTTCTATAGTCCGGACTTCCGATCAGAAGGACTTGATTACAAGGATTGGATGCAAAAAAAGACCAAGCGTTTTAAAACCTCGGGTGATATCCAGGTGGAGATAACCGATCTCGGGGTTTTTATCGAGGTGGAATATGCCACGGCAAGGTTCGTTCAACGGTATCATGATTCGAAGTTTTCTGATGTTGGGGAAAAAACACTGACCATGGTCAACTCAAACGGCAAATGGAAAATCGTCTCGGAAGCGTGGAAGCCACTGGTAATGTCTGCCCGAATCACCAAGGAAATGGCGCCGCGGCCAAACCCGAAGGAATTGTGTTCAGTGTCTCCTTCAGCTGATAAAGCCGGACAGAATCATGAGATTAAAGCTATTTTGCAAAATAGTATTATTATTAAAAGTATCAAATTTGAACCCAAAAAGGATCGAGAAAATGTGTTTATTGCTTCAAACACATTTTTT
>CAJIBH010000287.1_pt1 | contig 11284 bp, 7 predicted proteins | sample 9199311 | NCBI WGS metagenome assembly CAJIBH01 (sample SAMEA7708295, study PRJEB35096) | sediment metagenome | biome: marine neritic benthic zone biome [ENVO:01000025]; feature: sediment [ENVO:00002007]; material: shallow marine sediment [ENVO:03000034] sea grass bed [ENVO_01000059] ... | reverse complement strand
CTTCGTTGGATCATCACCGCCGACGGGCTGACAAGACATAGTTCCAGGGAAGGTTTAAAAACCATCCCCGAAGGCTTCTTATGCCGTTTTTTAGGGTTGACTCTGAGTCCGTTTCTGATCCAAACTTCCTCGGTCTGGCAAATCAAAGCATCCGGTGTTTGATTAAAAAAATCAATTTGCGCGGAAAGTTTTTGCGGCAGCCAGAGATCATCCGAGTCGAGAAAAGCGATAAGCTGACCTGTTGCTTCTGAAATTCCCCGGTTTCGGGCAGCACTCACCCCCTTATTCTTTTGGGAAAGAATCTTAATAACGTTTTTATATGAATCTAAAACGTCAGATGTATGATCAGTGGAACCGTCGTCCACGACGATCAACTCAAATTCTGTATAATCCTGTGCCAGGACGGAATCGATAGCCTCTTTAATGATCCAGCCGCGGTTATATGTCGGAATGACAACACTCACTTGAGGTTTTATTTCTTTTGTATTCATCTTCTCCATCTTCAACTCAAATTAAATGAAGAATTAAAATTATGCAATACTCCTACATTCCAACATGCGGATATACGGTTTCCCATGCCCTCGTAATACGTCGGGAAATCTATTAAAATGTTAAGTAAATCAAATGAATAATATAGTATCACCATTTTGTATACGATCCATCGAGCTCATATTTAACACCTTATACCAAACCTACAAGAATTCGACGTTTTAAACGTCACTATTGATAAAATTTTTACATTTAAAGCTTGACTTACCGTGATTTCACGTGATTAATTGGACGGTATTCACCAAACATCTAATCTAACTCCACAATAGTATCGAACTTAGGGGCTTTCAGCCGTCGTAGCCACTATGGGGAAGTCTGCTCGCCCCAATTGGTATAGTGGAATATAGGAGTAATGGAGAGATGGGTTTAAAGGAGTTTATAACCATTCAAATTAGGTTGTTTCCGCCCTTATTTCCAATATTCCGACATTCCATTCTTCCATGCCGTACACATAAACAAGTTGCCATTAAAAACATTTGATAACAGTAAGTTGCAGAATCTTCAAGACATTAAACTAAGTGCCATATCTTTTCTATGACAATGACTAAACGAAAGGGGGGGGATAACAATTTGTAAAAGAACATGTATTTTTCACCAAACCGTAACCGTATATTGAGTAAGGAGGTTGAAATGAAAAAAGCTTTAGTTATCGGCATTGCGCTGTTCTTTGGATTTGCCATTTTTATGGGAGGAACGCCGACAACCGCGCAGGCCAAAACCACGTTTATAACCATCGGTACCGGCGGTATTACCGGGGTTTATTATCCCACCGGTGGCGCCATTGCTAAAATCGTAAACAAGAAGCGTAAGGAATATGGTATTCGCTGCACAGTCGAATCAACTGGCGGATCGGTGTTCAACGTCAATGCCATTATGGCAGGTGACCTGGAATTTGGTGTTGTCCAGTCAGACCGCCAGTTTCAAGCGATAAACGGCTCTCCTAAATCCGAGTGGGCGGGTAAGCCGCAAAAAGATCTTCGTGCAGTTTTTAGCATTCATCCTGAATCCATCACCCTTGTTGCTGCTGTTGATGCCGGCATCAAAGACATCATGGATCTCAAAGGGAAGAAAGTAAACATCGGAAATCCCGGTTCCGGCCAGCGTCAGAATTCCATTGATGCGCTTGAAGCAGTAGGAATTAATATCAAAAAAGACATAAAGGCAGAAGGAATTAAAGCTGCCGAATCCGCCGGACTCCTTCAGGACGGTAGAATCGATGCCTTCTTTTACACTGTGGGTCATCCAAGCGGGTCCATCAAGGAAGCGACTTCCGGCAAAAGAAAGGTTCGATTTGCTTCCATTACAGGTGTAGATAAACTGCTGGCAAAATATCCTTACTATGCCAAAGCTCATATACCTGTTGCGCTCTATCCGGGTGCTGAAAACAAAAACGATGTTAAAACATTCGGTGTCAAGGCAACCTTTGTTACGTCGGCCAAGGTGCCGGACAAGGTTGTGTATGCCATAACCAAAGAAGTTTTTGAAAATTTCGAGGATTTTAAAAAGCTGCATCCGGCTTACCAGGTCCTCACCAAAAAAGGTATGCTGGAGGGTCTGTCCGCACCGATCCATCCTGGTGCTATGAAATATTACAAGGAAGCTGGACTGAAGTAAATTAAAATAGATGTCCATAAACGAACGGGCGGCGGAGCAAGTACTCATGGATACAAGCCCGCCGCCTTTTATATTAGTGCCCATCATTAAATGAGGGTTTTTGTTCAAGATTAAGCCTCCGGCCCGTAAGGACTACGCCCCGGAGGGGCATGCGAGAAAAATAACCACCCCGATGGTAAATCTACCGGGACAGGCCGGCATATAATTGATATTCCGAGGATTATTTTTTTAGCATAACACAGCTTGTCCCGTCGTAGCTATTGCGAAGACGGAAGATTGAGCAAAAAAACCATTTTTGGATGGAAACGAGTTAGATCGGGAGGATTGCCTTGTTTCCTCTTATGCAATATTATTTCAAATCTACGTTGCAATTTTCTATAAAACAGTCGGCCTGAAATTTCTATGGAAGCTTTGTGTATATTTCAATATCGTCATATAATAATGAAAGATTAGGTGACAGCCATGAGCGAAAACGAAACCCGTGATCAGGAGGACAGTCTGGAGCAAGATGATGGTATTGAACTTGCCAGAAAGATGGCCGAAGAAGAAGAAGGAATAGGACGGCTCCCTAAAGGGCCTTCCAAATACGTCATTCCCACTATTGCAGTGGCTTGGAGTTTTTTTCAGCTTTCTATCGCCAGCTGGTTGATTCTCGATTCCACTTTTATCAGGGCCATCCATCTTGGTTTTGCCCTGTTGATCGTTTTTCTAAACTATCCCATTTTAAAAAAACCTCGTTTCGGCCTCAAATTCCTTTCCACTACCGACAGGATCCCTGTATTTGACTACCTTATAGCAATTGTGGCGGCTTTTACTGCGCTTTATATCGCCATCGATTATGGGGGAATTACCATGCGATACGGTGCCCCCATAACAAGAGATATTGCTATTGGATTAGCCCTTACAGTGCTTTTACTTGAGGCGTCACGTCGTGTGATCGGTCCTGCGCTTCCAATTATTGCCATGTTGTTCTGTTTTTATGCATTTTTTGGCCCTTACATGCCTGATATTATCTCGTTTAAAGGCGTCTCCATGAACCGATTCGTCGGACAGATGACCATGTCCACGGAAGGGATTTATGGTATCCCCTTAGACGTGTCTGCGACCATTGTTTTTCTCTTTGTCCTTTTCGGGGCCATGCTTGACAAGGCAGGAGGAGGGCATTATTTCATCCAGCTGGCGCTGAGCCTTTTAGGCGGGTTTAAAGGTGGACCGGCCAAAGCTGCGATCATGGGCAGCGGACTGACAGGAATGGTATCCGGCTCAAGCATTGCAAATATCGTCACAACCGGAACGTTCACCATACCGATGATGAAAAAGGTCGGCTACCCGGCAACCAAAGCAGCAGCGGTTGAGGTTGCTGCAAGTACAGACGGTCAATTAGCGCCTCCGATCATGGGTGCAGCAGCTTTCATTATTGCCGAATATGTTAATGTCCCCTATATACAGGTCGTCAAGGCCGCCGCCGTACCTGCCTTTGCCTCTTATGCCGCCTTGTTCTATATCACTCACATTGAGGCATCCAAGCTGGGATTAAGGGGTATGTCGCGTAGTGAACTTCCTGTTTTTTTCAAAACACTGATTGGTGGGGCTCATTTCTTATTACCCATTGGCATGCTTTTGTATGAGCTCATTGTCGTACGGCACTCTCCGGAACTTGCCGCATTTCATGCCATTTGGGTCATGGCAATCATAATGCTATTCCAGAATCCTGTGAAAGCATATCTGAACAAACAGCCCATCGGCCCCGCGTTTAAGCAAAGTATCATCGACATTTTTTCCTCTCTTGCCTCCGGTGCCCGGAACATGGTAGCCGTTGCTCTTGCCACTGCCGCCGCAGGAATCATCGTGGGTGTTGTGGCACTGGGGCTTGGCGGACTCATTACTGAAATCATCGACGTCGTCTCCCTGGGTAACATCTACTTGATGCTGGTGATCACCGCCATTGCCAGCCTTATCATCGGCATGGGGCTTCCGACCACGGCCACATATATTGTCATGGCTTCTCTTACAGCTCCCGCCATCGTAACCATTGCAGGCTACCAGGACTGGATTGTTCCTTTGATGTCTGCCCACCTGTTCTGCTTCTACTTCGGAATTCTGGCCGACGACACCCCGCCCGTAGGTCTGGCAGCCTATGCAGCCGCCGCCATTGCCAAGTCACCACCGATTGCAACCGGCATACAGGGATTTATGTATGACATACGTACAGCCATTTTGCCGTTTATGTTCATTTTTAACAGCGATCTAATTCTTCACAATATCACCAGCTGGCCCCAGGGGATCCTTATCTTTGTTATGGCCTGCATGGGAAACTTTGCGTTTGCATCGGCAACCCAGGGCTGGTTTGTGGCCCGGAACAGGATTTACGAATTGCCGCTATTTCTATGCGTTACGTTTATATTGATGCGTCCTGATGCGGTTTCTTCCTGGGTCGGTCTGCCTCACGAACAGCGTTACTGGGTTTATCCAATCGGTTTGGCCCTCTTTGGGCTCCTTTACCTGATGCAAAGACCCCGTATTCCGAAAAAAGTGGCCGTACCGGCAACATGATTAGGTAAATAAATAAAGCCAATAGGCCGGAAGAAGGGAGAATATTATGGATGACGTCAAGAAAATAATGGTTGCGCTTGCCCTTTCGGAAGATTCTGAGGGCATATATAATTATGCCGCAAACATCGCACAAATCTTTAATGCTGAACTGGTTGTCGCAAGCATCATCAATTCCCGGGATATTTCAGCGATAGGGATGGTTGCGTCCATGGGATATAAAATCGACAGTGAACATTACGTCGAAGGGGTTAAGGCGGATCGGAAAAAAATGTTGGATCAGTTCCTGGCCAATTCTTCCTTTGACCGTAAAAAAATCCGAACCATCTTCAAAGTCGGCAACCCTATAGATGAGCTATTAAAACTCATCGTTAAAGAAAACATCGATTTAATAGTAATGGGCGTCAAGGGACGCTCGGATTTGGAATATGTCTTTGTCGGGTCGGTTGCTGAAAAACTTTTCCGTCGGTCCCCGGTGCCCGTCATCTCATACCGGGATGAAAAGAGTTCCGAAGAATTAAGACTAAAAATAAAACTCACGTAACCTGTCACGAAATCGCTTTCTGGAAGGAGGGCCAAAAATGACCGGAATTAAGACAAAAATTATATTCATAATGGCCGTTTGGGCATTTTTCTTGAGTGCACCGGTTTTGGCGGGTGATCGTTTTACAGATAACGGTGACGGCACGGTTACGGATCACCAACTAGAGGTGATGTGGGCCAAAACCGACAATCAGGGGAATATTAATTGGAATGATGCAAATCAATGGCTAAAATATACCTTCCCCTACACCATTGAAAAACAGTACGACAACTGGCGACTTCCCACTCTGGCGGAGCTAAAAAGCCTCTATGTACCGGATAAAGCTTATAAGGGATATGAAACGGATTGTGGGCAGCGGATCAAGGCAGTTTCCGAAATAAAGATGAGCTGCGGTTGGGTCTGGACATCCGAAAGATCAGCAATTCAGGCAGCTATTTTCAATTTTAACCGAGGGTACCATTACATGGACCGAATTGGACATTATAAATCTTACCGCGCGTTACCTGTTCGCAACCTGAAATAAAAAAGCTCAGAGTCGAAAGCTCAAAGCTCAAAGAAAAATGTAACGATTTGAACTGATACATCTCTTTATCTAATTTTACTCAAGCAAATCTCATTTTAAACGCGCCCCCTTTCTTCAATCTTAATCTTTCAACTTCTCCTGCTTTGAGCTATCAACCTTAATCCCACACACCATCCACCGCCGCACCGCATTGCGAACACTTTCCGTTTTTTATCCGGTTGTCTTGAATATAAAACCCCCAGCGGTCTATCAGAAGATGGCCGCACTGGTAGCAGAACGTCTTTTCCCCACTTTCACCGGGCACATTACCGGTGTAAACGTATTTCAAACCGGAATTTATACCGATTTCTCGAGCCCTGACAAGCGTTTCAACCGGGGTCGGGAGATGATCCGTCAGTTTATAAGTGGGATGAAATCGGCTGATATGCCAGGGGGTTTCCGGACCTAACGCATCCACCAAAAAAGACGACAAATTTTCGAGTTCTTTTTTATCATCATTCAATCCCGGAACAATCAACGTTGTCACCTCGACAAAAATGCCAAGGGACTTCATCTGTTTTAAGGTTTCTTTCACATGCACCAGCTTGGCCTTGCAAGTGGTCTTGTAAAAATCTTCGGTAAAGGCCTTTAAGTCGACATTGGCAGCGTCAAGAAAAGGATGTATCATCTGAAGTGCTTCTTCGGTCATGTAGCCGTTGGTAACAAAGATGTTTCGAATGCCCTTTTCCGTTGCCAGTTTTGCCGTATCATAGGCAAACTCGAAATAAATGGTGGGTTCTGTATAGGTATAGGCGATGGTTTCACAACCCCCTTTTAATGCCGCAGCAACAACATCTTCCGGTGAAAATGCGTCACCCACAATCCTCCCGTTGTGGTCTGACGGCATCTGGGCAATATCCGCATTCTGGCAAAAACGGCATTTTAAATTACAGCCCACCGTCGCAATCGAATAAGAAAGACTCCCAGGCAAAAAATGAAAAAGCGGCTTTTTTTCAATGGGATCGATGTTCCGGGCAATGACCTTGCTGTAAACCAGGGTTTCCAGAACACCTCCGCGGTTTTCCCGAACACCGCAAATTCCGCGACGTCCGTCTTTGATATTACAGCGATGGTTGCAAAGATTACATTTGACGGTGTTGTTCTCCAATGACTCGTAAAGATAAGCTTCCATTATTCATACTCCTGATTTCTAAATTGAAGCCCAGGAATTGAGTTTCCTGCTTTTCCGCTTTGAGATTTGTACTTTTAGCTTTATGCTTTGAGCTTTGAGCGTGCTTATCCCGGTACGGGACCGGTGGTGTGTTTTGTTTTATAGGGCACTGTCAGCGGCCTGGTCCTATAGCGGGGAACCAAGATAATCTCCATACCGATAAATGCACCAAACGGACATTTTTGCATCAATGAAAATTGTTCTATTTTACTGGTGATCTGCCCCGGAGACGCTGAAAACTGGCATACGGTTCTCCAGGATATGGGAACGTCTCCTAATAGAGATCGAATGATATCTTTGAGTTCCCAGATACTGAAAAAACAGGCGTGATTATAGATGGTCGGGGTAAAAACACCTTTGATCCGTCGATGGAACCCTTTGATCGCATAACGGTTAAGGACACCTAAAAATAATTTGTCTTTGGCCACCCGGCTTGCTTCCTCGAGGGCCTTTTTCGGATCTTCCACAAATTCAAGGGTGGTAATAAGACAGGCATAGTTGAAGGAATTATCATCAAACGGAAGATCCTCTGCAACGCCTCGATGGAGATCTGCGCGATTTCCAATATTTTTTGATGCAATATCAAGCATGTAAGGTGAAGGGTCAAGACCTGTTACCTGGAGGCCCTGGTCAAGAAAGGTCTGTAAACCGGAACCGGTTCCACAACCGATATCGAGTATGCTTTCTCCGTGCACAGGCTTGAGCGCATTGAGCATCAAGCGCTTTTCTAGATCGGCGGCAAATCTGTATCGGGGATCACTTAGCCGCTCTTTGTAATAAATTGCATCATTAAAGTCAAAGACATAGCCCATACAAACTTCTTTAATGAAAAAAACTAATTTTTTCAAGTAGAAAACGTCATTATCATCGGTCTGATATTTAATCTTGTATCTTATTAAGGTTAACTGTAAATATTGCAGGTCGATGCCTTGACACATTTACCGTCAGCATACTATATCCTTTCATCTAAACAGAACCATTTTATTTCGATGTCAATATTAAAATGGCTGCAAAGCGAGTTTAAATTGAAGGAATTTTTTAAAGTCACCGACCTGAATAAAGTACTGGAATATGCATCCGACTTTCCCAGGCTTGAAACCGAAGACATATTGATTATGGAATCGAGGGGAAGGATGCTTGCTGCGGATATTGAAGCAGATGTCGATCTTCCGGATTTTATGCGATCTACTATGGACGGGTATGCAGTTTGTGCGTCTTCAACATTCGGTGCTTCAGAAGCAAATCCGGCATATCTTACCATTAAAGGTTCCGTGGCCATGGGAGAATCCCCCGACTTTTCCATTGGCGCCGGCGAGGCTGCCAAGATTTCTACCGGAGGCATGTTGCCGAACGGCGCCGACAGTGTGGTGATGATCGAACACACGGAGGCCATCGACAAAACAACCATGGAAGTTTATAAAAGTATCGCACCGGGTCAAAACATTCTTGAAAAGGGAGAAGATATGCACAAAGGCCAAATCCTGGTTCCATACGGAAAGTGTCTAAGGGCCCAGGAAATCGGACTTTTAGCTGCCTTTGGTAAAAAAACGATAACCGTTTATAGAAAGCCTGTTGTCAGTATCATCTCTACGGGAGATGAAGTGGTATCCATTGAAGAGATGCCCACTTTAGGACAAATTCGCGATATCAACATGTATACTCTTTCCGGGCTTGTAGAAAAAGCCGGTGCCGAACCAACCGCATGCGGAATTGTTCGAGACGATTTTGACGATCTCTTCGAGAAATGCACCATGGCCCTGGCCCAATCAGATATGGTTTTGATTTCAGGGGGAAGTTCCGTGGGCACCCGTGATTTTACCATCGAAGTGCTCTCTGCCCTCCCTGCATCCGAAATCCTCGTTCACGGCATCTCCATAAGCCCCGGGAAGCCGACGATTCTTGCCAGATCCGGCGATCAGGCCATATGGGGTTTGCCTGGACAGGTAACGTCAACCATGGTGGTCTTTGAAATTGTCATCAGGCCTTTTATTGAGCATATCGGCGGCTTTTCCCCTGAACATAAAAGACATTTTAATCCTGTTGCTCGACTTAACAGAAACATTTCATCGACCCAGGGCCGGGCAGATTATATTCGCGTTAAGTTGATTGAAAAGGACGGAATTCTGTGGGCGGAACCCATTCTTGGCAAATCAGGTCTGATCAATACCATGGTCAAAGCCGATGGTTTGATTGAGATCGGGTTAAACACAGAAGGGTTGGATAAGGGTGCCGAAGTTAAAGTAATACCCCTTTAGGCGAAACCTTTGAAAATCATCCTCTTTTACCCAATTTCAGCGTTGGACTCAGATTTTATTCCTCGAAATATTTAATGTATACCTGTGGATAAATCTTCGTCCTCCTTGAACTTGAACAAAATTGAACCTTTTTCAAAGGTCTCGTTTCATCATCTTCCAAAATTGTAATTTTTTCTTGAAAATTTAATTTCATACTTTTGCTTTTTTATTTTTTCGTGATTAATTTATTTTAAGAACATAACCTTGACCGGGTTTGGAAATTTTTTCATGGCTTATCGATAATTGGAAGCTTAAGTCATCACTATTAATTCATCAAAATAAAACCATACGAATAAAAAAACATATAGTGAGATAAAATAAGGCCACAGAATGAACCGGCAACGAAATATTTATTTAAAAATGAAAACGCTGGCTGAAGCGCGGGAGATTCTATTTAAACGGTTTCTTTCCGAGAGGGTGATTTCCAAAGAGATGATTTCCGTACCCGACGCGGTGGGCCGGGTTCTTGCAGAGCCGGTAACGGCCGTGATTTCCTCACCCAATTTTCATTTATCCGCCATGGACGGTATCGCCGTAAAAGCAGCTAACACATTTGGCGCATCTGAAACCAGGCCAAAGGAGTTGATTGTCGGAAAAGACGCTTTCTATGTCAACACCGGCCATGTCATGCCCGAGAACACCGATACGGTGATCATGATAGAATATGTTCAAATTCTGGACCAAAACCGGGTCAAAATCGAAACTCCGGCATTTCCGTGGCAAAACGTTCGAAAGGTTGGTGAAGATATTGTGGCCACCGAGCTCCTCTTCCCCCAAAACCATATCATCACGCCTTATTGTGTGGGGGCTCTGCTTTCAGGCGGTATTTTTGAAGTGCCGGTAAAGATCCAGCCCAAAATTACAATTATACCAACAGGGGCCGAGCTTGTTGACTGGCGCGAAACAAACGTTGATAACCTTCAGCCGGGTCAGGTGATTGAGACCAATTCTTTTGTTCTCGGCAAGCTGATCGAGTCGTACGGCGGTACCTTTGTTCGACATGAGATGATCACCGACGATCCCATAAAGCTTAAAACAGCAATTCTAAATGCCGTGAACAGTGATGCCGACATGGTTTTGGCCGTCGGCGGATCGTCAGCCGGATCCGAAGATTATACCAAACATGCGGTCGACGAACTTGGCGAAGTGTTGGTTCATGGTGTTACCATCATGCCGGGGAAGCCGGTTTTAATCGGTGAAATAAAGGATAAGCCGATATTCGGCATTCCCGGATATCCGGTTTCCGCCATCGTTGCATTTGAACAGTTCGTCGGTCCTCTGATATCCTTTATTCTGGGACAGCCTGAAAAAGAAAAATCAAAGATACAGGTGGAACCCACCCGAAAAATAGCTTCAAAACTTGGTCTCGAAGAATTCATACGGATAAAACTGGGAGCGATAGGCGACAAAATTGTGGCCATCCCACTTCCCAGAGGCGCAGGATGTATCACGACATTAACAGAGGCGGACGGCATCATTCGGGTACCCAAAAATTCGGAAGGGATAAATCCTCATGAACCGGTTTCGGCCGAACTCCTGCGTCCATTGTCTTCGATTCAAAACACCATTGTTGCAGTAGGGAGCCACGACAATACCCTGGATGTTCTGGCAAACCAAATTCGATCAGGACAAAAAAACCTTACCCTTTCTTCAAGCCACGTCGGCAGCATGGGCGGTTTGATGGCCGTTAAAAAAGGGGGATGTCATTTGGCCGGATCTCACCTCCTCGACACACAAGACGGATCTTACAACATATCGTATGTTAAAAAATACCTGCCGGACATGAAAGTGAAACTGGTGCATCTTGTGTTGAGAGACCAGGGGCTTATTCTGCCGCGAGGCAATCCCAAGGCCGTCAAGAACATTGAAGACCTACGTCGCAAAGACATTACGTTTATAAATCGTCAGGCAGGTTCCGGCACTAGAATACTTCTGGATTACCGATTGAAACAGCTGGATATCGATCCATCTGACGTCATCGGATATGAAAATGAAGAATT
>CAJIBH010000650.1_pt1 | contig 11338 bp, 12 predicted proteins | sample 9199311 | NCBI WGS metagenome assembly CAJIBH01 (sample SAMEA7708295, study PRJEB35096) | sediment metagenome | biome: marine neritic benthic zone biome [ENVO:01000025]; feature: sediment [ENVO:00002007]; material: shallow marine sediment [ENVO:03000034] sea grass bed [ENVO_01000059] ... | reverse complement strand
GCCGGATTTGTCGACTTTGCCAAACTGGGCCCAAAAATCTATTTGATTGCTCATGAAAAGTCGAACAAGACCATCGTGCCCATCGTAAATTTTGCCAAACCACCGGATCAAATCACCGATCATCCTTGTGGGTGTTACTACGGCGTGCTGATCACCAAGAAAGGAACCCGGTTTACATCGGTTGAAGCTTTAAAAGGATCGGTGCTGGCGCTTACCGATCCCGGCAGCACATCGGGTAACGCAGTCCCCCGCGCATTATTCCCCGAAAAGATCGGCAATGCTGAACTCGAGGCATATTTTAAAAGAATCTTTTACTCCGGGTCCCACGATGCCAGTGCCATCGCCGTGGCACAGGGTCGTGCAGACGCCGCTTTTGTTGCCAGCGAGAACCTGTCCAACGCCATTGTCAGAGGACTTGTGAAAAAGGAAGACTTTAATTTTCTATGGAAATCCCCCCAGATTCCCATGGATAATATTGCATTAAATACCAGAAAGATCTCACCGGATCTCCAAAAAAAAATACAAGATGCCTTCCTGCAAATGCATAAAAATGATCAAGGGAAAGTCCTCCTCAAGGAACTGTTCGCCGAACGTTTCATGGTGGCTACCGACAAAACCTATGACCCGTTGAGAAAAATCATAGCAGTAAAGAAAAATAAGTGATTCTCACATATATCCATCGGCGCTTAACGTTTTGATATGACGAAATTTTTGTAAAAACAAAACACATAATATTTGAGGTGTTCTTTACGAAGTCATCAATGATAGTGTTTCAAATGTCCAAATAGAAAGTTTCAAATGACTGTACTTTCGGTTAAGAATCTGCATAAGACATATCCAACCGGCGAGCATGCACTTAAGGGAATAAACCTGTCGCTTGAAGAGGAAGAATTTGTGGCGATTTTGGGACAGAGCGGATCAGGCAAAACCACCCTGTTGCGTTGCATCAACCGTCTGGTCGAACCGGATTCCGGCAGCGTGGCCTTAAACGGTATTGAAATAACCGGTCTTAAAAAACGCGATTTGAGGAAAGTTCGACGGAATATCGGAATGATTTTTCAGGAGTTCAACCTGATCGACCGGTTAACAGTGATAGAAAATGTGCTTTCGGGACGACTGGGATTCACGAGTTCATGGAGGAGCCTGATTCGCTCTTTTAAATCATCCGATATCGACCGAGCGCTGGAGGCTTGTGAGCGCGTCGGAATAATTGAGCATATTGAAAAACGGGCGGATCAACTCAGCGGCGGTCAGCGGCAGCGTGTGGGGATCGCCAGAGCGATTATCCAGAACCCAAAGGTGCTTCTCGTGGATGAACCGACATCCAACCTGGATCCTGCTATCGGAAGAGAAGTGATGGAACTGATCCGCAAGGTCGCGAAAGAGGAAAAGGTTTCTGTTCTGATTGCGCTTCACGACGTTCAGTTTGCCATAAAGTTTTCGGACAGGGCCATAGGGGTGCGAAGCGGTAAAAAAGTGCTGGATATTCAGGGAGATGAGCTGAGCAAAAAAAATATCGAACAACTATACACAACGATTCCCTGATGCGCAGGTGAAAACTTCAATGACCTTGCAAGATAAAAAGATTACTTTTCGAAAGAAAAAACCGAATATGCTGCGGCTGGTGTTGTATTTGGTGTTACTGATGCTCTTTTTGATGATGCTTGAGGACATTCTCTTTTATGAAACCGACTGGACTCGAATGGGTAAGCTGAGCTACATCAAAGATTTGCTGGCAAGATTCCTGCCGGACATGAATTACATGCCCCAGGTGATAAAACCGCTGCTGGACACATTCCTCATCGCTTTGTTGGGCACCGGTCTCGCGCTTGTTCTCTCCTTGCCTGTTGCCTACCTGGGCGCTAAAAACATTACGCCGTTTTATCCTTTCACCTATTCTCTCGGACGCCTTTTCATGACACTTTCACGTTCGGTTCACGAAATCATCTGGGGGCTGATCTTCGTCTCGGCGCTAGGACTGGGCGCCCTGCCGGGTATTCTTGCGCTTGGGTGCAGATCCGTTGGGTTCATGGCCAAAACGACCGGTGAAGCGTTGGAGAACGTCAAACGCGATCCCATTGAAGCTGTTGAATCCACCGGCGCCGGAACATTTCAGGTCATTATTTTTGGAATTGTGCCCCAGGTTCTGCCAATTTTTTTAGGAAACGCTATCTTTCAACTGGACATGAACTTCAGACGTGCTGCGATTTTAGGATTGGTGGGAGCCGGCGGCATCGGTCTTCTTTTCGCAGAACATATGATGATTCTCGAATATCATAAGGCAGCTACAGTGGTTTTGGCCATCGCCGTAATGGTCGTTTGCGGAGAAGTGATTTCAAACCGGATTCGAAGCAGAGTTATATAATCGGATTATTCGTTATGAACAATCGACCGGTGGATATTGATAATGCGAGGGGGGTTTACGCGGCCAATCGAAAAGCAGTCGCGCTGAAAGTTTATGGCGCCGTGTTCGGATTCGTGTTGATCAGCGTTATCAGCATCATCGTTTTACGCATTCCCATTCAGCGAATCGGGGGTATGTTCGGTCCACTGGGCCGAATGGTTTTTCAGAGGCTGTTACCGCCGAATTTGGGCTACCTTGCCGAACAGACGATTGTTCAAGCAATTTTCGAGACCTTTGAGATGACTTGTCTGGGCGCCTTCATCGGAATTGCCATCGCTATTCCCATTGCATGGGCGGCGGCATGGAACATGACACCTAACAGATACATCTTTTATCCTTTGGGGCGTGCGATCCTGGCATTGTCTCGTGCGGTTCCTACTTTGATCTGGGCCATGCTACTGGTTGTCATTCTGGGTTTTGGGCCCCTGGCCGGAGTCGTCGCACTGATCCTGGAAACGGTCGGATTTGCCGGCAAGCTGTTTTCGGAAGAAATCGAAACCATCGACATGGGACCAGTTGAGGCCATCCGGGCCACCGGTGCAAATGAGCTTCAGGTCTTTATCTATGGTGTGCTCGGGCAGGTTAAAAAGGCCTGGGTGGGTATCATCGTATACAACTGGGATTCGGTATTTCGCGCTTCAACCGTTTTGGGTTTTGTCGGAGCGGGAGGCTTAGGTCTGTATTTGCGGTCGACCGCACAATTGATGGAATATCAAAAAGCCATGGGAATTATTACCCTGATCATTGTGCTGGTTTTATTGTCTGAGATCACATCAAGCTATCTTAGACAAAAGGTTTATTGAACCTGAATAGCCAACGTCTTACAAATTTATGTTTTCAAAAAGTTACGGTTATCCTGAAAGCCGACGGTTACTTTTGATTTCTTTCATATCGAAGGATGGAAGGAAAAATTACCTTTCGGGCAAATTCCACATCTTGCGGAAAGTCGATTTCAGTCCAGGGTATGCCGGTAACATCCTCATATCCGAAATATCCGGAAATAACCAGCGCGCGTATGATTTCATCATATGATTCCTTCCGTCTCTCACCAACGGTTCGCTTAAGGGTTTCTTTTTCGAGTATGGGGATTTCAGCCGGGTCGATTTTGAAAAATCCGATAGACTCTCCTATGATTTCAGCAGTACCTTGCCATCTTTTTAAAAACTCTAAAGGTATTCCATTGAGAACCGGTACCAGAACCGGATCATCATCCTCGCTCGTGAAATTTCGATCGATCAAGAGGGCTGTCCGATGCTTTGAATGGACCAGTCGGCGCAATATTTCGGCAGGATACAGAACATCGCCGTCCATCAGAATAACCGGTTCACCGGCGTTGATGATTTCTGTCATGGAGACGTGGAAGCTCAGAACACTTCCTTCCGTGTAGTTTTTATTGTAAACGTCAACAGACTCCATCCCGTACCTAATTTTTAGCTCTGGAAATATGTTAACAATTTTTTCCCGGGTAAACCCTGTAATGACAACCATTTTGTTGATTCCAACTTCACTCAACCGTTTAGCATGCCATTCCAAAAGGCTTTTTCCGCCAAATTCGATTAAAATTTTCTGTTGATCGGCAAACTCAGGACCCAGTCTCATTGCTCTTCCGGCAGCATATATAAAAGCAATCATAGGTCATCCTCAGGTTCTAAAGTGGTTCTATATGTTATTCCTTTTAGCGTCGCTTCTTCCGCGTAAATGATGATCCACCCCAACAACGCATAAATGATTTCCCGGCCGCGTCGAATGACCGCATAGGCAATGCCGAAGGTATCCGGAAGTCCCGCCGCCCGGCAAAGAAATACAATTCCGGATTCCTGTATCCCCAGTGCTCCGGGTATAAATATTTGAACGACTCTTGCGACACCTAGAAAAGATTCAATGGCCAGTGCCTGAATCCAGTTGACCGGCATTCCTATCAAATATGAGGCGACCAGTATATCCAGGGTATCCAGCAACCATCCGACCATATAAGCACCGGCACTCAGAAAAAAATGTTTGCGATCATCACGGTAGAATTCAAGAATTTGACCATCGATGCGCAGCAGCTTTTCTTTTCTGGTGTTCAGCCATTCAATCTGAAAATGAAGTTTTTCCGTCAGATTCAGCAATATAGAAAAAAACCCGCGACGTTGGAGCCAAAATAACCCGCCGGTTACGGTACAAATTCCCAGCAAAGCGAGCATCATTCCTTTAAAAAAATTCCAGCTCGGTGTAAAGAGCTGCCAAAAGGCAAACACACCTAAGGTGATAAAGATGATCTGACTCAGCGTCTGTAAAGTCCTGCCAATGATAACACTGGGGGTTGAATTCAGCGGTGAAATTCCTCTTTTGTGAAGCAGATACACTTTCACTGCTTCTCCACCGATGTAACCGGATGGAATCACTTTATTTAAAGCTTCACCGGCCCACCGGATTCTAAAAATGTGCCAGTATGATAAACTAGGCTTGGACCTTTTTCCGAAAGCGAAATACCATCCAAGACTGTCCGCACAATAGACGAGGCAGTAGGGTATGAGAATGATGGGAAAATACCAACCCACACGGGTAATCACCGCAATAATTTCTCCAAGACCGGCATGGTGAACGAACCCGCCGAAAATAGCCAATCCCAGCAATAAAAAAAAGATCCGGAATGCAGTGTTCATAAACCCCGGTGTTTTGTAGAGCTTAAAGGTTCGGTTTTAAAAGTTTGAAGAATCAGTGCGGTGATCCAGAAAAGATGAACACCAACGCCGGCCAACCATAGAAACCAGTCCAGCTTTTGGGTCAACGAAAAAAGAATCAGCAATACTGAAAAATCTCTGTTGGCTGTAGCGTCAATAAATTTTTGAAACCTTTTATGGACGCTTTCCCGAGATCGAAGCATTCCTCTGATAATCACAGCAAAGGAGATCAAAGTGCCGACGACCGCGCTGATGGCAAGTATCAACACCGGAACATCGGTTTCGCTGCGGGCCAAGCCGATGGCAATCGCCGCAAACAAAGCAATATGAACAATCTGATCCGAACAAATATCCAGCCACTTGCCGAATCGTGATTCTTTATATAACATCCGTGCAATCTCCCCATCCACGCAGTCCATTAACGCCGACAATTGAAATAACAAGGCACCAGCAATGCCTCCGGCATAGGTTCCCCTGCCGAAGCAGTATGCGGCAAGTAAACCGATAAGTGTAGAGAAGATTGTGATTTGATTTGGCGTAATTGGCGTGTGAATCAAAATCTTGGAAAGAAATCTGCCTAGCGGACGATTGAGGTGTTTATCGACAAACCCGTCAGTCTCACTATATGCTGCATCCCAGAGCGCTTGTTCAGCTCGCCGGGCCGTAAACGAATCACAAACCGATTCGGCGACACCGAAGGCGGTAACCGGTTTCAAGTCCTTTAAGGATTCTTCAAGATTTCCCGAATAATCCGAAACAAGACCGATAAGAAGCGATTCTCCACGCTGGTTGACCAAGCGGCCATTGGCCTTGACAATCTTTTTAACGTCTGGGACCTGAACCAAAAGACTACATGTGGCAATAAGCGTCGGCGTTTTTATTGACGGAACCCGACGTACAACGATGGGTTTGATTCCCCATTTTTTTGCTCGTTTCAAAGAGGGAATCGCTTCTTCTGAAACGATTTTAATGGAATTGCAGCCGGATCTGAATATCGTAACCACCAGCCGATCCAGCAATGAAAGGGCTGCGATTCGAATGGAACCAACTTCGGGATCACATAAGATTACGGCGGATTGTTCTTTCTCCATAAGCGTTTGTTGTCGGGACCTCGATACCTGCAAGATCCTCATCAGGCAATGGATATCCGGATGTTACCGGTTATTCGGTTGTGAAAGCATTTCGATCTTATTTTGAAGTTCGGCCAACTCGATAGAGCAGTTACGAATGATTATGTCAAAAGACTCTCAAGTGAGTTAAAGTGCTACAGTTGTGGTACTTTGTCAATAGATTTAAACCTGAATTTGACAAGCGTCGAGTTTGCCGTATATAGCAAGTTGAGTTTGCGAAATCCCACTTGCGGAGGCGCAGTACATATAGCTGTAGTGTACTACCGCAAATGCCTTGCAACACAGCAAACACGGTAAAAGAGGTGTTCCCGGAGGACAGGCAATCTTGAAGTAATAACGGAAGTATTTCGAAAATACAAATCAGGTAAAAAGACGCCATCATAAAATTAGATACAAGCATTTAAGAAACGGTATTATTTTTCTATTTTCAAGATTGTCTTTGCAAGATTCAGGCAATAACGATATACATTTTATATTGATTGGCGGGATGAGCCTCAAATATTGACGGTCTGTTGCTCAGATCACTTTCTCCGAAAAGTATTAATGCAAATTGAAGATGAAAGCACAACGCATGGTTTCTTCAGCGGTCTATACCCTGAGGATACGTATTGCCCTTGGAGGGATAATTATTTTTTCGGCATTGCTTATTATCGCCGGTGCCTGGACCATTCCGTTTCTTTTTGAATCTCCTTCCATACTCTACAAATTCGGCATTGATAAAACCTTTCTCCGCAGCGGTAAAGTCTTGGGTGTGACTGCCGCGGTACTTGTATTTTTTCAGATCCTGCTGGTTTCGCGTTTAAAATTATTGGATCGAATTTTTTCTTTAAACCGAACCGTCTTCTTTCACCGGATTAACGGTATCGCCATCGCTTTTCTGGCCCTTTTGCATCCCATACTGATTATCGCCGCGGAAAACTTCACCATCTTTCCCTTTGAAAAAAGATATTGGCCTGAATTTTTGGGCGTCTGTGTATTAATCTTTATCCTGGTGCTCATAACAACTGCCAACTGGCGTTTGATGTTTAATTTTGCTTATGACAATTGGCTTCGCTTTCACCGGTTGGGAACTATAGTGGCAATAGCGTTAATGATCACCCACATCCTCTTTGTCAGTGAGACGTTTAAATCCGGCCTTCCTCATAAATTTGTCGTTGTGGCCGCCGGTATTAACTTTATGCTGATATCACGGCTTTGGTACCGCAGATTTTTCCCCGGAAAGAGACGGTTTGCAGTTTCCAATGTCGAACCGGCCGGCAAAGATGCTTATTCTGTGGATATCAGGCCCCATAGCGGCCGAATTTTAAACCATATTCCCGGCCAGTTTGCCTTTATCACACCTGTATCAAAAAATATGCCAAAGGAGGAACACCCGTTTACCATATCGTCCACACCGTCCCGACCGGACGCTTTGCAATTCGTCATACGATCACTGGGTGACTGGACAAGCAAAATTAACCGTCTCAAAGCTGGAGAAAAGGTGCTTATTGACGGTCCGTATGGCCTTTTCAGCCACATGGTCTCATCGGAAAGCGAACCCATCATCATGATTGCAGGAGGAATCGGTATCACCCCCATGTTGAGTATGCTCAGATATATGGCAGATGTGGATGATCAAAGGCGAATTCTGCTGATCTGGAGCAACAAAACAAAAGAACATATCGTGTTCCCGGAGGAGTTCAAAAACCTGAAATATAGATTACAACACCTTAATATCATTCATGTTATTACACGTTGCAGCGGAGGTGAAAACAAAATCTGCCGACTGGATCAGACCAGGCTCGAAAAGTTGCTAAAAGGATGGAGCCGAAAATCAAACGTATTTATTTGCGGTCCGTTTGAGATGATGAAAGAAATGAGCCGTGCGGTTAAAAAAATAGGTTTTTCATCTGCCAGGGTTTACAAAGAAGAATTTAAGCTATAGCTTTTCAGGCAGAATTTAGAACAAAGTACAAAATCAATTTTTAAAAAGGAGGCATATCATGAAAAGAATCATATATATTGCCCTTTCTCTGCTTCTATTAGGGCAAACTCATGTAATGGCACATGAGTGGAAAACAGATCCATTTCATTCAGGCATTCTGTTTGAAATAACACATATTTACTCTACTGTCAGGGGTCATTTTTCTGATTTTACCGGAGATGTGTTTTTTGATCCCGACAATCTCGAAAAAAGTAAATTCGATTTTATTGTTAAGGTAGACAGCATCAACACCAATAATGGAAAGCGGGACAATCATCTTCGATCCGATGATTTTTTTGCCTCAGGAAAATATCCGGTGATGACCTTTAAGTCCTCCCGTGTCTCTCATGCCGGTGGAAATAAATATGTTCTCGAGGGCAAGATGACCATTAAAGATGTCACCAAGGACATGGTGCTGGAATTCATCTATTGGGGACAAAAAGAAAATCCCTTTAAAAAGAATGAGACGGTCGCCGGTTTTGACACCCGCTTTAACATTAACAGATTGGACTATCATGTGGGAAACGGCAAATATTATAAAATGGGCGTGGTGGGAAAAGATGTTGATATTTTGATTACTTTGGAGGTGTTAAGGAAGAAATAGTTCTATAATTTAAATCAGCAAAATTAATTTTCTCGACAATTGAAAAACAAGTAATGCAATGTCACAAAATAACACATAATGGTCCGATTTCCGGATTTATCCCATACTGTATCGGCAGAGTCTGGATGTGGGTATTTGGGTGGGATGTTATAGGCCGGATTCCCCATGGCGGAAAATTTGTTCTTGTTGGTGCACCCCATACCAGTAACTGGGATTTTCCTTTTACGCTCGCTGCATTATACATATTTCGCCTAAAAATCGCCTGGATGGGAAAAGATACTCTGTTCAAAAAGCCTTTTGGAAAAATCATGAGATGGTTAGGTGGAATCCCTATTGATCGAAGCAGCGAACACGGCGTGGTTGATCAGATCGTCAAACAATTCAGTGAATCCCGGAAACTTGTCGTTACAATAGCGCCTTCAGGAACACGAAAAAAAAAAGATTATTGGAAGTCTGGTTTTTACTGGATTGCATATACTGCACAAGTTCCCATACTCTGTGGATATTTAGACTACGGTCGTAAAAAGGCGTGCCTTGGTCTCTCTTTTGTGCCTACTGGCGATATTAAAAAGGACATGGACCGCATTCGCGGGTTCTTCGTAAGTGTCCGGGGAAAAAACCCTGAGCTGGCAACACGAATACGGCTGCTTGATGAAACCGTTTGACAAATTGCTGCAAGAGTCGCATCGCACGCTTTTCAAAAAAGCATAAAAGATACCTTAATTAAATTCCGGAAGTTTGACTTGTTGGAAAAAGAGCATAATTATGGTGAAGTGAACTTTTTTTAGTCACTGCATTGAAAGAATACAAACTTTAGATCGTCTCTGTGCATTAAAGAGCCGGGTGTTGAAGCTTGTTCAGAGACGGGTTCCGTTTACAGCTATCTAATAACAAAACAACAAGGGAGAATCCTTATGGACAAAACATACAATATGATTAAAGTTTCAGTTCTTGTACTCGTTGTGGTCGGACTCATCATTGGAGTTCAGCATGCAACACAAGCCGGAAAATCCTCCGGAACACCGGAAAAAGCCGTTGCCGTGTTGTATCCCACTGCGAAGAATCAGGTGCATGGGGTGGTGATGTTTACGAAAGTCAAGGATGGCGTAAAAGTTGTGGCTGATATTGAGGGGTTGAGTCCCGGAGAGCACGGCTTTCATATCCATGAACTCGGTGATTGCACCGCTCCTGACGGCAAATCAGCCGGCGGACATTTCAACCCGGAGGGAACACCCCATGGTGCGCCGACAGCACCGGCCAGACACCGCCATGTCGGAGATCTGGGTAATATTACAGCCCAAAAGAACGGAAAAGCCCACCTCGAACAGTTCGATTCACTGTTGGCTTTTGTTGGCGCACACAGTATTGTCGGCCGCGGGGTTATTGTGCATGCCGGCAAGGATGATCTCACGTCCCAGCCTTCGGGTGCAGCGGGATCTCGAGTGGCCTGCGGCGTTGTCGGAATCGCGAAAAAGTGAGGCTGAGCTTAATGACGGCTTACCCGAAGATTCCAGAGGTGTTAGACTTATTGACAACAGAAAAATGCATACCAAAGAACTGCTTTGCATAGGACACAGAGGCGCAATGGGGCATGCGCCGGAGAACACGCTTTCATCCATTCGTATGGCGCTGGAGTTGGGTACACCTTGCATGGAAATGGATGTCTACAGCGTTGACGGACACCTCGTTGTTTTTCATGATGGCCGACTGGAACGCACAACCAACGGCACGGGGTACCTGCTCGATCAAAAGTTCAATGACCTGCGAAACCTGGACGCAGGTGACGGCGAAAAGATTCCGACCCTAAAGGAGGCATTTGAAGCCATTAATTTGAAAGCGGGGGTGAATATCGAGTTGAAAGGTCCCGATACCGGCGGCCCGGTGGCGGAGTTTATCGTCAAGATGCGGGAAACAGGTTGGAGTGATGATCTCCTTTTGGTATCGTCGTTTAATCATCGGGAACTGTCGCTGGTGCGCCGGCTCGATCAGAGAATAAAACTCGGCGCGATGATTGTCGGCCTTCCCGTGGATGATGCGGCATTTGCCGAATCCATAGATGCCTATTCGGTTCATCTTTCCCTTGAATTTATCGACCGCAGGTTTGTAAAAGATGCCCACGCCCGGGGTCTTCGCGTATTTGTGTTTACAGTCGATCACCCAGAGGATATAGAGAAGATGAGAGAACTTGGTGTTGACGGCGTTTTCACCAACTACCCGGAGAGAGTGCTTAAAAACAACACCGTCACAAACGCTGTCGGATGGCCCTGACCGCTGTTCGCCCGGCAACACATTCAAAATAGCATACCTGAATTTTTTCAATCATCGAGATCGGTGGCTTCAAGGCAGATCGTTGTGATGATAAATCCAGGCGATATCCAGAAACCGAAAAACAAAGAGGCTGATAGTGAATCGCGAAGAAATGCTGGGCAGGATATCGGATCGAACCGATCCGTGGGATATGTTGATTATCGGCGGCGGCGCAACGGGTGTCGGTATTGCGGTGGACGCCGCTTCGCGGGGATATGACGTTCTGCTCTTAGAACAAAACGATTTTGGAAAGGGAACATCCTC
>CAJIBH010000368.1_pt1 | contig 11351 bp, 5 predicted proteins | sample 9199311 | NCBI WGS metagenome assembly CAJIBH01 (sample SAMEA7708295, study PRJEB35096) | sediment metagenome | biome: marine neritic benthic zone biome [ENVO:01000025]; feature: sediment [ENVO:00002007]; material: shallow marine sediment [ENVO:03000034] sea grass bed [ENVO_01000059] ... | reverse complement strand
GATTCTAGCTGGTTGGAGGTTGGAGGTTGGAGGTTGGAGGCAGAATCTGATCCTTGTTCACCAATTTGACTATTTAACAATTCGACAATTTGACCAAGTTCTTCCTCATTGAGACATAGGGGTTTCTCCGTAAATACATGTTTCCCCGCTTTCAAAGCTTTCATCACATAATATGCATGGGAATCATGTCTGGAGGCGATAAATACCGTGTTGATATCATCATTTTTGATGATATCTTTTTCATTGGTTGTACAAAAATCAAACCCATATCGCTCAGCCACAGAGAGTGAACTATTCCCGGTTGTCGTCATTACCCCATTGAGTAACACATCATTGCGTTTAGGAATATTGGGTAGTAGATAACTTTGTGCATAAGAACCCGCGCCGATAAAACCGATAGAAACAGAGGAAGGTTGGAGGTTGGAGGTTGAAGGTTTAATGATGACTTTTTTGCGATCTAATTCTTTTGTCGTATCGTATTCGATGAGAATCCCGATGAACGGTTCAGATCTCGACAACATCATGTCATAGGCTTTGGGGGCATCATCAAGCTTAAATGTGTGAGTGGTTAAATAACTTACATCAATTTTTTTGTTGTAAATCAGCTCTTGAAAAGCCTGCATATTTCGGTTTTCGGTCCAACGAACATAGGCAGGGGGATAATCTATTCCTTTTTCTTCATAGCTCGGGTCATATCTCCCAGGTCCGTATGAACAAGACATCTTCACCTGTAACTCTTTTTTATAAAAATGGGGTTCTCGGTCAAAACCGACCGGCACCGCTCCGACGATAACTATTGTCCCCTTTTTTCTAGAGATGGCACCGGCAAAATTTATTGGATCAAGAGAGCTTGAAGCCGCAGTTATAATTACCGCATCTGTCCCCAATCCTTTCGTAAAATCCTTGATTTTATCCTCAATGCCGGCTTCATCGCGTTGCAAAACAAGTTCAATACCCGTTTTTCCGGCCAATTCAACCATGGCAGCGTCAATATCTATCCCTATAACACTTACACCGGAAGCCCTGAGAAGTAATGCGGTAAGTTGCCCTAAAAGACCAAGTCCAATAATCGAACAAGATTCACCGATCTTAAGATCTGCCTGCCTGACACCTTGAAGGGCAATGGCCCCCAATGTATTATAAGCTGCCCGTCGAATATCTGCATCAGGCTTTAATTTTACACAAAGATTAGCCGGGACACTTACAATTTCTGCATGACAAGCGGTCAGGCCGCTACAGGCAACTAGGTCGCCAACAGAAAAACCAGATACATCGGGTGCCAAATCAATCACTTGGCCGGTACATGAGTAGCCCAAAGATGAATAGGTATCTAGCTTTTTCATGACGGCCCGATAAGTTTGTACGGGTCCCTGGGACCGAAGTACGTCAACAACCTGTTTAACTTGCTGTGGCCGTTCTTTTGCTTTGCCAATATAGCCTTTTCTGGCTGTCTTAACCGTATCGCCTTCAGTACCGGCACTGATTAGAGAATAATGGTTTCTAACCAATACTTGATTAGGGCCAAGGATTGGAAATGGCACTTCGGAGATTCGGATATCCCCAGTTTTCAGTTTTTGTGTGACTTGGTGCATAAATTCCCTATCTTTTCATATTTTCTCGAGAAAATTATTTAACTACATGAAAAGACCTTTTTGGATTGGAAAAAATTCTTAAACAAAAAATATTGACACTTTTTGAAAGGTACTCATAATAGAATCAAATGCGGTCTATATTCATTCTTATACAACTGTGGAAAAAAATTCGTTATCAATAAAACTGTATATTCTTGCTGCGTTATTAAATTGGAATATTAGCGACCAAGATGGTGATAAGTAATATGAATCCAACTGCCCATGTAACCTTGTCTTTTGCAGTATAGACTACAGGATCGTCGTGCATATTCCCCCTGGAAACGGAGAACCACATGCGGCATTGCCAAAATAACATCGTAGGGACAATGGCCCAAAGTATCTCGGGGCGATTGTACGCGTTTGCAGCCACATCGCTTTGAACGTACAATGCAAGTACGACCGTTGATACAAAACTTGAGCCCACACCCATAGTCTGTAAAATATTAGCATCCGCGCTGAGGTAACCTCTGCCCGCTAGACTCTCTTTAGATGAAATCGACAGTTTATTAATTTCAGTTAACCGCTTGACGATACCCAGACTCAAAAACAGAAATACCGAAAAGGCGAGAAGCCAAAGAGAAACAAAATGCCCTGAAGCAATACCTCCAATAAACAATCGTAGTGTATAGAACCCCGCAAGCGTAAAAATATCCACAAGTGGTAACTTTTTAAGATATACTGAGTAGGCAACACCGATAATTACATAAGTTAGCACCAATACGAAAGTTGAAGCAACCGAAGATAGTAAAAAGCCTATCAAAAACAATATGGGGACTAGAGCAAAAGCTTCTTTTATGGACAGTAAGCCACATGCAAATGGCCGGTACCGCTTACTCGAGTGCTGACGATCCGCTTCAATATCAAAGATATCGTTGATCACATAAATTCCAGATGCAGTTGAACATAAGGCCACAAAGACAACACCTGTTTGTATCCATGCTTCAAAGTCTGAAAAGGCGTTGGATAGTATAATTGGAACGAATACTAAGAGGTTCTTTAACCAGTGATGAGGCCTCAATGCCTTAAGAATAGCCTCTTTTTTGTTTTGAGGCTGCGATAGCGAAGCTTCTATTTTAACTAGACGTTCAGCCTGAGTAGAAAGCGATTTTGTAGTATTTGCCAGCACTCCGGTTTGTGCATCTTTCCACACTTCCAGATCAGTTCTATCGTTGCCAAGGTAGCTAAATCCGCGAACACCAAACCTTTTTACGAGCGCATCAGCCTTTTTAGAACCGCGGAGATTTTTTTTATCATCAGATGAAATCACCTCATCGAAAAACCCCAAATGTTGACTCACAGAAAGCGCAATTTTTTTATTACTTGCTGTAGCAAGAACCAAATAACGACCAAGTGACTTCTGTTTTTTAAGATAATCAATGACAGCTTCGTTGTATGGTAGAAATGCTGGATTGGGAATGATCTCTTCAGCTAATTTCGCCTTAAATAGCGCTTTTCCTTTGGTTAACCATAATAAAGCTTTAAGTGAACGCCAGCGTTTAAGCGCAATTGCCATGCTCTCTAAAAGCGTGTCCGTATTGATGAGGCTTCCGTCCAGATCAACACACAAGGGTGTGGAATAACTGTGTAGACTTTTAATAGAATGTTGGAAATTTGAATGTGAGTTTTGTTTCATATTTTTTTTTCGGAGTTAGCAATGTAGAAGGTTTAGTATCAACAATATTCCTTTTTAAGACATCTTCAAAACACGATTGTCAAGCCTGACAAACTGCATAAAAAGTTAAATTCAATAAAACCTTGCCAGATAAATTTCGTAAGTACAAAAAAATGGATGCCTGGAAAGCTTGATTAAGTTAAACTTGTTGAAAAGATTTCTGATCTTTTTTTAGCAGCCAGGAAAGAAATACACCGGAAAATAACATCAAAAACGGAATAGTAGGGACATGATGTCGCGCAGTTGCAAGAATAGGTAAGTGTACAAGGTAAATAAAAATAACGGGCAGCAAAACAGGAACAACGTGGTTTCCACTTCTGATTAGAAGAAATATACCGATTATGGACATAATTAATACTGGAATATTGAGTATTGTATTCAACATGGTAGATGTTTTTGTCCCTCCTCGAGTCCAGAAAGAAATGGAATTATTTGCCACAGCGTACATCAATAATTCTGGATTGCTTGCATATTCTTTAATGGCCGCTTTTTTCATGAGTTTGCTATGCCTTAGTTCGTCTTTTACTGTTGCGTACAGATAGGCGAATCCCGAATACTGAGGTTGCAATCCATCGCTTTTTAAGAGGCGCTCTTGTTCTTTTGTCGAATCGCTTAAAACTTTAAAATAAGGTTTCTCCGAGGATCCGTGTTTGTTTACATACATCCCCTGAAATAGGGAATCGCCACTCACGGTGGCAGTCAGGACAGGCATCCCTGACAGCAGGTAATTACGAATCGGCCAAATAGAAAAAACAAGAAGGAACGCTAAGGAATAGGCTGCTATTGTTTTTGTTTTGAATCGGACAGTCATAGCCTGCCGACGTGACACTATGATGTAGACAACCCAGGATAGTAAAAAGGGGCCAATAGTCGTTCTTGTCAATGCGGCTACGGCACTGCATATCCCACAGACTATGAATGAAATTATGTTTTTCTTTCGATTAGCGACAAGCATTGAATAAGAAGTTAATACCAGCAACATGGTAAAAAATCCTTCCACTCCAAGTCGAGATTCCACAAATATGAAAGCAGGATGGAGAAGAAAAAGGAGTAAAGCAATGATTCTGGCATTTCGAGGTATGCGGATTTCTTCACCAATTTTGTACAGGAAGAACGCCGTTATCAAAGAGAAAGCAATGTTGAATAGGCGTGGTACAAAGAAACCTTCGCCAAAGAGATGAAAAATACCCAAGAGAATGACAATATACCCAGGTTCACGATACATCGTAACCGTTGTATCGGGGAAAATTCGATAACCTATGCCTTGATATAGATTAGTAGCGATATTGGCATAAAAGTCCGGATGGTTTGCAATGTCGTAAGTGTTTTTGAGCGCCTGAGCTACCAAGGGCAAAAAAACAATGGCCAACAATATCTTGATTGATACTATGACCAAAAGAGATAATTTGATTCCCTTATCAACTAAAGGTTTCGGCTCAGGAAAATATGGTATCTTTTCTTCCGGGTTGCGTTTCAAAGGGATCTGCCTCAGAATTTTATGGAATTTTCCAAAAAAAATATTCTCATTGTAAGAGTATTTTTAATTTGTTCGTAAATTAATAACCTCAAGAATGATATGATCAAATTAATAGATTCACCGGCTATATGCCACGATGGGTGTATTTATTGAGCCAGACACTCTAATTGTCAGCCAGTTAGAACTAAACTGGATTAAGGTTCTGTAAATTCTGTAACCTAAGCTGAGCGTTTAAAATTTTTGAATTGTTTAGCTAAACAATATCTTTAAGGTATTCTGACATTTTGAATTTCAATAATTTGAAACCCTACGGGATTTCCAATTTCACCGCATCTACTGCGTCAGATGCCGTTCCGCACAGCAGACTATAGCAAAACAACATCTTCCCCCGAAGAGCGGGATTTCGCTTCGCTCAACTTGCTTATCTACGGCAAACTTGAAAATCGCTCAAATTAGGTGTAATTATGGTGCCACGTAAAAAAGAAATAAAACCAGCAGAGAAAGAAAAAGGTTAAAAAAAGCGGAAACGGTGAGTTTTTCAAGTCTTGCGTTCAACGACAAAAAGTGAGAGTAAACCTAAGCCACTGCTATAATTTATATAATTCATAGACTTCACTTCCATTTTGGGTAAGAAAGGATGTCAATGAATCTGTATTTTTATGGATTGGAGAATCTCCCTAAAGGCTTTTCAGACAAGAATCTAATCATAGGAATTTGCCTTTATGCTATTGTTGGAAAATTGGCAATTCGGCTTTTATTAGGTGAAACGTTGTGTGTGAATCGCACATATTAATATTACCCAAATTAGGCAATGATCAATGTATTATACTCAGACTAATTAATAATTCTGAGTTGCCTTGGTGCATCCACCACATCTTCGGAACTACCACTTCCATTTTTATAAACATAAGCTCCCCTGCTCCACCCATATGTATCACGCTTTATAGTCGTTACTGTCGGAGGAGTCGTTGTCCAATCTGTATTGGCGGGGTCGAGACCGTCATCAAAGCATATGGTGTAAGTTTTGCCTTGAATAACAGGATAGAAACATTCGGACAAATCTGCACCAGTATTGATAGCTGGGCTATCTGACTGTAGGGTATAGTCATCGTCTGTCGTCCCGTGGGTGTTATCTGCTCCGTCTGGATCAGAAAAGCTGGGATCTGCTGTACTGTCATTGTCACTGTGTGAAGTATTTGACACCATCCACGCCAAGGTTCTGCTTGCTCCTGCCCAATAGAAATAGGGGGTTCCGCTTGTATAATAAGAGTTGTAGTCAAGAGCAGAAACTTGACCTTCTTTTCCTTTGTCCACCCAAATCTGTCGATCTTTATCATTAGCAGCAGCATAATAGAAAATATTGTTTTTTATTCTAATATTTTGTTGCCAATTTCCGTAAACTCTCATAGCAGAAGAATGTCCTTCTTCCCCCGCTATATCGTTTCTGGAAAATGTATTGTTATAAACATAAACATCACCGCTTTGATCACCAGAAAAATACCCGCCCACTCCACCGGGATTGTTTGGGCGATCCTCTGCCCTTGTGTTGAGACACAGGTTGCTCCAAATATAAATATCATCGTGATGTCGACCAATATTAAAACAGCCGCCACTATCATAAGTTAAATTCCCATATACATAGTTTTTGTTTGGTCTACTACGGTTCGTGTTGATACTTGCCATACCCGACTGCCCTGCACCATAGCATTTGTTAAAGCGAAATACTCTATCTTCTGGACTTGGTTCATCGCCTTTAAGAGACGCACACGACTGACCGCTTGGATTACCAAACGTATTGTACTCTATCAAACCCCTACTTCCAGTACCGAATGTGGAAACATTTGAAGCGTCTGTCGTTTCTACAAAAGAATTGGTTAATTTATTGTACGAAAAAATATAATCATTGACACCGCTTTGCGTATGACAGGTTCCATCGCTTTGAGTATCCAAAGGTATTGCTTTCTTGTTTGTGTCATATACGAAATTGCCGTCTCCATTTGCGCCACCGATTGTTACATAGTTCATCTGCGAAACTTGCAAGCCATGCTGCCACATATTATATATGTAATTTCTACGGATTATGACATTCGATGTTACACCATAATCACCATATGCAATGATACCTCTGTCTGAATTTGTCATCACGAAATCTTGGATAATCAGATAGCTACTGTTATACGACCTCATACAAACACTACCGTTGCTAGCTACGCCAGATTGGTACAAAATTGCAGCAGACGCACAACCACTATTGGCTACAGGGTCGCACGTACCCCCCTGCCAACCATCAAGGGTAATGTAATTTCCCGCAGTTCCGCCGTACCCATTTGGAACAGTGACCTGCTCTTCTGTAATTTTACCGGAGAAGTAAACCGTGTCTCCTGGATCAATTTTATTGGTATTATCAGTTGTCGTCCAGTTGGCAGAGCTATTAAAATCTGAGACACTCCAAGCGTTGACAAGGCTTTTCCCGTCCTTTGCCCCGTTACCATTTTGAGTAACATAGTACGTGTTCGACGCTGCATGCACCTGCGCGGGTAGTAGTGAAAAAACAAAAATGAGAATTGACGTTAAAGTTAAAATTATGTTCATAAAATACCTCTTTTCCAATTGCTTTTAATTATATTATATTGAGTTTAATTTAATTTTTATTAACTCTTACATCCTCAATTGGTTCATCAATAAACAGCGATTTTTAATCGAAACATTGGACATTGTCAAGAACCAATAATGAAAAGCTGATATCATTTATAGAGCCAGGGTCGATGCCAGGAAAGATTTAATCAGATATATTGAAATGTTCTATAATACTCACCGTCTCCATTAGTTTTTGGGATATAAAACCCCTAATATCTTTAAGAATAATTTTGCTCTGGCAAAAGTCGCTTAACTTTGGTGTCCATTTTTACTTGACCAGATCATATTTTCGCCTTCCTTAACCGCGAACAAAGTTATTTATCAAAGGTCTCTTTTCAGTTAAATTATATTATGCAAAAATCGTACAAAGGTAAAAACATATTACATAAAATCGATAAATCATTAAATTTCGATTGGTTATATTTCAGACGAGTTGCAAAATTACAGATGTATTGACAATATACGTCAATATCTTTGTCATTTTTTGGCAACTTTATAGTTAAGTGTGCTTAGCAAAATTCACACAATAATGCAACTTATTCCTAATTTTCGTACTCAACGATTGAATAAAAACAGGCAACCGGCTTGCAGAAACATTACGGTCGGAATTTCTTTATTGACGAAAGCAGTTCCAATAAAAGGAAAAAACCAGTTTAAGATCGCGTGGGGCATTTGGCAAAGCCCGCTTTAGTAGGAAAAATCATATTTATGAAGTCTAAACCGCTCAGGCCGTTTTGAGCGTGTGAGCGATATGGAATTGTGACATGTGAATGTTGTTGATACAACCCCTCTCTGGTTACCAAAAGCTTTTGATAACACCGAGCCAATGCCTCTTCATCTGATTCATTGGGTCGTTTGTTAAAAAGATTCCGCCATAACACAGGCCTCCTGTTTACCAAATACCTCTCCAGCATCTGAGCCTGGATTTCAGGCGGGCTTGAGAGGTGTATGACCAGCGTGGTCTGTTGGAGCCTTCCCAATAATTCTTGACCAGTATAAATGACGCTTCCAGTAGTATCAATAACTATGTTGTCCTCTGGGAGGTTGTCTTTAGTATCTATATAATCAAGGATTTCGGAAAGTACTTGTACTTCAAGTGATAAATATTTCGATTCACGGTCTCTATATTGATACTCGTAAGGAAATCCCATCCACTCTCCAGTATCTATATTCGCCCCGTCAGATGTTCGCAAAATAGGTTGGGCCTTTCGGCTAATCAAGTCGTCACAAGAATAACGCCTGAATCCTATTTCCTGAAGTTTCAACGACCACCTGGATTTACCGCAGCCGGACATGCCAATAAAAGAAATATACATGATATAGTCCTAAATTCTCACCAGCTTAAGACAAATAAGATTCCTATAGTGATGGTCAGATCTCAAAATTTACTAAATTTTAAGATATTTTTCTTCAATTAAGATATAGTTATTTCTATATAAATCATTCAGGCATGGCAAGAGAACAATTTTGATCTATAAACTTATATTTACCCCTTTTCGTAAGCGGAATATCCTGAACAAGAATGGCGTCTACTTCAACGTTGCCACCAAACTTACTATTAAACTCTTTAAGGATAGCCTTTCTCTCCTCTTCAGAAAAGTACTTTGTCGGCATGATTTTTAATAGGGCTTTTCCAGGCGTATCTTGTTGGAATTGATAGCGAAATACGTTCTTGAAATTATCGGAATGGACATTGATAGCACTCATACAAATGCTGTTTCCACCTTTCCCGTAAAGAACCTCCTGCGTCCAGCGTCCTTTAACATCCGTGAATATCGGATAATTTCGTCCACATTCAGGACAATGGTCGCCGAGATAAGAACAATAATCGCCTGTTCGGTATCGAATAAAGGGCAAAACTGTGTTCATGAATCCCGTCCCGACAATTTCAGCAAAATCGCCAGGTTTTGCTAATTCGCCTTTGTCATTAACAAACTCAACATATCCATACTGTGGATAAGCATGATAATATTTTGTTTTCTCGCACTCCCCGGCTAACACAAGTTTTTCCGAATGACCATACCATTTAAAAACTCTCCTCCGAGTCACGTTTTCAATATAGTCTTCCTGGCCGTCATAAATGTTTTCCGACCCGATTAATATAGCTCTGACGCTTTCCGGTAGTTTTTTATTGCATCGTTCCATATACTGACATAATGAGATGGTGGTTGATGCGTAGGAATAAATGTAGTCAGGGTTGTAGTCGTATAGTCTGGGCCAAATCTTATCCAGATAATCTTCGGTAAGTTCAAAACTTGAAAATTTTCGTTCTCTTGTAACCCAATCGTCTTCCCAGCCGTCTCTGCCTCTAATTGGACTTCCTCTAAAAGTTGTCCTTCTGGATTTGAGATTAAAACCAACTCTTCCCCACTGGTCAACAAAATAAGCCCATTCTTTTGCGCTTCTATCGGAATTGATGTGGAAATAGAAAGGTTCGCCAGAAGTGCCTCCTGTAGATGTATAATCACATGAAGTCGTTTTTTTTGTATTCGATAAAAAAAGAGAATAATTATCTCTAATGGTAGATTTATCAACAAATGGTATTTTTGAGATTATATGAGTAGGATATTTCAAGATTTCCTGCTCATTAAATCCTAGCTTTTGTAACAAGTTTTTATAGTGGGTTGTAGTCTTGTACGCATGGAGAAGAATTTTAGATAAATTCTTCTCCACCATTTTGTTTAATATTTCTTGGGAGAGATACTCTGTGTGTTTTATCATCCGGTAAATTTTACTAAACTCAGATCCCAAAAGAATTCGAGGCGGAAATAGTCTCAAACCCATTGATAATAGGTTTTTTATAATATAAGGCATATGATTATAATAATTAAACGACTTTCGTCTCATTATAGATAATGAATTAAGTCTCATATTTATATCTCCACTGTCAGGCTAACAGAAAAAGATAAAACATAAAAAAGCATTTTGAACAATCGCTTTAGGTTTTCTTGGATGCTGGAGAAGGATAATCCAAGACTCCTTTAATTACATTGTTTAAGCGAAAAACAAACTTATCAGAGCCAAACCTGTCCATTGTAACAGATATCGTTTTTCGAACATTATTCAAAGCAAGAGCGCGAATTATTGAAAGCGTTAGATTTTCAGTAGATATATGTTCAACCAATATTCCGTCTACACCGTTTGTAAGAATATCAGGGATGTCGCCGAAACTTGAAGCTAAAACGGGTGTTTCACAAGCAAGTGCTTAAAGAACGACCATTGGAACACCTTCCATGCCAGATGGCATAACGACTACGTCAGCCATTCGGAATGAATTCTATATTCTTATGTATGAAGTACGACTTCCATGGTTCAGTATTAGTTTTACTTATGCCGAAAATAATTACTTTCTATGTGATCAAATAATGAAGGATGCTGTTAATAAATCCAGTTTACCCCCTTTGATTTCCTTTAATATATCGTTTGGATTTATAATTCCAATGTATATTTTGTGCCTTTTTAAATTTGACCCATATCAGCTACCAGAATGAAGTGAAAGCCTTAAATTGGAGATACATTCTTCTTATTTTGGGACTTGAAATGTTTTTCCAAGCGACTATTGTATTATCTTTGAATAAAATAGCTTTATATATCTGAATTAAGGCTATTACCTTCAGTTCGTTAAACTCTTCAAAAAAAAAAAAAAATAACTAATAGCGCTATCAATATATCTAGCGTGGGCTTCTAAAGTATATCTCGATTCAAAATCTTCTCTACCCTTCATCCCCATCTTTTTACGCAAATCTGGATTATTGGCTAAAGTTAGAATTCTATCTGCAATTTCCTCCGGAGATTTCGGATTTACAATAAAACCGGTAATACCATTATGCACAATTTCAGGTATTGCTCCTTCGTTAGAAGAAATTACCGGTAAGCCCGACCTCATTGCTTCAATATTAACCGTCCCAAATACTTCTTTATTAAAGTAAGTTGG
>CAJIBH010000220.1_pt1 | contig 11484 bp, 8 predicted proteins | sample 9199311 | NCBI WGS metagenome assembly CAJIBH01 (sample SAMEA7708295, study PRJEB35096) | sediment metagenome | biome: marine neritic benthic zone biome [ENVO:01000025]; feature: sediment [ENVO:00002007]; material: shallow marine sediment [ENVO:03000034] sea grass bed [ENVO_01000059] ... | reverse complement strand
TTGCCTTGTCCTTCAAAACGATTTTTTTCCTGGCATCAACTTTGACCTGCGTAGTTTTTGACGTTACTTCTTCTAAATTGATTACGATGTCAAGTTCCTTTGCAGCTGCAGTTATGGTTCTGCCATCTTCTGATTTGCTGTCATCAATAATCTTAATGTCCATTTTTTTCAAAGCAGTAATTGTTGCCTGGTGAACCCGATCCACAGTAGAACTGAAAGACCTGTAAGCGACATTGCTAAGGGTGTAGCTTATCCCGGCTCCCGCGCCCGTAAGGGCAATCGCCGTACATCCTGACAGTAAGGCAAGAAGAAACACAACGAAGTATTTCCTAAGGACAATCATAGGCTTACAATGCGCTTGGTGCAGCTTGTTTTTCGTCAGCACAGCTTAAGGCGGTTTGAAACCTGCTCCTGCAAGCCGGCTCCGATGGGCCTACCCTCATCTCTTATGCCGTTATATACATTTCTAATTTATATTTAAAAGTGCGCTCTTGGCGCACTAGCAGATAGCAAAAGTTCTGTGTCTACTATTTCGATTTGAAGTTATGACTATTCCCCAGCCGTCAAACAACATTAACAACCTCAGTTTTTTGCTTTAAAAAGAAAATGTTTATCTTTTATGCTTTCCTTTAATAACAGGTTGCGATTTCTCCTTCAATATAATAAAAGTTACCAGCATTCCAAATCCGCTGCCAAGAATATTGCAAAATATGTCTGCCACTCCGGGGATTCTTGTAGGAAGGAAGAGTTGAAAGCCTTCAATTACACAACTTAAGACCCCCCCGCCAATATTACTATCAGAAAGGTGATAAAATAGCCGGATGCATATTTCTTTAGAATTATCGCTGTAAGCAGAATACCGAAAAAATAAAGAAGCGGATTGGTCTTCGCTTTCAGCTACGACCCAACAAGATGGATGATCTTTTTTTAAAGCGGATGCTGTTTGAGTGGCTTAGGAATCGTTCTTGTTGGGCGTAGCTGAAAGCGAAGACTAAAGAAAGAACAGGCGCATGCCGAAATCGCATCTTTAAATAAATTACAGATTGTGTGGCAAACCTATTAATTTTTCAAAGATGGGTTTCTGTTCTTTCTTTAAGAGCCCTTGCCGCGTGATCACGCGTTTTAAAAAAAGATGATCCATGGAGCGACTATTTAGAAAAACTTCCCGACCCCTCAACTATTTTGCTTATCTTTTATTTTCAAATTGAGCCACTGCCCGAGGCAAAGCCGTACGCAGCTTGACAGCTATTCTCAAATTTCTTATATTTAGCGAATATAAATGTCTTTTTTGCTTTAATTTCAGATACATTTTATGTGAATTTTAAACGAGTTGGAGGCTTTTATATACGAGGTGCTTAAGGGCGAAGCCATCCGCCACCGATCTTTGGCGGATGGCGAGCCTTTAATAACGTAGACGCCGCAGGGGTCATACCGTAGGTAATGAAAACCTCCGGCTCGCCCTTTGGGGTGAAAATTGATGAGAAAAAAAGGTCATATTCCGATATACCACTTGGATAAAATGGACAATAATATGATTTTTCTTGTACCCTTTTTAATCAAATAACCTTAAGATTCTCATTAATTTTTATGCAAGATTCAGGTTTTAATTTATTAACGAACAGGTTTTAATAATGATTATGAACGCTTCCAAATGGTGGAAAGCTATTTTAGCCAACGTGTTATTGCTTGTGCTGTCCACCAGCCTATATGCCGCCTCTATGCAAAAAATTGAATCTGCCCTTGAATCGGCACGCAAGGATTTGCGTATCAGCATGGCCACCGAGGAACGCATCTCTTTTGAGCTGGAAAAGCTAAAAGAATCAGAGAATGTATCGCCGGATACCATAAAAGATTATAATACGTACTTAATTCGAGTGCAGGCCATGGTTGCTGAAAACCGCAAGAAAGTGGAAAAAATGGAAGCACTTAGCGCCAAATACAATATCCGAAAAGCATTTTACGGGGCATCATATACGGATGATACTTCAAAAATGCTGGACCCTGCCATTCCCGAGGAACAGGTCGTTGATGAAGTGGAAGCCCTGGACCGCCAGCTCGACGGTTCTCTGGCCGATTTCGATGAGATGCTGCTCAAGGAATTGGATTTGATCCAGGCAAAATCATCGGAAAAACTTCAGGATCTGGCTGAAGAAGCTGAAGCTGCGGCACAGCGCCTGCGTGACAAGGGCATCGACATAGACGCTGATTCTGAAACAAAAACTGATGATTCCCAAAAGGAATCATCCGAAGAACCGAAAGCGGCTAAAAAAGAAAACGGTGACTTGGAAGCCGGAAAGGAACGTCGCTCTAAAGAGGGCAAGGACGACACTACATTGACCACAAAAGACAAATCCCGGGAAGGAGGCAAAGGTTCCCCTCGTCATCCTAAACATCGTTACGACCCTAAAGATGATGACATCGTGGCCAGACAGCTTCGTGAAGCCGCAGAAAAAGAATCCGATCCTGAACTCAAAGAAAAGCTCTGGAAAGAATATGAACAGTATAAAAAGAATGTTCGCAAATAAAATCGTGATACGACTTTATGAAATGGCTGCTAAGATGAAATATAAAGGTCATTATACCCTCTTATTCACAATTTTCATTGTAATGTTGTTCACGGGATGCGCCGCTTATATGGCTCAAAAAGTGGGTCCTACGACCATCATGAAAGCCCAGGAAGAAATCTTGGAAGAGCAACTGCTCGATGTCGGCATCTTTGTTTTTGAATCCGACAAAATTACAGAGGAGCAAGCCAAAGAAGAACATACCAGTCAGCAAATCAGAAAAGCAGAACATCATTTCATGCCGTATCATTTGAAAAACACATTACAGCAAAGCAGCTATTGGGGCGCAGTGCGTGTTCTTCCGGGTGAAACGGAAAGTATCGACGTTCTGGTCGAAGGTAAAATTCTTGAATCCAACGGCGCGCAATTGATCCTTCAAATCCATGTGACGGATGCGACCCGGAAAATCTGGTTCAGCAAAAAATATAAATCCGAAGCCACCTTGGCATTCTATTCGGAAAATCGAGTCGGAGAAAAAGATGTGTATCAGGATCTATACAATACCATCTCCAATGATTTAGCCGCTTATCTCATGAAGCTGCCCCCTGAAGAGATCGAGAACATCCGTACCGTCTCGAAATTAAAATTTGCACGAGACTTTGCGCCGGCCGTCTACGATGGATATCTGACAAACGATAAAAACAATCTCATCACCGTCAATCGCCTGCCCGCCGATAAAGACACCATAATGACCCGTCTCTTAAAGATACGGGAGCGGGAATATATGTATGTGGACACCTTGAATGAGTTTTATGAAGAATATTATACGGAAATGTGGTCTTCCTATGAGAACTGGCGCAAGCTCAACTATGAAGAAATTAAGGCCATCGAGAAGATTGAACGCAGCGCCTTAAATCAAAAGTTGATCGGCATGCTGCTCGTGGCAGGTGCTATCGCCCTGAGTGCGGGAGACGTCGAAAATACCGGCGCGCTTCAGGCGGGGATGGTCTTGATCGGCGGTCAGGTGATCATCAGCGGGTTTAATGTGACCAAGGAAGCTGAAATCCACTCGGCAGCCATCAAGGAGCTGAGCGAATCGTTTGGCAGTGAGATGCAACCCGTTGTCATGGAATTCGAAGGCAAGCAATATGAGCTGACCGGATCGGCCGAAGAACAATTCAAACGCTGGCGTGAATTGCTGCGGCAGATATATATCAAGGAAACCGGCTTTGATCCGGATATCTCATTGGAACATAAAGACAAGATAACATCCGAAGACCCAGAATAAAACCGAGCATCAAATCCAATTATGCCGTCCGACACACCCACTCAACCGCCTCAAGAAAATGAGGCTTCAGATTTTGGCGTGGAAATCATCACGCCCCTTGAGGTGCGCAAAAGAAGCGACCCACCCGATTCAAAGCGTTCTTTTCGAATAACCTTTATCACTATTTTATTGGTATTCATCATTCTTGCCTTAATGGTTGCAGGCGGTCTTTTTCTTATTCGTCATTTATCGAAACATCCAATGAATCTGGCGAATGACAATGTGCATACAACGCCATCGGAAACCGGGGTTTTAAAGAAACAGGACTTGAATGTTGCTCAGACGAAAAAAGAACACGTCGGCTCCACGACAGAACCGGATTTCGACCCCTCAGAGCAACAACCGGAAACTCCATCCGTACAAACCGCTGACACTGCCAAACTTGAACTGGAAAAAGAAACCACAGACAAAGCACTGGCAACGTTTTTGAAACTTAAAAAAGAAATCGAAGAAAAAGAAGGCTCCGTATGGGGTGGTGAAGAATATAAAGCCATGATCGTCCTCAGCCAAAAAGGAGACCGGCTGCTTATGGATCAATCGTTTGCCGCCGCAGCGATAAACTATGCTCAAGCCGCCAATAAAGCAGCCGAGTTGCTCGATACCACCGGGTACGTGTTTCAAAAACTGATGGAGGACGGTCAGAAGGCTCTTCAAAATGGCGACAGTGTCATTGCCCAGCAAAAATTTTCTACGGCCTTAAGGATTCAACCGTTTGATGAATCCGCCGGGCGAAATTTGGAACGGGCCAAGAAGCTTGATGAATTGAACCGACTGATAGCATCGGGGAAAACCCATGAAGAACATCATCGGTTTGGTTTTGCACATACCGATTTCCAGAAGGCACTGGAATTGGACCCGGAGTCCGGGGAAGCTCAAAACGGTTTAAACCGGATGAAAGAAAAAATTGTTGGCGAGCAGTTTCAGAAACTCATGTCGGATGGGCTCACGGCATATCACAATGGCTATTATCAACTCGCCAGAACAACGCTTTTAAAGGCAAAATCCTTCCGGCCCCAGTCACGTGAAGTCAACAGCGCTTTGTTGCAGGTTGATGAGGCCATTCAATTGAATAAAATTGAACATCTGCGTCAAAAAGCGATGTCTGCCGAACAGGCTGAAAATTGGAAACAGGCCCTTGAATCTTATCTGTCAGTTCTTAACATGGATCCCAATATCAGTTTTGCCGTCCAGGGTAAAAAACGCTCTTTGGAACACATTGGGATTGCAAAACGGATTGGATTTTTTCTTGGAAAACCCGACGTCATGGAATCGGACCGGCAGCTTGAAAATGCGATACGGTTGATCGAAGAGGCCGAGAAGCTGGAACAAAAAGGTCCGCAATTAACCATTCGATTAAACGAGCTAAAAACCTTGGTGGATCTTGCCGGAACTTTAGTTAAAGTGATGATCGAGTCCGATAACCTTACGGAAATCGCTGTTTATAAAGTCGGAAAACTCGGCAAATTTTCAACACGCGAATTATCGCTAAGACCCGGTTCGTACACCGTGGTCGGCTCACGCAACGGATACCAGGATGTCCGGCTGAAAATCACCGTGAAACCCGGCCAGACATCCTTGCGCGTGTCCGTAATTTGTAACATTAAGGTGTGACATTGGCAGATATCATCCAAGACAACGGTGGAGAGAAAACGCCAATAAAAATTGAACCCATATCCTTTCGGTCCAAGCCGCCATCTAAAAAACCAAAGCCGTTGATCATTTTTAAATGGGTGGTCGGCGTTCTGATCGGAATCGTTCTGATGTTTCTTTGTGCATCGACGTGGTTTGTCTTCACCGCCCGGCAGGTTGTGATAGATATCGAGCCGATTCCGGAACGTATCGCGTTTTCAGGGGGTATCCTGACGCCGAAAATCGGCAGTTATTACCTGATGCGTCCCGGACAATACACGCTGGAGGCTCTCAAAGAATGTTTTTTACCCCTCGACCATACATTTTGGATCAGCCATGAAAAACGCCAAAACCTTCGTCTAAAGATGGAACAACGTCCCGGTCGCCTGATGATCCGCGCGTATAATTCAGGTGATACCGAAAATAACATTTTAGGGGCACAGGTATATGTCGATGGTACCGTGGTCGGAAACACCCCCATAGAGAATCTTGAAATACTGCCGGGTCTGCACAAAATTGATATTCGTGTCGAGAATTATCAGGATTTTCAGACCGAGGTTAACGTACACGGCTGTGACCAATTTCAGGAGTTTAACATGGCGCTGCTTCCGGGTTGGTCGGATATCACCGTCAGTTCCGTGCCTTTGGACACAAATGTGTTGATCGACGGGAAAACATTCGGGAAAACCCCTTTACACACTCGACTGCTGCCCGGATCTTATCTTCTTGAAATCAGTGCCGATGGTTTTAAAACATGGGAATACCGTCTGAATGTAAAACCGAATGAACCCCAAGACATAAAAGATGTACGGCTTCAGCCGGCTGACGGCAAATTGACCATCAACACCAAACCTGCCGGAGCCAATATCATCATTGACGGGACTTTTGTCGGTCAGACACCCCTGACACGCGATCTTTCTCCGGACAAACAACATGTGGTTCAAATTTCTAAGGCCGGTTATGAAAAAACAACCCGAAACATAAAGGTTGCATCGGCTGCATCAAAACAGCTTAATGTAAATTTAAAACCCAAACGAGGCATCGTCCGCCTTTCGGTTGAACCGCCCGGCACCGAACTCATAATTAACGGCAAATCATGGGGCGTTGTTCCGAAAAAATTAAATCTGATCGCCGTGGAACACAAACTGGAATTTAATAAAAAAGGCTTTCATCCCTATCGAATCCACATCACCCCCCAGCCTGGATTTCCAAAACAATTGACAGTTGCGTTAAAGAAAAAGGGGGCGTCCAAAAAAACCGAACCATTGGTGATGGTAACCCGGACAGGCTACAGATTGAAACTCATCCGGCCCGGCCCCTACACCATGGGATCTTCACGCAGAGAACAGGGTCACAGATCCAATGAGACCCTTAGAAAAGTTATACTAAAACGACCGTTTTACATGGGCCTTAAAGAAGTATCCAACCAGGCATTCAAGGAATTTTCCGCCAAACACAATTCAGGCTCTTTTAAATCACAGCGTCTAAACAATGCTGCTCAGCCCGCGGTTCGAGTCACATGGGAACAGGCTGCCCGGTTCTGCAACTGGCTCAGCGCCAAAGCGTCACTTCCGCCGGCTTATGTTCAAAAAGGAAACAAGTTGATAGCCGTCGAGCCGTTAAATACCGGTTACAGGCTGCCCACAGAAGCAGAGTGGGAGTACTGTGCCCGGTTTACCGGTAAACATGCATTTTCGAAATATCCATGGGGAAACACATTTCCTCCTGTTCGATTATCCGGTAATTATTCCGATCAATCGGCAAAAAACTTGCTTCCCATCGTCCTCGAAGGTTACAATGACGGATATGTTACAACAGCTCCACCGGCAAAATTTAAATCCAATCCGCTGGGGCTTTATGATATGGGCGGTAACGTGGCGGAATGGTGTCACGATTTTTATTCAATTTACAGCTTTGATCCTAAAAAAACATATGCGGACCCGACCGGACCCAAAAACGGTAAACACCATGTGATCAGAGGGTCCGGCTGGAAACATGGAAGCATCAGTACGTTAAGGCTTGCCTATCGCAGTTACGGTTATGACAAGCGTGAGGATGTCGGTTTCCGGGTTTGCAGATATCTGAAATGACCATGGCAAACAAATTTTTTATTATCATTGCCTTTTTGGGGACATGTATTTTTAGTGCGACATGGGCAGGAACTGTGCCCACAGGTTTCTTGAATGAATTCAACGTACCGCTGGGACAACATTTAGGATCAACCTACGTTGTCCAAAATGACCCAAAGAAACCGCCGGACAGCGTTTCCACCGATAAACCCTCAAGAACCCAGAAAGATACAAACAAACCAAAAACTTTGACACAAGAGAAAAATGTTCCCAAAAAGACAAAACCGGTGAAACCGTTCGTCCCTTCAGAAACGATTCCGGTTGATCAGGGCGTGGATTTTCCTTACGACATCTGACACCTCGATTGAGCGCAAACAAAATACTGACAAATATAAAAAGAATCAACTTCGAGAATTCCCTATGAAAAAAACATTGCCGATATCCATTGAGTTTATATACCAGCTTTTCTCTTTGATTCTGGTTATCATTATTGTTCATGTCGCTTACGTCGGCATCATTCGTCCCAATGCCGACGCCATTTTGACCCGTCAGGCCGAGATGCTCCAAAAAGACAAAATGCAAACCACCCAACGCTCTGCCTATGTGTTGATTCGCGATTATGAGCAGGAAGCGTGTTTTGTTCTCATGTTTTGGGCGCTGGCCATCATGGCGTTTAAGGCCGTTACAACCATCAGACACCGTTCGTTGTTGCAACGGGATTTGATTCCTTTGGCCGAAGGGGTTCGTATATTGCCTGAAGATACCAGGGAACTGTCCCGGCAAATTCAAGCACTGCCGACGTATCAACAAAACGGATTGCTTCCCAGGGCATTGCTGGCCGGTTTGCAGAGATTCAGCTCTACTCGGAATATTCAGGATGTCGCAGATGCCACCCATGCCTACTGTTCGACCGAAGGTGAACGATTGGAATCTGAATTGTCTATGATTAGATATATTGCCTGGGCCATTCCCTCTATCGGATTTATCGGCACGGTTCGAGGCATTGGAGATGCACTTGGGCTGGCGCACCAGGCCATTGAAGGAGAAATTTTCGGTGTTACCCGCAGCCTGGGCGTCGCGTTTAACTCAACTTTGATCGCGCTTCTTATCAGCATTGTGCTCATGTTCATGCTGCACCAGCTTCAACTGCTTCAGGAAAGATATGTCCTGGAAACCGAAGCATATTGTGAAGAGAAATTGACCAGGCATTTACACACACAATAAGTGGAGGATTTCAATGACACTTTTAGGGCTTGAACTCAGCGATGCCGGAATCCTGGTTGCCGGCGGCAATCCAATAAGATTGCTAACCGTTGACGGGCAGAAAAAAGAAAGCCCGGGATTTGCCATCCCGGAAAAAAAGCGCCTGCTCGTCGGAAAACCGGCATCAGACAAGGCACATCATTTTCCACTTCAAGTCATCAGCAGATTCTGGGATCAATTGAATACGGAACCTCTGAAACAAAAGAACCCACATGCGCAAAATCATGCTGAAATCGCATATGCCCATCTATCTCACATCTGGGAAATCGTTAAACCGTATGGCGATGAGATGATCATCGCCGTGCCCGACTTTTACAGCAGGGAAAAGCTGGGGCTTATTCTGGGTATGGCCCGGGAGCTTTCCATACCCGTTAAAGGTTTTGTATCCCTGCCCATCGCCGCATCATATTACGCTGATCCAAACGTAAAGTTGTTGCACCTGGATATCCATTTGCACCGATTTGAAATCGTTCATCTCCATCAGGGTGAATATCTAACGGCGAAGAACTCAGTGACATTCGATGAAATTAGCCTGGAACAACTATACCGGGGCTGGGTTGAAACTATTGCCGAAGAATTTGTGCATGCCACCCGATTCGATCCCCTTCATCAGGCCGCAACGGAACAGGAACTTTATAACCGTCTGGCAGCTGCCCTTGATATTTTTAAAACCCAATCCTCCTGTTTATTTGAACTGTGGCACGGAAAAGATCGCTATCGTATTACCCTTCTCCGAGATGTATTGTTTCAAAAGAGCGAGAAGGTATATGATGAAATTTGCCGATTCATTGAAACCATGAGAGATGAGCATGGTAAAAATGAACTCTTGACAGTCCTTCAGACGACCCATCGGGTCGCCTGTCTCCCGGGATTAAAGAATAAACTCTTAGAAATGGAAAACTGCAACATCATTGAGCTCGAATCCGGTGCCGGTGCGCTGGGAGCTTTGAAGCTCTGGGACCAATTGGCCGACGGACACTTGGGAAACGGGGCATCTTTCTTTACCCGACGTCCCTGGCAGCAGACAGAACCGAAAACTTCCCGAGCCATTTCTGATAAAACCTCCCATACGATAAGTCCTTCACATTTACTCTATCGCGATGTGGCCTATCCCATCTCCGAAAAACCGCTCATCATCGGGTGTGAACAATACCCTGTAGATAAAGGCATTTATATTCAGGCGAAATCATCAGATATTTCCAAAAAGCATTGCACGGTTCAGCGTGAAGATGACCGTATTGTCCTAACGGACTACAGCAGTCAGGGAACATTCGTAGATGATTTACAGGTCAACCTAAGCACTATACTGGAACTCGGCCAAGACATTCGCCTGGGAACATCTCGAGAAACCTTACGACTCATTGCCTGCCTGAAAGCCGATGAAACGTAGAAAATTAAATGTATTCAGCTTATCTTTCATTGACTGCATCTGCTGCGGGTTAGGAGCGATTATTCTTTTGTTTGTGGTGGTAAACGCCAAAAGCGCTCATCGACGCGACGCCGTGACGTCGGATTTGCGTGCCCAAGTGAACAAACTGGAACTGCAGGTATTGGACGATAAAAAAAATCTGGTTGAGTCTCGCAACATCCTTTCTGAAATTGAAGACGATCTGGCGACCACACAGGGGCTATCCCGCGAAATTATAAACATACTCAATGAAAAAAAAGTTGAACTGGCGGATAGAGACAAAGACACTCTGGTAAGCAAAAAACATATCAATAAGTTAAAAGCTGATTTAAAGTCACTTGAAGAGGAGCTTCGGCGATTTAAAGCCGGAGCAAAAACACAGGATGTCCAGGGTGCCGGGCTACGTCCGTTTCCAGGGCAAGGAGATCGCCAGTACCTTACGGATTTAAAAATGGGGGGAAAGCGAATCTTTATTCTGATGGACGCCTCTGCCAGTATGCTGGATGAAACCGTTGTCGGGATTATTCGCCGGCGCAATTTAAATAACGACCGGAAAAAAAGCGCTCCCAAATGGCAACAGGCGGTGAAAACCATGAACTGGCTGCTCTCCCAGCTTCCGCCAACCAGTCAATTTCAAATATACATCTTTAACGAAACCGCAAGCCCCTTGCTTGAACATTCAAAAGGAACCTGGCTGGATGCCGGAGCGATAGACCCGTTAAACCTTTCGACAGAAAGTTTGGATCGGCTGGTTCCGGAAAAAGGAACCAGTCTGCTAAACGCGATCAAATCGATCAACGAGATGAAACCGACCCCGGACAATATATTTTTACTGACTGATGGGTTGCCGACCATGGGAAGCAGCAAGCCATGGCGAACAAGGGTTTCCAGTAAAAAACGGGCAAATCTGTTTAACGAAGCCATTTCGCAATTGCCTAAAAGGGTGCCGGTGAACATCATACTTTATCCCATGGAGGGGGATCCCATGGCTGCCGACGCCTATTGGCGTCTGGCCAAGAAAACCAGGGGATCATTTTTTTGCCCCTCGAAAAACTGGCCGTAAAGACAGCGCCGAATGAAAAAACGCAGACGAAATATTGATATTTTCAGCCTTTCCTTTCTTGACTGTATCTGCTGCGGATTCGGTGCTATTATTCTCTTGTTTGTACTGTCCAAATTTGCAGAACCGGTGGTCATTGAAGAAATTAAAGAAAACATGCAGGCTGAGATTGTTCGCCTGGAAAAGGAACTCTTTGAAATCCAGGATGACACCCTTATCCTGAA
>CAJIBH010000036.1_pt1 | contig 11506 bp, 7 predicted proteins | sample 9199311 | NCBI WGS metagenome assembly CAJIBH01 (sample SAMEA7708295, study PRJEB35096) | sediment metagenome | biome: marine neritic benthic zone biome [ENVO:01000025]; feature: sediment [ENVO:00002007]; material: shallow marine sediment [ENVO:03000034] sea grass bed [ENVO_01000059] ... | reverse complement strand
GGTAGTTGTCAGTCGGCCATTAAAAGATGAATTGCTGGCTCGTGGGATTGATGGCGATAAAATTCTTGTCAATCCAAACGGCGTTGACGTTGAATCTTATACACCAAAGATAGAAGGAAGTGGGATCCGGTCAAGGTATGGTTTGTCAAATAAAATAGTTGTCGCTTTTATTGGCACTTTCGGCAAATGGCATGGCGCTGAAGTGCTGACGGAAGCTTTTGGACGACTATTAAAAACACATTCAGAATATCGCGATCGTGTCAGATTATTATTAATCGGCGACGGGGCAACAATGCTTCAGGTAAGGTATATCGTCGAACAATACGCTATGGCGGACATCTGTATTTTGACCGGATTGGTACAACAGGAAAAGGGTCCGCAATATCTCGCTGCAGGCGATATTCTTGTCTCGCCCCACGTACCCAATACGGATGGAACGCCATTTTTTGGTTCCCCTACCAAGTTGTTCGAATATATGGCAATGGGAAAGAGCATTATAGCTTCCGATCTTGACCAAATCGGTGAAGTGTTGGAACATGATCATACCGCCTGGCTGGTAAAACCGGGAGATACAAATTCTCTGATGATGGGGCTTAAAACCCTTGTTGATAATCCCGAGTTACGAGAACGCCTTGGGAAAACAGCACGAGAAGAAGCAATCGCCAAACATACCTGGAAAGAACATACCCGAAAGATTATCGAAAAACTCAATGCCCGATGTGGGTGATAACTTTTTTTAAATGGCAAAGCTAAAAACTTTAAAAGCATATATCAAACATGCTCGAAAATTATCTTTCAATTCTCTGCTGAAAAATGTTGAGAGGAAAGTAAAATGTGTCTTTAAAGAACAACATAAACGCTTAAAAGACACATACAAGTCAAGCTATGCAAACAGAGTCGACTCGAAATGCCTTTGCTGCTATTTTTTAAGGTTGGATATCAAGCTTATAAAGCCGATCGCAAAGACTTTGAGAGGTATTACCGATTATTATTTGGAACACCGTTTTGATCTGCTCGGATCCGGCTGGGTGAATGTATATTACGGAATGTATTGCCAAGGTCTTGAAGGACATCGCTATGGCATAGGGAAAGTATTAAAAGCAGATCACCAAGGCAAATGGCTTGCCGAACGAATTAATAATGCTAATTTGTCGAACTCCCAGAAAATATGGCGCATGATAGATAGAGAGTACACCCCTATCGACTGGCAATTGGATTTTAAATCCGGATATCGCTGGTCAGAAAAAACCTGGTATAAAGATATCGTCTACGGCGATACTCCAAGAGTGGATGTTAAAGTACCCTGGGAGCTGGCACGAATGCAGCACTTGACGCATCTGGCATGGAGCTATGCTCTTGCCAATGAAAAACAATCCTTTTTTAAGCAACCAGAGACCTATGTCCGTGAATTCCGCAACCAGGTTTTAGACTTTATATCTACCAATCCTCCACGCTTCGGGATCAACTGGACCTGTACCATGGATGTAGGTATCAGAGTTGCCAACTGGCTGACTGCTTACGATCTGTTAAGAGCTTTCGGTGCTGAGTTTGATTTGGAATTTGAAGAGATTTTGATACAAAGTGTCTATGAACACGGTCTGCATATCATCAACAATTTGGAATGGAATGAAGAATTGACAAGCAATCACTACCTGGCAAATATAGTCGGTCTGTTATTTTCAGCAGCTTTTTTAGCTTCTACCCCCGAAATAAACGGCTGGCTTCTATTTGCAATTAAGGAGCTTTTCACGGAAGTGAAAAAACAATTTTATAAAGATGGCGCAAACTTCGAAGCTTCGACCTCTTATCACCGCTTGTCGTCAGAAATGGTTTTATATGCGACTGCTCTGATATTGCGATTACCGGAAACCAGATTGCGAGAGCTACAAAACGTTAACCGCGACCGTTTAATTAACAAACAGATGTCGGCTCCAAAAGCGTTTTCAATCAACTCGTTTAACTCCACAGATCCTTTGACTTTATTCCCGGATTGGTATTTTAAGTCCTTGGAAAAAATGGCCGAGTTTACAATGCACATCACCAAACCAAACATGCAGATTCCACAAATCGGTGATAATGACAGCGGCCGTTTCCTAAAGCTTCATCCTCTATATCGCAGAGTTACTGTTTTCAACGCAAAATCGAGGTATGCAAATCTGGCCAGATATAATGATCTTCCTGATAATGCCGATTATTGGGATGAAGATCATTTGGATCATCGATCTCTGGTTGCAGGGATTAATGGACTTTTTCAAAGAAAAGATTTTACGGAATTTACCGGTCCAGACTGGATCGATGGATATCTTATTAAAAATATAGTTAAAGGGATATCACTTCCATCCTATTGTTCTATCAATGGACAGACAGATGCTGCGCAGGTGCGTATCGGTTCAACTAAAAATCTACTTAAAATGGATCAAATAAAATATCCATTAAATGGAAATGCTCGAAAGATAATGCGGATACCGATTCCAGAAAACGATATATATAAACATCTTCAGCTTTTTGCTTATCCCGATTTCGGGGTCTATATATTTCGATCTAAACGACTTTACCTTGCCATACGATGCGGCTCTATCGGACAGAATGGTAATGGTGGACATGCACATAACGATCAATTGTCTTTAGAACTGACGATTGATGACAAAAATTGGATTAGAGATCCTGGGACATACGTATACACCCCCTTGTCCGCAAGACGGAACGAATATCGTTCAGTGACCGCCCATTATGCGCCGCAACTATCAGGTTCAGAACCCGGCGATTTAAAGGGCGGTCTATTTTGTCTGGGAAACAATGCACAGGCAAGCTGTTTGTATTTTGGAGAAGACGGATTTATCGGAATGCATCATGGTTACGGTTTTCCAGTATTTCGTAATGTCGTGCTCCTTAAAAATACCATTCAAATTATTGATCATACCACCGGGAGTTCACTTTTAAAAGACATAGATCAACCCGGCCCTGATAACCCGTCAATGATCCCATTTTCTCCAGGATACGGTTTGCGCCATGTATAATGTGCTCTTTATTGCCTATGATTTCCCGCCCTGCCCCAGCATCGGCGGAAGTTTGCGGTCGGAAAAATTTGTCAAATATCTACCTGAATTTGGATGGAAGGCAACGGTACTCTCTTTGCTGCAACACAGACATGCCATTAAAGAAAAATACCCTCAAGTAAACCGTGTGCGTTCTTTGACACCTTTCAGCCGGCCATATGAGGTCGCTCCATATGGCTGGGTGCTACCCGTTTATCAAAAAGGCCTTAAACTACTGCACAAAAACAAATATGATCTCATCTACGTCTCCTGTCCACCGTTTCCACAGACAATCGCTGCAGCAAAGCTTAAAAGAGTGGCTGGTATTCCACTGGTGATAGATTTCCGAGATGCATGGTCTTTGGACCCATACCAGGAAGGGAGCCGTTTTAAAAAACTTGTTTACAGGACTCTTTTCCCAACCATGGAAAAAATGGTTCTGGCACATACTGATTGTTTGATTATTAACACCCCTTCTGCATTGAAAGCCTATATAAAAAAATATCCGATGCTTTCAAATCGAATCCAAATGATCCCGAACGGCTATGATGAACAGGACTTTATCGGTTACCGGCCCGTCACCTCGGGAAATCAAATGAAAATCCTTTACAACGGACGTTTTGGCATCGGCGCAAGGGATCCTCTACCTTTACTTAAAGCATTTCGTCAATTAATCGATAAACACCTCCCAATTCGGTTACATATCATTGGCAACAACCGGCCAGTACTATCGAAATTAATTAAAGAGCTTGGACTTAATAACCATGTTCTGCTCACTGGACAGATTCCCCATAAAAATGCTATTGAAGCCATGGCCACCTGTGATGTCCTTCTGCTTTATCAGCAGCAGAGCATTGCCGTAATCACTCCCATAGCTGGTAAAACTTATGAATACTTACGTGCCGGAAAAGCCATTTTGGCGATTTTGCCACCGGGTGACAACCTTGACATCATCCATAATTATGCGGTTCGACAAATTTCGGTGACGGATCATGATGTAAACCAAATTGTTAATGGCATTCTGGCATTATACCAAGACTGGAAGAAGGGCACTCTGCCGGTGTATATGCCTCCGGCGGATCATTTTAAAAAATACAGCAGGCAAAACCTGGCGGCTTGTTTGACTTCCGTATTTAATCAAATCGTCAAACAGAGAACAAATCATGAGAATTGTTAGCCCAATGGCCACAGGAAGCGGCGCCTATGTTGTTCATAGCCTTTTAGAAAGACGCATCCCCGGATATCGAGTATCCAGCTATCACCCTTACTGTAACTTGTTTCCAATCGTTCTTCCGCAATTAGTCTCTACCTGCAACAACGACCTGATCCACACAACGCCGGATTATGCCAGGTTTTTTTATCGGAAATCTGCTCCTCTGGTGCTTACGTTTCACGGCTATGTACTGGACGGTCGAATGCGGCCATACTGTTCATTTCTCACAAACTTATATCACCTAACGGCCCTTGGGATGTGGATACGATTGGCAATTAAAAAAGCACATACGATAACCGCTGTAAGTCGTTTTACCGGCAAACTTATTCAACAGGATATGAATATATCTCAACCCGTTAAAGTTATTTACAATGGTGTTGACATTAATCATTTCACACCCGTCTCTTTTTCACGACCTGTCCGGAAAGAGGTTCGTGTTTTTTTTTCAGGTAACCTCACCCGGCGAAAGGGGGCTCATTGGCTCCCTTCAATTGCAAATAAACTCCAGAAGAATATTCGAATTTTCTACACCCAGGGACTTCGAACCAGAAGAAGTTTGGCTTCAGGCCCCAACCTTCAAGCCATTGGTGCCGTCCCCTTTAAAAGCATGCCAAACCATTATCGCCAAATGGATTTATTGCTCATGCCCAGTGTAAGGGAAGGTTTTGGACTGGCGGTAGCCGAAGCAATGTCATGTGGCCTTCCGGTGGTTGCAAGCAACTGCTCTGCCCTACCGGAATTAATTGATAACAGCAAAGGAGGATTCTTATGTCCGGTTGGAGATGTTGAAGCCTTTTCTGAAAAAATAAATCTGCTGTCTGATTCACCAAAATTAAGGCGCGAAATGGGTGAATACAACCGAGCAAAAGTTGAAAAAGTTTTTACACTTGATCGAATGGTAAAAGAATATCAGGAACTGTTTGAAAATGTGCTATCCTGACTGGTCATTGATTTTATCCGTGCCATAGATTCTTTCGAGAATCGGTCCATCAAACGATATGATGTCTAATGGGGAAATTAACCAAACTATTTAACTGGCAATCGATTCAATTAAATCCACATATTTTTGTTCAATAATGCTCCAATCATAATGCTTTAAAACAAATCTCCTACCCTCTCTTCCCAGCGAACGGCCAAGTTCATAATCATTCAGCAGATGGATAACTTTTTCTGCTATTTGTTGTATGTTTTTTTGTGGAACCACGAGTCCGTTTTTTCCGTCAACAATAATGTCTCGAAATGATGGAATATCGGTAACCACGACGGCACATTCACACCCCAAAGCCTCCACCAGAACAAGGCCAAATCCTTCTGCAATAACAGACGGAAATACGACCACATTTGACGTCTGATAAAGCGGCGGAAGCAAATCATTTCTCACAGCCCCCAGAAAGTGGACATGGTCACTTATCCCCAGATTGACACATCGTGATTTCAAATCATCTTTTTCTGGGCCGTCTCCAGCTATACGTAAACATACTTTGGAATGTCTTTTGAGGATTAATGGTATAGCATCGATCAGATACCGTAGTCCTTTTTTTTCAACCAAACGGCCTACAAACAAAAGTGCCCCGCTGTTTTTCCGTGTTTCCGGCGGAATAAAGAGATTTTGCAAATCAACCCCCATGGGAGTCACGTATATTTTTTCGTGACCGACGCTGAGTTTAACGACCTCCTTTCGCATGGCATTGCTAACAACGGTAACGGCGGTGGAGTTTGAAACAATGTAACGTTTCATCATCTTATTTATATTGCCTTGAAGCGCAAACAGATCACTACCATGGGAGGTACAAAGCAGTGGAGGGGCAAATTTAATAAACAAACGTGCCAGCAATGCAACCAATCCCTGAGGAATCAGCCAGTGAGCGTGAATCAAATTGAACTTGTATTTCCGGAGTAACCGGATGAGTGCGAAAAGTTCTCCCAGAAAAAAAAACGGCAACAGTGCATGCTGCCACGGATAATGTTTTAACTTGCTTAAAATCCCACCTTGGTATGCCAAACGCTCCCACGGTTTAATAAAATAACGGAAACGCTTTACATATATGCCTGACAAATATTCTTCTGTTTTGGTTCCCTCACAATGCGGGGCAAGCACATGGATTTGATAATGTGCCCTGAGTCTGTTGCAGAGTTCAAATACAAAAGGAGGATCTTCATCGTCTTCCCAGCGAGGAAAGGTGGATGTTAGTACTAAAATCCGTTTAAGATTCTTCACTTTTCCCCTTCACTTTTTTCAAAACGCATCTGGCAAATCTGGTCTGAAATTAGCCCCATCATAAATATCAAAACAGAGGTTGTAAACAAAAGTGCGCTCATATTCGTAAAACGGCCGTAGTTGAAATATGTATAACCATAATAAGACAAACCTATCACAAACATGATAAAACTTACCGGAAGGAAGACTCTCAATGGGGAATAAAGGGTGCATATTCTGATGATGATCATAAAAAATCGTACGCCGTCTTTGGGTAGATTTATTTTGCTTTTTCCCATTTTCCGCTTTTGAATATTGATGGGAATATATATTAAACTCCTGCCTTTTCTCAAAACGCCCAATGTCAGTGTTGATGGATATGAATACGTATTTGGAAGAAGATTTACGAGCTGCCGTGCAAGATCTGATTTAATAGCACGAAATCCTGAAGTAAGGTCTTTGACGGGAAACATTGCCACATAAGATGCCAACCAGTTATAAATTTTGTTCCCAAGAGCACGTCCTATTGAAGACTGGCCTCTAATGGATCGTGCACCGACAACCATGTCATATTCTGGTAAATATTCCAGCATTTTTCCGATATCCTCCGGATCATGCTGAGAATCTCCATCCATAAACACCAGGATGTCTCCGGATGCCGTTCGAATCCCGCTTTTTATAGCCGCGCCATTTCCGATATTATAGGGATGATTGTGAACGTTAGCGCCGGCGTTTTTAGCTACGGCAGATGTATCATCTGTTGAGTCGTCATTTATTACGAGAACTTCGAATTCAGGATACAACTCGACGATTTTGGATACAAGATCTCCGACAGTCTGGGCTTCATTATACGCCGGTATGATAATTGATATTTTGCTGTTAGTCATTTTCTTTTTTGTAAATTTTATATAGACGCCATTTCAAAACCTTCCAGCGAATGTTAATATAGATAAAAACGAACTTTTGTGTCAAGAGAATAGCTTGGCATATATAATGGCTCAAAAAACTCTTAACTAGGAAATAACGTTGAGCTTATTATTTTCATTTTCGCCAGCCGAAACAAGTACGCCGTTATTAAACACCCGAAACCGTATTTTATGCTTCGAAACAAATTGATGGATGAGGCTTCAGCAAAGTACTTTGTCGGGCAGCTCACCTCAGCCACCCTATAACCAAACCATAGAACTTGAGACAGCATCTGATTATCAAAAACAAAATCATCAGAATTAACTTCAAGAGGTAAACGTTCCAAAAGCTCGCGAGAAAAGGCCCTGTATCCTGTATGGTATTCTGAAAGTTTTGCTGTAATCAGAATATTTTGTACATACGTAAGAAAACGATTGGCGATATATTTCCAAACCGGCATACCGCCTTTTATAGCATAGCCACCGAGAATCCGGGATCCCAGAACACAATGGTAAAGACCGTTTCCGATCAAGGAGGCCATGGCCGGAATAAGTTTTGGGGTATACTGATAATCCGGGTGCACCATGATGATAATATCACCGCCGGCTTCAAGGGCAAGGCGGTAGCAGGTCTTCTGATTGGCGCCGTATCCTAAGTTCTTCTCATGGATATGTACCTGAGCATCCGAGAGCTCCTTTGCAATAGACACGGTTTCGTCCCGACTGCCGTCATCTACCAAAATAACAAGATCGACCATATCTTGTGCCATAACTTCATTATAAGTCATACGCAAGGTCTTTTCCGCATTGTATGCCGGCATGACAACAACGACTTTTTTGTCTTTATACATACGAACCTCTTTAAATGGAAAGAATTTACCCTGCACTTGATGATAAAGTTTGATTTAATATTTCTAAGTTTTTACGTGCTTCAGAATAATTGGGATCGATTTTTAGGGCGTTTGAAAAAAATACTTTGGCTTTGTCAAATTTCCCTTGTTTAAATAGTATAAGTCCTATTTTGTTATACGCTTGAACATAATCGGGTTTTATCTTAATAGCTTCGGCAAAATGAGTAAACGCTTCTTTTAATTTGCCTTGTTTTAACATAATATTCCCAAGGTTATAGTGTGCGTTTTCATGTTTTGGATAAATTCTAAGTGTTTCCTTATAGTGGTGTTCAGCCTGATCTATTTCCTGTTGAGCAGACAGCATGTATGCCAGATTATAGTGTGCATTGGCATTTTCGGAGTCAGTTTTAAGTATCTCTTTGTATTGTGATATAGCTTTTTCAGGTTTTGCCTGTAAAAAGAAGATATTTGCCAAATCCATGCGTGTATCTGTTTTTTGTGGATCGATTTTAAGCGCTTTGGTAAAGTACAAAGCAGCTTCGTCATAATCTCCTTTTTTATTAAGGGCTAATCCCAGATTGCAAAGCGCAATCAGATACTTGGGATGAATTCTCAATGCCTCTTTATAGTGGAAAATGGCCCTATCGAGATCTGTTGTATCTAATGCTGTTGCTAGATTATTGTGCGCTTTATAGTTGTTTTCAGTTACTCTAATAGCATGTTCAAAGAGTGTAACACCGTTTTTCCAATGACTTACCTGAAAGAAAGTCCTTGCTGTCAAGGCTGATAAGATTATCATGGCAAACACGCTAAGATAGATTTTTTGATAATGCCATTTTCTAAAAAGATCTAAAACTCCCCATGCAAGAATAATAAAAAGCCCTAGTAAAGGTATATAAGTGTAGCGATCCGCCATGGCCTGTTCGCCCACCTGTACCAAACCGATCACGGGCACTAAAGTGCCGAGATACCAGAATAGACCAATGACTATATACGGATACTTCTTTGCCACCCTTATGGCAAAGAAGCATGCACAAGCGATCAGCAAAGCTGCCCCAAATATCTGCCAAGCAGGCAAAGTATTTCTTGGATGCGGATAAAAAACTGCCAGTTTAATAGGCCAGGCCGCTTTTAAAACATAGTTAACATAGGAAATAAGTGCATTTGAGACACGGGTTTTCAGCGGCAAAGCCCCTAAAGCCATGACCGCACTATAGCTTTTCTGGGCCAAAAAAGTTAAAATGCATGAAATAACTACCGGGATAAATAAAGGAATCTTTTCTAAAATGAGTCGATAAATTCCTTTAGAATCAGAATGGGTTGTGCTTTCAGATCGGAAAAGATAATCATTTTTAAATTGAAATCTTTTAAGCGGCCAGAAGTCCAGCAAAAGCAGTACAAACGGGAATGTCACCAGCATGGGTTTGGCCATAAGACCCAAGCTAAAGAAGATGATAACCAACAGGTAGTTCTTGAAGTCGGGCGCTTTGCTATAACGATAATATGCACCTATCATCAAAAACCCAAAAAAGGTGCTTAAAACGTCTTTTCGTTCTGAAACCCACGCCACAGACTCCACATGGAGTGGATGTAATGCGAAAAGGGCTGCCACAAATGCACTCCTCCAGATTGCTCCGGTCATCCGTTCAAGCACTGTAAATAATAAAATGGTATTAATCATATGGAATATCAAATTTGTCCAATGATGCCCCATGGGGTTTAGTCCATAGAGTTCACAATCGAGCATATGAGAGAGCCAGGTTAAAGGATGCCAGTTTGCTGAATGGAATGCCGTAAATGCCCAGATAATATTCTCAACGGTTAGGCCTTTTTGGACATGGCTGTTTTCCGTAATATATTCTTGATCGTCATATCCTACAAAATCAAAATTCTTAACCTGTCCATAAGCAATAATGATTGATAGGATCAAAAGCAGACTGATCATCATTTTAAGATGACGATCCGTTATATTGTATTTTATCTTCATAAATTTATTTCGGTCTGAGACTTCAAAGGTTTTTAACCATATTCGGATGCGAAACTTGAGTTATAATATTCTTAACTGTTTTAAACCGCCAGACAGTTTTTTATTAGAAATTCGGAAAAACCTTTTTTGTAAAAGAAGGATAAATAAAATTAGAAATAGTCCTGTTTGGGTAAAACGCAGCCCAAGACGAAATGAATTCGGAGCAAAATCGAGCATAACTTCATGTTCCCCTGCTGGAATGTGGCAGGAAATAAAGGTATTCAAGAACGGCTTCAGGGGAATAGGTTTTTCATTTTCCACAGCGATCCAACCCGGATGAAATGATTCTGAAATAATTATAGTCCCGGGCTGCTTTGTGTGAATATAAATATATCGTCGATCAGGTGAAACATATTTCACTCCAACTGGAATGATACGCCCTTTTTCACCATCACTCACAAAAAAGGCTCTTGGAAGCACATTGACATTTTCATAAAGATAGACCGGTTTTTCTCTCCACCAACCTCCACAGAAGTTCGGCATAGTGATGGTGTCTCGGGTTTTGAATTTGAGACGAGGATTCATTATCGGTTTGAAAGTAATCAAATGAGTAATCCCGGCAAGGTCATAAAGATCGGGCCGGGCGAAATCAAATAAACGAAACGCCCACATCGTCTCTGAAATCGGAAGCGTTCCATCCAGTCGTGTCAGGAAATTTAAGGTATTAAGCGTGGCAAGGGGTTCATAACCTCCAGCACGGCCTATTTTGTTTTGAATAAAAATCCAATCACCCAATGGGGTAAGGCGATAAGCCCTCAGGTTAACCGGTTGAATCGATCCTATCCTTACAGGACCGGGATGCTCTTTAATCGCCTTAATGATTTTTAAAGGTGGTTTCAGATCTTTTTTATGATAACCTGTAAGCATCCCGTTTGAAGCAACGAGTATTGGATCTGCTATTAGGAAGCATGTCAGGATAATTCGAATAAACTGAATACGCTTCCAAAGGTATAAACCTGCTAAAAGAAAAAAACAGGTCATCGCTCCAAAATATCGAACATTCAATATAACCGTGTCCTGAGTGTTCGGAACAATAAACAGCCCTGATAAAAGCAAGCCGAAACCAACTATGGTTAAAAATAAACATATGTATCTTTTTCTGTTGGCATAATCAAAAAGATACTCAAATCCGTACCCTGCAAAAACGCATAATATGAGTATACTAAAAATAAAATAGCGGGACGGGCTGGTGAGCATGGCCATACCTGGAATGTTCTTTAAAGCCAGATCGAACGGGGGCAGAGCAGCTCCCATACTAAAGAGCCACGGGATTAATCCC
>CAJIBH010000213.1_pt1 | contig 11540 bp, 9 predicted proteins | sample 9199311 | NCBI WGS metagenome assembly CAJIBH01 (sample SAMEA7708295, study PRJEB35096) | sediment metagenome | biome: marine neritic benthic zone biome [ENVO:01000025]; feature: sediment [ENVO:00002007]; material: shallow marine sediment [ENVO:03000034] sea grass bed [ENVO_01000059] ... | reverse complement strand
TTTAGCAAATATATGGAATTTATTCCATAATTTCAAAGTTTTGTGAGTGAATATACAAGCAATTTTGCTAATTAATATTGGAGATTGTTTTACTAAGATAGTTTAATTTTGTATATGCTGTAGTACTTTTGCTTTTAATTCTTTTATTTTAAATTGTTGGCCTTGAATTTTGCATGATTTTATTCGGACATATCCACAGTGACGTTGTGCATCGGCCGGTCATAATGGATCGGAGACGGGCCTCTTTTTAAATAAATGACGTGTTGTGAGTCTGATACGTTATTGGATATCTGCTGTTCCTGATGAAAAGAAAAGCCGTTCATCATTGTATTCAGCTGATTTCTAAGAACTGAATATGAATAGTGACGGGAAGCGATGTCGTAGTTTGTATTGACCATCTTCTCTTTTAGTTCAAAAGATTCAATAAGTTCTTTTGTTTGATGAACGGTGTTTTTAGTAAGAAATCCATCCATAACAATCAGTTCAAAACCTTTAGGCTCTATATCTTTTATAAATGTGGCGTATCGATTGACCAATATCGGTTTTTTAAAATAAACGGCTTCAAGAAACGCATTGCCGAATCCTTCGCAGACGCTCGGATAGGTGATAAAATCTGCACAAGGATAAATGTCCCATAGCGTATATTCTGTTTGATAATTTCCATTTCCATTCCAAGGATCTGAAATTTGTGTCGTTAACATGCGAAAGTCAACCCCATGTTCCAAGGCATAGTCTTTAAGCCACTGTGCGTATTCAAAACCCTCATCACCGGCTTCGTGAGATACAACCAGTTTATAACGAGGATCTTTCAGCTCCTTCACCAGTTCAATGGCTTGCTCAATACCTTTTCGGCGGATGATGCGCGTGGGCTGTAAAACGATTTTATCATCGGGATTTAAACCAATACTCTTTCGAAACGCTAGAACCTTTTTTTCATCCGCAACAGGTGGATGGTCGAAATCCAAAACGTTTGGAACAATGATCGAAGAGATTCCTGTACGTAGAGCCATCTGTTCCAAAGCTTCTGAATTGATGACCACGTGCCGGATGCTGGGTAGATTGGGTGGAAATGCCATTCGCAGATAATCGCTCACAGCATTGACCGAGAACCTGTCCCTTTCCCAGTAGAAATCATGATGGTGGGCAATGGTGGGGATTTCTGTTTCCGCTATTGTTTCTGCCAAAGCCAGTCCCAGAGGAATGTTAAGCGGTATGGTCAGGGCATTTTCGACGATTAAAAGGTCAATATGAAACTGATGGATAAAATTGTAAAGCTGAATTTTCAAATAAGATCTCAAGGCATGTATCAATTCGGTAATGGTGTGCGTTCTTCCTGTTTCCCCAAAAATCTGTGAATTAATCCATTGGTTTTGGGTGTGTTGAAAATGAGCTTTGGGTTCAAGAAAGCTCTTTTCAGGATTCCGGTCCAATTCACCGGCGAACCAGAAACAGTTGTGTCCGTTTTGTTCGAGGACTTCCGACCACTTGCTGGCTTCCAAAGAAACACCGTCGATTCCAGCAAAACGTGTCGAGACAAATCCGACGTTTTTACCTTTCATCTATTTCACCCATATGATTTTGCCTTAAAAAATTTTCCGCCATCCTATGCATTATTGACGTTACTTAAAATAAAAAGTGCGGAACTTGAGTTTTGAATATCTATAACTGTTTTCATCACATCGATATCGCTTGATGTGACACTATGATTTGACGGTAAAGTATAGTAAATTATAGCAAAAGCTATGCCAGATGAGGTATTGTTAAATAATATAAGATATTATAGATAGTTATAATATTTTGTGCAAGAACCGGGGTGGGATATTGAGTAAAAAACATCTAAGAATTGTGAAATTAATTACACAATTTGAACGGCAGCAGCCTATAAAATATGGCTGCTTGTCAGGGAAAAGCCTGATATCGATGCTTCAACAATAGTTAACAGGGGAGGAAACCTCGTGGACACGTACTAATAAGGGATGTAATACTTGAGTTATCATTAAATGAAAAACTGTTTCCATGTTTTTTACGAAATATTTGGATCAGGCAGATTTTTGGTCATCTGATAATACCTCGCAGCGTCTGTGGAATAAATAAACAGGGCTGTCCATATCAAAACAAAAGCGAATATCTGGGCGCTTGAAAGTGGCTCATTGTACAAAAAGACACCCAAAAAAAACATGCAGCTTGGTGCGATATACTGTAAAAAACCGACAGTGGAAAGATTCAGCCGCCTCGTACCCAGCGTAAAAAGAAGCAGTGGAAAGGCCGTAAGAAAAGCACTTCCCATAAGGAAAAGGTCGATCTTGACACTGATACGAAATAAAGCTCCGACACTTTTATTGTGTAGAAATAGGATATAAGCCAAGGCTGGGCCTGAAAGAAGAAGCACCTCTATAAATAGGCCTAACAGGGAACTGACAGGGGCCACTTTTCGAATCAGACCGTAAAACCCAAATGCAAAGGAAAGGGATAGTGCTATCCAGGGAAATTCTCCATATTGAAAGGTTAGATATAGTACCGCGATGCCGGCCAGTACAAAATGCACTGTCTGCATGCTTCTCCACTGCTCACTGAGAAAAACCATGACCACCAGGAAATTGAACAGCGTGTTGATAAAGTATCCAAGGCTTGCCTGGAGAATGTGTTCATTGTTAATCGCCCAGATGTAGATGAACCAGTTGAATCCAAGAAGTATTGTTGTGGGGATCAGGATCATGAAGGTCCGCGGCTTTTTAACGGCCATCATGAATTCATTACAGTGCCTCTGGAATACAAGTACAATAATAAGAAAGAAAAAGGACCAGATCACTCGATGCATAATGATCTCAAAGGCAGGAATGTCGCGCATCACTTTCCAGTAGATGGGGCTTAACCCTCAGATCAAAAATGCTGAAGATGCATACACCACGCCAGACAAAGATTCTTGCCGTGATTTTGAAGGATTAATTTGTTTCATAGGATAATCGTGTATTATATAGGGAAGCGAATTTAAAAACGGCTAACCGTAGTCCATTTAATAATTGATGTCAAAATATATCCACCTTGACACAAAGCAAGGAATTCAAATAAAAGAGCGTAACGTGCTTTTTTACTTTTATATAAATAAAGGAGACGACAATGCCTCAAATTGTGGCGATTTATGGAAGCCCCAGGCGGCGGGGGAATACCGCAACTTTACTCAAGCATGCCGTTAAGGGAGCTGTTGACGCCGGAGCCCAGGTCAATGAAATCATTCTAAGGGACTTAAAGATGTCTCCTTGTCTGGAAATATACGCTTGTAAAAAGGAAGGAATATGCGCCATTAAAGACGATTTTCACCAGGTCGTGAATCAAATCCTGTCGGCTAAAGGATTAATCCTTGCCAGCCCGATTTTCTTTTATTCGGTGAGTGCCCACACGAAAATTTTAATGGATCGGTGCCAGTCTTTGTGGGTGAAGAAATATTGGATCGACAAGGTTCCTTTCGATCACTTGGAGCCTAAACGAAAAGGACTTTTCATTAGCGCCGGGGCGACCAAAGGCAAAAAACTGTTTAATGGCGCCCTTTTGACGGTTAAATATTTTTTCGATGTGCTGGACATGGAGCTTTTTCGATCGCTTTTGTATCGAAGGCTTGAATTTGAAGATGATATTTTAAAGTTTCCAGAATATCTTGAAGAAGCCTATCAGGCCGGTAAAGCGCTTGTCAAGGCACTTTAAACAAAATTACTTCCTTTTGGGATTTTTTTCTGAGACGATGAGTTTTTCTTTTGCGCATGTTTTCCAGGAACCGTTTTCATGGACAAAGAGATGCGGCCTCTGTCAATATCGACGTTGATGACCGTGACCATGACGTTTTGGTTGACCTTGACGATATCCGCTGGATTTTTCACGTATCTGTCCGACAGTTCGCTAATGTGAACCAAGCCATCCTGATGCACTCCCAGATCTACAAAAGCCCCGAATGCTGTGACGTTGGTGACAATTCCCGGAAGCTTCATGCCGGACTTTAAATCTTTAATTTCTTTAATGCCGTCTGCAAATGCAAACGCTGTAAATGATTCTCTCGGATCACGGCCCGGCTTTGAAAGCTCATCCAATATATCATTTAAGGTCGGTATTCCAACCGTGTCTGTTACATACTTTGAAATGTCTATTGTTCCCTTGAGTGTTTCATCGGCCATCAAATCTGTCACCTTGCACCCAAGATCACGGGCCATGGTATTTACGATGTGGTAGCTTTCAGGGTGCACTGCGCTGGCATCCAGAGGATTATTGCCCTTATTTATTCTCAAAAAACCCGCTGACTGTTCAAAAGCCTTGGGACCGAGCCGCGGCACATTCTTTAACGCCATCCTTGATGGAAAAGGGCCGTTTTCATCTCTATAGACCACGATATTTTTGGCCAATTGAGGACCAAGCCCCGAAACATACGTTAGAAGCTGGACGCTGGCCTGATTGACATCAACTCCGACACTGTTAACGCAGCTTATCACCACGTCATCCAAGGCCTGCTTTAAAAAAGACTGATCCACATCATGCTGGTACTGGCCAACACCGATGGATTTTGGATCGATTTTAACAAGTTCGGAAAGCGGATCCATCAAACGTCTTCCGATGGAAATCGCTCCCCGTATCGTCAGGTCGAGATCGGGAAATTCTTCACGGGCAATGGCCGATGATGAGTAGACAGAAGCCCCACTTTCATTGACCAATATGACATGAACATCGTCAATGGACAAATTTTTAACAAAATCTTCAGTTTCTCTGCCTGCTGTACCATTGCCGATGGCAATGGCTTCGATATGATACTTTTGGCACAGTATTTTAACTGTTTGCGCAGCTTCTTGGGTCTTTTTTTCAGACAGGTGAGGGTATATCGTCTCATGATGAAGGAATTTTCCCTGCCTGTCCAGACAGACAATCTTACATCCGGTCCTGAACCCCGGGTCAATTCCCATAACCCTATTGGCTCCGAGAGGAGGGGCCAATAGGAGCTGTCGCAAGTTATCTTCAAATATCTTAATGGCCTCGGCATCGGCGCGTTCTTTTGAGACCAGACGTATTTCTGTTTCCATGGATCTTGATAGAAGCCTTTTGTAGCTGTCGCGAACAGAGAGTATCACTTGTTTTGAATCCTTATCGTCCCCTTTGACAAAAAGCTTATCCAATATCGCGATTGCATCTTCTTCTGGAGGCGCTATGGTAAGGTTTAAGATATCCTCTTTCTCTCCCCGACGCATGGCAAGTATTCTGTGTGAAGGTGCTTTGGAAATAGGTTCTTCCCAGTCAAAGTAGTCTTTATACTTGGCACCGTTTGATTCCATCCCAAACGAAATCACACTTCTAATGGTCCCTTTTTCAGTAAATAATCGGCGCAACCATGATCGAGCCTTGGAATCCTCATTGATCCATTCGGCAATAATATGCCTGGCACCGGTAAGTGCGTCCTCAATCGAATCAACTTTTTTTTCAGAGTCTATAAAATTAGCGGCCAATACATATGGATCTTTTCCTGTTTGCTCAAATATGATCTTTGCAAGGGGCTCAAGGCTTTTTTCCCTGGCAATGGCGGCTTTGGTTCGACGCTTGGGCCGGTAAGGAAGATATATATCTTCTATAATTGCAATAGTCTTTGCAGCAATAACCGCTTCTTTCAGTTCATCTGTAAGATGCCCATGCTTCTCGAGAGATTTCAGTATGGTTTCGCGACGATTATCCAGTTCCTTAAGCTGGTTCAACCGGTCCCTAATCGATGTGATGTCAACTTCATCCAGACTCCCTGTTGCTTCCTTTCGATATCGAGCGATAAACGGAATCGTTGCTCCTTCTTCAATAAGCACTTCAACCGCCTGAACCTGTGACTCGTTTATGCTGAGTTCTTTCGCTATTTTTGATTGGAGTGTATGATCCATCATATCCTCATGTTTTTCGGATTTACTTAAGGTAACGTGATGATAAATTATGCTGGCTTATGACTGACTTTTTACAACACCATCATTATTAGAAATGAAAAGGATGAATAGATGGGGTTTAATTTATTCGGTATCAAGTCATAAGAACTCATGGGGACACTTTGTTGTCATCTTGATGATTGAATCCGACACGAAAATATTCATTTTCAGGCCCGGACTCGATTAAATATGATTTCAACGATTCTGAATCATTTCTGCCAAGGCTTTTAGTGCCATACTATAACCCTTTATACCTAATCCGGTAATCTGGGCGGTTACAACATCCGATATCAAAGATTTGTGTCGAAACGGTTCCCTTTTGTAGATATTTGAAATATGTATTTCGATGATCGGAATATCGAGGGCAAGCAATGCATCGCGGATTGCGATACTGGTGTGGGTATATGCGGCAGGATTGATAATAATCCCTTTTTGAGTTGCACCAGCTTCCTGGATCTTTTCGACAATGGCCCCTTCGTGATTGGATTGGAACGTTTTGACAAAAATTCCAAGTTTTGTCCCTAAGTTTTCAAGGTCGGAATTAATTTCCTTCAGGGTTGTCTTACCGTATACTTCGGGCTCTCTTTTTCCCAGCATATTCAGATTGGGTCCGTGAATGACCAAAACTTTCAAGCTGTCTTTGTTTTGATCCATATTAATATCTGCTCCTTAATAATTATGAATTTTGTTTATTTTGTAGCAAAATATTTCTAACGTAGCGAATCGGGCGAATAACGTTACTGGTTCTCCTGTTCCTCCGTTTGCCCGTTAATTTCCTATAAACTATAGTTTCGCATCCTTAATTTTAATTAACGCCAATAAAATATTTTACCTTCCCGCCGGTCGAAGATGCCGCTTGCGGTGAGGCGGACAATAACAAATTTATTTTGGTCTGCGACTTTAGCAGACGAGCAAATCGATTTTATTCGCCGATCAGCTCTCTAAATTTGGAAATGGTTTCCTTATAGTCCGGGCTTTTGAAAATGGCCGACCCGGCCACAAAGACATCAACTCCGGCATCTGAAATATTTTTAATGGTTTTTTCGTTCACTCCGCCATCGATTTCGATCAGTATGGACAGTCCCCGGTCTTGAATCATTTTGCGAAGGGAACGGATTCTGTCGATGCTGTTGGGTATGAATTTTTGACCGCCAAACCCCGGATTTACACTCATGATCATGACAAAATCCACATCTTCAAGGATCCATTCAATGGCAGATAGCGGCGTTGAAGGATTCAGCACAACACCGGCACGTAAATCCAACGATTTTATCATCTGGATGGTCCGGTTTAAATGGGTGCAGGCTTCCACCTGAACTGAAATCAGATCGGCGCCCGCTTTTGCAAAGTCTTCAATATAGAGATTCGGATTTTCAATCATCAGATGAACGTCAAGGGGGAGTGAAGTGATACGCCGTGCGGCTTGGACGATTAATGGGCCGATGGTGATGTTGGGGACAAAATGGCCGTCCATGACATCGACATGAATCCAGTCGGCTCCGGCTTTTTCAACAGATCCTATTTCATCTCCCAGTTTTGAAAAGTCAGCAGACAGTATCGAAGGTGCGATATATTTCATTGTTGAATCTCCTGTGCCGGATAAATCAAAAATCAATTAATATCAAACAGTTTTGTTCACGATCAATTAGGGTTACACGATGAATACCCCGCGTCAAGTGCTCAAGTCCCTTACCAGTCGTCATAAACCTGTGTCTTTATCAATTTGTCATCCTCGTAAAGAAAAAGGGTGGTATTATCATTATTGGGGATGATGAGCCAGATCTCCTCTCCGGGTTGTATGAAATCGTCAAATATGGTGTTCGAAACCCCAAAACTGTTTAAAACCACCCGGATATGTCTTTTTAAAAAACCGTCGTTGACCCTGTATCTGAAGAAGCTCCTGCCAGGCGAACCCGCTAAATAACCATGCCCTTTCCGGCCGGGTTTTCTGTTGATGACGAGATTCACAGTACCGCCTTCAGTCACAGAGTATCCGGATAACGGTTCTTGGGTTATAATAGTATTTAATGGTTTGTCTTTGTTAAATACAGACTTTATTTTTCCGAGTATCAGATTGCTGTTTTCGATCAGGGGAATTGCACTGTCAAGAAAGCGCCCTTTAAGATCCGGCATCTTGTAATCCTGTGGTCGAATTCCAATGCTAACAAGGAGGTTTACGCATTCGTTCCGGGTTATCATCGTGCCGGCGGAAGGCACCTGGGCAATAATCGAATTTTTTTTTATACGATTGCTGTAAGTACTCGATATTTGTCCCTGGCACAAGCTGTTTTCTTCCAAAATGATTCGAGCCTGTTGAACGGGCAGCTTTTCAAGATTGGGCATCAGGATGGATTTTGGACCTTTTGAAATGATGATCCTGACATCCCGTCCCTTTTTTATTTCCGATCCAGGTTCCGGTTCTTGAAAAATAACATTGTTCTTGGGGATCTCGGTGCTGTATTCTGATCCCTCAATCTTTGTATTAAGTCCCAAATCTGTTAATAATTCAAGTGCATAAACAACATTTTTGCCTTCCAGGTCGGGCACTACCACCGTATCCTCACTTTTTATAATCATTGTAAGGGTCAGGTAGGCACTTGCACCCACTACGAGGATAAACACAAAAAACAGAATTGCTATTTTTAATATTCTCGAGATCATTTTGCCCGTTTCATACGAACAGCAAAAAAGCCATCCATGTTGTGGAGATGGGGAAAAGTTTTTAAATAACCGTTGCCGGTCAAAAGAGAACGTGCTTCATTAGGTAAACCGTCTGGATTTTTTTCTATAGCAAAATCTTTATGCGTATTCAAAAAATCTTTTATCACGGATTCATTTTCTTCGGGTTCCGTGCTGCAGACGCAATAAACTAGGAGGCCGTCAGGTTTGACTTGATGCGCCAGGTTATCCAGAAATGTCGCCTGCCTTTTTGCGTGGCGAATCAGGTCCTTTTCCAATGTGCTCCATTTTGCATCCGGATTTCTTCTTAAAACACCAAGGCCGGAGCATGGTGCATCCAATAAGATCCGATCAAATTTTTTAAGGGATTTACCGTCGGCAGGATTATTCAGATCATGGGTGCGGGGTGTGACCATCGACATTCCGAGTCGGACCATTTCAGATTGAAGGCGATGTAGTTTTATCGCATTGTTATCCATGGCAATCAGTTTTCCATGGTTGTTCATCATCTGGGAGATATGCCCTGTTTTTCCGCCAAGACCGGCACAAGCATCTAAAACCGTTTCGCCCGGCTTCGGATTTAAAAGACATGTAACCAGTTGGGCGGCTTCATCCTGAACCTGGAACAGTCCGTCTTCAAACGCTTTCATTTTCGGGATTGATTTTTTTGGATGAAAGAAAAAGGCACCATCCGGTGCATAGCCTGTACACTCGACTTTTTCCACATCTTTTTCAAGGCGTTTTAACAATGTTTCACGGCGGGTCTTTAGTGTATTGCAGCGAACGGTTAAAGGCGGGATGGTGTTGATTGCATCACACAGCAAAGCAGTCTCTTCCAAGCCAAACCGATCCAGCCATCTTTCAAGCAGCCATTTTGGAAATGATTTGTTCACCGCCAATGCAGATACCGGGTCTTTGTTCATATCCGGAAATAAGACCTGTTGATATCTTTTTGCTGCATTTCGCAAAAGTCCGTTGATAAAGCGAACAACATAAGGCTCGGTGACAGATTTTGCCATTTCAACGGATGTGTTTACTGCCGCCGATACGGGTATCCGATTCAAATAAATGATCTGAAACAGTGCGATCCGCAAAATATTCATCACTGTGGGATCGATCCGGCTCAAACGGGTTTTAGAGAAATGATCGATGATCCAATCGAGTTTGGCCCGCCACCGAAGAACGCCGTAGACAATAGCTTGAAGCAATGCACGATCTTTTTTTAAAAAAAAAGTGTGTCGAGAGAAAACTTCATCCAATATGTTGTCTAAGGTGTTGTTCCCTTGATCCAGGGTGTTCAGGACATCTAAAGATGCTTTGCGGGCAGTTTTCATAATATATTTATTTAATTAATACCACGAGTGAACACGAATACACACAAGTACGTTGAAAAATAAGAAAGTGAGAAGCTAAGAAGGTAAGAAAGTTGGCATATCTTAGAGTCTCCGACCTTCTGATTTTCTAACCTTCTTAACTTCTTGGTTTCTGTGACCTTCTAATCTTCTAATTACGTTTGCGTTCATTTGCGGTTTTCTATTTCCTATTCCTGACATTCGTATCAATGCAAAAGTGTTCCGGGAGGTAATTTATATCCCCGCAGGAAATCCTTAATTAAAAGACGCTTTCCGGACTCGCCCTGAATTTCCATAAGAGACAGAATACCTTTTCCGGTTGAGATCCACAGTTCATCGGGAAAGCCTTTTATTACTGTGCCGGGAAGAGCTTCGGTATCTGTAACAATGGTCTTGGCCTTGAAAATTTTAAGGCGTTTTTTTTCATGAAAGGTAAAAGCACCGGGCCATGGCGTCATTCCGCGAATAAATGCTTCAAGGGATTCGGCCGGCATTTTCCAATTCATGTGTCCGTCATTTTTTTTAAGCATGGGCGCATAGGTGGCCCGTGTATGATCCTGAGAGATCGGTTTGATGTCGCCGGTTTCAAAAGCTTTCAGGGTTTGAATGAGAAGGTCTGCGCCGAGATCAGCCAGCCGGTCGTGAAGCGTGCCTGACGTATCATCGGAGGCAATTTCAAGTTTGGAAGAAAAAAGGATATCGCCGGTATCCATGCCTTCGTCCATTAACATCGTCGTAACGCCGGTCTTTTGTTCTCCGTTGATGATGGCCCATTGGATCGGTGCAGGTCCGCGATATTTTGGAAGAAGTGATGCGTGAATATTAATGGTTGCTTTATTGGGTATGGTGAGTATGTTTTTCGGGATGATATGGCCAAAGGCAACCACCACAATAAGGTCAGGGGATTGTTTTTCAATACGTTTCGAAAATTCTGCCGATCGGACTGAAGACGGCTGAATAACGGAGTACCCAAGATTCATGGCCGTTTCTTTAACCGGGGAAGGCGAAAGTTTGCGCCCTCTGCCTTTTGGCCGGTCAGGCCGGGTAACAACCAAAGCGATATCTTGTTTATTGTGATGAAGGGCCTTTAAAGCAGGCACCGCAAATTGAGGGGTGCCCATGAATATGATTCCGGCCTTTTTTTTCATTTTTTTCTTAAATTCTTTTGTATTCTTCTCTTATACATCCCCCTTTTCAAAGAGCTGATGCGGTCTATAAACAACGTGCCGTTTAAATGGTCGATTTCGTGCTGAAGGACCACAGCAAGGAATCCTTCTGCTTCTATCCGCAAAGGTTTCTCGTTTCTGTCAACGCCCTCAACGAGAATCGCGGCTGATCGTTTAACGTCGGCCCTGAAATCAGGGACACTCAGACATCCTTCGTCCTCTGACAAGACACTCCCTTCACTCGATATAATTCTGGGATTGATCAACACCTGTAAAGATCGTGTATCATCCTTGGCTGAAACATCGTAAACAAGAAGACTTTTGTTAATTCCCACCTGTATTGCAGCCAAACCTATGCCAGGCTCCATGTACATCGTTTCAGCCATGTTTTCAATCAAGTCCTGGATTTT
>CAJIBH010000660.1_pt1 | contig 11889 bp, 14 predicted proteins | sample 9199311 | NCBI WGS metagenome assembly CAJIBH01 (sample SAMEA7708295, study PRJEB35096) | sediment metagenome | biome: marine neritic benthic zone biome [ENVO:01000025]; feature: sediment [ENVO:00002007]; material: shallow marine sediment [ENVO:03000034] sea grass bed [ENVO_01000059] ... | reverse complement strand
CACCAAGTCACAAAGACACTTAGAAAAAATAAAAAATGACGGCGCTTAAACCAACAATCAAATGGAATAAATATCAAGAAGCACTTCAATCCTGCCAACCCATTAAAATGGAAGGAAAGATCGTGAAGGTTGCAGGTATTGTAGCACAGGCAAACGGACCGGGAATGAGCATCGGGAGTCTTTGTTCCATAAGAAATGCCAGCGGCCAAAATATGCAGGCTGAAGTCATTGGGTTCAATGATAAACGGGTTATTGTGATGCCCTTTGGAGAAATGCGCGGCATAGAACCTGGAAGCCGGATTGTCGATATAAATAAATATCCGGCAATTAAGGTTGGAGAGGCATATTTAAGCAGAGTTGTAGACGGTCTTGGACACCCCATTGATGGTAAAGGTTCCATACAGGCAACAGCGGATTATCCAATCTATGGGAATGTCATCAATCCTTTAAAAAGGGAGATTATCAATGAGGTGATCGATGTGGGTGTGTGTTCTATAAATGCCATGCATACCCTGGGGAAAGGTCAACGGATTGCCATTATGGCGGGTTCAGGTGTTGGGAAAAGCGTATTGATGGGTATGATCGCCCGACACACGGTGGCTGACGTCATAGTAATTGCCCTCATTGGCGAGCGGGGAAGAGAAGTTAGAGAATTTATTGAACGAAATCTTGGTGAAGAAGGACTTAAAAAATCAGTTGTCGTTGCAGCAACATCAGATTCTCCTGCTCTGGTCAGAATAAGAGGTGCTCATCTTGCGACAACCATAGCAGAATATTTCAGAGACAAGGGGTTGGATGTTATCCTGATTATGGACTCAATCACTCGATTTGCCATGTCATTAAGAGAGGTTGGTTTGGCAGCCGGAGAACCGCCGTCAGCAAAAGGTTATACGCCCAGTGTTTTTATACAAATACCAAAGCTTTTGGAAAGGGCCGGAAATGTAGAAGAAAAGGGTAGTATTACGGGAATCTACACGGTGTTGGTTGAAGGAGATGATATGAACGAACCCATAGCAGATTCTGTTCGTTCTATCGTAGATGGCCATATTATTTTGTCACGGGACCTTGCCCATAAAGGGCAATACCCTGCTGTGGATGTTCTAAGCAGTATTAGCAGGGTAATGCATGACATTGTTGAGGAGGATCATTTGAATACGGCAAGAAAACTTGTCAAGGTGCTTGCAACCTATAGAAATACAGAAGATTTAATTAATATAGGGGCTTATGTTGACGGCACCGATCCACAGATAGATTACGCTAAAAAGAAGATCCATAAGATCAATTCTTTTCTTCAGCAGGATATTAATCAGAGTATAACTTTTAAAGAAAGCATTGTCCGCTTGAAGGAACTGTTGACGGAATAATACAGGTTGAATGATGAAGCCTTACTCTTTTCGGCTTAATAAGATACTTGATTATAGAAAATACCTGAGAAAAAGGGCTCAAATTGATGTATTTAATGCCAGGAATGAATGTCAGAAAAGAGAAAAAGAAGTTCATAGACTGGTAGAACAAAGAGTAGAAATATCAGAAGAACGCAGTGAAGAAGAGACCAAAGGTATGAGTGTTCCCGTGTATCAAATATTTCAAGCTTTTTTGAAAAAAATAGATTACAATCTTGAAGAGGCTCATCTTAGGCTTAATCAGGGAAAAGAAAAGGTGGCAGTGAAAGAAGCGATTTTAAAACAAGCATCCATAAAGAAAAAGACTTTGGAAACTCTAAAGGATTTACAGTATAAAAAATACATGGAAACCCTGGGTAGAGAGGAACAAAAAATATTAGATGAGATCGTTATAGCCGGAAAAGGTCGAGGCGTATGAAGACGCGAGTACAGATTCTATTGGCCTTGTTGATTATTGTAAAGGTCGTGCTGGGTTCTATTTTTATGTATCGAGCCGGCGTGTCTCCATTGTTTGGAAATGCGGACGCCTTCGCCTCAGAACAAAAAAAAGATGCTGATAAAGCAGAAATGAAAAATGAAAAAAACGATACAAAGGCAGGAGAGACAATTGATCTGAAATTTATCATTCAGCAAAAAGCTGAATTTGAAAAAGAAGAAAAACGAATTGCACAAAAAAAGGTGGAGCTTTTAGCCATCCAGGATGACATAAATAAAAAAATAGCGACGCTTACAAAACTAAGGGATGAAATTAAAGCTGAAAAGGACAAGAAAAATGCGGCCGAGGAACAGCAGTTCAAACATCTTATTAAGGTTTATTCAGCCATGAAGCCTCAGAATGCAGCAGACCTGATTGAAAAGCTGGACATAAAGCTGGCAATAGAACTTCTTTCCAAGATGAAGGGCGATAATGTCGGAAAAATACTTTCGTTTGTAAAGATCGAGAAAGCCGCTAAAATAAGCGAAGGGCTTGTCAATCGGGAATAAAAGAACCGCCTATATTAAAAGGTACCATTAAATATAGATATCTATAAATGATCCCTTTGCCCAGAACTCATTCGATTCTATCTCCGACACATGGCTAAGAATTGTGGAGTTTGGGTGATTTTGATGGGAGATTGGAGCCGTAAAATCATTTTGAAGAGCCTTCTCCCTGGGCAAGGGAACCAACGCTAATGGCCAATTATTTGCAACGTCAATATTCATCATTACCCTCATTTTAACTTCATTAGTAAATCCCTATATTAAAAATATTCAAAAATCAAGTCATTTCTTCGAAAGCACTAAGTCGGCAATATTTTCCTTTTACGTTCTTTAAAGCAGGTAAAATATGTCCTTGTCGCGTTTCAAAGTCTTTGCTTTGTATCCCTCCAAACTTTTTAACTAATTGTATTTAAACAACATAAAAATTATCTGTGAACTTTGGTACACCCTTTGCTTTTGAATATGGCAAAATCGATAAAGTATTAAGGTTAAAATTCATGACGAACCCAGTGAATCTAAAATTGATGTCTTCACTTCTTAACGGCAAAACATCCGGAAATGCCAAACCTTTGAAATCGGGAAAAAGGAACAGGCCCTTTTTGTCCGATATGCTAAAAGCCCTTCACGCTTCTAAAGACGGTGCTTTTCATATGGCTGATAAACCAAACAAAATAAACACGACGTCTAATAACAAAGGATATAAATATTATCTTGAATCTTTTAAGAAAGAACTATTAGCTCGGGGAAAATCACTGAACGAGATCTTTTTAAATAAAAGTGATCTTCCGCTAATTAAAACATTTCTTTTACAGTGCGGTTTTTCACATAAAAAAGTAGAGGGGTTTTTAAAGGATTTAAAGGCAAATAATCCCAATGGAAAAATCAATCTTTCACAAATATTTCTTAAGATAACAGAGCTGGGAGCGCTGAAAAGAAAAGAACATCAGGATGAGACAGTTGCACCGGCCACCGTTCCTTATATTGAGTCGATATTGAGAGATTTTAATTTGACCCCTAAAGAACTGGATAGAGCCTTCAGTAAAGCAAGGATTGAAGGCGGGGCGCTGGATCTTCATAAATTAGTGGGAAACTTAAAAGAGATCAATAGCCGAAGACCTTTAGCAAGTACGACTGTCGTCGATCAGAAACTGTCTCGGCAGATTTCGGATAAAATGGCAATGATCGGTATGAATATGCCTAAAAAAGAAAAAGCCGATCAGATCTCCTTGGAAGATTTTATAGCCTCTATGGAGCAGATTGTAGAAAAAGTTGGCAAAGCAAAGAGGGTGTCGCCTGATATAAAAAATACACTGGGTAAAATTCTTGAACGGGTTGAAGTCTCAGAACAAAAGCCTGCATCCGAATCTTCTGTAAAAGTGTCGTCCAATTATCATTTTACGGAGTCATTGTTAAAAGAGGAGATAAACAACAAAGGCCATCATGCGTTTAATGAAAAAAAGATATCTTCCTTAGAAAAAAACAAATCAGATAACAATGAATCCATATCTTCTTTTCTCAAGAAAAAAGATGCCAAAGTCATGAATCATGTAAATCCCGATGCAGACACTTCGAATCATTCCGAAAAAGCCGATTTGCTTTCGAATTTGAATAAGCAAACAGAATTAATAAATACGGTCAAAAAAGCAGGCTATCGTGTCGATACGGAAGCAGGACAAATGAATGCCCCAAGGAATACCGAGGCTTTTAACTTTTCAAATACGTTTAAAGCGGTTGAAAATGGAGAAAAGCCTTTTAGAAGTTTTCTCCCGGCTTCTCTCGTTGATCAGGTAGGAAAACAGATATCCAGGTCTATTCTCAGGGGGGATCAGGTGGTGACATTACAACTGAAACCTCCTGATCTGGGAACGGTCAGAATAACAATAGATATTAAAGATCATACACTAAGACTCGGTATGATTGCGGAGCATCATTCAGTCAAGGAATTATTGATGAATAATGTTCACGAACTTAAAGAGGCCCTAGTCCAACACGGTGTAAAACTTGAGAAAGTAGATGTTCAGATCAACTCTGATTTCGGTCAATCACTGAACGCTTCAAAAGAGGGGACGGATAACGGGCGGGGGTGGGGGCAGGATTTCAATGGGGAGGAGTTTCATTCAGATAATCATACAGATAGTCCACATGCAAAACCCATAAATGTTTTATCGGGAAGTAATTTATTAGATTTAGTGGCTTAGCCAAAAGAAGGGAGGAGAATATCAATGTCATTAGGAGCAGTTAACACAGGCTATGGCGTATCATCTGGCACCGGTGAAAATACATCTTCCAGTTCTAATACCGAGGAAATGGGCATGGATCAGTTTCTCAAGCTGTTTATCGCCCAGATTCAGCATCAAGATCCCCTGAGTCCTCTCGACAGTGCGGAATTTACCGCCCAATTGGCACAGTTTACCAGCGTTGAACAGTTGTATGGAATGAACAGCAGACTGGCAGACATCGAAAAAGCACTCAGTGGCCAGAATGAACAACGCGATGACTTGGGATTTATCGGTAAAACGGTTAAGGCGGACGACAATACAATGCGTGTTGATAATGGAACGGTTCAATCCGGATCTTACACCATCGATGGAAGCGGGTATGTTACCATTGATGTTTATGACAGTCAGGGTCTAATTGTCAGGACATTCTATGAAGGCTGGGAGGACAAAGGAGAGCATGACGTGAACTGGGACGGAAGGGATGACACAGGAAAGTTAGTCGGAGACGGTGCCTATACGTTTGAGATTACCGCCAGAGATGAAAATGGTTATTATATTCCTTCCAATACCTATATATCCGGGGAAGTTTCAGGCATTACATATCAAAATGGTCAGTCTTATTTAATGATCGGAGACAAAATAATCAGTAACAGTAATAATATTATCGAAGTCGGTCAAACAACAACAAATAATTAAGGAGGGAAATAAAATGTCTTTATCAAGTTCACTTTTTTCGGGGATTAGCGGTCTGAGCACTCTTGGCAATGCAATGCAGATTATCGGAGACAACATTGCAAACGTCAATACAGTGGGTTTCAAGGGCAGCAGCTTTGCCTTTCAGGATCTGTTGAGCCAGTCGGTCTCCACTCTTTCCGGAACATCACAGGTCGGAAGGGGAACCGCCCTTGGAGATATACAAGCATCTTTTGCCCAGGGCTCCTTTGAATCCACGGGCAATACCACGGATCTTGCCGTTGGTGGGGATGGTTTCTTTGTATTAAATGAACAGGGTACGCAAAATTTATATTACTCAAGGGCCGGAAATTTCAATTTTAATGAGAGCGGTTATCTGACAAACCCCGAAGGTTACATTGTCCAGGGATGGCAGCTCGATAACAACGGAAGTGATATTGGTTCAATCACCGATATCGTTATGAGTTCCTTTACCTCGCCGCCCCAAGCGAGCGATAACGTAGAAGTTATCGTCAACCTGGATTCTCAGGGAAGCGATAATTCAGCAGGGGCGGATGATTCCTTATCGTCTGCCTGGGACGGAAGAATTGCAACACCGCTGGCTGATACCGCCTATGAATATCAGACAACCATTCGTGCATACGATTCTCTGGGAAGCACCCATGATGTTACCATCTATTTTGATAAGGCGGCCACTGCATCTGCTTATGAATTTATTGTTACCTCTAATCCCTCCGAAGACTTCAGGACAGGTGCTGCTGGTAATGCCTGGGCGGGAATGCTGGCCAGGGGGATCATTGACTTTGACAGTTCAGGATCGATGACCGATATCGATATGTGGCAGATTAATCCTGCCACCGGCGCTTCAGTTGCCCAGGTGGAAGGGACGGATACGTCAAACGGATACTTTACCTTTTCGCCTGTCTTTCTTTCAGGGGGCAGCGCGCAGGCCATCGAACTTAATTTAGGGACACGCTATACCGGCGCCAACTGGGTCAACAACTCCCTTTCCAGTACACAGTATGCCAGTGGTTCAACCACCACGTTTCAGTCTGCAAACGGATATGGGGCCGGAGATCTCGAAGGGGTTAACGTGGATGTGGACGGTGTCATCACCGGAAGCTATTCCAATGGCCAATTGATTCCTTTGTACCGGGTGGGTCTGGCAAAATTTCAAAATACCCAGGGGCTGTTTAAAGAGGGTGGGAACCTCTACAGTGAAACCAGGCAAAGCGGAAGTGCAATCACCAACAAACCCGGAACCAACGGACTGGGGAGCATCGCACCCAATGCACTGGAGCAATCGAACGTGGATATTGCAAATGAGCTGGTAAAAATGATCACCACCCAAAGGGGATTTCAGGCAAATTCAAAAATTATTACAGTAACGGATCAGATGCTTGCGGAACTCATCAATATCAAAAGATAATGTTTAACCCGTTGGCCTGTTGAGCCGGTTACGCGTTGTTAGCGATTAACCGGTTTTTCAGGCCAACGGTTACTCCTTTTATAAAGGCGGATGTCAAGATTTTGACATTTGCTTCAATCCTTGACGCAACGTAACTCAAAGCGCCTGCTTGAACGAAATCCAAATATTCATATCTATCTGTAATATCATCATAATCTTCCTTTTATAAAAAATATTTCCTTCAAAAATCGATATGGCATAAAGGTTGCTGTATATTCTGAAAAAGAATTATTTTTCAAAACAATTATTCGAAAAAAATTAGGAGATTTTATGGACATCGCTACCGTCCTGGGTATTGTCTCTGCTTTTGGACTTGTACTTTCCGCCATCTTTATGGGCGGCGGGCTCAACATTTTTATCAATGTGCCCTCATTAATGATTGTGGCGGGCGGTACAATCGGCGTAACGTTGATCGCTTATCCCTTAAAAGAAGTTCTTGGTGTCTTAAAAGTGGTTCAAAAAGCACTTTTTAGTAAAAACATATCTATCGATGAACTCATCAAAAGATTTACAGGGTATGCAACCAAAACTCGCAAAGAAGGCATCCTTGCTTTAGAAGAAGAGATAAAGGACGTTAAGGATAATTTTTTAAAAAAAGGGGTACAGCTCTCTATTGACGGATTGGAGCCCCAGGAGATCAGAGATATTCTGGATACGGAAGTTGATTATGTCAAAAGCAGGCACCATCTAGGCGCTGAAGTTTTTACCAGCATGGGAACCTTTTCTCCTGCAATGGGGATGATCGGCACATTAATCGGGCTGGTACAGATGCTTCAGAGTATGGATGATCCAAGCACCATTGGACCGGCTATGGCGGTGGCCTTACTCACAACATTTTATGGTTCGGTTATGGCGAATTTATGTTTTATGCCCATTGCAGGAAAACTAAAAACCCGAAGCAAAGAAGAAATGTTGACAAAAGAGATGACCATTCAGGGCATCATATCGCTTTCCAATGGAGACAATCCCAGAATCCTTGAACAGAAACTTCTGGCTTTTATCCCGCCCAATAAGAAAAAGGAATCAAAATAAATGGGCAAAAGAAAGAAAAAAAAAGATGATGATTCTGAAGCGAATATAGGAATGGTAATGACGGTTTCTCTTTTTCTCATTCTGTTGACATTTTTTATTTTGCTCAACTCCATTGCAGTCATCGATGATAACAGAACGCGCTTGGCCATAGGATCACTTATCGGGGCCTTTGGAGGATTACCCGGCGGGTTATCACCAATGGAATCAGGAAAGTCGGCTTTGCCCCCTTCAGCGCCGATGATCGAAGAAGAACTAACCCTTGAACAGCTCATGTCATATGTTAAAAAAGATCTTGAGGAATTGACAGGTGAAATAAAACTGGAAACCATTGACGGACAAATGAGGATTATCATAAATGAAGCAGAATTATTTATGGGGAACGAATTAAAAATAAAGCCCTCCATACAGCCACTTCTGGATAAACTGGGGCAGGTTATAAATAAAGGATCTTTTCCGGTGGAGATCTCCGGGTATACGGATAACGCCATTCATCCTGAAAAAGGGTATAAATCAAACTGGGAGATATCCGCAATCATGGCGTTAAAGGTGCTAAAGTATTTCGATTCACAGAGCGGAGTTCTTCCTAACAGACTAACAGCCTATGGGTGCGGAAGCAATAATCCGATTACTTCAAACGAGAGTATACAATCACGGGCACAAAACAGAAGGGTTGAGATTGAATTAAAGTACAAAGCACCCGCATACATTAAAAGGATTATTAAAAAGAATCCGACCGGTTTTTTTACATACAAAAAATTCGATTTTAAAATATTCTAAATAGCAGACACGGAGAATGGGAGTGAGTGAAGAGGGAAAAATCGATTCAAATGCCTGGATGGTAACATTTGCAGATCTTGTTATGCTTCTTTTAACTTTTTTTGTGCTTTTGCTTACCATGTCTTCAATGGATACAAAGAAATTGCGGGATCTTATGACACATTTCAGGGACTCCACAGGAGTTCTTGAACTCTCGGGAGCCGGGAAAATATATAACTTAGGAGGATTTATTAATCAATACAATAATACAGAAAGTCTATTGGTTGTTGATCAGAAGCATTTCTTAACTAAAATAAAACTCGTATCAAATATTAAGAATATGTTAAAAGATCTAAGCAACGACATCACCCTGTCCGATGATGAGAGGGGTGTTGCCCTAGTTTTTCACGGTAATATACTTTTTGATCCGGGAAAGAAAACCCTGCGAGAAGAAGCATTTCCCGCTCTTGATATCATTGCCGATGCCATCGAGGAATGCCTAAATGATATTTTAATAATGGGACATTCAGATAATACTCCAATTAAAGATGAAATATATAGATCTAACTGGGAACTCTCGGCATACAGAGGAATATCTGTTCTCGATTATTTTTTAATGAAAAAAGGACTTTCGCCTTCCAGATTTACTGTTGGCGGTTCCGGATCTTCCAGGCCATTGTATCCGAATACCAATCAAAAGAACAGATCCTTAAACAGGAGGGTAGAGATAATATTTAAACACTTAAAGGAGATATAAATGGCGGAGGAAAAAGAAGAAATAAAAGACGGGGAAGAAGAACAGGCACCCAAGAAGTCAAAACTCAAGCTTATAATTATAGCGGTGCTTGTACTGATTTTCGGAGCCGGCGGAATTTATGGTTACAGCAAGTATAATAAAGGAAATAAAGAACGAGCTGAGACCCAAAAAACCGAGAAAGCGAGTATTATATGTCCGTTAAACTCTTTTGTCGTAAATCTTTTTGATAAAAGAGGCGTTGGCAAAAGATACTTGAAAGTGACGATGCAACTCGAGGTTGGAACAGAAGAAGATAAGCTGCTTATCGAAAATCATAATTCGCAAATCAGAGATACCATCTTACTTTTGCTTTCAAGCCAAACTTTTAAAGAGATTAATACATTGGAAGGTAAGCTTGAATTGAAACAGGCGCTTTTATTAAGGATGAAACAGATTCTGGGAGAAGGCCTCGTTCGAAGGATTTATTTTACAGAATTTGTCGTTCAATAGGTGAGACATGGGAAATATTTTATCACAGGATGAAGTTGACTCCCTTCTTGATGGAATAACTGAAGGTAAGGTCGAAACCGAAACCGATGTTAGCGAAGGAAGTCCTTCGGTAGAAATATATGACTTTAGTATGCCGGCCGGTCCGGTACATCTCAGGCTGCCTGCCCTGGGAATTATAAATGAAAGGCTTGTAGGTCTTCTAAGAACAAACCTTCAGATTGCCAGCAGGTCTGTTATAGATGTCAATTTAACTTCAACCGAAACCGTTAAGTTTAGCGATTTATGTCTCTCTCTTCCAATGCCGTCAAGCCTAAATATATTTAGCATTGAACCTTTACGAGGATTTTCACTCATCGTATTGGAAGGTCCTCTGGTATTTTCGTTTGTTGACAGTTTGTTTGGTGGAACTGGCGTGAGTCATGTAAAACTTGAGGGAAGATTATTTACAAAAATTGAAACCAAAATAGTTGAAAAAATCGTTAAGATTATTTTAAACGAGTTTCAGAAGGCCTGGTCGGATGTTTACGAAATAAATGCCGTATTTATTCGATCGGAAATGGACCCGCAATTTGTCGGCATCGGGAGGCCGGACGACTTAGTAATTGTGAATAAATTTGAAGTGCAGCTTGAAAATGGTAATGGCTTCATCACCATCTGCATACCCTATTCCGGCATTAAGCCAATAAAAGAGAAACTTAAAAATAAGTTCCGAAGCGAAAAAATTGACATAGATCAAAGCTGGAGAAGTTATATTAAGGAAAGAATTCAGGAGACGACAGTGGAATTGAGTTGCACCATGGGGATGGCGAAAATAAATGGTGGAGATCTTTTAAGTATGAAGATTGATGACGTAATAATGCTTGATCAAAAACTGGGAAATTCTGTGATTGTTAATGTGGAAAATATACCAAAATTTAAAGGGTATCCTGGGGCATGTAATAAGAAAAAAGCTGTAAAAATAATTGATAGACTTGAATAGGAGTACGACATGGTTGATGCAAATGATCAAATAAAAGACGATAATGGCGGTGCGGCATCCCAAAATGATGAATCATGCAATAACGGGAAATGTGATATGGACCTTATCCTTGATATTCCTCTGGATGTTACTGTTGAGTTAGGTAAAGTCAAGATGCCTGTGAACGAGCTGCTTCAGCTGGGACAGGGATCCATTATCGAGCTGTCAAAACAGGTTGGTGAGCCGTTAGATATATATGTAAACGATAAGTTGGTTGCTAAAGGTGAAGTTGTGATTCTGGATGAAAAATTCGGAATAAGGGTTTCGGATATCATAAATCCTACCGAAAGGGTTAAATCTTTAGCTTAAACGAGTGATGGAGTGATTGATGATTGAGCCCGAATTAATAAACACAGGACTTAAGACAATCGCGATGCTGTTTATCGTGCTGGGTGTATTGGTTCTTGTGCTTTATACAATGAAGAAATTTATGTCACCTAAAAGAAAGGGCAAGGGAGATTTGATTATCAAGGTCATCTCATCGCTTTACCTATCACCAAAGGAGAGGGTAGAAGTCATAGAGATAACGGGTGAAAGAATTGTTGTAGGCATTACGCCGGGCAATATTAACTTTTTAACCAAGCTTAATCCTTACAAAGAAAGTAATGGCAATATAGAGTATACTGAAAAAGATCATGAAATTACTTCATAATAAAAAGAGAAGACTATTAATTGTCTTTGCCTTTTCGATGGTCGTGTGTCTTATTCTAGTAAAAAATGCTTTGGCCGCAGATTTTATATTGCCTTCAATTAAATTCGGTATAGAAAAAGGAGGAGATCCCGGGGATGTTTCCGTTTTACTCCAAATTGTCTTTTTACTAACAGTTCTGACCCTTGCTCCTGCTATTCTGATCCTCATGACATCTTTTACGAGACTGGCCGTTGTATTTTCTTTTTTAAGACAAGCGGTGGGTACTCAGCAGACACCATCTAACCAGATTATTGCCGGACTTGCGTTGTTTCTTACCTTCTTTATTATGATGCCGATTTGGCAGAAGATCAATAATAATGCGCTGCAGCCATATCTTCATGAAAAGATATCTCAGGAGATTGCATTAAAGGCTGCTTTAAAT
>CAJIBH010000599.1_pt1 | contig 12016 bp, 8 predicted proteins | sample 9199311 | NCBI WGS metagenome assembly CAJIBH01 (sample SAMEA7708295, study PRJEB35096) | sediment metagenome | biome: marine neritic benthic zone biome [ENVO:01000025]; feature: sediment [ENVO:00002007]; material: shallow marine sediment [ENVO:03000034] sea grass bed [ENVO_01000059] ... | reverse complement strand
GTTGAAATGATGGTATTCAGATACGTATGCGCAAATTTCAATCCATCCTGCAATTTCATCGTTTCCGTAACGTCAACAGCCATCTCCAATACGATATCAAAGCTGCCGTCTTTGCGTTTCAGCGGTACGGTGATCACATGTAAATGGAGGGGCTGTTCTTCTTTGGATTTCCAAGCGTGATACCCGGTGTGTATTTGGCCGTCTTCAAACGTTTGTCTGGCCGTACATTCGCTACATTTGTGTTTCAAACCTTTGAGGGTTTCGAAGCAGAATTGGCCCTCGGGATTTCCAAGAGAATCCCTGAGCCGTTTATTGGTCTTTACGATGCGAAAGTCCCTGTCAATTAAGAGAATGTTGCACGGAACCTGGTCAAAAAGAATCTGATGTTCATCTCGAATCTGAGTTGCTTCGGTAATGTTGGTGAAAATATGTACGATATAGGGGAAATTACCATCTTCGTCCATGACAGGCGTGGCATGCTGTAAATAATTGATATAACTACCATTTATGCCATATCCCATTTCTTCGTTTACACGGGAAAGCCCGTCTTTAAATGCCATCGTGCTTTCGCAGTAATCACACATTTCATCTTTATTTTTGTAAGCTTTGTAACATTTTCGGTTCTTCCAGGTACCGAACAGTTGTTCAAAAGCGATGTTGGCATAAACCAGATTATAATCCGGATCAATGACGGCAATCCCTAAGGGAATGCTTTCAATGAGTTTCAAACTGATCCATCTTTCAAGATCGGCAGGAGATGCTGTCTTGGTGTATTTCTTTGTCATTCGGCTTGCCGTTAAATATCTTTTTATCGTTAAGATTTATTTATAACAAAATAGTGCATTAACTCAATACAAAGTTTTATGCTTTCAATTTAATATCAAATTCCATATCTTAGTGTGGTTTGTGGAAAACTTTAAGCTTGACAAAGGCTGGTTTCAAAAATTATATCATACTAAAATTATATATATTAAACGCATCTATATTACAACCGTAAATTTAAGTGATATGAAACTTACAACCAAAACCCGTTATGGCGCTCGACTATTGGTCGAGTTGGCTCAACATCAGGGCAAGGGTGCTGTCAAAATGAGTGAGATTTCAATACGGCAGAATATTTCCGTCAAATATCTCGAGCAGATCATCCGTCCTCTAAAAAAGGCAAAATTGGTTAAAAGTTCCCGCGGGCCTAAAGGTGGGCACATGCTAGCTAAAAAACCGGAAAAAATCACATTGGGTGATATTACACGGCTGTTTGAAAGTCAGCCTGAGCTGGTTGATTGTATCAGTGATCCTGAAAAATGCTCAAAGAGTGACGATTGTCTGGTCCGGATGGGATGGCAAAAAGCCACTCAGGCACTTTATAGAGAATTGGATTCCATTACCATCGCAAATTTGTTGGAGATTAAAAATCCGGTTTAACAAGGAATGAAAAGGGGGCGTAATTCTAGATTTAAGTGTCGGTCTCGTGGGTAAAATTTGTTGTTTGCCTGCGTTTACTTGTTTTGGTTGTTTAATGATATAAAAAACGTGGAATTATCGAACGTACTTTCACCTTTCAGCAGGTTTGGCAAAGAATCACTGTAATTATTTTCCAACTGCCGTACAATCCGCCTAAGACTTTTAATGCTTGTCAATTGTATAACTTCAGCTGAAGGTAAAGACTCGGGAGTTTGATCTTCAAGAAATTCATATGCATCTTCAAATTCATCTGCTGCCAGTTGTGAAGTCAGAATAATATAGTCATGCACCTGGCGTTTCGAATTTTTTAATTCCGGTATTGCAAGAAGAGATGCCCTCATGGTTCTTCCAATTAAAAACATTAAATTCTTTACTTCATTTGCCTTAAAACCATCCATATACCGTTTGTAAGCAATCGTTTGAGCATAAACCGGTATTATAGACCTGTCTCTACTTCTCACCGCAGCGACCACCAGTTGATAGTTCAGGGTGATGAACCATTTAAGCAGATCACTATACATCTTCCCATAATTCGGAAAACGGTTCTCATTTTTTGGATGCATCACTTCTTCTGCGATTTTTTCGACCAATGATTCACGTAATTCTGTAAGAATATCATAAATTATGATGCTTTTCCGGTATGCGACCTTCTTGATAATGACTTCATTGCGGAATGTCCAATTGTTTGGATGGCCGGTCATTTTTTCGGTCAAAAACAACAACCGTCGCAAAATATGATAGCGATGTGTGGGCTTCCAGCCCAGCGCATTGTAGGTAGCGGAAGCATCCACGCATAATTTTTTATCAATATACTTCGCCATCCATGGCTGTTCCAGTGTACGTTTACCGCTAAGCCGGCCAAATAGCGATATGACAACAAGACCGGAAAAAACCAGAAACTTCGGCACTCGAAGCGGTTTGATCTCATGCCAGTAATAGTATCTTGTAGCGGTTTTAAAAAGCTCGTTATGTGATACGCTCTCTTGAGGACTTGCAATATATGTCGCCAGATGCGGCAAGGTGTCGCTGATTTCAATGATTCGCAAAAATAATTTAATAAGATCTTTGATATGGATATAAGTCAAGGCCGCTTCGCCTCGACCGCACACAATATTGGAGATGAGTTTTTTCTCGGACAGCCAGAACTTTAACAGCATATATAGCATGGGATATTCACACCAATCGCTGTATACGGCGGCCAGCCGGACAATTGAGCATGGAAAAACTTTCGAATATTCCCTAATAATGGTTTCTTCTTTTTTTTTGCATCTGGCATAAGGAAAATCCGCATCAACAGGACTCTCTTCAGTTAATGACTTACCAGGGGGAGGGAAATTGCAGGCCGCCATTGAACTGGAAAAGATAAAACGTTTTATCCCGAGCAATTTCGACATATCAAGAACGTTGCGTGTTCCGGTCACATTGATCTTCTCATATGCCGGGTTTTCTTTATAGGTGAAATCGTAGTATCCGGCCAGATGCAACACATAATCGGCACCGCCGAGTTCTTTGATATGATTAAAGACATTCAGCAGATGTTCCCGGTGTGTTATATCCACCTGAAGCCAATGTATATTGTCATGATACGGTATGCCGACTTCCTTTTGACCGCGGCGCGCGATGCAAAAAAGGCGATATTTTCCGGATACGGCAATGACAAAATGCCTCCCGATAAAACCGGACGCTCCGGTGACCACTATTCCCGGTAATATTTTATTCATTTTTTGCAACCCATACTGTACCTTGTTTTAGCATGAAGATAGTTCTGTAATGCCATAATAATCATCAGTCCCATTGTACCGTCGGCAATTCCGGATAACAGGATAATCCATTTAAATTCAGTGACAAAACAGTAAATCGTCAAAAAGAAAGTCGCGACCGCCTTTACGAAAATTGAAAATAGAATAAAATAATAATATTTTTCAGTATTGATTGCTCCCATTAAATAGACAACGAACATGAGAAGATGAAACACACCGCCCTGGGTAGGGAAAAATTGTTCACAATCAGGACTGAACCCTGAAAACTCCATAAGGACGAGGGGTTGAGCAATCAATGTCAGACCCATTACCAGGGAATGGATGGCTACCAACCCTAACACCGTTGACAGCAGTTTTTCAGGATGATTAAATAATGATTTTATATGGTCAACACGCATAGGGTTCTGTATTCCGAAAAAACAAGCGCACGCAAATCATACTAATGATCATTTATTCTATGTCATAGGACCTCAGTTTTCTTCGAAGGGTATTCAGACCGATGCCAAGAAGCCTTGCGGTTTGGGATTTGTTTCGATTTGTCAGTTTATAGACATTGATAATGTGAGATTTTTCAATTTGAGATAGTTGTGCAATTTCTTCAGATGCCGAAGGGGTCAGGCACTTTGATATGGATTTACGCTGTCTTAAAGTTGCAGGGAGAATGTCGGATGAGATGGGTTTCCCCTGCGCCAGGTTCACCGCCGACTGGAGGATCGACTTGAGTTCCCGAATATTTCCAGGATAGTCATATTCCATGAGCAAACATCTGGCTTCTTCGTCAAGGGTTGCATTTTTTTTCGTGTAATCTTTTAAAAATTTATCTGCCAAAAGTGGAATATCCTCTTTTCTTTTCCTCAGGGGCGGCAGATGAAGCCATCCGCCCCTGATGCGGTAATATAAATCTTTGCGAAAAGCCTTTTTGGCCATGAGTTTTTCCAGGTCCTCATTGGTGGCTGCGATGAATCGGACATCCGATTTTTGCTGGTTGCTTGTCCCCAATTTAAAGTATTGGCCGTCCTGTAAGACACGCAACAGTTTACCCTGAAGTTCGGGAACCAGGTTACCGATTTCGTCAAGAAATAGGGTCCCGCGATGGCTATATTCCAGATATCCGGTACGGCTGTCTTGAGCACCTGTAAACGCGCCTTTGGTGTGACCGAAAAATTCCGCTTCGAACAGGCTGCCGGTGAGTGATGCCATGTTGACCGGAGTAAAAGGGAAACGCGATCTGGGGCTGGCGGCATGAATTGCCCACGCAAGGAGTTCTTTGCCGGTTCCGCTCTCCCCTGTAATTAAAAGCGGAACATCACTTCCGGCGTGAAGCTCCGCTTCTTTTAAAATTCTTAATACTTTTGGAGATCGTGTAACAATCGGCTCAAAAGGTTCGGCATTTTTAAGTCGGGGAAGGGCCCTGCTTTTTCCGATATCCAGAATATCCATAAGTCGTTTTTTTTCCAAGGCCCGCTTCATCGAAAAAATAAGATCTTCCTGAGACACAGGCTTCAAGAGATAATCATATGCCCCTTTTTTCAGACACTCCACGGCAATTCGTGCTTCGTTAACGGCAGTGACCATAATACACTCTGTTCTCGGGCTTATATTTTTAATGATTTCAAGAAGATCGAGTCCGTCTATGCCCGGCATGGTCATGTCGATCAGGGCAATATCGAAATCTTCTCCTTCTTCAAATAGGGATGCGACGTTTAGTGAGTTATCTTCCGTACGAATATTTTTGAAACCCGAATTAAGAAGATGTCCCTTTAAAATTTCAAGAAAATCGAGGTCGTCATCAATGACAATGATCTTATTATCCATACAAAATTAATTTCGGTCTGCTGTTTCAATGGTTTCTATTCCAAAATAAACCATGCCAAAACGGTATAGTTTTATTTCAAACGATGCGCTGAACTCGTTTCCATGTATCACGTATGCCAAATTGGCACAACAGCCAAGTAGAATCAAATTCATAAAAACGTAGCCGCTTCAAACCATCCGACATTTATATTATTGATATAATTACAATTATATATGATTTTTTTGGTGGTCATATTTCGGCACGATTGTTGCTCATGTATGGTCAAAAGGGGCGTTTTTCAAAATGTTTCGCCACAGGGGCACAGAGGACGCAGAGAAATGTTTTTAACATCCCGCTTACCATAAATTAGACCTATCCTGGGGGAGCCCTGCAAGGGTCTTCACAAATGGGAACGCTACGGGTCATATGAATGGAGAGCAAAAAGACCCCCCTATTGAGGAAGATTGAATTTGATGCCAAATAAATTAAGGTTAACCGCTTATAATAAAAGCTTCTTTGCAGCCATTCTGCTGTTACATTTTCTTTTGATCTCTATCCTCGAATGGCAAAAGAAAATCCACTTGTCTCTGCGTCCTCTGAGGCTCTGTGGTAACATATAAAAAATAAAGTCTTGGTGGTTCACAGGTTTCAGTCGTCCGGACTCGGGAAAAGGCCGACCGTTTTAAGCATTTACGGAAAAACAACGGCGGTGCCCAAACATTCTCGCATAGTGGCGGCAGTTAAAAATCGCTGCTGGCATTTAATCCCAGGCCATAGTGAACTCATATAAACTCGAGCTGTCTTTTGTTGAAAAGATCGGAGGTAATCATATGCAATTAAAGCGCAAATTCGATGCAGGGGAATTTGCCGTCCTTGCGGAAATGGAGCCCCCAAAAGGGGTGGATGTCTCCACAATGGTGACCCATGCCATGAGAGTTAAGGGAGACGTACATGCCTTTGTGGTGCCGGAAATGAGCAATGCTGTCATGCGGATGAGTTCCCTTGGAGGGGCAATGATTTTGCAAGCAAAGGGGATGGAGACGGTGATGCAGGTCAACTGCAGAGACCGAAACCGAATCGCTCTCCAAGCGGATCTTCTGGCAGCCAATGGATGCGGAATTACCAATGTCATGGCAGTTGCCGGAGAAGATCCCGGCTTTGGAGACCACTTTCAGGCAAGATCGGTGTATGACATAGACCTTCTGGAATTACTCGGAGCGATCAAAGGACTCCAGGAGGGAAAGGACATGGCCGGGATTGAGCTTTCGGGCGCCCCTGAGTTTCTGGTTGGATCAACGGCGAATGCAGGTGCCAAAGGAAAATCTCCTGAACTTGTGATTGAAGAAATGAACAAGGAAATTGAGGAAGGTGTCCAATTTTTTATCTCTCCTCCCTTATTCGACCTGTCCGCCATAGAGCCTTTCATGAAAAAGGTGGACCTCAAGAAAACAAAAATTATCCCAACAGTCTTACTACTCAAATCATTGGGGATGGCCCGTTATATTATGCGGAATCTGCCTCATGTCTATATTCCGGATTCACTGGTTAATCGCATTCAAAAATCTTCTGACAAAGTTCGCGAGTGTACGTTGATAGCATCTGATGTGGTTACATCATTAAAAAATGAAGGATTTAGCGGTGTATACCTATCAACCCTCGGGTGGGAGCACAAGCTTCCTGAGATACTTGAAAGATTATAAGGATGGAAAAAATGGAGCAAAAGAACAGTCAAAAGGAAAATATATCCACTGAAAAACACGGAAAAGATCTCGTCGGTTCGGTCATGGTTCTCGGCGGTGGAATCGCAGGCATGCAGTCCGCTTTGGACCTTGCCAACTCCGGTTATTATGTTTATCTGGTGGAACGGTCTTCGGCCATCGGCGGGCTCATGTCACAGCTCGACAAGACCTTTCCCACCAATGACTGTGCCATGTGAATTATCTCGCCCAAACTGGTCGAGGTCGGCCGGCATTTAAACATAGAGCTTTTGACGAACACAGAACTATTGGATCTTAAAGGTGAGCAGGGACATTTCACAGCTCGGGTTAAACAGGCACCTCGTTTTATTGATCTCTCAAAGTGCACCAGCTGTGGAGATTGCGTTAAAGTCTGTCCGGTAGATCTTCCCAATGAGTACGACGAGGGCCTCTCTACAAAAAAGGCGACCTACAAGAAATACCCTCAGGCGATTCCGGGAGCTTTTGCAATTGAAAAAACGGATTTGGCACCCTGCCGCTTGACGTGTCCTGCCGGACAGAATGTCCAGGGTTATGTTCAGTTGGTCAAGGAAGGCAAATATAAAGAGGCGTTAAAAATAATTATGGAAGATCATCCCTTCCCCGGGGTGCTGGGGAGAGTTTGTCCCCATGAGTGTGAAGACGCGTGCCGTAGATGCGAAGTCGACGAACCCGTCGCCATTCGCAACCTCAAACGATTGGCCGCAGATCAATTCGATCCGCGCAACATCGAAATCGATTGTCTGCCACCCAGAAAGGAGAAGGTGGCGATCATCGGTTCAGGCCCGGCAGGCCTATCTGCTGCCTACCATCTGGCCCGAAAAGGCGTGTTATCCACCATTTTTGAGGCCTTGCCACAAACCGGCGGAATGCTGCGCGTCGGTATCCCTGCACATCGGCTTCCGAGAGAAGTTCTGGATCAGGAAATAGAGGTCGTTACAAACCTAGGAGTGAAAATTAAGACAAACACCCCTATAGGTTCGGATTTAACGGTAGATGATCTTTTAAATGACGGTTTTAAAGCGGTGTATCTTGCACTGGGTGCCCATCGAGGAATTGAGCTTGGAATTCCCGGCGAAAAAGCCAAAGGTGTTCGACAAGGTGTTGACTTTCTGAGGGAAGTAAATCTTACCGGAAAGACCGATGTGGGTCAAAAGGTCGCCATCATCGGCGGCGGGAATGTGGCCATCGATGTATCCAGATCCGCGGTTCGGCTGGGAGCAAAAGAGGTCAGCATCATTTACAGACGGACGCGTGCCGAAATGCCGGCCTGGGAGGAAGAAATTGAAGCGGCAGAAGCAGAAGGCGTAAAGATTGATTATCTTTCAGCACCTCAAGAAGTGTTGACGCGTGACGGCAGTGTCGTTGGCCTCAGGTGTATCCGAATGGAACTCGGAGAGCCGGATTCATCCGGAAGAAGGCGCCCTGTTCCTGTACCGGGTAGTGAATATGATATCGAAATCGATCAGCTCGTTCCCGCCATCGGCCAGCAGCCGGATCTTTCCGCCCTCGAAAATGTGACCGGATTGGAATTTTCCCGCTGGGGAACCATTGAGGCGGATTCCATCAGTTATGCAACGGACCGTGAAGGTGTTTTTGCCGGGGGTGACTTGCAAACCGGTCCCGGCATAGCTATCGCCGCCATCGCTGCCGGTCGTGAAGCCGCAGAATCCATGGTACGGTATTTTGACGGTCAGGGGATGACAGAAGGGCGGGAACCCAAAACCCATGAAGATCCGCGTTACCTCCCGATTACAGGTGATGAACTTAAAATTTCCAGATTAAAAATGCCGGAGTTGGCTTTAAAAAAACGTGCGGGCAACTTTGAAGAAGTTGAATTGGGTTTTGATGAAGCACCCGGTAGAGAAGAAGCCGCGCGCTGTTTGAACTGTGGTTACTGTTCCGAGTGTTACCAATGTGTAGATGCGTGTTTGGCGAAAGCCGTCGATCATGGTCAGGTTGAATTGGAAAAAAATATTGATGTCGGCTCCGTGATCCTTTGCACCGGCAGTGAGCCCTTCGACCCTTCAGGTTTGGAGGAATTCTATCATTACAAAAGTAATCCCAATGTAGTGACAAGCCTTGAATTCGAACGTATCCTCAGTGCTTCCGGCCCCACTATGGGGCATCTGGTCAGACCCTCGGACCATAAGGAACCAAAAAATATCGCATGGCTTCAGTGCGTGGGATCTCGGGATACCAACAAGTGCGGTAACGGCTACTGTTCTTCGGTTTGCTGCATGTATGCCATTAAGGATTCAATGATTGCCAAGGAACATGCCGAAGGCGATCTCGATTGTGCCATTTTTAATATGGATATCCGGACCTTTGGAAAAGATTATGAAAAATACTACCTGCGGGCAAAAGACAAAGCCGGGGTCAGGTTTATCAATGCCCGGGTGCATACCATCGATGAAATTGGAGAAAACAATGATCTACGCCTACAGTATGTCGACACCGACGGCGAACTCCGAGAAGAGGTCTTCGACATGGTGGTCCTCTCGGTGGGCCTTCAGGTTCACGAATCGACGGCTGAACTGGCCGATCGATTAAACGTAGATTTAGATAAATATAATTTTGCAGTCACCGATTCCTTTGCACCTGTGGAAACTTCCAGGCCAGGTGTCTATGCCTGCGGCGTCCTGCAAGAACCCAAAGATATTCCGGGCTCTGTTACTCAAGCAAGCGCAGCAGCCTGTCTCGCCGGAGGCTTTTTAAACAAAGCTAGAAATACCAATACATTAAGTGTCGAAATTCCGGATGAAATCGATCTGACAGGGCTGGATCCCCGCATTGGTGTATTTGTATGCAACTGTGGTGTCAACATTGCCGGTGTCGTGGATGTAAAGAAAGTAGAAGAATATGCCAAGACACTGCCTCATGTGGTCTACGCCGGCCAGAATCTGTTTACATGTTCCCAGGATTCTCAAGAACAGATGAAGGAAATCATTAAAGAGGAACAGCTCAATCGGATCGTGGTGGCGGCGTGCTCCCCTAAAACCCACGAACCGATATTCATGGATACGCTTGAAGCGTGCGGCCTGAACAAATACCTTTTTGAAATGGGCAATATCCGTAATCAAGACTCTTGGGTCCACTCGGATACGCCGGAAAAAGCATCGGATAAAGCCAAAGAATTGGTGAGGATGGCCGTGGCCCGGGCTGCGACACTCCAACCGCTGCATGAAAAAAAGATTCCGGTCAATCAAAGGGCGCTGATCATCGGCGGCGGGGTTGCCGGAATGAATGCCGCACTGGGCCTTGCGGATCAGGGCTTTCCGGTGGTTCTGGTTGAAAAAGAAGAAAAACTGGGGGGATTGGCCAATCGTCTGACAACCACCATCGAAGGCGCAGATGTCGGAACGTACCTGACAGAACTGATTGAAAAAGTGACATCCCACTCACAGATCCAGGTATTGACCCGATCTCTCATCGTAGGGTTCTCCGGATTTAAAGGGAATTTTACCACCGAGGTCCTGGTGGGACCGGGTATGTATGAAAGAAAGATCGATCACGGCGCTGTTGTCCTGGCAACCGGTGCAACCAAATATCGTCCCAAAGAATTCCTATACGGCCAAGATGAAAGAGTACTGACTCAGCTGGAGCTGGCTCAACGCTTAAAAGAGAAGGGCGCTCAAGATCTGAACCAGGTGGTGATGATTCAGTGCGTTGGATCCAGAAACGAGGAAAATCCCAACTGTTCAAATATTTGCTGCCAGACCGCTGTCAAAAACGCAATTAAGATCAAAATGCAACAGCCGGATGCGCAAGTCTTCGTACTTTATCGGGATATTAGGACTTACGGATTGCTGGAAGATTACTACACGGAAGCCAGAAAGCTGGGTGTTATATTTTCCAGGTTCGATCCTGAAGTTCCCCCGGTTGTGGAATCCTCCGAGTCCGGGGTGGTGGTCACCTTTAAAGATCACATCCTTGGCAGCACTCTCGAAGTCAGTGCCGACCTTTTGGCACTCAGCGCTGGAATGGTGGCCGAAGATACCGAAGAACTTGCCTCCATTGTCAAACTGGCCAGAACACCAGAAGGTCATTTTATGGAGGCCCATGTCAAATTGAGGCCCGTGGACATGGCGACCGAAGGCGTTTTTGTCTGCGGTACCGCACACAGTCCCAAACTGCTGCATGAATCGATCTCACAGGCATTTGCCGCTGCTTCCAGGGCCACAACGTTTCTATCCCAAGCTGAGTTGACATTGTCGGCCGTAACGGCCAAAGTCGAGTCGGAACTTTGTGCTTCATGCCTCATATGCGTCCGGTCATGTCCGTACGATGTACCGAGAATCAATGAAGATGGCGTGAGTGTGATCGATGTAGCGTTGTGCCAAGGGTGTGGTGTCTGCGCCGCGGAATGTCCGGCCAAGGCCATCGAACTGAACTGGTATGAAGACGATCAAATACTGAGCAAGGTGGACGCGTTGCTCGATGGCGTTTTATAAAATCGGCGAGGGTTCCACCGATATTTTTTAGTGGAAAGATTGAGTTCGCCAATCCATATTTTTTGACCCAAAGGAGGTATTATGAAGGAAGATTTCGAGCCGATCATCATCGCATTTTGCTGCAGTTTCTGAGGATACACCGCAGCGGACCTGGCAGGTTCCATGAGATTGCAATATCCCTCGGACATTAAAATCATTCTCGTTCCATGTACCGGAAAAGTGGACCTTATTCATATCCTTCATTCCTTTGAAAAGGGAGCGGACGGCGTCTATGCAGTGGGATGCATGGAAGGCGATTGCCATTATAACAGCGGTAATCTCAGAGCCCGAAAACGGGTGGAACAGGCACAAAAAATTCTGGACACCATCGGCATCGGTGGAGAACGGGCTCAAATGTATAACCTCTCATCCAGTGAGGGATCGCGTTTCGCTCAGATCGCTGTTGAAATGGATGAAAAAATCAGAAAGTTGGGACCCAATCCCATTAAGCTGGCCAAAAAAAGGGCTGCATAAATCCATTAAGATTATAATGCGCTTTGAACATGACTGGGATTAAGGCATCAATATCGTTTTAAAAAACTTTAAGCGTTTATTACAAATTAAGCTTCAATGAAAGAGAGGGACTATGATTGTCGCAGACAAAAAACCCATCGAAGAAATTATCGAGGAAATCAAAGATCATGAAAAGATTCTCATCCTCGGTTGTAACGAGTGTGTCACCGTCTGTGAGGCGGGAGGGAAAAAAGAGGTCGGTGTGTTGGCTTCGGCCCTTAGGATGTATTTTCTTAATGAGGGAAAGGAAGCCAAAAT
>CAJIBH010000187.1_pt1 | contig 12033 bp, 13 predicted proteins | sample 9199311 | NCBI WGS metagenome assembly CAJIBH01 (sample SAMEA7708295, study PRJEB35096) | sediment metagenome | biome: marine neritic benthic zone biome [ENVO:01000025]; feature: sediment [ENVO:00002007]; material: shallow marine sediment [ENVO:03000034] sea grass bed [ENVO_01000059] ... | reverse complement strand
TTCTACCACCTTCATCGGAAGCCGATCAGAAGGTTCATAATGAAATCGTTATCACCATTCAGGCCGATGGGGATATTTACCTAAACGAATCACCATATCCCTTAACAGAATTGGTCGCGGAATTGCGTAGTATCCGGCAATCCCAAGGAGAGCAGATCGTGACCATCCGAGCCGACCAGCGACTTGAAGTAAGTAAGCTGGTGAAAGTTGTTGATGCCACTAAGGAGGCCGGGTACCTTTCATTCGGCCTCATCACCAGGACGAATGACTGAAAGCAAAGTTTGTGTAATGAACTATCCTTTTTGGGGGCCTTTTATAGTTAGTGTCCATCCACGGGAATAACTACCTGTATTGCATAAAAGGGGTGCAAAACTTGAGTTATAAATTAAAATGAAAGGAGTAGTGAAATGAAAAATAAAAAACGGAGTGTTTATCGGATTATTTTTAACATCGTTTTATCGGTTTTCGTGATCCTAATCGCAGAGATGGGTATCGCCGGAGAAGAATCCTGTTATTATTGTGGAATGAAAAAAGCAAATTTCGGTCATTCTTGGGTAACCATCGAACGTGAAAACGGTTCGGGTGTTGGAGTATGTTCGGTGCACTGTGCTGCGATTGATATGGCTCTTCATATCGATCAGCCGCCTAAGCACATCCATGTGGGAGACTACTTTACTAAAAAACAAATAAATGCGGAAAAAGCATACTGGATAATTGGAGGAGACAAAATGGGCGTCATGACGTCAAGGGCTAAATGGGCTTTTGAAAATAAAGCGTCTGCCGATAATTTTATGAAAGAACACGGCGGCAGACCTGCTATTTTCGAAGAAGTCATGAAGGCGGCTTTCGAAGATATGTATGAAGACACCTTGATGATACAGAAAAAGAGAAAAATGATGAGAATGAAGAAGGCTCCGGCTCAAAATTAAAAGATAGAAAGTCTCCAGCTCTTTTTTAAGGCAGAGTCAGCAATGGTCTGCCTTTTATACTATAATACTCAAGTTTCGCACCAGAATATTGCTAAAAAGCGTTTGATCTCCCGGATGATTGTCGTATGGCGGCGGTTAAGACGTCGGCCGATTTCACGTAAACTTAAACCGTAAAGGACTAAATGGGAGATGACATAACGCTCCTCAGATGTTAAATGGGAATAGGACAAATTAGTTCTTTCTTGAAGGCTGGTTATGATTTTTTTTATTACGTCGGAAACTTCAAAAGCTCCTGATACTATCTTTTGAGCTCTCATCAACGTTTGAGCAATTAGCCTCTCTTCTAACGTAAAGGTCATATTGATTTCAATCTTCGGTCTATTTTCCTTTATGAGGCTTTTTCTTTTGGCGAAATTGGTTTGGAGCTGTGAAAATAAAATGCCAAGAGCATTATAATCTGTCATTACACCTGCGAGTATCGGTTGATACTCCGAATGAGATTCTTTTCTCCCCACCCTATCCAATAATTTACCAAATGAACCGTATTTTAGCAGCCATTGCTGTTGCATCCTTTTTTCATGATGCATCATGTATTGATTGGTTAACATGTTCAAATCAAACATATCCTTGATCATCAGATTGACATCATGGCTCTCTTTAATTTCTTTGTTTATCCGACTAAAAGTCTCAGCCGTTACCAAACCTATCCCTGCAATCAAAACGGAAAAGGTTAGAAATAATAAAATTAGCCTTGTTTTAATTTTCACTTTATCTCGCCTGTAAATCTTACTGTGATTATCGTATTATCGTTACCACCTTCTGTTTTATCCGCTCTAACGCATCCATAAAGATAAAATCCAGATAATTGGGAACTTCTTTCTTGTCTGTAAGCCCCTCTTTATAGCCCACCTGGCTTCATCTTCCAGAGATATTAATATGGTTTGATCCAGCAATAATTGAAAGTTAAATTCGAGCCAGATCAAAGCAGTGAGGTCCCTATTTAATTTCAACCCTTGAGAAACGATGTTTATTGACTCTTTTTTGTTTCTCCTAATAAATTCTTCGCCTCTTTCAATGGCGCTTAAAAACTTCTTTAACGTTTCTGGATTATTTTTCATAAATTTTCTGTTTGCTACGAAATAAAAATCTTCTCGATAAACACCCTTACTTGGCATGACCGATGCTTTCTTACCTAATAGCTCCTTGGCTTTTAGAATATGTGGCTCCCATGTGCAGATTGCGTCCACGCGTCCCTTCACCAGAGATTGAGGTAATTCCGATGGCTTTACATCAATGGTTTCAATCTCAGAAAAGACCACTCCTTTTTAAATCAAAAAGAGATCTAAAAAAAATTCTCCTGTCGAGCTTTGGTCATCCCTACCTTTTTACCTCTTAAATCTGAAGGATTTTTAATTCCTCTATCCCGGCGGACAAGAACTTTAACATCATTATCAGAATTAACCATCGCTGCTATAATAGCGAAATCCTTTCTATGAAAGCTGTTAAACATGATTGGAGTCTGTGCAACAGTACTTATATCATTGTTATTTTGATTCAACATTGCAACAAAAGAAGCTTTTCCGGAATCAAACCCCATTATTTTTACATTGATACCCTCTTCTTGAAAATATCGGTTATTTTTTGCAATCCAAACAGGAGCTGTTAAATGACTGGTCTCGCAACCTAAGATAATTTCTTTTTTCATATCCTGCGCATATGCGATTGTGAAAAGAAGGATTGACAAAGTATATAAACCTATAATTGCTATTACCTTTGACTCAATCTTCATATTTCTTTCTCGCCCTTAATTTCGATTAAAATGCTTATCCTTTACAGCCAACAACTTTGTGTTTCACTTCGCGCGAATTTCATGAATACTATCCAGACCTCCGAATTGCGAAACTGAATTTAATCCTAAATCCGGAGGTTTGCTTGACATGTCCATTAGCGCCAGAGTTTCCCGGTAGTCTTCAGAACGGATGTGTCTGTTCAGATCCTCGCGTGATTCCCATTCTTCTACAATGGTCAAGGAATCAGAGTTTTCCAAATCTTTGTATATCCCGGAATTAATGAAACCGGGTTTTACCCTTATCGGCTCGTTGACATATCTTAGCGTTTCTAAAACCTTATGTTGTTCTTCCGGTGATATCTCTACCTTTAAAATAGTCATTATCATGGCGTTCATTGCCTTTCTCTTATCAATATGGCCGCTCAGCAACTTTATTGGAATAGAGCCAAACTCCCATTTTATTGGTATCCGGCTGTTTTATATGCTAAACTAGTGCCAAGTAACCAAGATATTTGCTGAATGCTTTAAGTGGGTTAAAATGCTGGTTTTTCAAAGACAGGGGTGCCGTAGGGAAGATGAAAACAGAAGGTTGCGGGACGATATTTCGTTAGCGGCACGATATATCGAACAATTGGCCAAGTCGTTTTATCTCCATTTTCTTCATTCTTGAATGCAGGGTGGTGGGTTTAAGCCCCAGAATTTCAGCGGCGCCGTTCTTGCCCTTAACGCGCCATACGGAATATTCGGATAACATTAGCTATTAATTTGACGAGGAATTGATTACTTTTCCGAAAAAAACGGTCTATTCGATTCGTTTTTTAGCCGATTTGGGGTTGATAATATCTTGCAACGCATGCAAGTATTTGATTTGATATATATTTAGATGATACGGCTTGGTTATCACCAAGCCTGCCACTTTGAGTCCCTAATCTTTCAAGACCATTTTTTTAGCATTTCAAGCTGTTCCTCTATTTTCGGTATAAGAGAACCCGCTTTATCCATATCTCTCGATTCACCGGCTGCCGCGATCTGATGTGCAACCTCTTGCAAAGCCAATGCACCAACGTTGGCGGATGCTCCTTTGAGGGTATGAGCCAAGCTCTGAAGCGAGTGTGCATCACCATTGTCAAAGGATTCTTTTAGAGCTGTATACTTGCTGGGAACATCTTCCAGAAACTCGCCAAGAATTTCTTTGGTAGGCTCTTCGTCGCCCATGAGACGATCCAGAAGACCGGCCCTGTCAAAAATATCTTCCCCAGACACTATATCCCGGACCGTGGCTTCCTCTTGCAGAGAAGAGTCTTGTTTCGCTATCCACTTCTCAAGCATATCAGAAAGCTCCTGAGGCTTAACCGGTTTTGAGATGTAGTCGTCCATATCGGCTTCCAGACATTTTTTGCGATCACCTTTCATTGCATTAGCTGTCATGGCAATAACAGGCACCTTATGGTTGAGTACTTTCGATTCCGGATTACGGATTTCCTTAGTTGCTTCGTAACCATCCATTTCCGGCATCCGACAATCCATCAATACCATATCATAAGGAATCATTTCCAAAGCCTCGACCGCCTCTTTGCCATTGGCAACGACATCAACGCTGCATTCTAGTTTGCCAAGGATACTTAACGCCACCTTTTGGTTAATGATATTATCTTCAGCCAAAAGGATGCGAACCTTGCACTTCTGATTTTCAACAAGGGAGTATCGGGTGACAATAGACGCAGGATGGGTTTTTTTCGCTTCTTTCTGAACGCCGGAAACCATGGCAAGGCAGTCATGAAGCTGAGATCGTTTGACCGGCTTGGTCAGATATGCAGCAAAACCGATCTCCCTTAATCGCATAGCATCCCCGCGCTGGCCCAGTGAGGTCATCATTACGATAATGGTGTTTTGAAGATCCTTATCCTGATTGATCCTTTGCCCAAGAGTCTCTCCATCCATTACCGGCATTTGCATGTCAATTATTACAATCTCAACCGGGTCCTTATCGGATATTGCACGGTGAAGCTTTTTTAACGCCTGAATTCCATCCGAAGCTTCATCGTATCGACATCTCCACGATTTCAGCTGTTCTCGCAGAATATACCGGTTTGTTACATTATCATCGACGATGAGGATGCGTTTTCCTTTGATATCTTCGGAGACAACAATCCTTTTATTTTTGGCTTCAGGCTGTTTTTTAAGAACTGCCGTGAACCAGAAGGAAGACCCCTTGCCCTCTTCACTTTCTACGCCGATTTGACCGCCCATCGCCTCTGCAAGCTGTTTTGAAATCGCCAACCCCAAACCTGATCCGCCGAATTTTCGGGTTGTGGAGCTATCCACCTGAGAGAAAGACTGGAAAATCCGGTCCAAGTGACCCTGAGCAATACCAATTCCCGTGTCCATAACGCTAAATCGTATCGTCGCATGAGTGTCATCTTCATTTTCAAGATCAGTCTGAATAACCACCTCGCCCTTTTCTGTAAATTTGATCGAATTGCCCGCAAGATTTAAAAGTATCTGGCGGAGCCTGCCGGGGTCTCCGCATAAACCCGATGGAACCTTAGGGTGAATCATGTTAATAAATTCCAACCCCTTCTCATGAGCCTTAATGGCCAACAAATCGCTTAATTCCTCCAAGGTAACCCTCAAATCAAAATCGATAAATTCAAGATCAAGTTTGCCGGCCTCGATTTTAGAGTAATCTAAAATGTCATTGATGATCGACAGCAATGAATTTCCACTGGTTCGAATAGTTTCCGCGTACTCTCGTTGTTCGGCGCTCAATTGAGTCTCCAAAAGAAGACCCGTCATACCGATCACTCCGTTCATGGGTGTGCGAATTTCGTGACTCATATTGGCCAAAAACTCGCTCTTGGCGATGTTGGCTGTCTTAGCTTTCAAGGCCAGTTGGTTGGCTCTTTTGACGGTTTGTTCGAGCTGCATGTTTGCATCGACAATTTCAAACTCTATCCGGTTTGCATATCGATTAAATAATACAAGTAAACTTATAGCGATAAGAAGAAATATCGCTGCGGTGAATATAATGGTTTTGTACAGTTTGGCTACGAGTTTTGTTACATCTTTCATGACAACAATGTCGCCCACATCATTGCCGCCGACATCGATCAACGGATAAAAGCCACAGCGATATTTTTGACCACCCAACGCTATGCCAAAAACATTTTCAGCATGTTTTCGATGAGCTTTTTTAAAGTATTTTTTTATTGTTAAGGGCACTTCATTTATGGTTTTATCTATGAGGACAAAGTCCGAAAACAAGTCCCAATCTCCTTTTTTACCGACCATTTTTATGCCTTCTTCCCATTTTTCACGATTTGTCAATGATTTGTCGATGAGAAAAAGGAGTTCTGAATGAAGTGTTTTCTTTAGTTTTGGAATGAGGTGTTCAATTTCCATACCAAGTTCTATGTAGCCTGAATGTTTGCCTTCAATAATCCAGGGATGCACCACACGGAGCGTGAATGTGCCAAATCTTCCAAGCTCAATGCCAGATACGGTTTTCTTTTCTTTTTCTGCTCTTGATGTAGTAAACCTATTGATTCTATCTCCGTATCTTGGCTGATTATGGACCCGTAAAAAGTTCACCCTGTCCAAATCGGTGAAATAGAAATGGGTGATGTTGTGCTTGGATCTTAAATCATCAAAAATGGGTTTGGCCTCTTGAAACAATGCATCCCTGAACCTTGCTGAAAAGAGGTTTTGAAGATTAATATTACCCTTAATAATTTCTATCTGATCAGTGATAAATCTCGCCTCTTCTGATATTAAATGGTTAAATAGTTCCCCAACGCTATTCGTATCCATTATTACATCTTCATAAATATCCTGCCGCTGGAGCCATATTAATACAAGTTCGGAAAGACATATGAAAAGTACTATCACAAAAATTGTTGGAAAAAGAATTTGTCTCTTGATATTATTCCTCTTATTCATAAGCTGCCTCTTTTATGAATTGTCATCATGCCCATTGCCGATCATATATTTGCTTATTCTCCTAAAGCCACTTCAATGGTAAATTTTCCGAAATCGGTCTTAAAAGGAATGGCGACTTTCGGACCTTTTGTCATGGGCATAAGTTCATGGTTTTTACCGGTCACCACTGAAGGAATGGCACCATGAAACACCTTGCCAATCTCTTCTAATTCCTTTCTTGCCTGGCCGGATATCATGTTGGTCAATTCGCCCACGGCATCTTTAATATCATCATTTATCTCGTTTAGTTGCTCTCCGAACATATTCGAAACAACTTTTACAATGCATGACTCATCGAATGTGATAAAAACCGTAGCGTTTGTCTCACCCGCAAATCCGACGACACCTGAAATATCACCTTTGGCGACATTGTCATTTTTAAGATAAGGTTTTTCGGCCTCAGGTTTAATAAAAGCCATTGTTTCAAGAATATTCAATGTTGCGTTGATAAACGGTTTAATCATCTTTACGTCCAATGGTCTATCCCCTTTGATTACAAATTGGAATTTAACAAAAGCAGTGAATTGACATTCAACCCTTAAAAATAGCTTTAAGTTTTTCACTCACCGTTTCTGCGGTAAACGGTTTCACGATGTAGCTGGTTACTCCGGCCTTGACGGCGTCTATTATATTGTCTTTCTGAGCTTCGGCAGTTACCATAACAAAAGGTATGTCTTTTAATGCATCATCTGATTTAAGCGTTTTCAGCAGATCTATACCCGCCACTTCCGGCATATTCCAGTCACACAATATTAGATCGACATTTTCTTTTTTTAGAGCTTTTAAGGCGCTTTTTCCATTATCGGCCTCGATCATATTCGTAAAGCCAATCTGTTTGAGGACATTTCTAACGATCTTTCGCATGGTGGCAAAATCATCAACGATTAGAATTTTCATGTTTAAATTCATAGATACTCGGTCTCCTTATCCATCAAAATTGTCGGAATAATGCCTCATCTATCTGTTGAAAGGTTTTTTTTTCGATACTGTTTCTAATTAAAGATCAATGCGGATGGTATTAACCGTGATCAACACAATAGTTCCTTAACCGCACTAACAAGTTCGTCTCGTCCAAAAGGTTTAGCAAGTGTTCGCTGTGCGCCAAGCCCTTTGGCCATATACAAATAGTTCCCAGGAGTCATATATCCGCCTCCGGAAATAGCGATAATCTTAATGTATGGAAACCATTCCCTTAATTTCATTATGATTTCGATACCTTCTTTTTCAGGCATAACTAAATCGGTTATAATCAGATCAAAAGGATTTTCTCGGCATAAATTCATCCCTTCTTTACCGTTGGAAGCCTTTATAACCTCGTATCCTTCACGCACCAATACATAATGGAGCACCCTCAAAACGTGGATATCGTCATCTATAACAAGAATCCGTTTCATATCGATATTCTCAATTTCAATATTTTTACTGAAGCCTCCCCGCCCTAAAGAACGGGGGTTCTCCTTTACGGCAGTGCTTTGGCCCGGGCATGGGTCTCAGCTCATTTTTTATATAGTCCCCTCGACCCCGTCCTAAAGGATGGGGTCGAGGGGAACATGCCGGTCAAAAGTCCGCCTGGTTATTATTCGTTCTGATTTATTATGATTACCATTAACCGTCTTCTTACAATCGGATGTTGTATTATATGAATAACATCTTTCATTTTTCGCAAAAATGTCTTTTTTATATTGTTTTGAAATCTTATTAGAATGACATCCTTTATCAAAATATATTTTTCTTAAATCAATCGCAACTTCAAGGTCTGACTGCTGTCAAATCAAGCTTCTTTCAAGCCCCATATTTACATGCGAAATCCAAGTCTACGAACTATCCTGATTGATTTATCCAACTCATCCCTTCCTCTATTAAGAGTCTATCGACATCCAAAATAACCATGACATTTTCTTTTATCTTGGCCATACCAAGAATAATTTGGTCTATGTCAAACTGTAGGCCATCTGGCTTGTCTTCGATATCTCTACCTTTGATATGTTTGACTTCGGAAACTGTATCGGCAGCAATTCCAACCGTCATCTGACCGTCATTGCCTTCGATCTCAACGACGATTATACACGATCGATCATGATAGGTTTTTTCCTCCATTCCGAGTCTCAGCCGCAAGTCTACAACAGGGATCACTTTCCCTCTTAGATTCAGAACCCCTTTAACATAGGAAGGTGTCTGGGGAACCTGTGTAATCTGTGTTTCGCCTATAATTTCTCTTATTTTAAAGATACTGATACCATATTCGACGTTTTCTATATAAAAAATGAGATAGTCTCCTGTTAAAGCTTCCGCCTTGAGATTTTCATCCTCGATTTTTTTTTGTTCCGTAATATCCAGTAAAATACCGGTTACATATTCAATTTCATTCTGTTCGTCACAAACGATCTGTCCCCACTCCTGAATCCAAAGAACCTTTCCGTTCCTTTTTCTGACACGATATTTTCTCATGTAGTTCTTGTCACTTTTTAAGGCATCGACAAATATTTTCTGCATTGCCGCCTTATCTTCCTCAACGACAATATCCAACCATTTCATTTCTTTGGAATTGAAAACATCTTTCGAATAACCAGTTAAGACTTTAACTTGATCGCCGATAAAATTAACCGTTCCGTCTTTAAAACCTTTATATGCCGCATTGATTACATCTTTCGAATTATTAATATTTAAATTTTTACTTTCCATATTATCTTATTTTTCCTTAAACTATTAATTGTGCTTTTTAATCTTGGCCGCCCTCAAAAGCTTACCAATCCTAACCAAATTCCAGCCGATATCAATGAGGACATTAATGTTTTCAGGCCCCTTGCGGTGGCAGTAATAAAATATGTCTTCAAAGCATACGTACAATATCGTACTGAAAGATTTAAGATTTTCATCTTGAATCACCACCTGTTATTTTAGAGCTTTCTGTATACGCTCGGCTCTATATATTTCAGATCGTGCTTTATACCGCTAAGACTTTCAGCACCACCGATAATAAAATATCCCCCGTGCTTCAGAACTTTGAATAGTTTTTGCAAAACAGTCTCTTTCGTAGAATTGTCAAAATAGATCATTACATTTCTGCAAAAAATAATATCAAATATTTTTGAATTTGGAGTATCCTTTAAAAGATTGAATTTATCAAACATGACACGCTTTCGAACACTCTGTTTAACCCTCACACAATTTTCCCATCTATCGATTCCTTGTTGGAAATATCGCCTCAACATACTATCTGATATGTTGGATACCCGCTTATTTGGATAAATACCCTTTTTTCCTTTTATCAAGCAGGAGTCAGAGATGTCGGTTGCCAATATCGACGGTTCAAATCCTTGTTCCATGCAATAGATATATATGGAATAAGGTTCTTCCCCGCTGGAAGAAGCCACGCACCAGATATCGCGGCAGTTTTGATCTAGGTACTTAAAGCTAGATGATTCTCTAAAAAAGAACGTGTGGTTTGTGGATATGGCGTCCAGAAACAGATTCAACTCAACAGGATCATTTTCGATAATCGATAGATATGTATCAGCTTGAACCCCAAGCTTTCTGATCCTTTTACCGATTCGGGCATTCAACAATTCCCTTTTTTGCTCATTCAGCATTATTCCGGCTTCGTTGTAAACGATGTCGCAATACCTTTTAAATTCTTTTCTGCTTAGATCTTTCATTTTTCAATCATCTCCAACGCGGTTTTCGAAATATTCCCAAGTGCCACGACTTTCTCAGCTGCTCCGAGCTTGATGGCTTCTTTGGGCATACCGAAAACCACACAACTTTTTTCATCCTGTGCAATTGTTTTGGCGCCGGCTTGTTTCATCTCCATCAATCCTACTGCACCATCGCCTCCCATTCCGGTAAGAAGAATACCGACAGCATTTCCTCCAGCATAATTTGCCACAGACCTGAAAAGAACATCCACAGCCGGCCGCTGGTGATGGACAAGCGGCCCCTTTTTAACCTGGACATAATACCTTGCACCGCTCCTTTTTAGCAGCATATGAAAGTTACCGGGTGCAATCATCGCATGGCCGTTTAAAACCGGATCCCTATCATTGGCTTCTTTCACCGATATTTCCGAGAGTGAATCGAGTCTTTCTGCGAATGATTTGGTAAAATTGGCCGGCATATGCTGTACGATGACAATTCCCGGTGTATTGGGGGGCATGCTTGTGAGAACTGTTTTTATTGCTTCTGTACCCCCTGTTGAAGCACCAATGGCGATAATCTTGTTGGTTGAAAAAGTCAATGCATGTGACTTAATGGCCGGCTTAATAGACTTGGATTTATTATCTGAGTTGAGTCTCTCCTTAACATTTACTTTTGCTATAGCTCGTATTTTATCTGCCAGCTGGACACTCATATTCCCCACCGAATAGGCGGCCGAAGGTTTTGAAATGACTTCAAGGGCTCCGCTATCCAGTGCTTCCATGGCCATTTTTCCTCCTTTTGGAGTAAGGGAGCTAACAATGATGACTGGAAGCGGATAATATTTCATCAGCTTTTTAAGGAAGGTCAATCCATCCATTCGTGGCATTTCAATATCCAGCGTAATAACATCCGGTTTAAGCTTTACTATCTTGTCTCTGGCCACATATGGATCAGGAGCTGTACCGATGACTCTAATACCCCTTGCCCGAGATAACTCGTTGCTGAAAACCTTTCGGACCACCGCCGAATCATCTACTACCAGTACTTTTATATCTGTTTCCATAGACTTCCTTTCACCGATTCACGTTACAAATTCATCAATCATCTATCTTTACGTTTACAAGAAAGACCAGATGATCATCAAGCGTTTCAAAAATCACAGAAATACTATCTTCCAATTCAATTGAACCTTTATGAAAACCACTAAACCCGACCAACTCGGGAACTCCTAAGTTAAAAACAGCTTCTTGATCATAGAGGCTAAACGTATTACCGATAATCATATTAATAATTTCTTTAACGGTCTCACCCACCTGATCCTCAGAAATATTTTTTTCATCTATTCCAAAAAAATCAACAGTTATGGACACCGCAAGTTTTCTGGGAATGTAAATTACGGAATAACCGGAAAAGGGACCTCTAAAATTTATTTTTGCCGCCAAAATCTGATCTTTCTCCGTATTCCATAGTTCATGAACATCTACCGTATCAGAAAAATCCACAGGCAAAAAAAACATGGTCTCCAGAACATCAGAAGTCGAATTCTTCATCGCCATCTTCATAAAGCTGTTTTTCATTTTCCGTCCCTCCAATTACTTCGATTAGCTTTTGCTTGATCTGTTCAGGTGTAAATGGCTTTTTGATATAGCCCATAATACCTTTTGCCATAAATTCCTTAACCCGTTCTTTACTGCCTTCAGT
>CAJIBH010000251.1_pt1 | contig 12086 bp, 12 predicted proteins | sample 9199311 | NCBI WGS metagenome assembly CAJIBH01 (sample SAMEA7708295, study PRJEB35096) | sediment metagenome | biome: marine neritic benthic zone biome [ENVO:01000025]; feature: sediment [ENVO:00002007]; material: shallow marine sediment [ENVO:03000034] sea grass bed [ENVO_01000059] ... | reverse complement strand
ATTATGGTTCAGTTCCATATTAAAGGAGATTATCATGTTAAGAGGATTGTGGTCTGCAGCTTCAGGGATGGCTGCTCAGAAAATGAACATTGATGTTATTGCAAATAACCTGGCAAACGTAAACACAGCGGGTTTCAAAAAGAGCCGAACGGATTTTCAAGACCTTATGTATCAAACGGTGAATCAGGCCGGGTCTGAAACATCCACCGGTGAGCAGATTCCTGTGGGTATCCAGGTCGGCATGGGAACAATGCCTGTTGGCGTTCACAAGGAATTTATGCAGGGAGATTTTCAGCAGACGAAAAATGAGCTGGATCTGGCCATCGAGGGGAAGGGCTTTTTTAAGGTGCTCAGCAATGAAGAAGAAGTCTACACCCGTTCAGGGAACTTTAAATTGGATGCAAATAGAAATATTGTTACTACCAATGGTGACAAGTTACAACCAGAGATGACGATTCCAGCCGAGACAGTGACCATTAAGATTGATGCCGATGGGACGGTTACTGCATTTAACCCCGAAGGCGTCGGCGCATCCCTTGGAACAATAGAATTATATTCTTTTCCGAATCCGGCAGGTCTTTTCAGCCGTGGCCATAATCTATACAGATCAACGGACGCTTCGGGAGAGCCCGTTAACGGCACACCGGGTTCAGAGGGTATGGGTACGGTTGTCCAAGGGTTTGTTGAAATTTCTAATGTGGATGTTGTGCAAGAGATGGTTGACATGATTATGGCACAAAGGGCGTATGAGATTAACAGTAAGGCAATAAAAACAGCGGACGAAATGCTGGCCATCGTAAATAACATATCAAGGTAATTAAGAAGATGAATAGAAACATATGTAAAATATTTATTTTCCTCTGTATTTTGGGGTTTTATTCGACTTCAATGGGTGCGGCAATCAGCAAAAATGATCGCCAGAATGTCTCCCATCAAAGTTACCAAACCATACCGGAGACCGAATTCAGAGAAATATTTCATAAATATCTCTATCGAAATTTAAACAACCAAGGATGCGATGTGGTTATATCCAGACTGAAGATAAGCGGTAATGTGCCCGTACCTGCCGGAAAGATCAGTTTTCAACAGTATCAAAAAGGTAAAAGAAGATTTGAAGGACATGTAAGCTTAATCGTCATGGTTAAGATAAACGGTGCAGTAAAAAATAAAGTTAAACTATCCGGTTGGGTTGATATATTTCAGCCTGTAGTTTGTGCTTCCCGTGATCTAAAAAGAGGAGAGAAGATAAGCAAAGATGATCTATACTTTGTAAAAAGAAATATATCCCATTTATCTTCGAAGATTCTAACCGATATGAATCAGATCATCGGTCTCATGGCAAAGCATAGCGTAAAAGCAGATACCAGTCTTAAAGAATGGATGTTTGAAAAATTACCCATTGTGGATAAGGGAGACATCGTTACAATATTAGCTGAGTCCGGAGATCTAAAGGTGACCGCTCCCGGAAGAGTTTTAATGAAAGGTTATGCCGGTGAGCTTGTAAAAGTTCAAAATCTAATGAGCAAAAAAGAGATTTACGCAAAGGTCGTTAATGGTTCAATGGTGGCAGTAGATTTTTAGATACTAGGAGAATAGCATGGCAGATAGAAGATATTTACATTTATTTATGGCGTTCATATTTCTAACCGGTTGTGCGGGGCTGTCTAAAAAGCCTTCTCAGATCCAAACAGCCCAGATTCAAAAACCTAAATTTGATGTTTATGAGCCTCCAAAGCCCGAAGAAGGATCATTGTGGTCGGAAATATCCGGTGTTAGCCTGTTTCCCGATATTAAGGCAAGAAGAGTCGGAGATCCTGTTATTGTGAGGGTCGTGGAGGATCCGGAAGCAGTATTAAATGCAAATACAAAAACAAGCCGGTCTTCAAGCATAGAAGCATCGAAGCTCAAATTTTTGGGTTACATGAAGGCGCTTGCTGAAAAGAATTCCAGACTTGCTCAAAATCCGGGAACAGATGATTTGATACTGGCATCCTTGGGCATGAAACATGATGGTAAAGGTTCAACTGACAGGGACGGACATGTCAAGGCATATATTTCTGCGGTGGTTGAAAAGGTCCTTTTCAATGGCAACCTGTATATTAGTGGACAAAGGGAAATCAGGGTTAATAATGAAACACAGTATATAACATTGTCGGGCGTCGTGAGACCGAAAGATATCAGTTCGTCTAATGAAGTCTCTTCTACATTTATCGCTGATGCAAGGATCGCCTATTCCGGAACCGGTCCTGTGGCAGACAAACAAAGAGCCGGATGGTTAGGGAGGATATTGGATTATGCCTGGCCGTTTTAAGTATATATCACTCATTGTGTTGCTTTTGTGCCTTATTGGGCCCTCTGCAGGTTATTCTGCGAGGATAAAGGATATTTCATCAATTAAAGGTATCAGACAAAATCAGCTTTTTGGATATGGTCTGGTTATTGGTCTCTTCGGCAGTGGGGATAAAGGAGGGACCACTTTTACTCAGCAGGGTCTGGCGAATATGCTGGAACATATGGGAATCCACGTCAATCCGGAAGATATAAAAGCAAAAAATATTGCTGCAGTGGTTGTGAGTGCAAAAATGCCGCCATTTGCCAGAATCGGGCAAAAAATCGATGTCACCCTGTCATCTATCGGTGATGCCAAAAGCCTGTTGGGAGGCACGCTTTTATTGACACCCTTGAAAGGTGTGGATGATAAAGTTTATGCCCTGGCTCAAGGCCCCGTGGTCATTGGCGGTTATGCCGCCGGCGGTGCCGCAGGGGGAGGGGTCGCGAAAAATCATACCACGGCAGGAAGAATCAGTGGGGGAGCGACCATAGAAAGGGAGATTCCTCTTTCAGTAATGGATAAAAAAGAATTGACAATTCTATTAAATAATCCAGACTTTAATACAGCCAACAGGGTTGCCAATGCCGTTAATATAAAGATGCAAGCGCATATTGCCACACCAATGGACTCAGGCACCTTGCAATTTAAAATCCCTGAAAAATTTAATAATGACATCGTCAACTTAATCGCTCAAATTGGGGAAATCGAAGTAAGGCCGGATTCGATCGCCAGGGTTATCGTGAATGAAAAAACCGGAACGGTTGTGGTTGGAGAAAATGTCAGGATCCAAAGAGTTGCCGTTGCTCATGGAAATTTGAGCATTCAAATAAAAGAGAAAAAAAATGTTTCACAGCCGATAGCCTTTGCACCATCAGGTGGAGGGGTTGCTCCACAACAGATGAAAGGCGATACAATTGTAGCACCGGGTGGCAGTACAGTGGTTACTCCTGAAAGCAAGGTATCTGTGGCTGAGGAAGACAGTCGGCTTCTTTTAATCCCAGAGGGAAGAACCATCGGCGAACTGGTCAACGCATTGAATGCCATCGGCGTAACCCCAAGGGATCTCATAACTATTTTACAGACCATTAAAGCCGCGGGTGCGCTTCAGGGTGAGCTCGAAATTATATAAAGGAGAATAAACGAATGATAAAAGCAATTGCTACAACCCAGAATGCTATAATTGCACCCAATGACCTTCGTCAAGCAAGACTCGAAAGAGCCTGCTCTGAGTTTGAATCTATTTTTATCACCTATATGTTGAAATCGATGAGGACAGCCGTTACGGAAGATGGTCTTTTGGGAAATAACAATGAAAGCAAGATCATTCGATCAATGTTTGACGAAAATCTTGCCCTTGGAATGGCAAAGGGTAAAGGTATGGGGCTTGGCAAGATGCTTTTTGAAAGTTTAAAAGATTGAATGTGAACTTTAGATAACAAAAAAAGAGACCGATAATAGAATAGGGAGTATTTTTATGGAAGCGTTTACCGTTGATACGATTGAAAAGCTTTTTTACAAAAAGATCATGCTTTACAATGATCTATTGCATTGCTTTGAAGAAGAAAGAAAGTCTCTTATCAATATAGATCTCAATAAATTATGGAGCTTATCTAAAGAAAAAGATGAGGTGTGTGCCCAGATAAAATCCATCAGGCGGGAGATGTCTGTCGCCGTTAATCCGGAGAATGAAGAAGGTGCTTTTAATCTTAATCGGTTAATGGATCTTATCCCAGAAAAATACACGGATAAATTTAAAAAGCTATACTTAAGGATTTTAAAACTAAAGGGCGAGATCGAGATCTTAAGAAAACAAAACATCCTCTATATCGATGATTCTCTGGAATTTCTGGATGAGATGATATCGATTATAACAGGAGAGACCGATTCCGGATATATTTACAATGACAGATGTCATTTTAATAAATCTGGTTCTCGTTCTTTCCTGACCGGGGAGGTTTGAGCATGTCAAACATAGGAATGGTATTAAATATTGCTACGACTGCTTTAAATGCACAGCAGTATGGCATGGGGGTGACGGCTCAAAATATTGCCAATGTGAATACAGAAGGTTATTCACGGCAAAATCCTGTGCTTGTTCCAAAACAGCCCCTAATGACCGGGGGACTGATCTTGGGCAGGGGGGTAGACACGGAACAGGTGTCCAGATCCAGTGACGAGTTTATAGAGAACAAGCTTATGCGGGAAAAATCGAACATGTCATCTTCTTCTGAGATGGAAAAATATTTACGCGTGTTGGAAGGTTTTTTTAATGAAAATTCCGGCACCAGCATTAGTACAATGTTATCCGATTTTTGGAATGGATGGTATGATCTTTCGAACAACCCTTCAGGTACTTCGGAAAGAAATTCGCTTTATGAACAAAGCGTCCTTCTTACAGAGCAATTTAATGCCCTGGGAACCGACTTGATCCAGATTGATACGGATTTAACCAATGCGGTAACTTCTGGAGTAGAGACGGTAAATAAGATTACGAGCGAAATCGCACAAATCAATGAACAGATTGTCAGTATGGAGGCAAATAATGTTGCCAACGATCTCAGGGATAAACGCAACAACCTAATTTCAGAACTCAATGAATATATAGATGTAAAGGCTTTTGAACAAAGTGATGGTTCACTGACCATTGTAGGGGCCAGAGGGTGTACGCTGGTTCAAGGAAACAGCAGCTATGACCTGGAAATGGGCGGCACCAATGGAGACAGGGTAAAATGGCAGGATTCCAGTGGCAGTTATGTAGATATTACAAATTATCTTTCCAATGGAAAACTCGGCGGATGGCTTGATATGCGAGACGAGATTGTTGCCAAGTATAAACTGGATCTTGATGCCTTGGCAAAAGAAATGATCTGGTCTGTGAACCAGCAGCATAGTCAGGGGGCGGGACTGACAGGATTCAGTTCAGTTGCTGGAAAATATGCGGTTTCGAACCCTGGATCGGCTCTTACATCGAGCGGCCTATCCTACCAGGACAAAGTTGACGATAGCAGCAAGACATTCAACATATGGCTTTTTGATACCAATGGAGATCCCTACGATTCTGATTCCGGAACAGCCGGTCTTCAGGGCAATCCCATTACCATCACTGTTACCCCGGGCATGACGACAAATGCGCTGGTGACCGCCATTGATAATGGGACAGGAGTTCAAGCATCTCTTGACAGCCAGAACAGATTGAATATAAGCATAGATACCGGAGAAATTGCAACCCTCGGCTCCTTTGCATTTTCTGATGACAATTCAAATGTTCTCGCAGCTTTTGGAATCAATACTTTTTTCACTGGTTCCGGTTCCGGAGACATGGGGGTTAATGATGTCATCGGTTTGAATAAAAACTTTATTGGCTCAGCCCAGGTTGGCAGTGATGGAACCCTATCGTCAGGCGATAATAATAACGCTTTGGCGATCACAGACCTGCAATCTACATCCATGAGTATTTCACAATGGACCTGTGACAGGATCAATGGAAATACCCAAGGGAGTATCATTTCAACCCTTGAAGGCTATTATCATTCTATGGTGGGCTCCATAGGCATTACCGCTGCAAGCGTTTCAAGGGACAGGTCCTTTGGTGAAATGATGGTAAATCAACTAACCACCATCAGGGATAGTATATCCGCTGTTTCGCTTGATGAGGAGATGACAAATCTTATAAAATTTCAGCATGCCTATGCAGCGGCAGCCAAGCTTATCAGTATCTCCGATGAGATGCTCACCACACTGCTTGAATTGAAATAAAAGGAGCTACTTTATATGAGAGTCGCCAATAAAACCATTTATGATTCGGTTAAGTATAATCTTGGCAGTATCTATGAAAAACTGAATAAAGCCAATGAAATTGCGACGACCGGAAAGCGTATCAACAATCTTTCCGATGACCCTGTGGGCCTTACCCAGTCCTTGAATATCAGATCAAATCTATCGAGCATTGAGCAAATGGGACGCAATATCAGTTACGGAAAATCATGGCTCACCGCCTCTGAAAGCTCCCTGACGAATGTGCAGAGTATCATTTCAGATACAAAGGCGTTGTGTGTTCAGATGGCCAATGCAACAACCGGATCCGACCAGCGGGCTTCGGCAGCGATAACCGTTCAAAATATGCTGGATGAAATCGTTTCTTTGGCAAATACAGATGTAGCAGGTAATTATATATTTGCCGGTTCGAAAACCGACACAATACCATTTGCTCAGAACGGCACTTACTTCGGAGATAATAACCCTTTTACCATAAAAATCAGCAAGAATAGTTCTATTGAAGCCGGAGGTGACGGTCAGGCAGTGTTTGGAAATATCTTTACCTCGATGAGTAATTTGAAGACCGCTCTTGAAAACGACGATTTAAGCGGTATTCAAGATGCGATGGGTAATCTGGAGGGCCACTTTGACAATATTTCAGCCGGAATCTCAGATGTTGGTTCAAAAATAAATCGTATGGAAATTAAGGATAAAATATATCAGGATTTGAACTTTTCCAATACGGAAAGGCTTTCAAGAATTGAGGATGCAGATATTGCCGAGGCCATCATGAATATTAAATCCGCAGAGCTGACGTATCAGGCTGCTCTGGCCTCTTCGACAGAAGTGATGGCATTGACCCTTGTCGATTATCTAAAATAAAATAATATAATAACAAACTATAAAGATGCCATGGATGGGCGATGCTTATACTAACACGGAAGTTGGGTGAAAAGATCAATATCGGCGATGATATTACGGTTACACTGGTTGAAATAAAAGGAACACAGGTTAAACTTGGAGTTGAAGCACCCAAACACATTGAAATTCATCGTCAAGAAATATATGAGAGAATCAGAGAAGAAAATCTGAGTTCTTCAGATGTAAACGACTCAGATCTTTCAAAAGCGGCCGCCCTTTACAAGTCGTCAGTGCACTTGAAAAAATAATTTTATGACTATCTGAATCTTGAAAGGTTCAAAGCGAGAGAAAAATTGAAGATTAAAACAACGAGATTCGGAACGATCAGTATAAAAGAAGAGAAAATTATTAAGATGCCTTTTGGTATGCTGGGTTTTCCGGACAAAAAGAAATTTTTTATACTTCAGCATCAAGAAAATTCCCCATTCTTCTGGTATCAGTCAATTGATGATCCAGGACTTGCCTTTGTCGTTACAAACCCATTTCTGTTTATTCCGGACTATACAATAGATTTGGAAGCGACATTAAAGGAGATGTCATGGAATGGAAATGGGAATAACAGTTATCTGGAGTTATTTATTGTTGTTAATATTCCTAAAGGTATGCCCCATAAGATGAGCGGCAACTTTATCGGTCCCATTCTGGTCAATAGTAAAGTTTATGAGGCTGTTCAGATTGTCCTTTCCAACAGCCCTTACACCCATAAATTTCCGCTTTTTAAGAAGAAGAACTAAAGAGTACCTTGAAGTAACGATCTAGGCAATAAGGGCAAAAAAAGCAGAGCTTTTAAAGAGGCTCTGCTTTTTTAATTTATTTAGCATTTTACTGGTAAATTGGCACGAAGTTTGAATTAACTTTAAAAGGTACGTGTTCATGAGGTTTGCTTTTCCGTGTAACGATATTGGCGGAGTGGCTCCGTCTTTGAAATGACCAGACACGTAGACACCGTATTGAATCGGGGGAGTACACCCCGTGAATACTTACAAGAAAAGATATACATATGGAGAAATGGTAGATGAAAGGTCCATCAAATATCGAGTCCTGCCTTTCTACGCGTGGCGATAACAGACAAAAATTGTCCCTAAAAGATCATAACACAGTTAAAAATCCTGATCTGTTTGTTAAAACGCTGGCAGATAAAATTAAAAACATTAAAGACCCGGATAAACTGAGCGCTGCTACGTTACCTTTGAATAAAAATTATTTGCAACGATTGATAAATACCGTGCAAGTTCAAATGAACGACTATTTATTTCGTGAACTCTCGAAATTTGATGAAGACAGTGATTTGCCTGGATTCAATTGTGAATGGAAGAACTTCCATGGGACGAAAAATCTTGATGCGTCATTTGTGTCAAAAATTGAACATCACCCACAAAAAGGAAAAGAGATTAAATCACCATCTGAAATCAACGAAATTATTGAGCATGCTTCAAAGATCTATGGAGTTGATCCTGAATTGATAAGGTCGGTAATACAGGCTGAAAGTGATTTTAATGCCAACGCTACTTCATCCAAAGGAGCAATGGGGTTGATGCAGCTTATGCCTGAGACAGCAAAGGAATTGGGCGTCAAAAATTGCTACAATCCCGTTGAAAATGTTATGGCCGGAACCCGTTATTTAAAAAACCTGCTAAACCGATACGATGGCAACGTTGAGCTAACGCTTGCGGCTTATAACTGGGGAATGGGAAACGTGGAAAGACATCCCGGCAGACTGCCGAAAGAGACCCGAACATATATCGCCCGTGTTAATGGATATTTAAGGCAAGGAACATCTTAATATTACCTTTTGCCAGGGTTGTGATTTCGGAATTTGAATTTTCATCATCGATGAAACAAACAGAATAGAAACTGAGAATGTGAGGTATCGCTTAAGTCGGGTTGCCATATTTAAATTTAAAGAAACTTTGAAAACAAAAAGCTCAATCAGTGACTTCCGTTCTGAAAGCATGCATCATGAACATCCAAACCAGATTGTACTTTTAACCGATAGTGTCTATTGGGAGTTTACTTTTTTCTACGAACCACTCTCCGTCTAACCACTCTTTTGCGAGGTTTTTGAGAAATAGAAGTTACCTTGTTGGTTTTCTGAGATGCTGAGTCAATGAGCTCCTGATAATTGTCTGAAGTATCCAAGAGTGCTTTTTTCCAGTAACGGCATGTTGCCCTTGGACATTTAAAAATTGTTTTACCCGCTTTATTCAATGCTTCTATTAAAAATGGGTTGTTACATTCTGGACAGGGGATATGATGGGGTTTGCCCCAGCTTATAAAATTACAGTCTTTGTTTGAACATTTATAGAAAGATTTCCCTGTCGTTGTATTTTCAGACGTGACTTTCGAATGCCTGCATATGGGACATTCCAATGCCAGATCTTCTTCAAATGCAGTAATACGTTTTTCAATATCATCGTCGTTTATGGAAGACGCTTCTTTTTCATCGCGTATTTCCGAATCATCTTCGGCTGTTGTTTTTACATTTTCGATATTCTTCAGAGGCAGCTCCACCTTCGGTGGATCACCTTTAATATCGTCAACGATGCTTTTGTCCTGTTCAGAAGATTTCAACTCATGAGAAGCGTCTTCACTAGAAGAGGCAGGATCAAGCGTGGCTGCCCTTATGGCGACTGCGTCCACACTCGGGTTTTGCTCGTCAATAACAGTCTTTTCCGGCTCTTCGGAAAACACTATTACTTTCGTATCAGGACTTATTGACTCAGCATCATCATGTGGTTCAGTTTCTGCAAGTTTTACCTGTGTGCTCGATTCTTCATTTTCAATATGCTCACGTTCATCTGAAGGTTTTTTATCTGGTTCAACTTCTTTAGACCTGGGCTTTCCGAAATCGACTTTTCTGATTTCCATTTTCCCCCTGTAAGCATCTGAAGACAGAACCGTTGGTTCAGTGGAAGAATTCCCGGAATGATCCAAAAGGGTATCAGAAGATTTGCGACCTAAAATGGTAGGCGTTTTTAATTCTTTTTCCGGAGACATTTTTTGATGGTTTCGCAGCGATTTATCCAACTCGTTAATATCGCTTCCTTTATCAGCAGCATGGACGGACACTTTTAAAGGTTCAGATTGCTGTGGGCCTTTTTTCAGAGGGACACCTTGCATCTGTAATACTTGATCAAATTGACCGGTCGCCGAATCAAGGTCTTTTCGCTTGGATTTTACTTCATCCACGGTCTGAACAAAATAAGCGACAAGGTTCAATCCGGGCATTTTGGGGAAAGCCATATCGATAAGCCGGGCCATACTTATCGCGGGTTTTTGAGGGATAAATTTGTCATCGTCGACATGAATATAGCCTTTTTGGATCATTTCCTCAACAACGATATTCATATCATGAGCAGCATCAAATCCCAATTCTTCAAACTCACCTATTAATGTTTCATTGTTATATCGATCTATTTCATCGGAAGGAAAACTTTCTATCTCGTTCTCTCGTTCCATGAGCAGCATGATGAGTGATATGGTTACGGAATTCAAGGCCAGCTCTCCGACTCCGTATCTGCTGCCGATTAAACGTTCCAAATGGTTATAAAGAATCTTATCAAATACATTAAGCACATCATTTCTTTCGCTGACCATATCTGGTTCCATCTGATTTTCTCTTTTTCCTTTCTCTTGCGAATTTTAATGTCCGAAGTTTTCCAACTTGTGGATCTCTGTTTGATTGTTACGATTCTTGCATGTCATAGCCAAAGCCGTTGAAAGATTGACAGTGTCGAGCCTTTTTCAAACACCGCCGTTTCGACTTTCAATACAATGGATATTCCCTACAAAGAAAGCTTTGGAAATAATTGGCTTAATCCGTGCCGCATTATTTCCGTCATGACTTTTACGAAAGATATAAGTATGCAAAACTTATACCATTTAAAGGCATTTACCACCAAATCCATTTTGATTCGTGTTATGTTTCAATATTCTATCATTCTATTATTCTCGCGATATGGGAGAATGAAAAGTCGAACGAATGTAATGGAACGAGTTTTGCAATTAACTTAAGTTTAACACCCGAATATGGTTATAAAGCCTTTGAAGCTTCAGGCCGATATAGATATTTTAAGGTAAAATATTTCTTTGGCGCATGATCGTACGTCACCAAAATACAAAGTGATCATTTTTATTAAAACTCATAGGGAGATCTGTTTTTACAGATTTACGTTTAAAGGAGATCCCAATGGCTTCAGCCATTACATTGGAAGGTGTTGATCAAGCCATATCAAACCTTCATTACAAAAATAAAAACACCCTAAAGTATAGATACGTCCAGCATATAAGACAGTATTATACCACGGAGAATTCCGTTGTATCCCTAAATGAGATCGACCATGAAGAGCTCATAAAAATGCTGTGGGATACTGATTATAATTTTGAAGCCCTTAAGAATAAACGGAAAAATCTCAACAGCGTTAGATCTTCTGTAAATGCAGACTTTAAAAAGCTTTATGAAAAAGGGGAAAATCCTGAAGGGATAAAAATAGGATCAAGCAATATCTTTGTAATGTCCGAAGATGCAAAGGATAAGATCCTTAAGGAGGTCGGATATGATTTGCAGCCGGATGGGACACTTAAATTAGACCAGATAATGGATATCCTGAAGCTGGCAAATGAAACCGTATCCGGTTCAATGGCCGTTGAAGATACAGAAAAAAAGGACGGTTTAAAGAAAATAGATCGGTTGAAGGGTCTTATCAAGGGATTATCAGAAAAGGTGGGGTTAGGTTCTCAGAAATTGTCCAGGGGGGTTTCTGAAGCCGGTGACATGACGGGTAATGAAGATGAAGAAGGGTCAGGCTCCATGGAAATGGCAGAGGTCCTTGATGAAGCGCCGCTGGATGAGGTTGATGAGGTTGAAGAAATTACGGATCTGGATGATGATATAGAGTACATCCATGAGGATGATGATGAAGAGATTTTGGATGATCTTGAAGAGGTAGAGATAGACGAAATTTCAGACTTGGGTACCGATGATATCGATGACGCGTCCGATATTGTAGACGATATTGAAGATGTATTGGATGAAGAGGATACAGAAATCGTCGATGTTGAAGACGTCGATGATGCT
>CAJIBH010000564.1_pt1 | contig 12386 bp, 7 predicted proteins | sample 9199311 | NCBI WGS metagenome assembly CAJIBH01 (sample SAMEA7708295, study PRJEB35096) | sediment metagenome | biome: marine neritic benthic zone biome [ENVO:01000025]; feature: sediment [ENVO:00002007]; material: shallow marine sediment [ENVO:03000034] sea grass bed [ENVO_01000059] ... | reverse complement strand
TTCCCCGGCATTCTGTAGGCTATTATTGTTGCTGAAAATTAAGGGTGAGATACTTGTCGATAACCTAAATAGAAAAAATGTGTTTTAAAAAGGAAAAACAATGACCAACAAAATTATTTTAAATGATGCTTTCAAACGCTTTACACTGGACCAGGACAAGATATTGCCGCCCGAAGAGACGATTATCCGTTTCAAAAAAAAATTAAATAAAATTAATCTGGATATCCTTGAATATACGGTAAGAATCGATAAAGGGAGATTGGACATCCCGGTTTATTTCAGCAGTTGCGGAAGAGATGCCACCGAAACCATCGGAACGAAAAAGCAGATGGGAAAAGGTGGCACCCCCCAACAGGCTGAAGCAAGCGCTGTTATGGAACTGGCTGAACGGTTCAGTTTCTTTAGTTTTTGTAAAAAACCCGAGAATTTTTTTGTAGAAAGATATTGCAATCTTAAAGAAAATGTAATCCCGTTTGAGATGATCGCTCAATCCGTCCACGACGATTCAGATGATCTGGACATCTCAAGAAAAATATTTGAAGACTTGCCCCTAAAGTGGACAAAGGCGTTTAATTTAACACGGAATCAAGAAATTCTTATTCCTTTTAATTGGTTCTATACGATTAATGAATTCAACGGTCCATCTGCCGGAAATTGCGTGGAAGAAGCCCTAAGCCAAGGTATCTGTGAAGTTGTGGAGCGACATGTATCTTCGATAATCAGCCAAAACCGACTGAAAGTACCTGCAATTCGAGCGAATTCAGCAACCGATCCAATGGTTAGAGAAATGATAGAAAAATACAGAGAAGCCGGGATTAATATATTCATTTCAGATTTTTCACTGGATATGGGAATACCCAGTGTCGGTGTGCTGGCATATGACCCCTCTACGTTTCCGGAAAGAAGTGAAATCGTCTGGACAGCCGGGACAACACCTGATCCGGAAAAGGCGTTAAGCCGAGCACTTACGGAAGTGGCACAACTTGCCGGAGATTTTGATACTTCTTCCAAATATGTGGCCAGTGGTCTTCCCAAATTTACGAAAATTGAAGATGCCGGATTTATCATCAACCCCGAAGAACAAATCGATATTAAAACGCTTCCGGAACTTGCAAACGAAAACATTAAAATTGAAGTTGAAAACTGTATATCTGCTTTGGCTAAAAAGGGTATGGAAGTGATTGTGGTGGATACCATGCATTCACTGCTTGATATCCCGGCTTTTTATACCATCATACCAGGCGCTCATTTCAGGGAAAGATCTCTTGGAACCAGCGTGGGAATGTTTTCAGCTAAAATTATAACTGAAAACCAAACACCCCATGTTGCCATTAAAGAACTTAAAAAAATCGAACGTCTGCTGCCGACAAGGTATTATATTAAATTTTATCTGGGGTCATGTCATCTCGCTCTCAACGATCCTGCTGCAGCGCTGGAGTATTTTACACAGTCTCTTGAACTTGATCCTACAGAACAGGATGTGCCCAGCATCTATTCATACATGGGCGTCTCCTTCAATGAGATGGGTGAATATCTGAAAGCGCTTGATGTATTAAAAAAGGCTGAAACATATGATAACGAAAGAACGGATATTTATAACTCAATGGGCTTCAGTTATTTTAAACTCAAGGAACACGAGCAAGCCATAGCGTGTTTCAAAAAAGTGTTGCAGCTCGACCCGGGTTCTGCCATCGATTATGCCAATATTGCTTCAAATTACAGGGATATGGGGCAAAAAGAAAAGGCCATTCAATATTATGAAATATCATTGGCCATGGACCCTTCAATAGAGTTTGCAAGAGAGAATCTTTTGAAACTGGGTCAAAGCTAACTTGCTTTTTTATTGTTTTAATATGTTGCCTTATTGTGAGAAAGCAATTCCTTGGCAAGACTGGTGTAGTCTGACGAACCGTAGCTGCTTTGCCTAAAGAAAACCACAGGTTTTCCGGCACCGGCACTCTCGGCGATGGTGGTATTGGCTCTTATCACCGTGTTAAAAAGCATATCAGTATATCTATCATCATTTCTCAATTTTTCCAAGATATTATGGCTGATCCGGGTTCGCGTGTCAAATAGCGTCGCCACAATACCGGTCACATTTAAGTCTGTATTGATATTTTCCTGTATGGCATAAATGGTATCAAAGAGTTCGTCCAGTGCGGCATAAGCAAACGGATGTGTCTGGCATGGAACAACAACCTCTTTTGCATATGCCAGCACATTGACGGTTAACAATGAAAGACTTGGGGGGGTATCAAGGAATATGAAATCATATTTCCCGGTAATGCCCTCAAGAGCCTCCTTTAGCCTGTTTTCACGTCCAGCTTTATCAACAAGTTCGATTTCTGCACCGGAAAGATCTACATGGGATGGTATAAGATCAAGCCCTTCCCATCTTGTGGGCATGATCACCTCGGTTGCTTTAATCGATTTGCTGTCCATTATGAGATCGTATACGGTCAGCATCTTTTCATCAACATCGACACCAAGCCCCTTTGTCGCATTAAATTGTGGGTCCATGTCCACAACCAGAACCGTTTTTTCTTCTTTGCACAATGCCGCTGCAAGGTTTAACACCGTTACTGTTTTACCCACACCGCCTTTTTCATTTGCCACAGCAATGATTCTGGTCCGGTGATCATTCATAGCTCACACCTCCTCCTTTGTTCTTCATTTGTCTTTGGTTGTCGGTTGCTCAGTTTTCGCACCCGTATCTATATGTAAGTTCATCTTAGATGGTGTAGATAGCGTTGAAGGATCATCGCCACGGATTTTCTGAAAAGCGATATGCTTATCGGCAAACTCAATAGTGTCAATCTTTCCTCTAAGGTCATTTATTTTTTCACCCATTTCACTGCAATCAAGGGCCATAATTTTCATCATCTCAAACGTCTGTTCTCTGTCAATCATCTTGTTATTTATCAGGTCAACGATACTTGAAAGATCTGCCCCATAAATCTGAAAGCGATCAAGAAGAGATTCGTACAGACTGTTTGATTCAGCCTCAACAAGCCTGTATATATATTGAAATTTTATATTTTCCTGATAATCCTTAAGATGAGAGATCACCGACTTCTCCATTTCACGCTTCATGCGCAAAACACCATCTCTCAATGCAAGTATTTCTCCTTCGTTTTTTCCTTGAATCGGTTTTTTTAATAACTTTTTAAAAATTTTGACCACCTTATAAAGGCCGAGACGCATTGTTGCTTCCGTCTTCATCTTCGCGGTATACCGCATGTATGCAGCCACAGGAGGAAGCGTTAATCCTGCTATAGATTTTATCGTACCGATATCCGGCAGATCGATCTTTTTTATGTTTTTGTTGACGCGGTGTATTCCCAACTTACCCATCATACGATTATATGTAGCAATAGCATCTTGCACCATGACATCGAAGGGCCCTGCGATCGACTCGAGATGTTCATGACTGCGTGCTTCCTGTTTTCTGATAAAACGGATGACCTCAGGGTTTATGGTTTCAGCCATAAATGTGTCGAGGGCCTGTTTGAATTCCTGAAATATCATATAAAGTGTGTTTGAAAAACCCGAAGTCTTAAAATCATCTTCATATTGTTGATACAAAATGGAATAGTTTTTGATAAACTCTGCGATATCACGTATTAAACTTCCTGATCGACTATCAAAATAACCATCGATTTCCAGTTTTAGTTCTTGTTTGATCTGTTGAACCGAACCATCGAGGGTATTTTTTATGACCGATTTAATCTGACTCATCCTAATTTGATGCTTCTTTACATTTTCAACGATGTCATTGGCGCTATCGGTATTCCTTGTAAGAATATTCTGATTGAAAGAGATCCAATGTGCTAAGCCGGATGAAAGTATTTGAAGGCGTTCTATATGGTTTTTTAACAAGAGCGCGTAACTTCCACGGGTCAGCTTATTGTGAAAAGATGCATCAAAACGCGCTGTTTCCGAGTTTGAAAAGGAACAAAGTTCTTTCTCCCCTTCCCATTGCTCCAGTCTCAGCCGATCTTTATGTAACAGGGTTAATTTCCGGGCTTTGAACAGATTGAAAAGAGCTGATAGAGAATAAATTTCGGGGGAAGGCGTTATCATCATAAGCTCTTCTTTTACTGTGTCAATCAAGGCATCAAGGTCATATAGCGAGTCATGTTCACTAAAATCACAGTTGATAATAAAGAGAATGTTATCCAAAATCCCCATTTTTTTTATCAATGATAAAAATTTTATATCCGCTTCTCGAAGTCCGGTTCTACTGCTGATCACATAGATGATGAGATTCGTTAATAGAAGATAATCTTGAATCATGGCCAGGTGGAGGGGGTTTGGGGAATCACTCCCTTGGCAATCTGCAATTTCGATGTTACTATCAATGCCGCCGGAATCGATTTCCAGATGAACACCCTTTAAATAGACCGCCATAGCCCCATCACTCACAAAATTCCAATGATCCCCAAATAAATTGTCTTCATACTGCCTTACATTAATTTCTGGGGAAATCAGAGCCTTTACTTTTTCAAATCCTTTAAGGTATGATGATAAAAGGGCACTGTTAACATTGCGGGTGCCGTTGGCGATAAGATGTTCTGACCCCAGAGAAGTCAGCGCTTTTTGAAGATCCATTCTCTCTTTTTTATGCCGTATATCAAACTTGTCGTTTTCAGTCCGCCAATCCAGTGATGGAAAGAGAGCCAATGCCTGATCCATATCTTCATTAATTTCATTCCAGGATTTAAACAACAGCTTTGCTCTAAGTTTTTCTCCACTGCGAACTCGAGTCACGATAGAAGTAACAACTCCGGCCCCCCGTTTTAAATATTCGCCTTTGAAAAGTGAGTTGATGAATGTACTCTTTCCGGATTTAATGGGCCCCACAACGGCGACACGAAGGATTTCTTCCGACAGTTGTTTGTTAATACCCGAATTTGTTTTCTCCCATACGGCAAAGGAATTGTCTGACATACCGGGTATCGACTTGGCATGGGAAAAAAGACTTGAAATATCCTCACTGATTTTAAGCAGGTCCCTTTTAATGGCGCTATAAGTATTCATTTCAACCCAAGAATTCAAATGTTAGTAACCACATGAAACGTCTCTATGGCAACAAAAACCAACTACATCATTAAGAAATTAGCAATGATAAAGATAAATCGTAACAAAACCCCGGTACCTTAGGCAAAGAAGCAAACAAGGTAAGATAAGGATCAACATACATAAATAAAAGAAAAAATCAACGGATATTGAAGCTGTTTATTACAACGTATGAAGTGAATTGTCAAAACGATTTGCTTTCTTAAACCCTGTTGTTTCGGCTATGTTCTACTGTGTTCAAAATCATCAGCATGTGGCTGAATAGATGTTGTTAATTGTTTAATAATGTCCCAAGTTTTATTGTTTTTAGTGTTTTATCTTTATAATACCTTGTAACATATAAGGTTTTATGTTATAAACAGTGAAATATTTTTTTAGATAGCATACTAAACAATGAAGGAAAATTAGATCCATGTCGGAAAAACATCCTGAATGCCCACTGTATAATCCATTAAATTGCAAAGAATATTACAATCCCAAGCTCTGCGCATTTGTAAAAAAAGATAAAGTTTGTCTCAAAAAAAAGAAGCCAAAATCCAAAGCGAAATCAAAATAAAACCGTCTCACGACGCAATACAACACCGTGTTCAATAATGGCATAATGTTGCGACAATTCGGCGTTTTAGGATCTCTTGGAAGATTATCAATTCTGGGCGCAAAATTTAAAATCTCGAAACTTCATCAGCATCATTCGAATAAAAGCCATGAAGTCACAAAAAAAAGCATCTATAAAAGTATTTTTTTTGGTATCTACGAATCTTGGTGGAAATGAGCGGGGGTGAGAAACGCTTTTTCAATATATGTACAAAAATTACACTTAAGTCGCCATGAGGAAAATGGCAAACCATTTATGCATGTCCGGAGGTATTCAAAATCAAGGCCGGATCTACCCCTATTTTTTTTAACGATGCTTTCCATCTATCTTCGATCGGCATATCAAAAATAATATCTTCAACAATAGGAGAGGTCAGCCATGCATTTTCCTTGATTTCTGATTCTAGCTGCCCCGGTCCCCAGCCAGCACATCCAAGAGCAATTATATATAATTTCGGTCCCCTGCCCAAAGCAACAGATTCTAAAATTTCTCTGGTATTGCTTAAGGCGAGCGTAGGTGTAACCATAAGAGACCCTTCCCAGCCGAATGGCGGACCGTGAAGAACAAAGATTTCACCCACATGAACCGGCCCTCCGATATGGATTGGAGTGGATTCGACATCGGGGGAAAATCCTATATTGAGCTCATTAAATATGTCTTTTACCGTCAGAGAAGGATGAACTCTGTTGATCACAATGCCCACAGTTCCTGCGGGGGTATACTCGCAAATACACGTAACCGTTTGGTAAAAGTTATGATCCACCAATAAGGGCATTGCCATCAGCAACTGGCCTTTAAAAGAATCTTGGAAATTATTCTCCATTTTTTACTCCGCAATAAATTATTCCGATCCATATATGAATGAAAGCCTGTTAAAGGATACGTTTATCTTCGATTCTTGTCAAGGATGCTGGAGTAAACATTTTTTGTTTGACAGCTTAAACTGTTCAACATAAGAATTTTATAGCAATTTATTATATTGAATCCTTCAAAATAGTCTATTTTAGATTCGGTTGATTTTTTCTAAAGGTCTCCTATGGGCATTGAATCAAAAACAATTTCCGCGATGAGAAAGGATGCTGTTGAAATCTTTTATAAAGCCCTAAAAGCTGTTCAGCCCGGTCCCGCTATCAAGCGACATTGCAAGTTTGATGGTAAAAGCCTTTTTATTGGTCATCGTTCATATCATCTCTCTCGATATAAAAATCTGTATGTATTCGGCGCAGGAAAAGCCACGGCACCGATGGCTGCAACAATAGAGAATATGATTGATGAAAAAATTACAGGGGGAATTGTAACTGTAAAATACGGCCATGTGACTGATTTAAAACATATCAATCTCATAGAAGCAGGCCATCCTATACCTGACGAAAGTGGCAAACGCGGAGCATCAGCTATTCTAAATCTTGCGAAAAATGTAAAAGAGGATGATCTTATATTATGTCTCATTTCAGGAGGAGGTTCGGCATTGCTGCCTTTCCCCTATGACGGCCTTACCCTGAAGGACAAACAGGATACCATCAAAACACTCCTTTCCTGCGGTGCCACCATTCATGAAATAAATACGATTAGAAAGCACATTTCTAAAATAAAAGGGGGTAGACTTGCGCAAGCGGTATATCCTGCCACACTGGTTACCCTTATACTTTCGGATGTCGTGGGGGATGACCTCGACGTCATTGCCTCGGGTCCCACAGTACCGGATTCAAGCTTTTTTTACGATTGCAAAAACATTTTCCTCCGGTACAACATTATCGAAAAAATACCCAAAAATATATTGAATCATATTAAATCTGGGATTTCAGGTGAAATTAATGAAACGCCTAAACCGCTTGATCCTGTTTTTGATAAAACTTATAATTTGATTATCGGAAGTAATGTTGAATCCTTAATGTCCGCCAAAGAAAAAGCCGAACGCTTAGGGTATAATGTTCTTCTACTATCTTCAATGATCGAGGGTGAAACCCGGTTTATCGCTCAAGTCCATGGCGCCATCGCCAGAGAGATCATTAAAACCGGCAATCCGCTCCCTTTACCGGCCTGCATCCTTTCCGGCGGTGAAACTACGGTAACCATTACAGGTAATGGTCTCGGAGGACGGAATCAGGAGTTTGCGCTATCCGCATCAATAGATATTTCCGGCCAAAAAAATATCGTTATGCTGAGTGGCGGTACTGATGGTACCGATGGTCCTACAGATGCAGCAGGGGCTTTTTCGGATAACTTTACGCTGAAACGCGCCGAAGAAATGGGATTGGATCCGTATCGTTTTCTGGCAAACAACGACTCATATCATTTTTTTCAAAAACTAGGAGACCTATTTATAACCGGCCCAACCAATACCAATGTCATGGATTTGAGGATTGTACTTGTCACTTAATTTTGCACTAAACATTTATTTCAGCATAGGCGACTACGGCTCCTTGCCCAAGACCTCTCTGATTTTACGAGACAGCTGTAGCACATTAAACGGTTTCTGTATAAAACCATTACATCCGCGATCTATTATTTCAGAAGCCTGTCCATCTATGCTGTAACCACTGGAAAGAAGAACTCTGATTTCAGGATCTATCTTTCTGAGCCTGTCATACGTCTCGCCACCTCCCATGCCAGGCATTATCATATCCAAAATAACCATAACAATACGGTCTTTGTTTTTCTGATAGACGTCAATCGCCTCTTTGCCGCTCCTTGCAAAAAGGGGCATGTAACCCAGACTTGCCAAGATCTGGCTGCCAACATCGATAATCATATCTTCGTCATCAACTATAAGAATTGTGCCAGTTCCCTTCAGTGTTTTCTGATTCATTAACATGTCTTGTTTAACTTCTTTTGTGGTCGCCGGCAGAAAAATATTAAACGTGCTTCCTTTATCGATCATACTGTAGACGTTAATAATACCACCATGATTCTTAACGATACCGTATGCAGAGGCAAGACCCAATCCCGTACCTCTACCGATATCCTTAGTTGTAAAAAATGGATCGAATATCCTTTTTTTAATATTATCATCCATACCTGTTCCAGTGTCTCTAACAGATATTTTTACATAATTACCACCTGTTAGAGAAAAATATCGGGTATAACTATCATCAAGTATAACGTTTTCTGTCTTAAGATATAACTCCCCTCCTCCAGGCATTGCCTGGCTGGCGTTCACATAAAGATTTAACAGCACCTGCTCAACTTGGCTTTTATCGGCCTCTACTCTCCAAAGATCTTTTTGATAGTTACTATGAATCCTAATCTCTTTTTTCGTTCTGTTGAACATTTCCGAACTTTTTTCCATCACATCATTGATATCGATGGGCCTGACTTCATATTTACCGCCTTTTGCCAGCCCCAAAAGCTGTTTTGTGAGATCAGCTCCACTCTGAACATACTTTTCCATGTTTTTTAATCTTTCATAATGCGGATGGTCGGATCTCAAATCAAAAGCCATAAGCGATGTGTTCCCTAATATTCCCATGAGCAAGTTGTTGTAATCATGAGCGATGCCGCCTGCCAGTGTGCCGATGGCTTCCATTTTCTGGGCCTGATGGATTTGTGCCTCCAGCTTTTTCTGCTCACGAATATCTCGTAAATTAACGACACTGCCTGCGGGCCGGTCTTCTCTATCATAGAATATGGCACTACTAATACTAACTGGAATAACATCACCCGACTTTGTGTTTTGGTGTGTTTGTATGGCCAATAGATTCTCTCCAGCAAGAAGTTTCTTTATCATTTCATGGGTTTCGGAACGATCTTTCTTGGGGATAAACATGTCCATTTTTTTACCTAAACACTCCTCTAAGGTCCACCCAAAAACATTGGTAAATGTGGGGTTCAGATAGGTCACCTTCCCCTCTTTATCATAAACGATAACCGAATCAGGGTTTGCTTCCAGAACTGTACGATATTTATTCTCACTCTCCCGAAGGGCTTCTTCGACCTGCTTGCGGATTGAAATCTCCTGCTGCGCTTTTTCGTATAAGCGAGCATTTTCTATTGCGATGGCCGCAGATCCGGCCAGAGGCTCCAGTAGCGCCAAATGTTTTTCGTTGAAGCGTTCGATTTGACTATCCACGACCTGGAGAACCCCGATCACATCTCCCTTGATGCACAATGGAACAGAAAGGATAGAACGCATATCCCGTCCTATCAATAGGTCAATCTCCTTATAGTGTCTCTCATCTTCTGAGGTTTCCGGGGCAATTAAGCTTTCTCCGTGTTTTGCCACCCATCCGGCAAGGCCTTCTCCGGATGCCAAGCGCCAACCGACCAACGTTTCTCCATAAGTTCCTGAGGCTTGTCGGCAAACCAGTTCCTCGGTTCCTTTCTCAATAAGCCATATAGAGCAGCCCATCACATCCATCAAACGTCGGACTTCTTCTAAAACTGTAACAAAAACCTGATCCAGCTTGAGGCTGGAATTAAACATCTGAGTCGCCTTATGGTGCAAACTCAACTCACTATCCCGCAATTTTAATGCCTCTTTGGCGCTGTGCTGGGCGGTTACATCATTTATAATAACGATGCTATTATCATCTATCTTGCCGGAAGATAAAAATCTTATGCTAACAATATGTTCATTCAATCTCAGAGGGTCGTCTACAGTTATGGTTTCCAGCTTATCTTTTGCTGTTTTCATAAGTTCAATCACCTTTAAACGGTCATCTACCGAAAACATCCGGGTGAAATTTGTTCCGATCAAGCTTTTCTCAGATACATCGCAAAAGGAAAGCGCTGCCGAATTGGCATAAATGATTCTTCCTTGAAAATCGACGATTAAAATCCCTTCCGAAATCTTTTCCAATATAACATCGAATAGTTTTTTATCCGCCGAAAATTCCTTATTTTTTTCTCTCATATCACGCGTACCCTCTAAACCCATTTATCTTTTTATATTTACAATATCTTTAACTTGAGTAGCAACATCCTTGGCAACTATAAAATAATATTGTCTATTAAATCAAGACTCAAATAATGAAAATGCTTGAATAATGCATTGTTGAATAATAGAATAAAAATAATAAACTAAACATGAAAACCCATTTATTCCATTGTCCCGTTACGATGTCAGAAACAGATTGCCATTAACAAACTTTTGATCTCATAATATTATAGATTTTCCGAAACGTTAAAATATGCGTGCAGTGATACAAAGGGTAAAATCAAGCTCTGTTACCGTAGGGAATGAATTGGTTGGTAAAATCGGCAAAGGGCTTTTAGTGCTTTTAGGAGTTGCATCATCGGATAAAACCGATGATGCCAATTATCTAGCAGACAAGATTGTTAACTTAAGAATTTTTGAAGATGAAAACCATAAGCTGAACCGCTCTTTATTTGACATGGGTGGTGAAATGCTGGTCGTCTCGCAGTTCACCTTGATGGGAGATTGTAAAAAAGGGCGACGCCCCTCATTTGTGAAAGCTGCACCTCCTGAACTGGCCAATAAACTGTACCAGCAATTTGTGGAAAGCGTCCGCCAGAAAGGCGTTGTTGTAAAAACCGGTCGCTTTCAGACCATGATGGAAGTATCTTTAATCAACGATGGACCGGTGACGCTTATCGTGGAAAGCAAATAGTCAATAAACTCGGATTCCGACGATTGGGAATATTGCAGGTTTTATGAATGCTAAAATTAGCCTTTAAATTCACATCCTTCCTTCTTCTTTTTTTTCTACCTTTTGTTAAAACAACAAATCTTTATTGCGGGCAATTGGATGATTTAGATCATCTTATCGGCGACCGGGACGCCGTCCTGGTTGCCGATCCAAAAGGTCATATTGTTTTTTCAAAAAATGTGGATATTCAGCTCATTCCTGCATCGGCGCTGAAGATATTCACCGCACTTGTGGCCATTCATTATCTTGGCCTTGATTATAAGTTTTTTACAGAATTTTATATGGACCGTCATTCAAATCTCAAAATAAAGGGCTATGGCGATCCGATTCTCATCTCAGAAACTGTTGTGGAAATGATCCATCACCTTTCCATGAGGCCATATGTCAAATACAGCATTATTAACGATCTTATCCTTGATGATTCATATTTTGGCGTGCCAATCGTGATTCCCGGCGTAAATATATCATACAAACCCTATGATGCGCCTAACGGCGCCTTGTGTGTAAATTTTAACACGGTTAATTTCAAGCGCAATAAAAACGGCGTTTATGTCAGTGCTGAATCGCAAACGCCGCTATTGCCGTTTATACTATCCAGGGTCACGGCGACTCAAATGGATCACGGGAGAATTGTGCTTTCAAACCGAAGAAATGAGATTACGCGTTATGCCGGGCATCTTTTTTTATATTTCTTAAAAAAGGAAGGTCTTCGGTTAAATGGGAGTATAAGGTTGGGAAAGGTTCAAAAAGAGGCGGATAAACTCATTTATAGATATGTTTCCAGTTTTTCATTAATTCAGATCCTATCAAAACTTCTCGAATATTCAAATAACTTTATTGCCAATCAGCTGCTCATTACCGTAGGGGCAAAAGCATATGGTCCTCCCGGGAATTTAGAAAAAGGGGTTCGGGTCGCTTTGATATACGCAAAAAATATCCTTGGAATTGATCATATTCAAATTGAAGAAGGTTCCGGGATATCGAGAAAAAATAAGATGACAGCGATGGACTTCTATAAAATACTTAATGCATTTATTCCGCATTATTTTCTTATGCGACAATCGGATAAAATGTACTATAAGACCGGAACCCTTAAGGGAATC
>CAJIBH010000278.1_pt1 | contig 12416 bp, 13 predicted proteins | sample 9199311 | NCBI WGS metagenome assembly CAJIBH01 (sample SAMEA7708295, study PRJEB35096) | sediment metagenome | biome: marine neritic benthic zone biome [ENVO:01000025]; feature: sediment [ENVO:00002007]; material: shallow marine sediment [ENVO:03000034] sea grass bed [ENVO_01000059] ... | reverse complement strand
GAAGTTATGTAACCCCTTGAACCTCCGCTAATCACTGTTTGTCCATCAGGGGTCAGGGTCACGCTACGGTGATCATGTCCATCTGTTGAACTCCTTGTGATTTTATGGATCATGTAACCGTTTTTCAGGATTTCAAGGGTTTTGTAGACATCGTCGTTTATCGTTCGAATTGACCAGGGACCCACAGATTTAATCCCTCTTATAAATTCAGCGTCGGTCTTGAGTTCAGGACCCATGGACAACTCATAGATTCTGCTGTCCGACTGGATCTGAAAAGCCTGCTTTAAGGAACCAAAATAAAAAGTAAAAGACTTCTCATGTAGATCCTTCCATTAAATCCGATATTAGAGAATGAGAATATTGCTCTTGATGAGTGAAACTTCAACACCTTAGGCCACAGTTCAACCTTATTTTCAATAGGTAACGTTACTTGATATGACTGTCAATCTAAAATATCCATGGTCGATTCCTTTCAGTTTGCCAAACTTCTCTTCGAATGTGAGATAAATTACACAATAATTTATGTAATTTACCTCACATACGCATGTATTCGCATACATTTGGTTTATTATAACAGATTGTAATCATTGAATATTATCAACAGAACCAATTTGGCACGGTTTTTGATGACAAAAACAGCAAACTTAATTCATCAAGGACCCTTTATTCTTTTATGGCGGAACATCCGAAAGATACGTTTCAGTTTGATAGAAGATCCGGAAAAAACCGGCGAAGACATGATTTACCGGAAATCAAATCATTGTTTATTTACGGCAGGAGAAAAACAATACGTCGGAAGGACGATAAGGGTAAATTTTCCTATTTCGATCAATATAGTTCAGGAATTTTTGTGGCCATTGTATTGATTCTTTTTCTTAGTGTCATCGATGCATTCTTAACTTTATTCCTGATCGATTGCGGGGCCAGTGAAATCAATCCGATAATGGCATATTTTCTCAGATTCGGTCCCTTTACATTCATGAGTGTTAAATATTTTTTGACATGTTATTCTGTAATTGTTCTTTTAATCTTCAATAATGTTTTTCTCGGTAAAATAAAGATTTACACCCGTTCGCTCTTTTCCTATGCCATTGGCGTTTTTATGATTGTCATCGGATGGGAACTGTTTCTGACGTTTCGCATTCTATTTTAAGTAAAACTTGAGTTTTTTTCCTACCGATGCGCTTCCAGACAAACAACCCCCCCGTGTCCAACAACCGCATTATGGGACACCCCTGCCGGCAGATCGAGCCGGTCACCGGTATTCAGCAAAATTCGATCTCCGGTATCAGGCAATCCAAACGTGATCGATCCCTTCACGACATAAATCACTTTATGAAAGGTGTGCGAGTGGGCGACGTAAACATCATCCGGACTGTTTGACCAACGATAGGGTTTCAAACCTTCAGTAGCTAAGGTTTTACGGATCGCTGCTTCATCCGGCGCCGAATCATCCGGCCATTTGCGAACCTTTATTCCATCCTGTTTCATAAAATCTATCCTGTTTACATTACGATGTTTTCACTTTTTTATCCTCATAATCTTCAATTGCTTGGGCCAGAGCGTCCGCTCCCAAATTGGAACAGTGCATTTTCTCTTTTGGAAGACCGTCAAGGGATTCGGCAACAGATTGCTTGGTAATCTTTTTTGCTTCTTCCAAGGTCTTTCCATGGGCCATTTCAGTCACCATACTGGAAACCGCAATTGCTGCCACACAACCGAATGTCTTGAATTTGATGTCGTCGATTTTGTTATCCTTGACTTTAATATAAAAAGACATCATATCCCCACACACCGGATTGCCGACTTCTCCAACGCCATCAGCCTCCTTTATTTCTCCGATATTTCTTGGATTGGCAAAATGTTCCATTACTTTTTCCGAATACATCGTTTACCTCTCTTCATTTTGAACACACACCTTCCTCATATTCAGGAATCTCTTTCCCCCAAATCGGTGACATGGAACGCAAGCGGTGTACAATCGGGGGAAGTTTTTCCAATACATAGTCGATTTCTTCTTTCGTGTTGTCACTGTTGATCGTAAATACCGTCGACCCCTGAGCCAAATCGGCTCGGATTCCGATAGCACCCAAAACCGGTGATGTTTTTAGCGCTTTTGAAGCACAAGCAGATCCGGTGTTCACATAAATCCCATTCTGTGCCAGCATAAAAATCAGCGATTCGCCTTCAATAGCCTCAAAACAAAAGCTGGCATGGCCTGGAAGTCTTTTTGCCGGATGTCCGGTCAGTGTAACTTTTTCAATTTGCTTAAGAACGCCGTCGGTTAAACGATCTCTTAATCTTCGCACGTAAAGTTCCTTTTCCGGTAGTTCAATTTTAGCCAGATCCGCAGCCTTCCCTAACCCTACAATGCCGGGTACGTTTTCAGTACCGGCCCTTCTGCCGCTTTCCTGAATACCGCCATGAATCAATGGCATAAGCCTTACATTTTTTTTAAAGTACAATGCACCTATCCCTTTAGGTGCACATAGTGAAGGTCCTGATAAAGTTAACAAATCCACATTTAATTTATCGACATCAACCCGGGTGTTACCCACCGTTGCCACTGCATCCGTATGGAATATAATTTCCTTATCTTTGCACATCGCAGCCAATTCCGATATCGGTTCAATGGTTCCGATTTCATTATTGGCATGCATGATCGATACAAAAATTGTCTCCGGCCGGATGACCTTGGCAAGACTTTCGGGGGAAACGAGTCCGTATTCGTCAACAGGCAGGAACGTCGCCTCAAAATCCAGGCGTTCAAGAAAACGTACGGAGTTGAGAACCGAATGGTGTTCAATGGACGAGACAATGATGTGCTTTCCTTTTTTCTGTCTTGCGAGGGCAATGCCTTTAATGGCAAGATTATTGGCTTCTGCTCCGGATGAAGTAAAAATAATTTCCTTGTCTTCAGCCCCAATCAGGCCGGCGACGCTGACTCTCGACTGTTCAACAGCCTGTTTGGCCTCCGAGCCGATATCATACACATTGGAGGGGTTGGCGAACCGCTCTCTGAAATATGGAAGCATGGTCTCTATAACTTCATTTCTCACGGGAGTTGCCGACGCGTGATCCAGATAGGCACTCTTCATGTTAATATCCTTATTTCTTCTTTTTTATATAGAATCTGTAATATTCGTCATCTTCTTCCATACCGATGAATTCATGACCACATTTTGAGCACCAATCCGGTATGTCATCCAAAGCACCGTCATAATCGGTCAACACTTCAAGAACCTGGCCTTTTGTCATACATGTGAGTCTGTCTCCGGGCTCCAAAAGGTGCATGGGACACATGCGACAAACCAGATCTAAAGTGTCATCGGCTTTCTGCCCCTCTATAAATTTCATTTTTGACCACCTTGTTTATGTTCAAAATTACATTTCATGAGAAGAGTTCTCTCATGCTTACCCTAAAAAATATGACTACTTTGTGGCAGTGTCAAGTGGTGTAAACCGGTAATTTGACAATTTAATAGAACCGCAGAATCAGAGTACTTTTCCATTTTGATTGATTTATTGTTTTTAGAATATGTTCAAATTGTTGAGAACTGTATTTAATCCGAGCTGCAAAGGGATATATGTTTTTTTCGGTTTCCGGGATCTGAAATTAACAGTGGGGTATTTTTCAAGGAAAAGAATATAGTCATTCGGTTCCACGGAACCATATTCATGCTCAGCGAGGCGATCCTTATTGCGATTAAAGGAGGATTATAGGATTTTTATCTTTTTGAAGACAGCGGTATCGGTCTTGAAGGCGATCACTGAGACGTCCTGGGATGTGGCAAACGTCTTTTATCCACTGTTTTATTTAACCACTTTCAACTTATGGGTCTTCCGTAATTTTTCCCACATTGCATCGATAACGGCAAAGGATGCCTCGTCCGCATTCAAATTATTATTTTTGGACACAAATCTGCAGGATTCCATGAGTTCATGGTTGCCGGACCAAAGACGGAAGGCATTTCTGATATATGCACCCAGATTTGAATTGAGATCAACAAGTTCATCATGTTTCATATTGGCGATGACAACTTTATCCTTGAGCGCCATTTCCGTTATCAATCTCTCAACAGCTTCATGAATGGTTTTTGGAAGCACAGGACCTTTCTCAAGATGGTCTTTTTTGGAATAATCGGCAATGGCCCGATGAGAAGAGACATTCATTAAATTCAATATCAATGCTCTTTCAAGCATAAGTTTTGTGTGTTTTCCTGCGTGAGGATTTTCGGTTGTACTCGGGCCAACCACATAAAGAACATCGATGTGTCTCAACTGAATCCAGTCATTGACCAGAGATGCAGCATGAAATGCAATTGTTTGATTAAGGTCGACACCAAGAAGCTGATGTTTGTGCTTCAACGTTTCTCTTTCAGCGCGATAAAGATCTCCGGTGAGTTTGCCGTAAAATATGATGAGTGTTCCTTTTGAATCTTTTACGTTCTGTTTTATACACTCGGAATAATCATCGCTTGGCATTTCTCGAAGATTATAATCTTCCGGCAATGTACCGGTTTCAGTGGTCCGGCCTTCTGGTATCCATCCACCATAATCAATTTCCAGTTTGATTGCAGCATCAAGGGCAGCCTGATCAGCACTTGTTTGTCCGCCTGAAATAATTTTTTTGAGCATCAATCTTTCTCTATGGGTTTTAACAGGAATCAAGGAATCAAAAGCGTGGACCCGGTGGTCTTACGATCCTCGAGTTCCTGATGGGCTCTGGAAGCCTCAGCCAGAGGGTATGTCTGTCGAATCTCGATCTTAACCACACCTTTTTCCACCACATCGAACAAATCAATGGCGTGGGCAAGCAGATCCTGCCGACTGGCAGTATAGTCCATAAGGCTCGACCGGGTGAGGAACAAAGAACCTTTGGCAGCGAGAATCCCGGTATCTATCAGCGGAATCGGGCCCGAAGACTGGCCAAAACTGACCATCATTCCCATGGAGCGAAGGCAGTCGAGTGATTTCATGAAGGTGGATTGACCCACGGAATCATATACCGCGTCAACACCCTTTTCTTTCGTAATCTCTTTTACCCGTGCGACAAAATCCTCATCCCGGTATCGGCATAAGCACCAGGAGGCAACCCTGCATATGCAACACGATCCCCTGGCTTGAATTCGCTCACACCCTCGCCAACGACTTCGACAACACCGGCGCCTTCCATCCCGGGTATGGCCGACAGAGACGGCAGAGGATAGAGGCCGGTACGGTGATACACATCGATGAAATTCAGGCCGATGGCTTCCTGGCGAAGCAAAATTTCACCTGTTTTTGGCTGTCCCGGATCGTATTCATCCCAGCGTAACACCTCAGGGCCGCCGGTTTCATGCATAATAACGGCTTTTATCATAAAACCTCCTTTCCCTTGTTTCCCTCCTGGTCAGCGATCTTACAGTCACTATACCCGCAGACAGGGCTTCAATGGCCGTGTTTTTAACGATGCTTTTATATAATAAGTATCATAAAAGACCGTGGTCAGGTCAAGTAAATCCTCTGCCTGGCCGCTGCAAAATCATCCTCGTGAATTGAGGATAAAGAAAGACAACGCAATAAAGTGCGTCCCCTGCCCTACTTCTTAAACCTTAAATATTTTAAAATCGTTACATGAATGGAGCGTTTTTGATCCGTAGTTCCGAAATTTAAAGTGCTGATTTAAAAATTTTTTTCAAGGGATATCGACCGATCTGCCGATACCGGATTTCTTCATCTTCGCCGAGAAAGTCCATGCATGGACTTTGGTGCATAAAATCGATGTCTATGTCAGTTTTTATTTGTTTGTTTGCCGGCTTTTTGATAAGTGTTCGGGACAAGTCCGCCCGGCGGATAAAGAGTTGGGCGGTGAAAAAGTGAATTCACAACGCCGCCATTGGCACTTAGAGTGTTCTTGAGATAAGTTCCGATTATTATCCGCAGACCATATGCTAGCCGTGGTTGTGATCAACGGGCTGTTGCCCCAATCCACAGAGATTTATAGAGGAATAACTTTTGAAGGAATTCGATGCAGAGGAACTCGCCGGATACAACGGTGAAAACGGAAATCCCGTTTACGTTGCATATGAAGGCAATGTATACGACGTCAGTGACAGCAAACTCTGGTCCAACGGCATGCATATGCGGCGTCATCATGCAGGAAGAGATCTGACAACCGATATCCAGGCCGCACCCCATGAACCGGATGTGCTGGAAAGATATCCCAAAGTCGGGATTATGAAAAAAGCGGTTGTAGAACAACAACTGCCTGCCGCTATTGCCGGACTGTTAAATAAATATCCCATGCTGCAACGCCATCCGCATCCGATGACCGTTCATTTTCCAATCGTTTTTGCATTCTCCACACCGGTATTTATCTTCCTTTATCTGCTTACCGGTATCAAATCCTTCGAGATTACGGCATTCCACTGTTTGGCAGGTGGTATAATGTTTACCATGATAGGCATTGCGACCGGTTTTTATACCTGGTGGCTGAATTATCTGGCTAGGCCGATGAGGGTATTGAAAATAAAAGTTCCCCTCACGATTGCAATGTTAATCACCGAAATCATCCTCTTTATATGGCGAATCAGGGTACCGGATGTCCTCGATCCTGTTCGCGGTTCCGGTTTTATTTATCTGCTGCTTGTCTTTTCATTGGTTCCAATGATAACGCTTATCGGCTGGTTTGGGGCATCCATAACGTTTCCGGTAGAAAAATAGCGTTCCCAACTTCGCACTTCGATATAATGTCTAACCGGACAGAACTCAAAACCGTAATCGTCATTCAAGCATGTGCTCCTCGGGAGCGTCTTGGCCGGGTTTCAACTCGGGATGGTTCATCAAAATGCGGGCACAGGTGTTCCATCTGAGGATCGCCTCATCGTTGCCGGCCGGTCGGCTCTCTAAAGCCTCTTCATAGGCTTCCATGGCCTGTCGAAACCAGTTGTAAGCCAGTGCATCCGATCCGGGCCCTCCACGAGATAGATGGGCTTTTGCCCGGCGCTCGAAAATGATCCCTGCATAATAGGATTTGCAGTAGCCGTCGCAAAGGCGGTTTATGAGTTCTCGCGCGTTACCGAAAGCCGGATTCAATTCCGATTCGAACTGATCCGTGAGGGCAAGGAGCATGATGATCAGCGCTTGCTGATTATCGGGTTCGACCTCGAGGATATCCAGGCAGATACTTTCGGATTCTACGGGTTCGTTCAACAGCCGATACTGCCTAGCTTTATCGAGGGCGGCTGGAATGGCTTCTTTGGAAAGGCTTTTGAGTTTAATATCCATGACGCCTCCTTGATTGATCGGTTTTAACCATAATTAGGAGATACGGATCGATACCCGCCGTTAAAGCGGCGAACCCGTAACTTTCTGATACCATAGCTCTGTAAGCTAAATTTAATCTATGACCGATCGTTATAAAGTCAAGCGAGCAGGGGGATGGTTCAGGTCTTGGCTTTTTCCGTTTCCTTGATTAACCGTTTGATCCGGCCCAAACACTTGGTCACCGGAATCCCTTTGGGACACACATCTGTACACCACCACATGGTCTTGCATCCCCAAACACCGTCTGAGGAATCGATTTGTGCCAAACGGCTCCCCGTAGCCGTGTCCCGGGAGTCGAAAAGATAGCGAAAGGACCGCAGCAGAGCCGCCGGTCCGAAATATTCCGCATTGGCTCGGCTGATGGGACAGGCGGCGGTACACGAAGCACAAAGAATGCAACGCAGGGCCGGTTCGACAAGGCCCTGGTTTTCCGCTTTCTGAAGCCGTTCCCGTTCGGGGGCATCGGTATCGCAGATCAAGTAGGGTCGCACATGCCGATGCTTTTCGAAAAACGGATTCATATCGACGACAAGATCCTTGACGACGTTAAACAGCGGCAAGGGTTCAATAACAAAGTTGTTGGCCGTTCGAAAATCGCGGATGAGTTTTTGACATGCCAATTCGATGCGTCCGTTAATCATTAGGGCGTCCGACCCGCAAATACCGTGCGCGCAGGAAAAGCGGTAGGCCAGGGTGGGATCTTGCTCCCAGCGGATGCGGTTGAGGCAGTCCAGAATTTTATCGGTGGGTTCGGTTTCCAGGCTGTATTCCCGGTAATGGCCCCCGGTATCAACTGCGGGATCATATCGATAGATGATAAATGTACTATTCATGTTAATATTTCCTCTCTTGGGGTTCGAAGTCGGTAATGTTTACCGGCTTGGTGAGGAAATGCGGAGGCTTGGGTCCCGCATAGCGAAACAGTGAATGGACCAGCCAGTGTTTGTCGTCTCTATCAGGATAATCTTCGCGAAAATGGGCTCCGCGACTCTCATCACGACTCAAGGCGCCCAGGGTAATCGCCTCGGCCAGATCCAGCATATAGCCGACTTCTATGGCGTCTAACAAATCGCGATTGAAACACCGGCCTTTGTCTTGAATACTGATATATCGATAGCGCTCCTTGAGCAGGCGGAGTTTGTCCATAACCTTTAGCAGAGCATCTCCATGGCGAAAAACAGAAACGTTGTCCATCATGATTGACTGCATCTCGGTTCGAATGGTGCCGGAGCGTTCTTCGCCGGTGTTGTCGATCAGGATGGCGATCTGTGCAGCGGTCTCGCTGGTTGGATCATCTTCGGATAAAGACGGAAGGCCGATGGTGTGTATGTAGCGGCGAATGGACCGGCCGGCCCGACGGCCAAAAACCAGTATATCAAGCAGAGAATTGCATCCCAGACGATTTGCGCCATGAACGGACACACACGCGCATTCACCTGCGGCATACAGTCCGGCAAGGGTTTGATCCTGATCATCGATCATTACCCGACCATCCGTATCTGTAGCGATGCCTCCCATCATGTAATGACATGTCGGTTGCACCGGAATAGGTTCCTTGGTAACATCCACACCGGCATAAGTGCTTGCGAATCCCGAAATCTCCGCCAGTTTGCTGGATATCACGTCTTCTCCGAGATGGGTGAGATCCAGAAAAACATAGTCCTTCCCGTCGATTCCTCTCCCGGATTGTATTTCCCTGAGAATACATCTGGAAACCATGTCACGGGGAGCCAGATCTTTGATTGACGGAGCGTATCGCTCCATGAACCGTTCACCTTCGTTGTTGCGCAGGACACCTCCCTCGCCTCGTACGGCCTCGCTGATCAGAATTCCAAGTTTGTAGATACCTGTGGGATGAAACTGTACGAACTCCATGTCCTCCAAGGCTGCACCGGCACGAAAAGCAATGGCCATTCCATCACCGGTGGAAGCAAAGGCGTTGGAGGATGTTCGGTAAATCTTTCCGGCACCTCCTGTGGCCAGGAGTACCGCCTTGCTGTGAAAATGATGAAGCGTGCCGTTGGCCAGTTCGTAAGCGGTGACACCGCAACACTGCCCGTCTTGAATCGTCAGATTCATGATTTGAAATTCGTTGAAAAAATCGATACCCCGCTGGAGGCATTTCTCCCATAGAGTATCTAGAATCACCCGGCCGGTGCGGTCAGCCGCATAGCAGGCCCGCTTAACGGGAGCCTTGCCGAAATTGCTGGTGTGACCGCCAAAGGCGCGCTGTGCGATCCTGCCGTCGCTGGTCCGATTAAAGGGAACCCCCATGTGTTCAAGTTCATAAATGGTCCTTGGTGCATCTCGAGTAAGAATCTCAATGGCATCCTGATCGCCCAGATAATCACTTCCTTTTACAGTGTCGAACATATGCCATTTCCAGTGATCCTCCTCCTCGTTGCCCAAGGCGGCCCCGATCCCTCCCTGGGCGGCACCTGAGTGAGAGCGCGTTGCAAAAACCTTGCTGATGACGGCTGTGCGCGTGTCTTCTCCAAGTTCAATGGCCGCGCGCAGCCCTGCCAGACCGGCGCCAACGATGACGACGTCGTATTGATGGTTCATGGTTCACCTCACAGGCGATTTTGATCAACGGTTTCATCCTGATAAAAAATATTCACACCGTTACTCGTGGTGCAGGGATGATGATATAATTTGTTGGGGTTGGAATAAACGAAAAATTTATACTGCGTATGGTATTCGGATGAATCACAATTTATCGAACCAATGGGCATGAAATGACAATGATGCCCCCCATAGGGCAATTAGGAATAAAATACCGAAATTTAGACGCGTTGTCAAATATCTAATTTTCATGTAGGTAAAGATCACGATTGTTTATAGGCTTTTTGTCTCTCTCCAATAATTTGACGGATTACATCGTTCATATCAGATGATGCGCCTGTGCACGAGCCATCCCGGCATAGGTGGGCCTTTGTTTCCCCCTTAATCACCTCCAACCCGTCCGTGAATCCGGCAAACCGGGTTAAACGATCGGCATTTTGATCCGATTTGATGAGCGTCACTTTGTTGGGCGTAAAATGAAGATTCAAAGTGGAAAGTAATTGATGAACATCCGCTTTGTCGGGTTCTCCGGCAATGACGATCTCTTGACCCGGGCGCAATGCAAAATCCAGCCCCGTTAAAAAGAAGGTCGATGCTGTGGGTTGGGTCTTGATGGTTCCGGAAAAAGCGCGTAAAAGGGCTTGGGCCTTTTCTTCCCATTTTGGATTTCCGGTTAATCTCGATAGGCACAGCAAATTGTAGAACGCAACGGAATTTGCCGATGGAACGGCCCCATCATAAAGCTCCTTTGGGCGCACCGGAAGTTCATCGCTTTTTTCACCGGTTGTGAAAAAGCCGTTGTTTTCATCATCCCAGAATTCACTGATCATTAATTCCTGAAGATTCACGGCGTCTTCAGCAAATGCCAGATCGAACGTGGCCTGATAGAGTGAAATAAGCCCGTAAATTAAATAGGCGTAATCGGCAGCCTGTGCATGAATCGCCAACTCGCCTTCCCGGAATCTGTGAAAATGCCGCCCATTGCCGTCCTGCATTTTCAATAGAATAAATCGAGCGGCGTTACGGGCCGCCTCGGCATATTGAGGCTTGTCCAATACCCGGGCGCCAAATGCCAGAGCAGCAATCATCAATCCGTTCCAGTCCGCAAGAATTTTATCATCTTTTAACGGGTGGACCCGTTTTTTGCGTGTGCGAAATAGCCGGTTTCGGAGGTTTTCCCATGCTTCTTCGAGTTCCAGGGGTGTCATATCATATCTATCCGCCCATTTGTTCAAGGGAACGGTGAGGTGCAAAATATTGGCTCCGGTTCTTTGGCCGGTGGCCTCATCTTCAAAATTGCCTTCCGAGCTCAACCGAAAGATTCTTTCCCACATATCGGGCCGACCGTCATGGATCTCTTCACGAAATTTATCCACGGTCCACACATAAAATTTTCCTTCTTCACCTTCGCTGTCTGCATCTTCAGCCGAAAAAAAGCCGCCCTCCGAAGATGTCATATCCCGCAGCACATAGGTGAAGATTTCATCGGCAGTCCCGGCATAGAAAGGATTTTTGGTGATCTGGTAGGTCTCCAAATATGCCATGGCAATCAATGCCTGATCATAAAGCATTTTTTCAAAATGCGGCAAAAGCCAATTTTTATCGGTGGAATAGCGGTGAAAGCCAAAGCCCACATGATCCCATATTCCCCCAAGGCGCATGCCGGTCAATGTTTTTTCCACCATCTCCAGAGCATTGGTTTTCCCGGTACGATGGTAACAGCGCAACAGAAAAAGCAGGCGGTGGGGCATGGGGAACTTGGGTGCCGGTTCGAAACCGCCTGTTTGAGCGTCATAAGTCTGTTTGATTTGATCATATGCGAGATCGAGTACGGATTCATCCGGTTCATCGGCCGAAGCGTATGAAAAGACCTGGTGTAAACTGTCGGTGATGCTTGCGGCGGACTCTGTGACCTTAGCGGTTTGAGACGCCCATACACTTTTCACCTGTTGGCAGAGTTCGATCAACCCGGTATGGCCGAAACGGTTTTGTTTGGGTAGATAAGTAGCGGCAAAGAAAGGCTTTTTATCCGGTGTTAAAAAAAGGTTCAACGGCCATCCGCCTTTGCCGGTGAGCATTTGACAGGCCGCCATATAGACGGCGTCGATATCGGGCCGTTCTTCTCGATCGACCTTGATGCAAATAAAGGCCTCGTTGAAATATCTGGCAACTTCTTCATCTTCGAATGACTCTTTTTCCATGACATGACACCAGTGGCAGGTAGAATAACCAATGGAAAGGAAAATCGGTTTATTTTCCGCCCTGGCCCGGGCAAAGGTCTTTTCCGCCCACGGATGCCAGTCCACGGGGTTATGAGCATGCTGAAGCAAATACGGACTTTTTTCATTGATGAGACGGTTGGTAAACATGGTCTCCTCCTGTTTATATCGTATCAGCGCTAACTTAAGAGGCCGATCTGTGACACGATATTGTTTCCTCGATTAGCGCATTGTTGTTTAAAGGAATATGGTATTGATCTTAGCACTCCGATTGTTATGAATATCATAACATCGGGATGAACATAGGCACGAAAATAAGGGTTG
>CAJIBH010000434.1_pt1 | contig 12449 bp, 11 predicted proteins | sample 9199311 | NCBI WGS metagenome assembly CAJIBH01 (sample SAMEA7708295, study PRJEB35096) | sediment metagenome | biome: marine neritic benthic zone biome [ENVO:01000025]; feature: sediment [ENVO:00002007]; material: shallow marine sediment [ENVO:03000034] sea grass bed [ENVO_01000059] ... | reverse complement strand
TTTTTGAAGCACTCCCCTACCTGTTGAAAGGTGCTCTGGCCACCTCAGGCATCGTTATCGGCGCCATGGGGCTCGGTCTGATTATGGGGGTTCACATGGCCGTTGGACAGGTTTACGGCAATCGCGCCGTCCGGTGGTTCGTGGGCCTTTACGTTTGGTTTTTCAGGGGAGTACCGGTTTTAGTGCTCCTGTTTCTTTTTTACTTTGGATTGTTCGCTATTATCGGGCTGAATCTGAGCGCCTTTGCTGCATCTATCCTTGTTCTGGGCATGACAACGGCAGCGTATCAGTCTCAAATTTTCAGAGGCGCAATTCTCTCGTTGCCAAAGGGACAGCTTCAAGCTGCCAGGGCATTGGGAATGAGCGATATTAAAGCCGTCATCAGCATTATTTTGCCCCAGGCTTTGAGGTTTTCCATACCCGGCTGGTCCAACGAGTATTCCATTATCCTTAAAGATTCCGCCCTTGCATTTGTTCTCGGAACTTCTGAAATCATGGCACGTAGCCATTTTGTTGCCTCACGGACGTATCACCACCTGCCCCTTTACATAACGGCAGGATGCCTTTATTTTCTTCTGACCTGGTTAGGGGTTCGGGCGTTATTGAAACTGGAAGCAAAGGTACGTATACCCGGCTATTCGTAGTAAAGGTGAAGAATGACCAAGTCCAAAAAACCGATTCTGCGTGTCGAAAATATCTGTAAGATTCTGGGGGGAAAGGAAATCCTCAAATCCGTATCTTTAAGTCTCTACAAGGGGGAGTTAAAGGTTCTCATTGGACCGTCGGGTGCCGGCAAAAGCACCTTTCTTCAATGCATCAATTTCCTTATTCCTCCGGATGAAGGTCGTGTGTGGCTGGAAGAGGTTGAAATCCACAGCCGCCGAAAACGTGATCTTTATTTATTTCGGCAGCAAGTCGGCATGATCTTTCAGGATTTTAACCTTTTCGATCATTTGAATGCACTGGAAAATGTCGCCATTGCACTTCGTAAAGTTAAAAAGATGAGCCGGCAGACAGCCCGGGATCATGCTGTTGCCGAACTTGAACGGGTGGGACTGGGGGATAAAACCACTCTGTATCCGGCTGAGCTGTCCGGTGGTCAGAAGCAGCGGGTTTCCATTGCCAGAGCCCTTGCCATGGATCCCAAAATCATGCTTCTGGACGAACCCACATCCGCCCTCGATCCGGAACTGATCGGCGAAGTTTTGTCCGTTATCAGAGATCTGGCCAAAGGGGGTATGACCATGATTCTGGCCACCCATCAGATCGGTTTTACCCGGTCGTTGGCCGATGAAGTCCTTTTCATGGAAAACGGCAGTATTATTGAACAGGGATCACCCGAAGATCTCCTTTCTCCGGACGCATGTACCCGATCCAGGGACTTCTGTAGCCGGCTCAATGAGCTCTATGAAGAGGGTGAATAAATGGACACCATCTTTTTTACAGACCAGTTGATCCCGGCCCTGAACCGGGGATTGGTCATGTCCGTAAAGCTCATCATCCCATCGGGACTGATAGGTCTGATGCTCGGTATTATCATCGGAACGTTACGAACATTCGGCCACGCTGCCGTTCGAAAAGCAGCCAACGCATATGCTAACGTTTTCCGGGGAACACCCTTGGTGGTGCAACTTTTTTTGCTCTATTTCGGACTCCCCAACCTTGGCATTTATTTAGACGCTTATACGGCAGCCGTCATTGGCTTTATTTTGTGCAGCGGTGCTTACCATTCCGAATATATTCGCGGCAGCCTTTTGTCCATCAAAAAAGGACAATTTTTAGCAGCACAATCCATGGGATTTTCCACCTTTAAAACCATGTGCAATATCATCGTTCCACAGGCGGTTCGACGGGCCTTGCCCGGCTGCGGTAACGAGATCATATATTTGATCAAATATTCATCCCTGGCCTATATCATTACCTGTATCGAGCTGACCGGTGAAGGCAAGATGATTGCCACCCGGACCTTTAGGTATACAGAAGTTTTTCTGGTCATCGGGTTTTATTATCTGGTTCTTGTGACCATGGCCTCGTTTGTTCTGCAAAAGCTTGAAAAAAGGTACAAGATTCCTGGTTTTGGGAAGGCTTAGGAAATTGACAAAATATTCCCCCATAACCGACAAAATCCGCAAACGCATCTCCGATGCGCTGGGAGATGAATGCATGGTTACAAAACAGGATGAAGTCGGAACATATTCCAAGGATGCTTCCGGTCTGAGTTTTCCTCCCGAACTGGTCATCCGGGTTCAGGAAACAGCACAGATTCAAAGGCTCATGAGACTGGCCAATGAATATAAGTTCCCGGTAATCCCCCGGGGTGGCGGATCGGGATTGGCCGGGGGTTGCCTGACGGTATTGGGCGGTGTGGTGCTGTCGCTGGAAAAGTTGAACCGTATTATTTCCGTGGATACGCAAAACCTTATTGCACAAGTTCAACCCGGAACCATTACTAAAGATTTACGGGATGCGGTCCAACAAAAAAAACTCTTTTTCCCTCCGGACCCGGCAGGGATGGATCAAAGCACCATCGGCGGCAACGCGGCCACAAATGCCGGCGGCCCGTCATGTGTCAAGTACGGAACCACAAAGGATTACATTCTTGGGCTTGAAGCGGTGCTTCCCTCAGGACAGATGATAAACACCGGGACCCGGACCCGTAAAGGTGTGGTCGGGTACGATCTTACCCAACTTCTCGTCGGTTCTGAGGGAACCCTGGGAATCATCACCGGTTTGATTTTAAAACTGATCCCCTGCCCGGCTGCCGTCAGCGCCATGACCGCCGTTTTTTCAGACCTGCAGTCGGCCATGCAGGCCGTAACTCAAATTCTGAACAGAGGACATCTGCCATCGGCCATTGAGTTTTTGGACGCCAAATGCCTTTTGCTGGTGAAAGATATTTTGCCGTTTCATGTTCCCGGCGAAAAATCCACGCTGTTGATTATCGAGGTTGACGGTGACCCTGAGCAGACAAAACGCGACATCAAAATTATCGGAAGAATCTTAAAAGAGGTTGGCGCAACCCATCTTCTTCCTGCTTTTAATGAAAAGGAACGCGAAGATATCTGGAATGTCCGGCGGCAGGTTTCTTTGAGGATTCACGACAATTATGCCCTCTACATTCCCGAAGACGTGGCGGTTCCCATGGGGAAAATCCCGGCCCTTGTGGCCGAACTTCCGAAATTCGAAGCCGAATACGGTTTCGACATCTATGCTTTCGGACATGCAGGTGACGGCAATATCCATCTCAACATCACGGCGCAAAATCGTAACAACATGAATCGGGTGGAAATGGGCGTGAAGGCCATACTGGCCCGGGTGATTCAGATGGGTGGCACAATTTCCGGCGAACACGGTATCGGCAAAGCCAAAATGCGGTATTTGTCCATGGAGCTTTCAGCGGAAAGCATCCGGCTCCAGACTGAAATCAAAAAGGTCTTTGATCCAAATATGATTCTCAACCCGGGCAAAATTTTTCCGAAAGAAGATGTCAACAACCGTCTACTCTGAAAATCCATAGTGAAACATTTCGTATTCGGTTTCTCCTCCCAGCAAAGCATCGATCCTGTCCTGAATTTTTTTTCTACCCTCGCTGGCCATCCATTGTTTCCAGTCTCCGGAAGAATGCCACGTACTGATCACCAGAAACAGATCGGGCCGGTCCATGCTTCTTAAGGTTTCACCGGAAATATAACCGGTATGATTTGTGGCAAGGGATCTGATTTCCCTGAAAAGGGGTATGATCTCTTTGGCTTTGCCTTCCGGCACGATACGCTTAATGAAAATTTTAACCGCCATTTTGCCCTCCTTTAAGGTGAGATGTCATTTATGGGTTGAATGAAATTGTTGTCTTATAAAATTTATTAATAGATATCAGAAATATAAAATATCGTCAAATTTGGCAGACCATTGGAAAGAAATAATACCGGGTTAACAACGTATTATTATTTTCCTCTAATTGTTGTAGGAAAAGCAGACATTTGCCGTCAATGGACGCTGACCGAAAATCGCCAACATCAAAACCAAAGATAATACCAACAAGAAGGAGTGCAAGATAAAATGTTTAACGAAAAGAATTGCATGGAAAATCTGAAACACATTGTATCTGAATATACCGATGATGAGAACATAAAACATCTGTCTTTGGATGAACTCCGATCAAGCTACACGAAAATTGCCGATAATTTGTATTCTATATCTGTTTCTAACCGCCTTAAATACAAAAACAGGAACCGACTTCCTTGATGGACGCTGAAAAAAGTCCTGACGTCGATGCAAAGGATAAGACATCCGTCATTAAGGAACAACAGCCTATTGATAGTGAAAAAAAAAGAGGGGTCTCAAGTGAAGAGAGGGATCTTAGCCTTGAAATGAAGCCGATGGAAAAACAATCCTCTATAACAATTTTAGAGGCTTCAGTTCATAAATATGAAAACGACTGGTTCGATAAACTCCTCGATTTTTTTGCCGCTATCGTCGGCGGTGTATCTAAAATAGTGGGTCTTTCGTTTTTCATTATTGGTTTGTTTGATGAAAAGTTTAATATATTATCTATTTTATTATGATGTTAATGTGGCCCCCGCCTCCCATTGTCATTGCAAGACAATGCGCCTTTCAACAAGGTAGCAACCGACTCAACAACGATATCATGAAAGTCAGGTTCAAAAGCGTGGATCCGGGCTTTTTTAAGCATCTTTCGAATGTGCTTGGGGCTTGAAGTGATTTGCCATAGGCCAAAAATCAAAGCATATATCCGCATATGAATTTGAATTGCCTGGTTAAGCGTCACGCCGGAAAAGTTTTGGGAGGTCAATTGCCCGCAACATTCCAATAACTGAGCGATTCGCATTTTGGTTTCAACGATAACCTTCTCATCAGTATTTTCCTCCAAAACCCCTTTAACCAGACTTCCCATTTTCAGCAGCAATGGATTTTTGATGACATAATCGGTAATAATCTCGGCAAACTCAACTTCTGAGATGTTTCCTGAACACTTATTTAGTTTATCGGCCACGGATTCATGCCATTCTTTAAGCTTATGTATATACAGTTGAAGAAAAATTTCTTCCTTGGTTTTAAAATACAAATAAAAAGTGCCTTTGGATAGCCCTGATTTTTGAGCAATCCCAGACACTGTGGGCAATTGGCCATCAGCTTTTTTGTAAAGATTCCATGCAGTTTTTAAAATCTTTTCTTTTCGTTTCTTCTTATCTTTTTCACTTATAGCTCGTTTTTTTATAACCATCTCAAATATTCCTTCCGACTTTCATTAATGATTTAAAAAATAATTCAAATACTTTTATAACAATTTTTTGATGAAAAAGCAAAAAAAGTGACCGAGGGTCATTTTTTGGCTTGACAAATGACCCTCGGTCACTTATATTATTGATAACTGACCGAGGGTCATTTCAAGTAGTCTTTAGAACGAAATGTTGTACCATAAACCTTCAGAAATAATTATGTGCGATTCAATCGTAAAAATCAAAGGAGGCAACCATGAGAAAAAAAGCTTTAATCATCCCCATTGCAATCATTGTTTTGTTGGCGTTTGGTACTGTTACATCTGCCCGTGCCTTTGTTGAGCCGATTTCATTATCAGTCATTATTGCTGCCGGTTTTTTTACTTTAGTTACAGCGAATGAAGTGATCAAACACACCAACACCAAACCGGTAAAAGAGCAGGCCAATGCATCGGAAATAAGACAAAAGGCCGATATTTCATCCAAAGTATCGAGGGTGGTTACACAAATGGCCGATGATTCTGATAAATGAACTGCTCTGCGGTAAGCCGCAGAGTATCAGGATCTGATGAAGTTGTTTATATTCATCTGTCCCGACCTAAACTTGATTTAACTGAATCGTAAAGCGGGTCAATCCATCACTTGACGGCTCAATCGTCAGAGTTTGATATCACAATCAATTGAATTGTCGTCAAAATGGAGGATAGATAGCAATTTTCAGGCTTGAAATTCCTGCCGTACATAGAAGCAGATATCTGCAATTATAAGTAATCTTTTCATCTCATCTAATTCCGGAGGTAGATTCAAAAGTTCTTTCAGGTACATCAGGAGAGAATTTTTCAACCAATGAGTTTGAAGCACCTTCTCGTTTAATTAAATCAAATGAATCATATAGTTCTTCGGTTACAGTTAGCGCTTCATAATGGAGTATATTATCCGTTATTGATATAACTTGGAATAGTTGAGCATTTTCTGCGGATCTATCCATCCAGCGATTAGAAACTAATTTATACATTTTAGGACCGCTAACGGATATGATATACAAGGTGCCACTTTCATGATTGAAAAGTGTCTTATTGTTCCGGGGACTGTGCCCTCGTGCGTAGTTATGATCATGACCTTGTAAAACGATATCAACTTTGTACTTGTCAAAGATTGATTTCCAATGATTTCTTAATTTTTTGTTATCACGATTTTCTGCAGATGAAAATATAGGATGATGAAAAGTAACAATTGTCCATTTGTTGGGATTATCTTTTAGTAAATCTTCAACCCATCTCGCCTGTTCTATAAATCTTTCATTTGAGTTTAAAACAATTATCCTTACGCCTTGATAATCTATGTAGTAAACCAATTCCTCAAGACCGTCTGCTAAATGTTCCGGCAGCATAAATTGCGGTCGCCAAAATTTTGAGATTTTTTTACCATTGTTCTTATCCCTTTCATATTCATGATTTCCTGCGACAGGGATACTAGGCATCATAGCAAAAATCCAACCACCCGCCTTAAACCATTCGGACCATTGTTGGTCTGAATTGGCGTGGTTAACCAAATCACCTCCATGAATTATAAAACTCGCCTTCGGTGCATAAGAATACGCTGAACGAACAGCTCTGGACCAAAGGGAAAAGATTTCATTTTGGGCATCTCCAAGATAGATAAATAAAAAAGGATCAGACCTATTGCTAGCTGTGCGGAAATGAAACCATTCGCTCCATATTTCTCCTGAGCTAACACGATATGCATAAAGAGATTGGGGAAGTAAATTTATGAAATTAACCGAATGATAGAGCACTAAGCCGTCTTCTGTATAAATTTCGGTAGTCTCAGCCTGATATTTTTCAGGATTTTTTCTAAAATTCGGTGAGGGGTCTGTGAGTGCGATCTCAGCAAAAGCTCGTGATACTGATGCATCAGTTCGCCACGTGACAGCCTGTGAAGTCGCAGGATTATTCTTCCACGTCAGTATAATACGCTCTGGATAATTGAAATATTCCTTAGCCGTCGTTGAAGAATGAGCACTGGTTTTTTCGTAATCTGAAACCTTTTTATATGTAATACAAGATATCAGTATAAGAATTAAGAAAGCCGGTATCAAAAGGTTGGCAAATCGTTTGAATTTGTAATTTTCATTTTGCTTTTTCTGTTGAATCATCATACCGTTCACCTATCATCGGGATTTTAGGTAAAAGCATCTCTTAAATTTGGCAAATTTCATCTATTTTAACGATGAAGACAGTTCTATTGCGCTTATAAGTCTTTAGATCTAAGCTGTGTCCGAAAGGGAGCTTTTCTAATCTTTCACAAACAGTATTAATTATCTTTGTTTTGTCAATCATCAGGTATGTCTAAATATTCTCTATATATACTAATGTTCGTTCCCGATCCCCAATCGTACCCGGAAAAGGACCAATCGACTATTTTCCAACAGCCTGTAAGTTCATTGCCAAGGGAAAATCATGTCCTATGGTATAGCTGTTGGGATACTGGGTTGCGCCGCGAAACTGTTGGGTCAGCTCGGGAACCCGGTCATTGATATAGGCCTCGATTTCCTTGATCGTGATTTTGCCATCCGGCGTTTTACCGCCGTCAGCATGACCTGCAATGGCTTGCAGAAGCGCGTAGGTAAAGAGGCCGTGTCCCAGTTCAGGCAGTTCGGATGCAAATTGTTCCGATCCGCTCGATGCAAGGACAACGGTGCCTGTGCTCCGTGCAAGTTGCGCAATGGCCTTCTGCTCGGCAGCACCCCTTAGGGCGAAAGTTTCCACCGCCCCTCCGGCTTGACAGGCATCTAAAATGATCACCTGTTTTTGGGCCGGAATCTGTTTGAGCCATTCCTTCAGTTGACGCGCAGAGATGCCTTTGCTCTCAAGCAATTCACTTTTGCCGTACAGCTGGATCACATCGTGAGGGACCAGGTAAAAATCAGAGCCTTTTTTGGCTCTGTCCGGACTCATAACGCCATGACCCGCGTAAAAGAAGGCGAAAACGTCTTCCGGCCCGGCCGTATCAATGAAATGTTTTATTTCCTGTTCAATGACCGGTTTTATGGCTTTCTCATCATAAACTTCCCGCTTGACGATATGTGTAAAAATAGCGCGTCCCTGGTGTTCGAGGGCTCTGGTGAATGCCTCTGCGTCAGGCCGCCCGAAGTTGAGATTGTAGACGGCGTTCTTGTATTTGTTAATGCCAACGGCAAGAATAAATAAACTCGTATCAGAGGAAGCAGTGCGACGCTTAAAGTCCACTGTGACAACCGCCGGTTTCGATTCGGTCCTGTTTGTGTTAAGGGCAACAACCTTGAATTCGTTCTTCCCGGGGATGAGAAAAATATCGAAGCGATGGGTTCTTCGATGTTCTGCCGCTTCCTTAATTCGTATACCGCGGGTTAGGTCCGACACCAGCTTGCTGTTCTGGTAGAGGCGGATTTCGTCGATGCCACCCCCCCGGTCTTCTATCACTACTTCAAGAGACGCGCTTTCCGAGTTCAGAACCGCCCCCGGCTTGGGGGAAATAATTTGTACTCGCGGCGGTGTGTTCATTTCCCGGGCAATGTTAATCACGGTTTCTTGGAATGGCTTTTCATGGCGAACGCGAACCCAGAGATTGGGCGTGTAGAATTTTTCGTAAAAGGCCTCAAGGGAAAACGTTTCCAGGCCTTGAACGAAATGAACCCTGCGAATTCCCTCCGGAGTTCCGTCAAAACGGCCGTCCGGGGTATACATCACCCAATCCTTCAAACCAATGTGCACCCGGCTGGCAATCTCTTTTTTCTTCTCGATATCGTAGAGTTTTATTACTCCGTCTGCACCTCCGGAAAGTGCGTAGCGGCCGTCGGCGGAAAAGGTAAGGGAATAGATATCACTGGAGTGTCCCGTGAATGTGGCAAGAATGCCGCCTGTTGCACAATCCCACATTTTTACCGTCATGTCAGGCCCCCCTGCAAGAGCCCGGGTTCCGTCCGGAGAAAGGGCAACCGCATTCAGCCACTCGGTTTTTCCTTCCATGACCCGAATCAGTTTGCCGGTGTTGACGTCCCAAAGCCTGACCTTTGCATCCAGGGTCCCGGAAAGGACGGACCGTCCGTCGTGTGAAAAGGCCAGTGCCCGTACTGTGCCGGTCGATCCCTCGTCTTTGGTGAGAAATGTGCGAAGATGACGGCCGCTGGGCACTTCCCATAAGTTGAGCGTTCCGCCTTCGTCGCCGGTCAGGGCAAAACGGCTGTCCGGCGAAAAAGCCACCCTGGTTCCCAGATCATCATGGCCTTTCAGGGTATGTAATTTTTCTCCTGACTTTATGTCCCATAGGAAAGCTTCCCGATCACGGAACCACAGACCGTATCTGCCGTTTGGGGAGAGGGTAGCGGCCGGCTTATACGACGAAAGTTTATCGAATTCCTTCAAAATCTTGCCTGTATCTCCATCCTGGAGGATGACAGTCCGGCGGCCGGTGGCGGAAAAGAGCCTCATGTCGTCAGGGGTAATAAAAACAGGGCCAAAACTTTCTCCCTGAAATGAACGGATTTCCCTGCCGGTCTGAAAATTCCAATATTTGAATGCATCGCCGGTAGCGGTAAGGACCATGTTATGTTTCGGCGCAAAGGTCAAAGAGCGGATGCGGCCGGCATGTTTTTTTATCTCCCTTACCAACCGATAGGTGGTAAGGTCCCAGAGTTTCATAACCCCCTTGTGACCTTGCAAGGCAAATCTACCGTCAGGAGAAAAAGCCGAACACGCTGCACGTTTTATCTTATCCTCCTTTTTATTAAAAACATGCAGCTCTTTGCCGGTGGAAACATCCCAATAGATCATTTCGCCGTTGTTGTTGGTGGACAGGGCTCGTTGGCCGTCAGGAGAAAATTGCAGCGTGATCACATAATTTTGAGAAGAAAAAAGGCCGCCGAAGGTTCGGACCAATTTCCCTGAAGCAATTTCCCATAATTTAATCTTCTTTTTGCCGCCGGAAAGGAGAAATCGGTCATCCGGTGATAAGGCAACTGTTGTGACTCTTTTTGAATGACCGGTCAATGTTCGCAGCAGTTTTCCTGTGCCGATGTCCCACAGTTTTATAGTGGCGTCATCGCCACCTGAGACAGCAAACCGACCATTGGAAGACAAGGCAACGGAATTGATGGGATCGAAATGAGTTTTTGAACTGTCGGAATCTGAGTGTGAAAATTCACGAATGAATTCGCCTGTTTCTGCATTCCATAAATAGAGGGGATCAAAATATGCCCCTGAAAGTACATATCGTCCATCCCTGGAAAAGGCCACTGACATGATTCTTTTCATCTCGCAGTTATCTGTGCAAAAGGTACGGATTTTGCGTCCGGTTGTGATGTCCCACAATTCCAGGAAATCGCCACCGCTGAGGATAAAGTGCCCATCCGGCGAAAAAGCGAGGGAATAAATTCCGCCAGGGCCGGAAGATTGTGCTTTAAAGGTGCGAATTTCCCTGCCGGTACTGATTTCCCATAATTTCAGTACCGGTGAGTCGATGCTCCCTGACACGGCAAAACGCCCATCCGGTGAAAAGGCCACAGATCTCACTCCGCCGGGATTGCCGGTCCCGACCACAAGTTTCGGCACTTCGGCGCTGTGGCCGGGAAAGCATGCCAGCAGCACAACCACTACTGAATAAAGACAGTTTTTGAGTTTCACGGCCCACCTTCCCCTGTTACGCTTTTCCATTTATCATCATGCCTCGGCATGACAGGGCTTTTGCAACTTGCTCAGAAAAGGACTTCCTGCTCTGGCTGAACATTTATCTCATTCACTTGTAGACGCCTTATTCCAATTATCTTTATATTTTCAGAGCGGCAAAAAATACCATTTTGTCAGATGGTCTAATGACAATAATTCGCACTGAATCGGGTAGTGTTCCGTAAAGAACCATACGAACCGGATAAACATAATACGCACTTGAGAATATCTGCTCGCTTGTTGGAAACTAACGCAGTTCATCTCTATCTGTAAAGTTTGTAATGAACTCTACAGAATTTCGAATTGTCGGCAAAAGTTTATCCCCACGAATGCAACCCTGCATTTGGTCTATTCCTGATTCTTCAATGTGTGCTATTTTAATTGCAAACATCTTCATATAATCCCCGGCCCATGAACCGGTTGACTTGAAGCTATGTTGTAATTTCACCGGTTCATTTTGGCGAAGTCCAAAATATTCAGTGACAAAACGGACATCCTGATCTTCCTTCTCGTCGACTTTTGAGTTCCTATGGCTTAGCTGATAAGCGATGGTGGCGTAAAAAATAATGGCGAATAAGAGAAATATTGCCCCACATGCCATCAGACCGCGTTTTAACATAATGCTTATCTTTCCATTATTCAGTGTTAAAAAATTTATTAAAATGGCATCCACTCGAGGCGCAAAGGCCTTTATCTTTTCGATGTACTATTTGGGAAATCCATACTCCTCCCCGATTTCTACGATTTTTCCGATGTACTCTCTCGTTGCTCTTCCTCGTTCAATCTCCCATGCAATATAACACATATGTAAAAAGAGCTAACGGGCACGAGATGAGCTGCGGACCGACCCCCATTCAAATCGATAAAAAAAGCATCAAATCATAGACGCTCTTTTATTTCCTGTTCGCCTTCATGGCATAGTAGTAATGTTTGATTCTTCTCCAATTTAGTTGGAGAAGAGAGTCCAAGGACTCAAGCTGGTATCCTTTTGGATTACACCTACTCAATTGGAGATGACCCACTTATTTCACCCGAATTAACTACAACTAATCGGGAGATGATCCTAAGGTTATAATTTTTCAGTTAAAGTTATCTATCGACAACATACAATTTATGGCGTACTATATGCACATTAAGTACTGTTTGTACACATTAAAAAATTGAGATATTGTTGCAAGATTTAGAGGATCGAATGGATATAGAAAATGCGTGGAAAGCTAAATTAGATAGATTTACGATAGGTTCGCCAAGTTGTACCCAGTGATAAGATGCAATGTCGTCATCTGGGTCGTTGGTGATTGTAGCCGTTTTTTTGATAATAATCCCACATTATCGAACCAGTCAGGAAGACAGCCTGTCCTTCATTAACGGTCTGATCCGGATCAGCACCTGTCGTCGGTGTCTGGTTAGGTATAACCAACGGTCCATAACACACCTCGTTGGAATTTTCGCTCTCAAACCCTTCGGTATTAAATGCTCTTGCCACGAAACAGTAGGTCTTATTTTCATC
>CAJIBH010000423.1_pt1 | contig 12491 bp, 12 predicted proteins | sample 9199311 | NCBI WGS metagenome assembly CAJIBH01 (sample SAMEA7708295, study PRJEB35096) | sediment metagenome | biome: marine neritic benthic zone biome [ENVO:01000025]; feature: sediment [ENVO:00002007]; material: shallow marine sediment [ENVO:03000034] sea grass bed [ENVO_01000059] ... | reverse complement strand
GGATACGCTACTGTTGACAGCAGTGACAGGCTTCTTTTTCCAGATCCAAAGAGTTTTCGAGTTGTGGAATTTGGGGATAATAAACGCGGTTTCTTTATAGGACATGTTTATGACGATCAAGAATCTCGTGCACAAGTCGATCCAAGATCTGTACTGGAAGGCATCCTGAAAAAGGCGGAAACAGAGTATGGACTCAAATTTCTGGTCGGTCCTGAACATGAATTTTTTCTACTTCGTGAAAATGAACACGGCGAAAAAGTTCATTCTGACAAAGCCGGTTACTTCCAGTCCACTCCCCATGATAAGGGAGAACGGGTTCGGAACAAAATTATTGCCGTACTCAAAACATGCGGAATACAGTTCGAGAAAGCACATCATGAGGTGACGCCTTCACAGCATGAGATCAACCTGGAATGTGCAGACCCTTTAAATGCAGCAGATCGAACCATACTTTTCAACTATATCACGCAAATGGTGGCTTTAGAGTATGGTTATCATGCAACATTCATGCCGAAACCATTTGACGATTTCAACAGAAATGCATTCCATATCCACATTTCCATGCAGAACCTTGATGGAAAAAATATGTTTTACGATGCAGATAGAAAAGACAATATAAGCCATATCTGTAAAAAATTTATTGCGGGTATTTTGCAATATGCCAGAGAAACATCCATCATTATGGCATCGACTTTCAATTCATACAAAGCATACGTGTTGGACAGGGAAGCGCCTATTATCAGAGGCTGGGGGTTCAGAAACAGAAGCTCTATGGTCAGGGTACCTTATAGTCACAATCCCGAAAGTACACGGATTGAACTCAGAAGCCCTGATCCGGCAGGCAACCCTTATCTTCAAATTGCGATGTTAATTGCCATGGGCCTTAAAGGCATAAAAGAAGATCTTGACTGTGGTCAACCGGATATCGGGAGCACCTATAAAAAGAAATATCGATATCGTGTATGGGACAGGCGGTTCTTGCCAAAAAGCATGTACGAGGCGCTGGTTGAAGCCGAAAGAAGTAAATTTATGAAAGAAATTTTAGGTGAATCGATTTACAACACATATATGTCCCTTAAGATAAATGACTGGGAAGATCACAGAGTCCACGTCACTCTCAGAGAACTGGATAAATATTTGAGCATATAGGAGGATTATTTAATGGATGAATGGATGGAACAACTCCAAAACAGTGTGAACACACTTGACGGCCTAAAAGCCCTCATCAACGTCACCCCGGAAGAAGAAGCAGCCGTCAATACCCTCAAAACCAAATGGGGTACAACGCCATATTTTGCTTCCTTGATGGATCCAAACAACCCAGATTGCCCGATACGCAAGCAGGTTATCCCTTCAATGAAAGAAACAGAGAACACATATGGCATCCCCAACTACTTGATTTGGAAAGAAAACCGTGACACCGATGAAGTCAGACCCGACTGCATTGCCCGGCAGTATCATGACCGTATCGCATTTACGGTTACGGATGTCTGTGCAAATTACTGCCGTCACTGTTTCCGCAAAGAGCTCGTGGTCGATCGTGATCTCAAGCTTCGATTCGATTTTGAAGAAGGCATCAAATGGATCAGCGAGCATGAGGAAATTCGCGATGTTCTCATTACCGGCGGTGATCCCTTCATACTTTCGGACGAAAAAATTGAATATCTCATTCGAAAACTGAGAGAGATTTCCCATATAGAAATGATTCGATTCGGAACGAGAACACCGATTGTGTTGCCGCATCGAATTACCGACGGCCTCAAAAAAATACTCAACGGTTTTCACCGGGTGCCCATATGGATCAATACGCAATGTAATCATCCCAAGGAAATTACCCAAAAGACGGCAGAGGCTGTTTACGGTCTTCTCTCCTGCGGTGTAAATGTCGGCAATCAGGCCGTGCTGCTCAAAGGAATCAACGATGATGTGGAAACCTTCAGAAAACTGCATCAAAAGCTTTTAGCCGTTCGAATCAGGCCATATTATGTGTTCTACTGCGAACCTGCACCGGGAATCGATCATTTTCGCACACCGGTTGAAAAAGGCGCCGAACTTATTAGGGATGCACTGCGGGGTCACACGACCGGGCTTGCCCAACCCATGTATGTCATTGCGACGAATATCGGCAAAATTCCTTTAATGCCCGATTATTATATTGTCGATAAAAATGAAAAAGAATACAAGCTAAGAAATTATCAGGGGCTTTATACCACTTGGCCGAATATTCCTGAATAGAAATGACGACTCAAAAGCGCATCATCAGCTTTTTAAAGGCACACCGTCGGGAGATGTTCACACTCCTTGAAAAGATGGTTCGAATTCAAAGCGGAACCTACAATAAACAAGGTGTGGACCGGATGGTCCGTCTGATAACATCCACCTTCCAATCCAATGCCGTCTCCTGCCGGGTGATGGGACAGGATACATTTGGAAATCATCTTGTGGCCAGATCTCTTTGCGAAGCACATTTTGACAAACAGATACTTCTCTCCGGACACATGGATACGGTATTTCCGGAAGATACCGAATTTAACTGGTACAAGGAAGAAAATACGCACTGTTTCGGCCCGGGCGTCATTGATATGAAAGGTGGACTCGTTGCAGGGATATTCGCGCTCAAGGCACTGGACAATGAAAAGCTTTTAACAAAAATACCCGTCACATTCTTCTTTAACTCCGACGAAGAGATCGGGTCTCCCAGCTCAAGAGATCATATTCAAAAGGAAGCCGGAAACAGCGCTTTTGCATTTGTTTTGGAAACCGGGGGTCGCAATGGAGAAATCGTTACCGGCCGAAAAGGAAACCTTTCTCTTGAACTTAAGATAAAAGGCATCGCCGGCCATGCAGCATTTGCTGGCAAAGATAAAGCCAGCGCCATTGTCGAGCTGGCCCATAAAATAATTGCCTTTGAATCTTTAACTGATTTGGATCGCGGAATCAGTGTCAATGTGGGCAAGGTCAACGGCGGGATCGGCCCCAATACCGTGCCTGAACATGCTTTGGCCCATATCGATTTCAGATTCACCGGAATAGCCGATAAAGCGGATCTGGAAAAAAGCATATCCGAGATTACCCAAAAAATAGACATCCCTAAAACCAGCACTCATTTTGTCATATTAAGCTCAAGACCTCCCATGCCGGCCTCTGAACAGAACAAAAAACTTTTCCGAGCGGTCCAGGAAACAGCAGCATCCATTGGATTATCGGTTTCGGAAGAATTCAGGGCCGGGGTATCGGACGCCAACCTGATTGCCGGAGAACATACACCGGTCATCGATGGTTTGGGACCCATCGGCGCCATGGATCACAGTGAAGACGAATATATGATTAAAGAGAGCCTCTTGCAGCGGTCGGTTTTGCTGGCCTGCACTTTAATAGACTGCTGGGAGAAATATCAGAAGGGGCTTTTATTCTGATGATGGCATTAGAAAACCGTTAAGTTCATCCCTCCGGTAGAAAGGGTGTAAGATCTTGAACATATTCTGATAGCACTTTGAACCCGCCCTTACTTAATGCTGAAATTGCCCTATCCTTATCTTCCAGGCCGACTCTCATCACCAGTTGATAAACGCCCGGATATTCTTTCTCCGGCCAGGTAACAAGACTGCGGATATTGATTTTTTTTTCTTTAAGAATTTTTGACACCTCAGAAACAATCCCGATACGATCTTCAACCAAAACGGCAAACCGGGCACTTTCCTCACCAAATCCAATGGAACGAAGCAATACTTCCATGACATCGGTGCTTGTGATAATCCCGACAAGCTTTTCAGACTCGATAACCGGCAGTGCATTGATTCTGTTTTCCTGCATGATATAGGCGGCACGTTCAATGGTGGTGCCCGGGGATATGGTGATAATCTTTTTAACCATAATTGCTTCAACGGTCAACTGGGTCAAAAGATAGTTCAGCTCATGAACACTGAGGGCTGTGGCCGGAGATGCCCAGCTTTGTCTGACATCTCTGTCTGAAACAATGCCGACAAAATCCCCATTTTTGTTAACCACCAAAAGATGATGGATCTGTTTTTCTTCTATGATCTCTTTTGCTTTGCGTAAACTTGTATCCGGGGATACGGTTACAAGGTGTGTATGCATAATTCGGCCCACATACATAACACCACCTCCTTTTGATAATGGAGACAGACTGAATATAAAATCGCGTTACGATATTATAAAACTCATGCAAGCCACGGCAGAACGAAATTTCCGCCACACGGCACAGGCGGACAAGTCCGCTTTGCTTCAACAAACCGTGGGGAAAACGAATCAAATAATATCCCTACTGTTTAAACAAAACCTATCTTCTTCAGTACAATCGATGGCAGGTATAAAAAAATCGTTTTCATTTGATACCTGGTAAAGTTGAATAGCCTCTAGAATTTCGCAATCTTTTGCGCATAATTCTTTAGGTTGATTTTTCCATTGACAGTTTGCACATGGAGAAGAAATCATATTGCCTCCTCTGTTATGCTAAGATTATCAGGAAAATTCATATCTTGAACATCAAGTATCCATTATCAACCAACCTTTCTATAAACTTTAACCGGGCTTGTAATATCGAGGTACTATACTTTTCCCGCAGATTTTTTCCGGTCCTGAAAGACCTCACATTGTTTACACCAGTTGCGTATGTTCCCTTTGCGAAAAACTTCCTTACAAACTTCACGATAGTATTGCATTTCCGGATCTTTAGGGCATTTAATAAAAGATTTGCCCATCAACACCTTCCTTGTTTTTTTAACATTAAATTGCTGGTATTTTAAAATATCTTTGTATAAGATAAAACATCTTGTGTGTCAAGCAAATTATACCACAACATATTGATATGTTAATGCCAATAGAGGTCGATTTTATAGCATTAAAGAAATTTAATGTTGGAACATCTCTTGATGGACCTTCCGGTCATAGAAGATGATTGAAATGATAAACGAGCTTCTAACAAAATATCCGGATATGAATTTCGAGAAACAGACAGCGATCTATTTTTATCTTATCGCTATATTTTCCTAATCTCTTTCATTTTAATTTCAAGGGGTTTTAATTCGTCCTCTCGTCCCTTTTCTTGCAAACGTTTTTTTAGATTTTCCAATTCCTGTTCTAGCCGGGGCAATATTTCATTTTGTATCTTTTCCCGTACCTCTTTTCCCGATCGCTTCATTTCATCATAAAGACCCGCCAGTTCCTCTTCCAGCGCTTTGAATGCCTCGCTATCAGGAATCTTTTTTAATTCCTCTGCAAATCCGCTGAATTCTTTCCTAAAACTCTCCATTCCCTTTTCCAGGTCTTTTTCCAAACGTTCAAATATTGCAGAAGATTTTCTAGAGCCTTCAATGACGGCATTGTTCTGCAATGGTTTTCCTCCCTCGCGGGTCTGGATCATTTTTACGGCTTTATGCCCCTTTTTCTGTGGGTCTGAAACGATAATAAATCTGGCGTTTTCCGTTGCCGCATTTTTAAATGCCTTATCGATTCTCAATTCAACCCGGTAAGTACCGTCCTTTGTATAGATCACCTCATTCACTTTACCGATTCTGTTTGTTTCAAAAATAACACCGTCATTCGATTTCAGTCCTTGAATATCATCGAATCTGATTTTTAAGTTGAGAACCCCGGCCTCGCACCCGAGCACGACGAGCGAAACCATCATCAGAATCGTTATTCTTTTAAGCATATATCCCCCGAATTCATCTTTAATGGAGTTTTTTGGATCCCGTTCCTTTCTTTTTTTCCGATATTTTCGCCTCGGTTTTCCCCTTATTACCTGTCACCTGACAAGAATTACGCACTCATGTCGAAATACCCAATTTTGGCAGGATATACGCCTGTAGCAGATACCAAATTCCGACAATGATCAACAACATAATGATGTCATTCATATTTTATCTCCTTTATCCCTTCGGTTTATCACGAAGAATTAATCTGGTTTTTAATATTCAAAATTATATTTGAGTCTTTTTCCGACTCAAAACTTAAGTTTAATAACATGATATGTCAAGATTCATACACATGCCACTCCTTTCCACCTTGACTCCATAGTGTGGTTTATTTAAACTTATATGTATCGATCTCAGCAATAAAACTCTATAAACCAATTGAGCATTCAAATGTATGGATGGTGTGGTAAAATTGCCGGAATACATCTCACCGACCAGTCATGGCGCGTTGAGGTTCCCGATTTAAACATCTTAAAAACATTTATCGGTGGAAGAGGTCTGGCAGGATATTTTATTCGAAAAAAAATAACCCTTGATTGGAATCATCCGGATATGCCGCTTCTCTTGTTTGCCGGGCCCCTTGTTAATACGCGCTCCCCAACAAGCGGCAGAATGACCATAATGTCCCGTTCACCTCTGACCGGCGCTGTCGGTGATTCTTCTGTGGGTGGATCTTTTGGTTTTCAGCTAAAAAAAGCCGGATTCGACGGTATTATCATAACAGGAAAGTCCGACAGACTTTGCGGCATTGAAATCAAAGATAACAATATCCATATTTTCGATGCTTCTCACCTTAAAGGCCGGGAAACCGGTGATGTTCATTCACTTTTAGAAGGCAAAGGCTCAACAGCCGTTATAGGACCGGCAGCAGAAAATGGGGTTCTTTTCTCAAGTATTATTGTCGATGGACATTTTGCAGCAGGCAGAAGCGGCATCGGACTGACGTTTGCTTCCAAAAACCTAAAATATATCACCATACGAGGCGCCGGAAAAACGAAAATTTTCGACCCCAAAAGTTTAAGATCCGCCAGAGAAGACGTATTCAGATTAACAGCTGCTTCTCCGATTCTTTTGGGAAAATTCGGAATCTCGAGATTTGGCACCGGCGCCCTGTATGATCTGATGGATGCAAGGCGTATGATGCCTACCGAAAATTTTCGAAAAACCCAATTTGATCAAGCTTTCAAACTGAATGCACATGCGTTTAAAAAGACGTTCAAGCCAAAAAATACCGGATGTCGCGGATGCCACATTCTATGTAAAAAAATAACCAAAGATCATACAAGCATCCCTGAATTTGAAACCATGTCCCATTTCAGTGCACTTTTGGAAAATACAGATATCGACACTGTCGTCAAAGCCAACAGGATATGTAATGAAATGGGGATGGATACCATTTCAGCTGCAGCCACCCTGGCATGCTTTTCAGAAATTTCAAAAAAGAAATTGTCGCCCAAAGAAGTTGCTTCTCTTCTGACGGATATTGGAAAAAAGAAAGGTGTCGGCGTTGAACTCGGCCAAGGAGCAGGTAAATATGCCGCCAACTGCGGCCGATCTGATCTTGCCATGGTGGTCAAAGATCAGGAACTTCCGGCGTATGATCCAAGAGGAGCTTATGGGATGGCCCTTGCGTATGCCACATCTTCCAGGGGGGGATGCCACTTGAGGGCCTACCCCATCAGTCACGAGATTTTAAGAAAACCTGTAGCTACAGATCGTTTTTCATTTAACGGAAAAGCCCGAATGATTAAAATAGGTGAAGATTTAAATGCCGTTGCAGATTCTCTTACCGCATGCAAATTCACCTTCTTTGCAGCGTCCCTTGAAGAATATGCCAAAATCTATACTGCAGTTACAGGTATCAAGACCTCCGGCCAGGATCTCTTTGAGGTGGGTGAACGGATTTGTTACAATGAACGAATGATGAATGCCGCCAACGGCTTTACTGAAAAGGACGACGATCTTCCGGTTCGCTTTTTTACAATGCCCGGATATAAAGACGACGGTATCAATATTAAGCCGATAGACAGAGAAGCATTTTTAACTGCACGTTCAAATTATTATATTGCAAGAAAGTTGAATAAAAATGGCATACCGGTTTCAAAAGTTGCGCAGAATTTCGGGCTGGAGCCTATCTAAAACGCCAAAGCGATTTAAAATTCTAAAGCGCTAAAATGAATCAAATCTTTCGCACATACGAAAAGAAGCTTATAAAAAGCGGTCTTGTCGGCCCTGAACCACCGCTTCTGGGCTATCTGGATGCACATCTTGAATGGAACAGAAAAGACAAGAAACGTGGTGCTCTCGAAAACATTTTTAAGCAGTTGAACATCAATGCTCTTATTTTTTCCCAGCCGGCCGAACCGTATCGCAGCATCATCGATTATCTGGCGAAAACCTCCAATGGAACGATTACGCCAAATGATTGCGAAACCAGAACCTTTCTCCATGATCTGCCGGTTTCGTTCCATTTTTCCCTGAATTCTGTTGTTTCAATCTTGAAAGCGCGGAAAAGTGTTATTATTCCCGGACAGGGTATTATTACCCACGGAACGGTGGGGCTCGAACAAGCTTATGTCACATTTTCCTCTGTATGTTTTGCCGGTTTTGTAAAATTTTTTTGCGATTTTCTTCTGTTTGCAAAGAAAGGACATGTTGACACGAAACACCGACAAGTGTTTGATCGGGTGATAAGAAATCTCGATCCACCGGTCTCTTTTAACGGTTTTTTGATGAAAGGACCGTTAAACTCAAAAAATCGTGTTTATGAGGCAATCCAAGAGGCAGGACGGTTGACCGTAGACCATCGTTTGGTTGATTCGTATTTTGGAAACATCTCATTTCGTCATGGCCAAACCCTTTACATCAGCCAGACCGGAAGCAGCCTGGATAAACTAAAAGACGCCATTGATCCTTGTTTTTTAGACGGCTCCTCCTGTGTCCCTATAACCGCTTCCGCCGAACTGCCGACACATTTGGAAATTGTGCGGCATACTGACATCAAAGCCATCCTTCACGGGCATCCCAAATTTTCAGTCATTTTATCCATGGACTGCGACATAGAAGAGTGCATGTGCCGCGGAGAGTGTCATCTGGCATTTCCTCATGAAAGGTTTATGTGCTGAATTACGATTGTTTCCGGAGAAGTCGGTTCAGGACCGCATTCACTTTGCACCACTGTTCCTGAAGCAATCCGAGGAAATCCGGGAGTCATCGTCTACGGTCATGGTCTGTTTACCACAGGAAAAAAAGATTTCAATCAGCCGTTTAATAATCTTATTCAAATTGAAAATAATTGCCGTACAGAATATTTTAACAGAATCCGTTCATTGGAAAACGCCGGGAGTTGTTGAAAAAGTATAACTTTGGCTCAAAAAATTCATATCGCCTTTTTGGAAATATATGGTTATGCATGTTACTATTCATTGAATGCTTCATCATTTCGACATTATTGCACCGTTTTATGATCGGGTAATTCATAAACTCGATTTGAAACGATTGATCAAATTGCTGAAGTTGCCGGCTAAAGGTCGAATGCTCGATGCCGGTGGCGGAACCGGCCGGGTATCGTCCCGTTTACGGACAATGATCGATGAAGTTGTGGTATGCGATGTGTCATTGCCAATGTTGAAACAAGCCAAAAACAAAGGCCGCTTATGGGCGGCTCAATCTCACATCGAACAACTCCCTTTCCCCAATGAAAGTTTTGAACGGATTGTGGTGGTTGATGCGCTGCACCACTTTTGCAATCAGCGGCAATCGATTCAAGAATTGCTTCGCGTCCTCAAATTCGGAGGTCGATTGGTCATAGAAGAGCCGAATATCGACAAGTTCATCGTAAAATGGGTCGCTTTGGCAGAAAAGCTCTTTCTGATGCGAAGTCATTTTTGTTCCTCTAATGAGATTGTTGCGATGATAAAGGAGCAGGAATTTAATGCGTATGTTGAAAGTGATGACCGCTTTATTTTCTGGGTAGTTGTTGAAAAAAATAATGTAAAATCATATTAGCCATATTCGTGCGCGAAACTTGAATGACTTTTCTAAATTATCCACCTCCAACCGCCGGGAAAATTCCGACTCGCTCACCGCCGATCAAAATGGACGAAAGGTCATGCTTAACGCCGTCAATAAAAACAATTTTTACCTCGTTTTCGGGAACACATAACTCTTCAAGCAGTTTTTTCACGGTTATCCCGGGTTTAACCGGATAGCTGTCCGAAAAAGCCGGAGTAAACCTTCTCAGGGTAGCAAATAGGTTTATCGTGATATGAATCGCCATTTTATACGCCAGGATTTTATGAATTATACCTCGGTGCTAAACACGCCCTCCGCTCCAACTCAGTTTGGCCTTTAGAACATCAAAATAGCTCTGGTCGGGTAAGGTGATCATATTAATGGGATAAGGGCCCTTACGGATAATGATGGTATGTTTTTCATTAATCTCTAGACCGGCCTGACCGTCAAATGTCAGCATGATATCTGATGACTTTTTTTCAAGTTTGATTTTTATACATGCAGAATCAGGGATAATCAGAGGTCGGTTGGTCAAGGTAAACGGACAGATTGGCGTCATGAGGATACCGGGCACAGCCGGATGGATAACAGGGCCGCCTGCGGCAAGGGAATAAGCGGTTGAGCCGGTTGGCGTTGCAACAATCAGCCCGTCTGCACTGAAGGTGGTCAGATAGTGATCGTCGATATATGTTTCAATATGAGCAAGTCTGGCAAGCGCCCCCTTGTTAATGACAATGTCGTTCAACACGGTTTCACAGGCAATTTCTTTCTCTTTCCATGTAACTTTAACCAGAAGACGCATCCTGGATTCGGTGAGAAACTGATTGTTCAGTACGGACTCGGCAGCAGAAAAAAGATCGTCTCCCGCTGTTTCTGCAAGAAAACCGACTTCACCGAACTTGACCCCTAATATAGGTATGTTCCGATCTCCGATCCAGCGAACCGCACTCAAAAAAGTTCCGTCTCCCCCGAGTACGAAAACACAAAACAGATCCGGTGGAGCAAAAGATGTGTCTCTGTCCAAAATTCTGCGTCTTGGCGGCAGATTCTCTTTGCTGACAATATCTATATTTTTAGACCGGAGCCAATGTTCAAGTTCGTCTGCTTTCCTTTTGGCTTCAACATCTTCCTTTACGACAATGCCTACTTTTTTTACAGTCAAAGATGATTCCCTTTGTTAAGTTTTTGTTTTCGAATTCTCATATTTATAGGAATTCGTTTTTATTTATGTTCCTCAACCGCTAGATGTATTACTAATATCGTATCGGAACGGCAAGATTTTTTTTAAAATAAAGATTAATTATTCTTTTGTCTTGACTCATTTTTTTTATATTATTATATGTTTTAGTCTGTAAGGCTCTTTGGATAAACAAAAAACCCACAAGGAGGAAATGATGATGAAGACCGATATTGGAAAGTTTTTTATTACTGTACTCATTGGAATATCTTTGATTTTCTTGTTTCCTGGGAATAGCACTGCTGCTAAACGATCAAGCTGGGTGTCGCCGGACCCCACAGCGGCGACCTTGCTTCTTACGGATTACCAACCGTCAAGGCAGCCGAGCTCGTTGTCAAAGATATCAATGCAAAGGGCGGCGTACTCGGAAAAAAAGTAGAATTGATGACTGAAGATGACGTATGCAAGCCTGAAGTATCCACGAATACAGCCACCAAACTCTTATCTAAAAAAGTGGATGTGGTTTTGGGGCACATTTGCAGCGGCGCTACAAAGGCTGCGCTGGGTATTTATAAAGATTCAAAGATTATTGCCATATCTCCTTCTGCAACCAATCCCGCCCTTACGCAAAGCGGTGATTATCCCAACTTTTTTAGGACCATTGCCTCAGACGATGCCCAGGCAAGACTTGAGGTTGATTTTGTACTCGATACATTGAAGGTCAAAAAGATTGCCGTGCTGCATGATAAAGGTGACTACGGCAAAGGGTTGGCCGAATTTGCAAAGGGATTCCTGGAAAAAGATAAAAGGGCAACCGTTGTTCTATATGAAGGAATCACCCCCGGTGCGGTGGATTATTCAGCAATTGTTCAGAAAATAAAGCGATCCAAGGCCGAAGCCGTCATATTCGGTGGGTATCATCCTGAAGCCTCCAAGATAGTTACCCAGATGCGAAAAAAGAAGATGAAAACCTTCTTTATATCTGACGACGGTGTAAAGGATGATACGTTTATCAAAGTGGCCAAAAAATATGCCGAAGGTGTGTATGCCACAGGACCCAAAGACGTGTCAAAAAATCCCATGGCCATTGCCGCCAATGAAGCCCATAAAAAGACATACGGTAAAGATCCGGGGGCTTTCTTCCTCAACGGCTATGCAGCAGCTCTGGCTATTCTCAATGCTGTTGAAAAAGCCGGATCAACCGATTATGATGCCGTTGAAAAGGCCTTGAGGACCGAATATGTTGAAACACCTCTTGGAAAAATCCGCTTTGATAAAACATGGGATGCAGAGGGTGTTGGATTCTCCATCTACCAGGTACAAAAAGGGAATTTTGTCGAATTAAAATAAGTGATTATTAAAAAGCCGTACAGGGGTCAGGCAAATCAGCCTGACCCCTGTATTGTTTGATCTATAACACCGGGGACATTTTTCAAAGAGAAAGATGGAATATTTTTTTGAGCTTTTACTTGGAGGGCTTACACGAGGAAGCATATATGCTTTGATCGCGCTGGGCTACACCATGGTTTACGGAATTATTGAACTGATCAATTTTGCCCATGGTGAGATTTATATGATCGGTG
>CAJIBH010000098.1_pt1 | contig 12591 bp, 12 predicted proteins | sample 9199311 | NCBI WGS metagenome assembly CAJIBH01 (sample SAMEA7708295, study PRJEB35096) | sediment metagenome | biome: marine neritic benthic zone biome [ENVO:01000025]; feature: sediment [ENVO:00002007]; material: shallow marine sediment [ENVO:03000034] sea grass bed [ENVO_01000059] ... | reverse complement strand
GGCACGAAGCGTTGATGCCCATCCGGGTCTGTCCAGCGTATTCAAGTGAACCTGATCCGGCTTGATTTTCCCGATGGCCTGTTTTAAGGCATTTAATTCCGTTATTGTATCATTCATACCGGGAATAATAAAGATTTCCAGCCATATTTTTCCGCTGTATTCTTTGCGGAATCGAATCAATCCGTCAATGATTGTATCCACGTGCAAATGAGGAGAGGGGCGATTTATGTTGTTGAATATCTTTTCGGTTGCAGCGTCCAGTGAAGGGATGACCACCATAGCATTTTTAATATCTGATCGCACCTGTTTTTGGGAAAATAATGTGCTGTTGGTCAGGACGGCCACCGGAACATCAGGAAGCCGATCTTTTAAAAAGCGGATAACATCACTGATTTTTGAATTGAGTGTCGGTTCACCGGAACCGGAAAAGGTGATGTAATCCGGACGGGCATGATGTTCCAAATAATGGGTCAGCTCTTTTTTGACGGCTTCAAACAAAATATATTCTTTACGTTCCAAGGTCAAGTGAGAGGTTTTGCCGCATTCGCAGTAGATGCAATTCAACGTGCAGGTCTTCATGGGGACCAAATCGATCCCCAGAGAAATACCCAGCCTTCGTGATGGTACCGGGCCAAAAAGGGTGTTGTATTGCATTTTTTCCTCAATAGTGCTGTTATATCAGTTTTTAGCCAATCAAAATTTAAATCTGAATCCCACGCTGTTTGTCGGAGTGAAGCGGAGGAGTAGACCTCATTAACACGCATAAGATAAGATCCCGCAGATTCACCTGCGGGAGTTTTATAAAATCGTTAAACGATTTTATTTTTATACATCAATCGCGTAAAACGCTCAATGAGTTTGTGGTGCCGATAGCGTAAAAAGGAGATGAATGAAAATAAAATTGCCGGGAATCTTGGTGACCGGGGCATCCGGTTTCATTGGAAGGCATTTTGTCATCGCCGTGACCGGAAAATTTCGCATCTTTTGTGTTGCCCGGCGCAGCCAAAAAGAGACCGGCGTTCCGAAAAACGATCATACCCACTGGTTGCAGGCGGATATCACCGAGTGGAAAAATCTTTTGAGAGTTTTTGAATACGTCCAAGAACACGGCGGAACAGATTATGTCCTGCACCTGGCCGGTTATTACGACTTTACCTTGAATGAGAATCCTGTGTACGAGGAGACCAATGTCACCGGCACCCGATATCTCCTTGAGTTGTCAAAAATGCTGGATGCAAAGCGTTTTATTTTTTCCAGTTCTTTGGCGGCGTGTAAATTTCCTTCTGCCGGCAGGGCGCTCACCGAAAAAAGTGCTGTTGATGCGGATTTTCCCTATGCTAGAAGTAAACGACAAGCAGAAGCAATAATTGAGGAGTATGCCGAGACGCTTCCGTGCTCCATCGTCCGGCTGGCCGCCGTATTCAGTGACTGGTGCGAATATCCCATATTGTACATGCTGTTGAAATCCTGGCTTTGTAAAAAGACACTATTATCGAGAATGTTGGGGGGACACGGCGAATCGGCCGTACCGTATATCCATATCAAGGACCTCATCAAGCTGTTCCTCAGAATTATAGACATCAGCGCTACGCTGCCTCAACTGGCGGTTTATATTGCCGGTTCGCAGGGGAGTATTTCTCATATTGATCTTTTTCGAACCGCCACACGCTACTATTACGGATATGATGTGAAACCATTAAAAACACCTAAGATACTTATACGACCGGGTTTGATCATTCTATCGTTTTTAGGATGGATGACCGGAAAAGAGACGCTTGAGAAGCCCTGGATGGCGGAATATATTGATAAAAAGATGACCATAGATGCTTCTGTAACCTACAAGGCTTTAGACTGGAAACCTACGCCTCGGTATCATATCTTGCGACGTTTGTTATTCATCACCGAAAAAATTATCGCTCACCCGAAAAACTGGGAATTTCGTAATGAATTACTTTTGCAGCGGGTGGCTTACAGAAAAAGCACTGAAATCTATAATATTCTTATTGAACTGCGCGAATCGCTGGTCAATCAACTTGTGGCTGAGGTGATGAAACCTGAAAATGAAAAGCGGTTTCCAAATTACCAAAAATGGATCAGGACCTGCTGAAATGGTACATCACGCTGAACTATCAGCTCGTCTCGGCAACGGTAAGGAACAGGGACAGAGCGATGATACCCAACTATGCGCAGGTGATTGCCTACCGGCGTTTTGTTGAAGGATTTACTGCGAAAGAAGTCAAAGATTTGATGTTTTTAACGGCAAAAACCATGGAAGAATCGCTTCTTGAGAAGCCGGAATTAAGGGATTCAAAACAGCGGGTGGATGACTATATCATTCTGACCGCACAGCTTGCCATCGATGAATTCGAAGATACCTATGAAATTCTTGAAACCTATCCGCCTGAACAGGTCGCTGCCGTCGATACCATAAAAGCGGTTTCGGGCAGTCATGATCTCAAGCGGATTGTATTGCAGCTAGAGGATATCTGCAATGATTCACTGTCACAATATTTAAGCGGTATATTTTAATTTTTAAATGTGAGTGTAGGGTTAATGCCCGACAGCAAGTATTCCGCTGGCCGCAGCACTGAGAATAATGACCTCAAGCACCGCGAGAACCGCATACACCGTATCTTTACTTTTCAGGAGCGTCGGCACGATGGCGGCATAACATATAATGGTAACACCCGCTAATATGGCGACGCCGACGAAATTAATGAAATCTCCGTATTTGATCATACCCAGCCAGGCCCATCCGTCTTTAATACCCGCGTGTTCAAGATAGTCATGGACGTTGTAAGACCAGTAGTTGGAAATTTTATACAGCGGAATATAAGGATCTAAAATGCCGAATGTATACAGACCGAATGTTATAAAAAGGATCAGTAAACCAATGTACATTCCCCATTCCAGTATTTTGGCATAAAGGACCTGTTCCGGTGTTGCTTTTAACAAGGCGTTTGTTTTTTCGTCCATTTAAATTCTCCCGGCAAATAATTCCTTCTCTTACTTGAGTTTAAATAAATTGTTGTCATTTCAATTAAAAAGACCTCTCAAAAATTTTCATGAGATATTCGGGTTAAAATCCAAGTCCCTTAGACAATGCTTTAATTCCGGCAAATGCCAGAATGCCAATGACCATCCACCGGATAAAGGTGGGCTTGGCAATTTTAAGCAGACGGACCCCCACAAAAGAGCCGAGCATGATACCCACCAGCGAGGGAACGACCATCATGGGTATAACACAACCTTTATTCATGTATATCCACGCCGCGGAAGTATCCGTGATGGAAAGAAGGAATTTGCTGGTGGCCACACTGATTTTCAGCGGCGCTCCCATGAGTAGGTTGAGCACCGGTACATTGGCCCATCCTGCCCCAAGACCGAACATGCCGGCCATGATTCCGATTAAGACAAACAAGGCCAATCCCAAAGGCGTCCTGTGTACTTTCCAGTCGATAATCTCTCCGGTGCTGGCTTCTTGGTAAACGCCACAGATCCGAAGCGCTGATGATAGACGGTCTGCTTGGGGTACATCCGGAACCTCTGATTTTTTGGCGGTTAACATTAGAATGCATATACCTAAGATGGTTGCGCCAAGGGCAATTTGAACGATGTTGGTGGGCAGGGCAAGTCCGATCATGGCACCTATGATGGCGCAGGTGGAAGCGATAAGGGCCACCGGAATCGCCAGTCTTAAGCTGGCAAGGTTCATCTTGAGGAGTCCGGGACCCGCGGCCAGTGCGCCGGAAAGGGCTACCAAAAGCCCGGTGCCGCGAACAAAGTCCAAATGGAAAGGGAAAAAACCGCTGATAATAGGCACAAAGAGAACGCCTCCTCCGACACCGCCGAGCACGGCAAGAATTCCCATTATAAAGGTGACAATAAACAGCACAAGCGGCCAGAACCACCAGGCATGGCCGCCGGCGGCAGCTTCGGTAGATGCGTCAGCAAAAGCAGGGGGTGCCCATACCATCAACGAAAACAGGCCAATGAATATCATGGCCCAAAGTGTACCATTTATCCGCATTTCTTCCTCCTGAATTTTGACGTTCTATTAATTTCTTTGGAATTGAATCCCGATGTGAAAGTAAATTTCTCCACAACGGATATGCATACTGGAGAAGTCGAAGTCATCAAAAAATGCAAGCTATATTACATTTCATCCAATGTCAATTAAAAACATTCAGAATTCTACAGATAACTTGCTTAAAATACAATATCTTATCATTTATCATCAGGTAATATTGATTTAACGAAATATCATTATATTTACAGGAATTTATCTGATTTGTCGTTGCAATTGCAACACGTTGTAAGAACAGTGATGCAATTTATAAGGTGTATATTTTATTGTTTATTCGTCTTAGGCGTTGAATGTCCGTTTACAATCTTTTAAGGCTATGTTAAAAACATTTTGAAACATTTTTTCTGAAAAAATATATGAGTAAAACATACTGAAACAATCGATCCGGGCGAATCAAAGTGACATAGGACGTGAAATTGAAGGATAAAATTTAAAATGATGGAATAAAATATTTTGGATACGTTAGACATTGAACACACGACAACGCACACAAATTAAGAACCTATTTGACACCCCCATCGAATTGCCTTCTTTAATTGATGAAATTCCTTTGGGTATTGCGGTGCTGGATACCCAGCGGCGAATCGTGCTGATTAATCGTGCGTTTGAAGCCCTTAGCGGCTTTTCCATAGAGGATGCGAGAGGTGTTCCCTGTTTTCACATCATGCGAAGCAAGCTTTGTATGCAAAAATGCCCGCTTACAAAGATGGATTCAGATTCAGAATCCGTTTCAGTTGAAAGCGACATGATCAACAAAGAACGGGAGTTGATTCCGGTGCTGATCAATCTCTCTCCCATCAAGGACACTGAAGGTCATCTGACCGGTTTTTTGGAAACCGTCGAAGACCTTCGTCCCCTTAAAGAGGTGGATGCCAAGACCCAACAGGCATATGGATTCAGGCATATCATCGGAAAGAGCCGGGAAATGACGCGACTTTTTCAAACGGTTCCCCTAGTTGCTCAAAACGATTCGGCTGTCTTGATTACCGGTGAAACCGGGACCGGAAAAGATATGTTGGCGGAAGCCATCCATCAAGCCTCAAACCGGGCAAAGGGACCTTTCGTCAAAATCAATTGCGGGGCACTCCCCGAAACCTTGCTTGAATCCGAACTATTCGGGCACCGGAAAGGGGCGTTTACGGGTGCGGTGGAAAACAAACCCGGTCGGTTTCGGCTGGCTCATAATGGGACCCTTTATCTTACGGAAATCGGTGATCTTCCTTTGGCGCTTCAGGTTAAGCTTCTGACGTTTCTGGATGATAAGGTGGTCTATCCTTTGGGAAGCACAAAAGGGTTTCAAGCCAATGTCCGGGTCGTCACCGCCACCCATCGCAACCTTGAGATGATGGTGAAGGAGAGAACGTTTCGAGAAGATCTTATGTTTCGGTTGAACGTGGTGAGATTGCATCTACCGCCGTTAAGGGAGAGAGGGGATGATGTCCGTCTTCTTCTGGATCACTTTCTCAATATTTTTGCATCACGATTCCGAAAAGATATTAAAAACATATCAAAGAAAGCACTCCAAATTCTGCTGGACTATTCTTTTCCCGGAAATGTTCGGGAACTCAGAAATATTGTGGAATATGCCGTTAATATCTGCCCGAAAGGACAAATCCTGCCGCCTCATCTGCCGGCCTATCTCATGGATCCAAAATCTCAAAGTGTCTCATTAAGGCCTGACGAAACAGAACCATCCCAATGGCCTGCATCAATAGTAAAACCCAGCATGGATAAAGGTGAACATAGGACCTGGGCGTCCATGGAAAGGGATATTATTTTGGAGGCGCTGGTCAAAGCCGGTGGCCGTCGAAATAAAGCGGCCGCCATTTTGGGGTGGGGGCGAAGCACTTTATGGAGAAAAATGAAACAATATAAAATAGACACCCAATAACAATTGGACTTATTCGAAACGATTTGATACAAATTGACCATGGAACAAAAAGTGCTCATCACCTTATATGGCGATCAGGTGGCGCCGCGATTCGATTTGGCCACAGAGGTCCATATTTTCCAAATGACTGACAACGGTCGGCTGGCGGAGGAAAAGACCGTGGTTCTTCCTCGGGCTTCGGCAGAGCAGCTCTGCCATCTCGTTCTGGTGGAAAAGATACAATCCGTGATCTGCGGAGGTATCGAAGATGAGTATTATAAATATCTTATATGGAAAAACGTGAAGGTTTTCGACTCTGTGATCGGTTCTTACAAGGCCGCCATAAAGCGCTTTCAATCGAAAACACTGCGACCCGGCGATATTATCCGAGACTCGGTTCTCCGGAGGAAGAATGGCACTGAATCTCAAAAATTGGTTTAATATAAAAGAGAGGCTTCAGCGGTTCCTTGAAGTTGAATACACTGAAGGTCGTTACCATAATCTTCGAAGAAACATGAGGATCTTGATGATTTCGCTGACCATCATTCCTCTGGTCCTAATGGCGCTAATCAACTATCATCAATACCAGAGCAGTCTCAAGCAAGAGATCGTCAGCCCCATAAAATTGATGGCAAACAAAACCAATCACTCGTTTCAATTTTTTTTAAAAGAACGGCTGTCTCTGATAAAATCCATTTCTTATTTTTACTCTCTCGAAGACTTATGTGACGAAAAGACATTAAATCACATTCTCTATACACTAAAAAATGAATTCGTCGGATTTGTTGATCTTGGCATTATCAGCGGTTCCGACGGGAAACAGATATGCTATGTAGGCCCGTATAACCTTCTTGGGAAAAATTATGAAAATCAGGATTGGTTCCATGAAGTGACGCTTAAAGGAACATACATCAGCGATGTGTTTATGGGATACCGAAAATTCCCTCACATTGCCATAGCTGTTCAACGTCTTGAAGCGGACGGCCAATACTGGATTCTCAGAACCACCATCGACACCACCATGTTCGACAATCTCATCGCGGCCATGGGGCTCGATGCGGAAAGCGATGCCTTTATTCTGAACAAGGAGGGCATATTCCAGACCAGTTCACGCCTGTACGGAAAGGTTCTTGATCGCTGTCCCTTTACAATTCCATCCGGCGGATATTCGACGTATGTTGTAGAAAAAAAAGACCCCGGAGGAAACGATGTTTTTTTGGCTTACGCCAACTTAACCTATCCGGATTATACACTGGTGATCGTAAAGCCCCATTCCGCAGTTTTGAAAGCCTGGTATGCCCTGAAAAGTGATCTGTTTTTTGTTTTCCTGGTCAGTTCATCCTTGATTCTTATCGTCGTTTTCAGACTGACGGATATCTTGGTTTCTCGCATTCGAGAGGCGGATCAAAGAAGGGAAGTCGCTTTTCGGGAATTGCAGCATTCCCACAAACTGTCTTCCATCGGCCGCCTTGCCGCCGGCGTGGCGCATGAGGTCAACAACCCTCTGGCAATTATTAACGAAAAAGCCGGCCTTATCAAAGACCTCATCAAATACACCTCCGATTTCGATCGAAAAGAGAAATTTCTTAACCTTTTGGACTCCATTCTCCAGTCGGTGAGTCGCTGTAAGACCATCACCCATCGACTGCTCGGATTTGCAAAAAGAATGGAGATCGAAGTTGAAAATCTGGATTTGAATGAACTCATGCAAGAAGTTATGGGTTTTTTGGAAAGAGAAGCCCTTTACCGCAATATCGATATCACGCTGGATCTGGCAAAGGATCTGCCCATAATCAATTCGGACCGCGGTCAGCTCCAGCAGGTTTTTTTGAACATTTTAAACAATGCCATGGCGGCTGTAAGTGATGAAGGCCGGATTGCCATTACCACCTGGGAGAAAGATTCCGATACCGTAGCTGCTACCATAGAAGACAATGGCTGCGGCATGTCGGAAGAAACCTGCCGTTATATTTTTGAACCGTTTTTCACCACCAAAAAAGAGCAGGGCACCGGTCTCGGACTTTCCATTACCTATGGCATCGTCCAAAAGCTGGGTGGAGATATTGAGGTGAACAGCGAGGAGAATCGAGGAACGAAATTTACCGTTTATCTGCCCAAAACATCAAAATAATAAATTTAAGTTTCGGAGGCATACCATGTTGCAATTAAAAATCCTGCTTGTTGATGATGAGCAAGAATTCGTGACAACCCTGGCAGAAAGGCTTGAATTGAGAGGTATGCATGTTGACATGGCTATGGATGGAGAAACGGCATTGAGCATTATCGAAACCGATCCACCGCAGGTTGTGGTGTTGGATGTCATGATGCCGGGCCTCAGCGGGATGGAGGTTTTGGAGAGAATAAAAGCTATGGATCCTAAAATCCAGGTGATTCTTCTCACCGGTCACGGCGCTACCAAAGACGGGATCAAGGGGATGCAGCTTGGCGCGTTTGACTATTTAATTAAACCCGTAGATATTGATGAATTGATCGAAAAACTTAATGAAGCGACAAAAAATATTGTTTAGAGGGCTTTCGAAGTATCTCTGTTGAGAGGAGTAAATGGATAAAGTAAAAAGTAAAGAGATTGTTTTTTTCGGCAAAATAACAGCGGGAATCACCCATGAAATCAAAAATGTGCTGGCCATCATTCAAGAATCATCTGGTCTTATGGAGGACATTCTTGCCGTAACCCCGGATGAAAGCTTTTCCCACAAGGACAAATTTCACACCTCCTTGAAAAGAATCCTCGGCCAAATTGACCGTGGCGTTGATATGACAACCCGCTTAAACACATTCGCTCATAGCCCCGATTACAGCCCGGCCAAAGTAGATCTCAATGACGTTTCAGAACAGATGGTTTTACTGGCATCTCGTTTCGCCAGACTCAAAAATGTCGTTCTAAAAGCCGATCCTAATGACGCGTCATTGATCATTGAAACACACCCGGTTGCGTTAGAAATGGCGATATTCGAATCCATTGAAATTCTTCTGAGTGCCTTAAGTACCGGTGGAAACATAACGTTGTCTCCACGCAAAGTAGAAGATACATATGTTTTCGGTATTTGTTGTGAAGAGACGATTGCCTCCGAGACGGATGTTTCGCCGGCGGTTTCTTCCTCCGAACACTTGGAATCATTGCAAGACACCATGACTTATCTGGGCGGAACAGCTAAAGCCTTTGATTCGGCTCTGGAAATTCTGTTATATTTACCTCAATCCATAAATACATAAAACGTCTCATATAGTTTCAAAACGCCTCAATTATGATGTTTCAAAAAGTTCCATTTATCTTCTCCAGTTCCCCGATTAATAACATAACCTATTGATATCAAACCATAATTAAAATTTGGCATGTTCTTTGCTCTTTAAATAGTCAAGTTTGTTTTCATTAATTATTCAAAAGCAAGGAGGATGCCATGAAAAGATGGATCAATATTTTTGAAAATATATTCGCCTCCGTTGCCTTCGCTGAATCGGGTGAATATCTTACGAGTATGGAAATACTCGACATGGGCCTTAAAGATCCTGAGGGGTTATGGGACGATGGCTGTGTTGCCGTCGCTTTCGCCGATGCAGGCTAACATGGATGTTCATCATCGAATATGAACAAGACGGCGTCACCGGTTTGATACGCTAAGACAGCCTTTTAATAAAGCCATGGGAGTAAATCTTTTGATCATTGAGACGGATACGTTGCTACAGGATCACCTATCCAGGCACCTTGAACGAGAGGATTATCAAATTTTTGCGGCCAGACAAAAAACAGAGACAAAACGGATTATTAAAAAACGCAATATTGATGTGGTGTTGCTGAGTCTGAACGATTTTCAAAAAGAAAGTATGGGTTTGATTAAAATGATCAAGAAAATGCGTCCCGTCATTCAGGTCATAACCATCAATAGCGGCGAGCAGATTTCTCTATCAATAGAAGGGATGAAACTGGGTGTATTTGACGACTTTCTCATGCCGCTTGATTTGGATTCACTTATTTCAAGAATCCAGGAAGCATTTCAAGCCAAAAAAGAGGCCGAAGTCGTCAAGCCTTCACTGCTTAAGCGCTACCGGGACATCATGGTTGCTGCAAGTTTTGCAGAAGCCGGTGAAGCCGATATGGCCAAAGAATTGTTAACAACAGGACGTAAATCAAAAAAAAATATAAGAAAATCTCTACATAAAAAAAAGAATGAAAGGAGAAAAAAATGAAAGAAATGAAAGTATTGTTGGTAGATGATGAAGAGGAATTCGTAAACGCCCTTTCCGAGCGAATGAAGATTCGGGATCTGGAATCGGATGTGGCGCTCAGCGGGGAAGAGGCACTTAAAACCATGGATGAGGATCTTCCGGATGTCATGGTTTTAGACCTGAAGATGCCCGGTATGGACGGAATGGAGGTTTTAAGACGTGCCAAGAAGGCGTATCCCGGTGTCGAGATCATTATGCTCACCGGACACGGATCTGAAAAAGACGAAAAAGAGGCCCGACGGTTGGGTGTTTTCGAGTATCTTCAGAAACCGGTTTCCATCGAAAAACTCATGAAAACCATTACCGCAGCCTATAGAAAAAAATTTGAAGACACCATGAGCGCCGCTGCTTTTGCTGAGGCCGGTGAATTCGAAACGGCAAAAGAAATTATGGACCGGGATAAAAAGAAAAAATAACGCTTATTGGAAGAAAAGTTGGAAAAAGGGAGAGATGTATCATGCAAAAACTGATGGTCAAAGACGTAATGGTCCCATTGGAACGATACGCTACCATCCATGAGGATCGTTTTTTGGTAGACGCCATTCATGCGCTGGAAAAGGCTCAGAAAGCGTTTGAAGAATCGCCGTATGTGCATCGTGCTGTTTTGGCCTATGATGACAACAACAAGATTGTCGGTAAATTAAGCCAATGGGATGTCATCAAATGTCTTGAACCCAAATATGAGAGTTTTGGGGATATACGGTCGACATCTCTTTCCGGCCTCAGTCCGGAGTTAATTAAATCCATGATGGAAAAATACGGCCTGTGGCAGGTGGATCTGGATGCTATTTGCGGTCGCGTTGCCAGGAAAAAAGTGAAGGATGTGATGTATAGACCTACGGAGGAAGAAAAAATTGAGGCGAATGCTACCATAGGTGAGGCCCTGCATAATCTTATTATCGGTCATCATCAGTCTCTTCTCGTTACAAAGGACTCGAAGATCGTCGGTATCTTGAGGCTCGTAGATGTGTTCAAATTGCTTTGTGAAAGAGTGAAGAAATGCAGAATTTAACGGAGGATCGTCAATGGAACATGACAATATGGAAATGGATAAATCAAAAAAACCGGGGCTGCTTTCAAACAAGTTGCTCTGGCTGGTCGTTGGGGCAGCCTGTTTTGGAATCATTGGGTTTATCGTTCCAACCCCCCAGAGTCTGATTGAACTGTTAGAGAAACAGAAAATCGCTGAAAAATTGATCCAATGGCATATCGCCCATGATGTTGCCCATGCAGCATGGAAAGCGAAACTCGTTCTGGCCATGATTCCCATGGCCATTATATATTTTGCAACCGAGGCACTTCCCATCGGCCTGGTGGGCATCTTGATGCCGGTGTTCGCCTATTTTTTCAAACTATTGCCCATGAAGATGATCGGACAGACCTTTGCCGGAGATGCACCGCTGTTTCTTTTGGGTGTTTTGGCCATGGGAGTGACGGTGATCGATGTGGGATTGCATAAACGGCTTGCCACGTGGATTCTTGGATGGACCAGGGGTTTTGTGGTGCCCATTGTCGTCTTGTGCGTTTCCATGTCCGTCCTGGGATCCCTTATATCCGCCCATGCCATGGCGGCTTTTATGGCGCCGGTGATGGCGGCCGTTTACATGGGAGCGGTTTCGGCCAACAACAACCAAGGCGCCATCGAGCATGATCCGCAGCTTGCCAAGCTTTTGCTGTTTGCTCTCTGTTTTGCCTTGAATGTCGGCGGTGTGGGATCACCCGCAGCCGGGGGTCGAAACGTCATTATGATGGGATTTTGGTCCGATTACAATGTGCCCATGAGTTTCGGCAGGTGGATGATGTATGGTTTTCCGCTGACCCCGGTGCTCGGTCTGGCAGTGGCTTTGTATATGCTGTTCGTGTTCAGAAAGGTCAAAACCAAAGACCTCACGCCGGGTCTTTTGGCCATACGGCAAGAAACCAAAAGGATGGGGAAGATGAGCTATGCCGAAAAAGTGGCGTTTGGTATGATGCTTCTGATACTGTTATTGTGGATCGTCGGCGGGCACGATCTCGGCCTTGGAGGGCCGGCCCTGCTCGCCCTGGTCATACCGGTGGTATTTAAAATTGCGGATTGGAGAAAGATTTTAGGCGGCATATCCTGGGATGCATGGTTTATGTATTGTGGCGCCCTTACCCTTGGCGCACTGTTAAAGGAGACGGGTGCAGCGCTGTGGCTGGCTCAAATTTTTCTGGGCGGATTGAACGCGATAGGTTTCGGGGAAGGTCTGGGTCTTTGGATCGGTATGAGTTCTTTTTCAGGTCTGATGACCAACTTTATGTCGGATGCCGGGACCACCGCGCTTTTAGGTCCCATCGTGATTCCTATGGGAATCATGACCGGCGTCGCTGGAGAGCCCTGGGCCGTGGGTTTGGCTGTTGCCTTTGC